>Ga0302136_1000121_pt1 | contig 38582 bp, 41 predicted proteins | sample CBN3_20m_MG_FD_203116 | JGI IMG/M metagenome (GOLD analysis project Ga0302136, IMG submission 203116) | Marine microbial communities from Western Arctic Ocean, Canada - CBN3_20m | ecosystem: Environmental > Aquatic > Marine > Oceanic | place: Canada: Western Arctic Ocean | collected 2017-09-15
GAGGAGCCTCCAGTGGATGACTCCGACTCTGACTCTGACTCTGACTCCGACTCTGACTCTGACTAGGTCATTACATTACATACAGCCACTCGATAAAAACTATATAAGCGCCTAAACCCATAAAAACACCACAGAGGCCTCGGCCTATAAAAACTACGTCAGGCAGCCTTGGAAACTACATTTCCAACCCCCTCTAGGCAGTGTTTCCACGTGTCATTGGCGCATACAACACGACACATTACAACACAACTCACCACAATGGTCTCCCCCAATCAACTGAAGGAGGAATACTCGTATGATGAACTCCATGAGATAATTACACGCCGAATAGGCGACTTGCGTGACTACAGTATGAATGATCTCTGCAGACTTGCCGTCATGGTGGGCATTGAAGGCAAGGCCGAGGGCTTACCGAAGAAGATCGAGACCAAAAGGAAGTGGGTTCCCAAGCCCGATTCCGACGCGAACGAGTGCATCTTGTTCAGCTACGTCAAGAAGGACGGCTCCAAGGGAAGCGATGCCAACTACCTGAACATCTCCAACCACAAGGAGTTCAAGACCTTCCTGAAGGGACTGAACCTGAAGTGGAAGGTGTCCGTGCGGTCGACAGACCCGAACATCAAGGGTGGCTGGGAGCTTCCCAAGGATCTCACAGTCTCCAAGCTGCGGGCCGAGATCGCAGAGGCCTGGCCGGATTGGAGCTTCGAAGACACCCGCTTCCATAATAGAAGCGCTCGGGTTATCTGCCGCTTCTTCCGGCAGATGCGACTCCGGCAGCTCTCTATCCTCTCCAAGAGCCACCGGGATTTCTACACCTCTTCTCCCACCGATGTCCTGTGCGAGATCAGGGGCTTCATCTAAACCCCCCGGGAGAGAGAAAATTATATACGCGCTACAAACCTAGGCTCGCTGCGCCATCATGACGAGGTCGGTGAGCTTTTTGAACCCTGGGTACCGCGTGCCCTTTGCGTCAACCCACGTTGGGAAGCCCGTGATTCCCAGTTGGGAGCACTCTCCGGGGTTGGCGGCGCAGTCCACAAATGGAAGCGTGTCCGAGAACTCGCCCAGATCCTTGAGCTGCTTTTTGCACCACCCGCACCCGGAGCTGCCGTAGATCTTGAATCCGGCACGCTTGAGGACGGCCATGGTCTTGCGGAGCTCGGTCTTGCGCAGGTGGCTCAAGTACACCCAGCGCACAAGGACGTACAGAACGAATAAGACGGCAAGGTTTTGGGCTATCATCGCGTGTTACAATGGGACAATATAAAAATGTTGGCTGATATCAAATGGGGCGGAAAACGAGAAAGGCAGAAGAGTTCGCGAATGAAACGGACCCCCTTGACGACCTCAAAGGAAAATGGTACACCTCTTTCCTCACCAATCTGCCTACCTTGGAACAAATTGTCACTCTCACCGGCATCCTGGGTGTGATTCTCGTTCTCCTGCCGATGTGGTTCCCGCTCGCCTTCCCCGTGGCTATGGTGGGCGAGGTCTTATGGGCGCTGTTCATGGTAGTGCCTTTGATTCTGGTGGTTTTTATTATCAGGCTGATTCCAGCAATGGTTTGCGATGTAAAGGTTCCGTTCATCGGCACAGGGCCGTTCCTCCCCAAGTGGGGGACCTTGTTGTTCGGCGATAGCAAGAAGTGGTTTATGGGGAGCACCGAGCTCACCGTCGTCGCCGACTTGTTTCTGAAGATCGCATGCAATATTTTCACCATCATCGGTAGTATCAGCGACAAGCTTGACAAAGAGTTCTTTGATTCCCTTAAAAACCCTCTGGGCACAGTAGCCCTCACGCTGATCAGAATGTTTCGCTCTCTGGTCTCGGCTGTAGGCGTTCTTGTGCAGGGCGTTTCCAGCATATGTACCGTTGACCCCATCACTCCGTTGACTGAATTCTTTGACTACTTCGTTGCGCCGCTCTCAGACGGCATGAGAGCGATTTTCGAATTGTTTGTTGACATTTGCGGGAAGGAAGTCATGCCCCAAAGCTCGTTCAAAGAAGTCACCAAGGGAATATTGAAGCTGTGTGGCACCACCATCGGGATGAATGACATCACCATTGCCCAGGGCCAGATTCTGGACACCAACATTGGTATCGACCTCCCCGATTCCATGAACGCGGCCGGAATCGGTGACATTTCGCAGAAAGTCGAGATTCCCGGAGGCCCTATCACCATTCCAGCGTCTGGTATACCGGACATTAATTTCGGCGGTATTCTCGGCCCAATCTGCGACGGTGCCGAGAATTTGGACGCTGACGGGATTGATGAGAAGCTCGCCGGAATGTTCCCGTCATTCAAAGTTGGCAACATGCTTGGGGACGACATGAACCCTGACGGTACCGTCGCGGATTCATCCAACGGGTTGTGCAAAGCAATGCAGAACTTAGCCGCAAGTTTCCCCAGCAGCGACAGGATCAAGAGGATGGACCCGAAGATGGATATGTCCGAAATACTCGGAGGCAAAAAGGGAGCCATATGCACCGGCCTGGCCACCGCCGCCGCCTCGTTCGACGAGTTCAATGGAGACATCATACGCGGAGAATGCAAGGTGCGAAAGTGGATGGGCGGTCAGGTCGAGACTCTCCCCCCCGACAGGGTTAAGAAACGGCGCGACACGCCACTGGCCAGAGGCGACAGCGTTTCTGCAAACCCAATGCACCCCAACATGACCCCGGCGGCCGGCGAGAAGGAGATCTGGGCGTCTGCGGTGATCGAACAGGTGCTCGACAACGGGGACGTCCAGGTCAAGTACTTAGGCCTACCGACCTGGCTGTGCGACGAGCCCAGACGCAAGCCGGAAAATGTTGTGTGGAAGGTTCTCACCGACATTGTCGATGATATCAAAGTTTAAGTTTGAAATCACGACAGCCGTTTGCACGGCCGAAAAAATGTTGCGCTTAGGTAAAGGATGCTACCTAGAATGTTTGATATGTCTGTGCTTCTGGCCGCAATGGTCATATTGGCGCTGCTGGTGCTGAGTGTTCAGCGCTTCAGTCAGACCATCATGTTTCCAAGCAATATACTCGGGGATATATATGGAGAGGGCCCAGCATTTGAGACCGATCCCCGAATGATATCGATACCCTTCCCGGGTTTCAGCCTAACGGATCTGGGGGAGGCTCTCGGAGACGCCGCCGAAGACACCGTCAAGGCTCTCGGAGACGCCGCCGAAGTCACCGGCAGGGCTCTCGGAGGCGCCGCCAACACCACCGGCAGGGCTCTCGGAGGCGCCGCCAACACCAGGGCCGGCAGGGCTCTCGGAGGCGCCGCCAAAACCACCGGCAGGGCTCTCGCCAAAACCAGGGCCGGCAGGGCTCTCGGAGGCGCCGCCAAAACCACCGGACGGTTTCTCGGAGGCGCCGCCAAAACCACCGGCAGGGCTCTCGGAGACGCCGCCGAAGACACCGTCAAGGCTCTCGGAGACGCCGCCGAAGTCACCGGCAGGGCTCTCGGAGGCGCCGCCAAAACCAGGGCCGGCAGGGCTCTCGGAGGCGCCGCCAAAACCACCGGCTGGGCTCTCGGAGGCGCCGCCAAAACCACCGGCTGGGCTCTCGGAGGCGCCGCCAACACCACCGGCAGGGCTCTCGGAGGCGCCGCCAACACCACCGGCAGGGCTCTCGGAGGCGCCGCCGAAGTCACCGGCGAGGCTCTCGGAGACGCCGCCGAAGCCACCGGCAATTTCATCGGGTCCCTCTCCCCGTGGTGATACTGGGCAAGCTCAGGGCCTCTCGTAACTACTGGGCAAGCTCGGGGACGACATCGGCAACCTGTTCGGGTCAAACAGTCAACCCAACACGAAGAATTACCCCCGCGAGGACACGTCGCAGAACCGCAGTATGGTCAAGATGATATCGATGTACCCGCCATTGAAGACGCTGAAAGACTCGCAGAGGCAGACGCTACAGGAATGGGAGTACAGCGACGCCTGCTCCGGACAGCAATCGCTCGCGTATCGCACGTCGTTGGAAATCTGCGATTATTACAACGGCACCGTCAGACTTGATACCCCCAACGGTGTGAGCGTATGCAACACGGGGTGGAAGTGCGAGGGCTACAATTTCATGGGCAAGCGCATTGACGGAAATTGCAACGACAACACGGCCTACAAAACTCAGTTCCAGATGACCTGCGACGACGACGGGAGCTTTAACATCACAGGGTCGACCCCGTACTGGCATATTTACAGTTCCGACAACAATGTGTGGATGTATCTTGAGGCGGGGAACGGCTACAATGTGAACAGGAAGCCGGGTAGGGGAAACTCCGGAGACAATAACGACACCCGTGTTGTAATCCGTGAGGAGTCAGGCAGAGTCGTCGATTTCGGTGAAGTGAAGGCATATACTCCTTACTTCATTCAAAGTTTCGCCCATCAGTCGGCGTGGCTCGGTTGCGACGAACCCTATAGGGCACAGTTCTCCGAGAAGGATTCTTCGGAAGAACTAAAATCGGTGTCAAAGCTAGAGGCAAAGAAGTGGGAATTCACCGGGGGCAATAAGATAAAACTCAGTGACCATTCTGGTTACTACATACGTGCAGGCAAGGAATATGGAGACCTATGGAAGGCAAAGAAAAGCACGAAAGGGGCTGTCTCATTTAAATTGTGGCATCCGAAAAACAATGACTTCGAGGCAGTTGAGGGGGGCGAGACGGTCGTCAATCTGACGGGCTTGGGCGGCACCAATAATACTAAAAAAGAAAGTACAAGTAGTACTTTTTCTTGGGGCTCCTTAAACAGTCAACCTACTTTGCCAAGTCAACCTACTTTGCCAAGTCTACCTAGGTTGCCTTTTTAACTTTGGTTTAAAAGAGTGTAGCAACTGTATATATAAACCATTCAACAATGTCCAAACTCTGCCTCCACCACATCGACGGGCGCTGCCGCTTCGGCGAGGAGTGCAAGAAGACCCACCTCGAAAAGAAATGCCGCTTTTGGTTTTGCCGGGGCAAGTGTGAGCGCGAAGCCTGTGGGTTCAGCCACGAGCTGCCCGACGGCATCGAGAGGCCGGAGCCGTTCCCGAAGCCGACCCGGGATCGCACCAAGAGCTCACGAAAGAAGAACACGCAGTCGTTCGAAGCGAGTCACGAAGTGCCCGATATGACCGTCCGTTTCAACGAGACGCGCATCGGCGCCGGCGATATCTCGATTTTGGACGGCAAATTCTCGGACCAGACGTACAAGGATCTCAAGAACGAGATTGACAGCGTCAAAGAGTCGCAGCCCGACTTGCTGAAGCTGTGGCACGGCGACACTCACTACATTGCCGACGACAAGATGAATTGGAAGGCCAGCTGCCCCACCTTCGACAAAGTGGTGTCTCAGATCGCCGACCGGTTCTCGATGGACGTCAAGGCCACGCGCTTCAATTGGTACGCCGACGGCTACGAGTGGAAGCCCTACCACCACGACGCGGCCGCCGTGAAGAAGGACAAGGCTGCGACCCAGAACTTCACCGTGGGAGTGTCGTTTGGCGGCACGCGTGACATCTCGTTCCGGCATGCACGCGGTAGCGCAACGGTCAACTTCCCGATGGCCGACGGCATGGTGTACGCGTTCGGCAAGGACATGAATATCAAGTGGCGCCACGGAGTGCCTCAGCTTCCGCCCAGTGTGGCCGCCGACGCCTTGCCGCGCATCAGCATCATCCTCTGGGGATGGGTCGAACCGACGAAATGATAAGAGAGAAAACCAACAACAAAAAGGGTGGGGGGTTCGCCTGGCTCGCCAAGACGGAGGTATGCTATAGATTCGTCTTGCAATGCTACGTAGCACGAGTGCCTAAGAACGCGTCCATTTGGCTCTCCCAGGCCGTGTTGTCTTTTTCCAATATGATGTAGTAGAGTCGAGGGTAGTGGTTGTAGAGGTCGAAGTGTATCTTCAGTATGCTGTCGAGACTGAGGTACTCCCTCGACAGCTCCACCGACCGGCGCATCCGGCGACACTTGTCCCTAATTTTCTCGTCCGTCCATGGGGCGGATGGAAACTCCTTGTTCAGACATTCTAGGATGTAGACGGAATCCATCTTTGTGTTCTGCCTTCATACAGAGTTTATCTCCTAATTGGTATCGATATTCCGGAAATGGGCGAGTTTAATATATGCGGCACTCTCAATAGCAAACAATGTTCGAATTCATCAAGAACATGACATCCTTCGGAGCCGGCCCGCGCTCATTCACCATCGTCCGAGCCAAGCGCGCCGGCAAGAACCTGTCTGTCAAGAAGGAGGGGCGTTACATGTCGACCACGCCTTCGGGCGCAGCGGGCAAGATGAACACGCAACTGTGCCGCCAGCACAACATCAAAGGTGCGGCCACTGTCTACGTCACGCTGCGCGAAACCACGGCCGGTAGCAAGAAGAACATGTACTCTTACAGAGTTCAGCGCAGCGCCCTCGCCGAGCCCCGCCAGCTCAAGGGGAGAACTATCAAGTTCGCCGTCAAGGTCACCTCGAACCCGGGCGTACAGTATTCTGCCGGCTCGGGCTCCAGCGGCAAGTCGTCGTCCGGCAGCAAGTCGTCCCGCTCGGGCTCTAAGAGCAGTTCGCGCAAGTCGTCGTCCGGCAGCAAGTCGTCCAGCTCGGGATCTAAGAGCAGTTCGCGCAAGTCGTCGTCCGGTAGCAAGTCGTCGTCTGGCTCGAGCTCTAAGAGCAGTTCGCGCAAGTCGTCGTCCGGCAGCAAGTCGTCCAGCTCGGGCTCTAAGAGCAGTTCGCGCAAGTCGTCGAGCTTCGGGTGGATGTGGTAAATGAAGTATGCAAAAGTCAAAAGTACAGTACTCACGAGTACAGTATTTTCGTGTTTTAGTTGGTTATAAATATATATATTTTCCGTTTCGTTTTGTTGCGTTTTTGTTAAGCCTTAGGTGTAGGCCCTTCACCACCTCAAACACACAGAGAGAGACCATGGGATCCTCTACTGACAAGAAAATTATCACCATGATGGGCGAGATTGTAGACAAGCTCGATGCGATCGAGAAACGGATTGCTCAGATCGAGGCGGGCCCTGAGGCCCTGGCTAGGCTCGTTGCTGAGAAGCCCAAGAAGCCGACGAAAGCCCTTGAATTATACGAAGCTATGGTTTCGAAGACCTCCTTTGATTCGCTTCCCGAAGAAATGAAGCGCAATACCATCAATTTCCTACGGGTGCATGATGGAGCTGGAATGGTAACAGTCGACAAACACACCTCTGCGTCCGTAACGAAGGTGATGAGGCTAATGCTGGGCGCTGAGTTATACGAAGCTATAGGGCTTCTGGAAACGAACCCTTCGCTGGCTCTGTTTCGCGTCAAGGGATGCATCAGAGGCGCTGACGTGAACGCAATGGTGCGGCCTTGGAGAAGCCGTAGCGTTGGTCGCGCGACTCTACTGACTCACTTAATCGGACATAAGTTCAGACCGGACCACTCTAGCAAAAAAGAGATTACCGAGGGACACCTTCGGTACCTTGGAGATGTAAAGGTGAATCTTTGGAAGGCTGTAGATAAAAACAGGCACGAAATCATCAAGTTATTTATAAGCAATGGTGCTACAATTGACCAAAATATCGTAGACCTGGCTCTCAATATGCTGGATTATTATACAGTCCAGCTCCTAGACGATGCACTTGATGCACGGGGACTTGACCTCGATATGGACGGACAAAGGATAGATATCCGTTCAACAATATTCGATAGGGGCTACGCGTACCAATTCGACCCCAAGGATGGGGATCCTTGCAACCCTTATATGGAAATGCAGGATAGCGGGATCCACATGCCGTTCGAGTCCACCCTAACAGTCTACCTTCCAGCCGTTGTCCCCGCGCACGACATGCCCCCCGGGCCTTGGAGATCGATGGGGGGTTTCGGGCCCTGGTCGGACACGGAAGACGGGTCGGATTCAGAGACGGAATCGGAGGATGACTTTGAGGCTGACTTTTGGAATCATTGACAGCGCTTTGAGGCACGCACAAATTTGTTGGGGTAGGTTTCCGTAACAGTGTTTTGATTATTTCTTCAACCTCTCGTAGAGCTGGCGGTAGCACCAGAAGGGCTTCACGTCCATCTCGGCGCCCGGCGTCTGGATGAAGTAGGGCGTTGTTTTGGTTTTGGTGTTCTTGAAGGACTTGATCGCTGGCTGCCAGGTGAAGAAGCAGCCTTTGTTGGAGTCCCACACGTTGCTGTTGCTGAACAGCCGCTGATGGTAATCGCACTTGACGAGGCCGGGGAACATCAGGAGCAGCTCCGTGAACAGGGCCTGGTCGTCCTCGTCGGGGTCGAGCGGCTGGAGCTTCTTCAGTGCCTTCTTCCACGCGGCCACAGTGCCACACGCCATGCCGCCGTTGAGGTGCGCGAATGCCTTGACTGCCCGCGGGGCTGTTTTGGGTACCTTGGCGCGCATCCGTTTCATCCACAGGTGGCGGTAGTCGAGGTCGCTTTCCGACAACTCTTCGGCCAGGGCTTTCCGGCCGCCCGATCGCTTGACAAAGGCACCCGGCTTGTGGTCGTACATGGGCATGACGCAGCACGCTTTTTCGGTTCCAAACACCACGAAATCTTTGCCCTTGGGCCCCATCGAGTAGTAAGTCTCGACGAAGCCCGACGGAGTGCGGTTGACGAGCACGTCGCGTGCGTCGGTCACAACGACCAAGTCGCTGTCTGGCTTGTTGCGGATGTACTCCGATACGTCCTTCCACTTTTGGCAGAAACCGAGCCACTCTTTGCCACCGCCCAATGTTTGGGCATGCCAGTGGCGCTTAGTGCCTGTAATTTTCATCTTTTTCAGAGAGCCCGCCGTGCGCGGGTTACGGTCGGGGTGCGACTCATACGTCAGCCAGTGGATGCATGCCATTTGGTGGTTGGCAATGTTTTTTTAGCTTCTAATTACATACAGCGACCTATTGGTGACGATGCCGTAGAAGAGTTTTTCCTGGTGGTTCAACAACAGGTTGTACAGTTCAAACTTCTCCATCCCGAGGAGCACCGGCAGCATCTCTTCCACAAAGCTCGACACCCGCAGGATCATCTTCACGAACGTGCCCAGCTGCGTCATTGGCAGGAAGTGGCAGATTTTCCCAACGTGTTTTTCGGTGCACCACAGGTATACCAACCGCGCCGACGTCTGCGACACCTCCTCCCCAAAGCCAGACTGGGCTATCGCCGCTTTCAACCCACCGGACAGGGCCGGGAGGTCGTCCTGGTGATCCACCGTGCCGAGGGGAACGAACAAAGCCAACCACGCCATTATCTCGGCAAACTCGAGCTCGGCCAGGTGCCCGTCGCATATCGCGTTGGCCCTCGCAAGGGGCTGACCGTCGCAGAGCAGCTGGGCCGCCCGACCTGGCACCGTGAGCTCGAGGTCGGTGGTGAGAAAGCCGGATTGACACAGCCAGTCGGTCGCGACCCTCCAGACGCGGTCGATATGGCCTTCGTTCTGTTTCAGCTTGTCGGCGAGTTCGGCACTCCGTTTGAACTTGGATAGGTCTTCAACCCCATGCTCCTTCTTCAGCGCGTACAGCTCCGCCCTCGCCTTCTTGATCTGCTTGTTCGGGAGCTTCACCCACGGGTCGTTGAGGCGATGCTCGAGGTAGATCATGCGCTTGACACCCTCTGAGCTGCCGAGGTCGCTTGCCACGTCGAGGGCCCCCAGCTCGGCTGCAATGACCGACCGCTCTTGGCGCAGCTCCCGTTCAAACAGACTCTTCGCGAGAACCTCCTTGCCCGCGTCCAAGTTCTTCAACACGAAAACGTGGTCAATCTGCAGCTGCGACTTGGTCGGCGGAGGGCTCGACTTGAGGATGGACTGGAACACGGAGAAGGGCGCCGGTTTGCGCGTCGGGACATACATGACGTAGCCGTGCGTGTCCATCCCTCGCCGTCCAGCCCGACCGGCCATCTGCCAGAACTCATCCGGTCGAAGCCACCGGCTTGCACCGTCTCCTCCCGTGGGCTTGTTCATCTGGGTGAACACCACCGTCCGCGCCGGCATATTGATGCCCACTCCCAGCGTTTCGGTGGCAAACACACACTTGATCATCTTCGCCTGGAACAGCATCTCAACGAACTCGCGCAGGATAGGCACCATCCCGGCGTGGTGGTACGCGATTCCCCGCTTGAGGGCACTTATCCAAATTTCCCAGTGAGGCAGCGTGCTGATCGCGTCGTGGTGCTTCTGCAGGTTGCGATTGTACAGCGTCCTCCACCGTTCCTCGTACGTGCGCACCTCCACGGAGTGCTCGGTCAAGAGCTCTTCGAATTCCTCGTCGGTGATATCCGGATTGGCCTTGCGGTTGGGTGCGGGGCTCAGCATCAGGTTCTTCGTCACAGTACCCGCCGCGTGGACGCAGCCCTTGCGGCTCATGCAGAAAATGATGGCGGGGCACTTGTCGTCTTTGATGAGGGCCTGGACGATGGGCGAGTAATTCGAGCTGCTCCGTTGGTGAGCGATACCTTTGTAGACGCTCGAGTTGATGCCAGTCGAACCGTGCGTGCACATCAGCTCCTCGAAGCTGTTGCCCCCGGACAGCCCACCGATATGAAGAGGTACGTGGCGGTCGTGGCGCTGCACGATTTGGGTATGGCGGCGCTGCGACAGCCACTCCCTGAAGTTCTCGGGCTCACTGAGAGTGGCGGACAGCGAAATGACTTGGATGTCCTTGGACAACATCATAACGGTTTCCTCCCACACCGGGCCACGCTCCGGATCGTTGATGTAGTGCACCTCGTCCTGGATCACGATCTCAACGCCGACAAGGTCTGGGTCGAGGACGCCGGTCGCTTTGGAGCTCGTGAGCTTGTTCCGGAGGATCTCGGCCGTCATAATGAGGAGCTCACCGGCACCGTCCCCGCCGCTCACCACCGCGCGGTCCTTGATGTCGCCGGTGAGTAGGGTGACCCGCCCGTGCAGCTTCTCGCTCAGGCTCTTGTACTTCTCATTGGACAGCGCCTTGATGGGCGAAGTGTAGATCACCCGCTTGTCCCGCTGGAAAGCCGCGAGGATTCCCATCATAGCGACGGCGGTCTTGCCCGAGCCGGTGGGTGCCATGCCGAGCACGTCCGAGCCCTGCGTAAGGGCCGCCAAGCACCGGGTTTGGAAGTCGTCGAGACCATGCCCCAGGAAGTCCTCGAGGTCTGCGGTGGACGGGTATTTGGCTGGTGGCTGAGGGTCGTCCGAGAACATGGTGTCGAACGGCACCTTGGACCCACCGTCGTCTTCTCTCATCGGGGGATTGAGCTTGAACTGCACTGCTTCCTTTTCACAGGTCGAAGCGATACGCAACCGCGCCCTGCCGTTCTTGTGGATTCCCCAGAGCTTGACTGGAACCCCAGCGGCGCACCCCAGCGGTGCGTCCGCGTACCAGCTTTCGCCTTTGGGGACTTTGACGCGGCGCTCGGGGAGGTACAAATACAGTTCTCCGTCGGCCGGCCCGTCCGAGTCCTTGGAGGGCGCCTCTGAGGGCGTAATGGTGATGGGCTCAGTCTTGTACTCGTAGGCCAGTTCCATGATGGTGTGGGCGTACCCGAAGCTTGCCAGTTGGCCCATGCGCTCGTTCAGTGCGCCCATGTCTACCTCCGGCTCGGGTATCTCGTGGTAGAGCATCTGGTTGTACACATCGGAGAAGCGGCGGATGGGCGAAGACATGTGCGCGTAGTTTTCGACACCGAGACCACTGTGGGTGCGCGCTGTGGTATTAGCATCGGCAATGGCGTACACGCACCGCTCACCGGGCTCTTGGGTGCGGATCATGCACTTGCCCCGCTGGATGAGAAGGTTGCCGAAGTACTTGTTGTACTCGAGCATGGTCCACGCGACTATGTCTTCCGGGTCGGTCTCGGAGGTCACCTTGCGCAGCATAGCCAGGTTGCTCTTGTGCTCTTCGTTGGTGGCAAACTCGGCATATGACAGAGGCTGGGTGTTGATAACGGCGGTGTTGGTGTGGCTCATTGTGACTTCTCCCCCCTTGCTCTCAATCCACAGCGTCACGCACGGCCGCGGCTGGTTGTGGGCCAAGCTGAGGAGGTCGTGGGCGACGGTTGGCGGAACCATTGGCTGCGAGTGCTGGGTGCCTTCGGAGTCGTGCCAGTATGCAGACGCACCCCGGCCTTGAGACCATGACACAAACTCGGGGTTGCTTTTGTAGAATTCGGTCACGTCGGTCACGTGTACTCCCACCCGGTAGTGATCCGGACCGATGAGCTGGACGGACAGTGCGTCATCGATGTCTTTGGTGCCGACGTTGTCGATCGAAAAGACGCACTGGGCAGTGGTCGGCAGCGTTTTGCTCCGGGCCGGGTCTGTAAAATACGGATAGCGGCACTTCACACCGTAGTGCATGCGCAGTAGGTCGCTCTCGGTCCCGAAAGTGCCAACCGGCCCGTAAAGTTCAGAGAGTTCGAGGTGGTCGTCCGTTTTGATGACTTTGGCCCAGCGGTCGGTGCAGCCAGACACCTTGGTGCTGACCGTGAATTTTTCGGCGGCGTGTTCGAAAGGCTGGAAGCTGACACCCTTGCCGGCGACGCGGTCGAGGCGGGAGAATTGAACGATTCCGTACATAATTGAGTCTTAGTTGTAGATCTGCTTTGTTTATTATTACCGTTTTGGCTTTAAGCGATTTGCAAATCGCACTAACAATCAAAACCAAAGCTCCTTGATGCGGCAGCGTTGGGTTTGGTTGTTTGGTAGATAGGGCTAGTACGGATAACGAAGGCGGTAGCGGCGCTGTGCCGCGGTGGCCCGAGTCGTACTGAGATCATATAGTACTCGAGCCCCCCATTGGAAGCTGAGGTCCTCCGTTATCACATGCTTGACGCCGCCGCGGATGTCGGAGACGAGGGCCAAGTTTTCGTTGGTGTATTTCACTATGGAATCCAGAGCTTTGCGGTTGTCAGGCACGTTCTCTTCGTTCTGGATCCCGACGAGCAGCTCGTCGACGACTGTCACGAACACCTGCAATATCCCCCTTGTCTCCGTTTTCTTGCCCCCGGCCTTGTAGTCTTTGAACAGCTCAGAGCACAGGACCTTCTTGCTCTTTCTTCCGAGGAGATACTGGATCCGGGATTCGAGGAACTCCTTCGGCACGTGAACGTGTTTGCGTAGCTCGACTTGTCGGACGTGCCTAGACAGCATACATAGCTTCGACATCTTTCCGACTGCGTCGTCGTTGGCGGCCTCGATCCGGAGAAGGGCCCCCAGATCCGGGGTTCCGCAGCCGGCGGCTGGACGCCCATCGCCCGCCTGCCTGGGAATCTGACCGTTCCGTGCCTGCGACCGGGCCCATTCGAAGTAGTGGGGGTTGTGCACACTGCCTGTGACGATCTCGTTTGTTCTCCAACTGAACGAGACATGGCACTGCGAACACCACATCTGGTCGCAGCCGTCTATCTTCGTGATTGACACTCCACACTGGGGGCAGGACTTTGTGTCGCGGGCTAGAAGCCTCGCCGTTTCGATGTCATCCGCGTTGCAGACGTGCTCGGCGTCGGGATCGGAAAGGTAAGCATGGCAGTCCTTGCAGGTCGATTTCTCGCATATGCCACAGTTCCAGTTGGGGTTCAGGAACCCGTGGCAGAGTTCGCCTGAGCATGCTTTGATAAACTTCCTTGGCTTTCGTACAACGACGGATTCTCGCGTCGTCCTCACAACCGGAGGGAGACCCTTCAACTCAAGTAGTTGATCCCTCAGTGGCCGCAATTCTTTTGCGTGTCGCGAGCGTATCTTGTCAATCTGTGCTTCCATTGTGTATATGGCCCTGCGCGTCTCTATCTCAACCTGCGTCTCCGGCATCTGCGCCAGTTGGCCCTCCCACAGGACCGTTTCCTTCGCCGCTTTGAGAGGACCGTTGATAAATGCCTTGGTCATTTGGGATGCCAGGAAGTTGGTATCCCACGGCTTGTTGCAGCTCATACACTTGGGTTCGTTGAGACTGGTCGTCAGAAAAGTCTTGACGCACTCTCTGCAGACATTGTAATCGCACGAATGACAGGAGACCTGCTTGCGCCGCGTGTCCGTAAAGGGCTCGGTGCAACAAGCGCATTCGGTCATCGTGCTTCGGTCACTTTGGCTCGTTTCTATTCGTTACGAGCCAAACGTTAAACCTATGATTCCACGAGGAATTATAGTTCCTGGTCTCTTGTTTGAAAATAATTTGAATAATATATAGATTTAGGGGTCCTCCCAGCATGGCTGGACGCCCTTCTCGAACACGCTGAACGCGATCACATTTCGCTCACCGAGTGTCATACGGTTTTCCTTCTTTGTGTAGAAGAAGTCGCTGGGGCGTGGGACGTGATTCCAGTATCTCCAGAACCCCTCAACAGTATTAAATTCGGCGAAGCAGTCCAGGTTGTCTTGGTAGCTTTTGCCCCCGACACGATGCTCCCACATACACCACGTCCTCTGTAGGGGGGTGCACAGGTGCTTCTGTAGTGGTATCAGTGTCAACAGTGTCAACAGTGCCGACGTTGGTGTAGTTATCGTTAGATTTAGTTTCTTCAGACATTGTGATGTAGTTAGGTATCTTAATGTAACTTATATAGATGTAACACTTTTAAACACTTTATCGTACTCACCATTCTTCATCGTTCTGCACTTTCGATAATGGTCTAAAAAATGCGTCGCACATCCGATCGGCTCGTTTGTCCAGTTCAGCACTGAACGCGTTTTTGTCGTTGAGAAGGACCTGTACAACATCCTTATGACCATCTAAGTACTGGCGGTTGAGATCCCCAAAGAGTTCGGACACATATTTGACATGGCTAAACTGATCTGCTACATACGCCATTGGACTATCGTGTTTGTCGCTCCATACCTTCTTGTTTTTCTTCATTTGATTGTAAAATTGGCGAATCGGTTCGTGATGTACTACAAGCGTATTCATGATGGCTGCTTTGAAGACCCCAATAATTTCACAGGCCACTGTCGCATCCCAATCCCAGTCGATTCTCACGTACCTGTTCTGCTTGAGAACGAATATGTACGTTTTAATACTTTTACCAACAAACTTGGTTACGTTGTTTTTCTCGCGCTCGTTCCCCTTGGGATTTGCCAACAGGAATCTAGTGAGTAGTACCCGAACCATAACCTCCCAGTAGTTCAACTGGTTGAGGTCGGTCACATACTCCAAATGATACACTGTTTTGTCGTCGTGTCCTATTAACGGTGGATGATAGTTGATCGCAATGTCTGAGGCTTTCATATTGCCATCCAGTCGAACATAAAGTTCCATATTCCAATGAACAGTGCCGCGTGCCGTTTCTGAAATATCTGTAAGAACAGTGTCCGTTATATACTTGATTTTTTCGGACTCTTCAATTAGAGCAGAAACATTGAGGTCGGTTTTATTGTTAAAATAGTCACAAATGTTGTATATGGTGGTTGTTGATATACTGTACCGGGACCGATTCATATACAGATCCAACATGTAATGAAGAACAGTCGCTTGGAATGGGCTGAAATCTGCAATAAGGTGAGTGTTACCACGCAGTTGCTTTTGGATGTCGAGAATAGTCTTCGTCAATATGTTGGACAAATCCGCATATGTTGTTTTGTATGATAAAACACACACAGGGAAATATTCGAACACTGTATCTGGGTCTTCCCAAGCTTTCATAACCTTATCGAACTTGTCCGCTTTCGTACGTCGAACGTCTAGACGGGATAATTGGTCTAGGACCACTTTCAGTTGAGACCTGTCGTAGTTGCTACACGCCTTACTGTTCTTTATAATTGCGAACATTGAATAATTCAAGTAAACTGCGTGGCGGATGCAATGATACTCCCAGTCGATAGTAGGTGTCATTTCTTGGCTACTGTCACCTTTTAATCCGTGTACACCATTCTTCTCCATACAAGCAACTATTTTCTCACTACATACGGTCTCCATAATACGAGACACTCGAAAACTGGTATTGATTATAGGCTTGTATTCAACATACCCACAATTACCAAAGCGTCTATGAATTTCATCGTTGTTTTTCACGAGAGCGAAATATGTTTTATGCTGTGCTCGTGTGAGAGCCACGTGTAAAAAGGATTCGTATACCACATCCACAACACTCGATCTGCTACGAAGCTTCAGCGTTTGTTCGGTACATCCCAGAACAAAAACGACTTCACGTTGACCTCCCTTCGCAGCGTCTATTGACATGATACGAGACGCATTTTCAGATTTAGTGATATCTATAGGTCTTCCGTCCTCGGATTTATGTAAGACAGCGTATTGTGTATATTTATCAGTGTCGTCGTGGCACTCCTTAATCCAGTATTCATTCAAGCGGGTTTCTAGTTCTGTGGCCACAACATTACCTAACAGCACAGGGAACACGAACAGGAAGTTGTTAGCCTTATAGCCGTGTTTTTGTACTTCCTTTTTGACATAGGCCAGAACAATTGTAACGTAATTGGTTAATTTTTCTTTACCTTCGTCAAACTTGGTTATTTTTTCCGATTCCATAACCTCCAACCCTTCGGTAGCCCTATCTTCCAAACTGTTCTCCGCTTCCATTGAAATAGCTGGAACTTTGTACTTGTGAAAATCAACGAGGCTGTTAATCTTCCCCGCCATATTTCTGATTTTAATGCGACGGTTTACATTGATTGGTTTCTCATTGACGATTCGGATATTCGGGAGACCATCAGTCTCTGTGCTTGATATGAAATTTTCTGCATGTTTCAGGGATTGTAGTTTGTCTCCTACAATCATAACATCCATTTTTGTTTCCAGCATCATTCTCACGATAGCTCTCATGTAATCAACATCCAGATCTTGTGCTTCGTCGATCCACAGTTGTGCTTTTCGGTTTAATTTCAATGACCGACCAGCATATGTCATACGTCCCGAGATCGGGTTAACCTTGTCGCACCCGCTTTCGATGACTGTTTCCCACAAGCCTTTCATGAAATCGCAAGTCTTTTTGTTACTGGTTGCCAAGCCCCAACCAAAAGAGTCGATGGTTCCAATAATAACAACGCATTCACGCCGAGACTCTTTGTGTATGTATGTGACAAGTAATTGATTTCCTTTCTCCCCATACCACACTTTCTCCATATTCTCTATAATGTGTGTTTCCTCTCGTCTGACCTGTTCGTTTAATTCAGCATAAATGGTGTGCTTTGCGGAATGTGTCTTCGTAGTAATGATGAATAGTTCTTTGTCGGGATTCGAGCAAATGCTTTTCCAAATACCGTATGTTTTCCCATTCCCCGCACCCTTTTGTATTCTAGTTAGTGTTGGGAAGACTTCCCTGTCCTCCGACCACATGTTCCACATCTCTGGGAAGTTGGTCAGTAACGAGTCAACGACCGCGTCTGTTGGAATGTATTCTTTCACCGAAATCATATCGTTACACACCTCATCAACAGGTATTTTGAAGATCTTATCATCTATATCCAACAGCACGTGCTTGTACGATCCGCAGAATGATCTATACTTCCAGCGTTCGTGGAAGATAATCAAGAATATACCATTTGATAATTCTTCCAATACAACGTCCTTTGTGTTCCCGTCAACAACCCATACTGTCTCCATACCATTCACAGCATAGTCGCTTTTTCTGCACGCCACGTTTGCTTTATCGATCTGACTGTGTTGGATTTCGACTACCAACGAACACTTTTCGATAAACACGTCAGCTCTTCTGTCTTGCAGCTGCGTACCCTTTTTCTTGAACTCGACTTCAGTGATTGGAAAGAAGCCTTGCCACTTGATGTGCCAGTTGCTCATCGGACGGCCCCGAGTATCACCGGGATTCTTGTGTCTAAAATGAGGTCTGTTAATTTCTCCGTTCACAAGTATCAATTCGTGCCCATGACAACATTTTAGACGGTCATTGCTAGACTGTATATTTATGTAATCGTTCACATTGACACTATCACCATTAATCGTTGCGTATTGCGTTTTGTGGTATTTAGGACAGGTTGGGAAGGTACGCATCACTGTGAATATATAATATAGAACACAACAACACTTTAAACACTTATCAGGTTCAAATACAAATCCACGGCCTCGAGCACTGGCCTCGAGCACCACAGCCAGTACTCGACATTCCACGGCCTCGAGCACCACAGCCAGCAGCAGTGTGACCCCTTTGCCGGGTGATGATGCAGGCCGTAGCCATGCAGCCCGTCAGTATCGCAATCGAGGCCGACCAGCCGTCCTTCCGGTTCTACGAGAGCGGTGTCTACGACGACCCCGGCTGCGGCAGCAACCTGGATCACGGGGTCTTAGTCGTGGGCTACACGGAGGACGCCTGGATCGTGAAGAACTCATGGGGGCCGTCATGGGGCGACGGAGGGTATATCTACCTGAGTCGAGCCAACACACAGGAGGGTCAGTGTGGGCTGCTGCTCCAGCCGAGCTTTCCGTTCTAAGCGCTAGGCTACCCCACGTGACGTGACGTGACGTGACGTGACGTGACACTCAAAAACGCGAACACCTCCACCACGATTGCTGTGGTGCTGGTGTTTGAGTTATTTCGCAACCGGATTTCTAGATGGTGGTGTGATGTTGAATATAGTTTTGTTTAACACCTCCGACTCCATACGGATAAGTTGTCCAACAATCATATGACCCACAGTGTCTTTGGCATACATTTCTACTTTTTCCACGAGGAACGCCGCGACAATGTAGAACAGAAATGAATCGTCCGATATATAGTCGTGCGCCATGACGAGTTTTGCTGCCACTACAACGCAGGCACCCGCATGGATCTTCCAGCTCGTGTCGACCTCGTAGTCTGTCAAGTCCGTGGTCTTTGATCTGATATCGTCGTAGAGAAGCCGAAAGGATGCGGTGGGGTCGGCATCCGAAAAGAACACGTCTTTTATTAGGCCAGGCGCGTGTACGTTAATAATTTTTTTGATCAGTGTATCTTGCAATTCAAATATTCGGTCGGCCTCCATGATGGACTTTGTGTCTCTAGAACCCAAAAACACCGCGCGGTTCTGCCAAAGCCCGAGGGAAATGCAATAACCCGGGTCATTGCCACTCGTTTTGCAGTAGCCGGCTGTAGTACACGTCGCACATGTGCTCGGCCGAACTCCAACACGACAGAAACGACTCTTCGTACCAGCTGCGGGGTGCATTTGCAGCGAACACCTTCACCGCTTTGCCGGACAGCCGGATATTTTCACCGACATGGTGATAGCTGAAGTACGGGAACGCCGTCACCACGTCGCGCTGGGTCGTAACTCTGTAGTGCTGTAAACTCCTTTTGCTGTCGAACGCGGCTTTCCACTTCCGGCCGCCTACGCGTGGGCTAGCAAACGACACCACCGACACATTGTTCGCAATATCGTCAGTCAACTGGAATCCACAGAGCGTGGACAGCGCTGCCCCGAGGCTGTGGCCTGTGACATAGATCTCAAACTCGGGGTGCTCCGCCACGAGCCGTTTGACCTCTGCCAGGATCTCTTGGTAGACGCCGCCCCCAAACAGCTGCTTGTAGAAGCCACTGTGCACCCAAATGTCGTCGCGGAGGCGGCACTTCATTATGCTGAGGTCGTAGTACCAGTCGGTCCTCGATTCGCTCCCGCGAAAGACGATGCATATTCTCTTTTTGCTCTCACTGAGAGTGATGCCCACCTGCAGATCCGTGGTCGGGTTGCTAATGAACTTGCACACCTTGCCGGACGGAGCCTGCGAGGCTGTGTCTTCCAGAACGTTCCTCTGGAGGTCGCTCACGCCCAGAGTGTCAATGTCGCCGCTAGATTTGAGGCGCGCGACGAAAGTTTCAAGTGTCTCGTCGGCACTGACTTCATACTTGGCGCCGTAGTCGTAGACCAGCATGGTGACGCGCAACAGTTCGACGGCGAGACAGTGTGGGATCATGTTACCTGGGATGTTGGTATTGGGAAATATTATTATACGAACTTAATGAGTGATCTAGTTAGTATCGATTAAATTGCACCGGCAGGAATAGGGGGCGTGTTTATGGGTGTTTTGAGGCGGACAGGGGTGCGTGTTTATGGGTGTTTTGAGGCGGACAGGGGTGCGTGTTTAGTGCTGCAGGAAGGCCATAATCTCTCCGTCCATGACTTCGGGAAGTCCTTTCTGGCGGGTAGTGGAGGCGGTCATACGAGACTCACTGTTGACTTGTGCGATGTGAGTGTCGATGCATGTGATCGACTCTTCGTAACCGACCCACCCATGCTTGTTAAACTTGGCCACGGCAATGTCCCTCGGCGTGCGACCTTTGTTGTCTGTAGCACTGAGGTCGGCACCGTTGTCGAGAAGGCATTTGAGCATACTCATATCCATACTCATATCCGTGACAGATTCGTGCAGAACGGTCTGCCCCTTTGCGTTGCGAATATTGTGGTCCGCCCCGCCGTCTATAAGGATTTTCACGATGCCAGTGCAGCCCTGCTTTCTTGCCATGAACAGGGGAGTGGCGACAAACGCCTCCCATCTGGAATCCGGTAAAGTTACCGGATAGGTGCAAGGTTTAAGGTTGGGGTCCGCTCCTTTCTCAACCAGTACACGGACAGTTTCAGGGTGACACTCGTGTATGGCAGATCCCAGAGGGGTGAATCCCCCGTAGGGCCCAGTGGTAGTGGCGTTGAGGTTTGCCCCGCCATCGGCGAGCGCAGACACGATCTCGTGGTTACCTTTCTCGGAAGCGAGCTGCACGGGCGTGTAAATGTCCGAATACTGGCAATTATACACGAGTGCGGCTATGGCCTGATTGAGTGCCGTGCTATCCATGTTGGAGAGTGTTGTGTTGGTAATAAGTTGGTTGTAAGTGTGAGAGAGTGTTTGGCAAATCTGTTGATTTGCTAGTGTATTTCTTTCCTGATGATGCATCTCTGGCAGTTTTAAGGGTATATTAAAAAGACTTTTCTAGGGGGTGTGTTTGTCAGTGGCGATATGGAGAGTCGCTAAACTTTTCTAATGGCGAATGCTCTTCTATAAACTTTTGGTTTGCAAGTGATTGGGCCGCCCGCCGGGACATCTCCTTTCTCGCGATAACTTTCTTGATGAATTCGACCATTGCGTGTATCATTTTTTTATACCATAACACGTGGTTGCTTTGGTGCAGGGATGCTCTGCTGTCTGAACAGGACTTTGTTTACGAGGCCTGTCGGAGTTAGTTCGAATATATTCAGAAATCCTCTGCTCGCTTCACTGTAATTGTGACCAAGTTTCACACTGACTGGGTGACAAAGGCTTATATTCACCACAAACGGAGCACCCCATTCCAGGGAGATACTTTCAAAGCGTTCGTTCGCGGTTTTCAGTAGCGACCAAATATCATAACAACTTTTGTTAATGGCCTCTTCGCATCTGCCGCGCCAAATACCCTCGCAACGCATAGCCCCGTGTCCTATCATTCCCAGGGCACTGCGATTCTTATGCGTCTCGTTTAAATTCGATTGGAGGTGAGAAATATTCAACATTATGGTTTTGACAAGTAAAGTGAAGACGTTATGAATCTCGGTCTCGTAGAAGTTTCCACTTATTAAGGAAGGAGGTAATAGAAGATCATCCAAAACATGCTCGATTAGCCCCATAGTCAGAATAATTTCATTGCATGTCCCAGGAGGTATATAATCATTCCTGTGCTGAATCATGATATTCTTCCACAGAACGTAAAACTGCTGCTTCATGGCGGGCGTACGTGTTAGCACGTCGTCCATCAAGTCTTCGAAGTAGGAGTCTTGATCCCTTATTTTTCGGAGAGCTACCTTCTGCTTGATAATTCCAACACGAGCCCGAGCCTTGCGAGCCCGAAAGAGGCTCTGAAGCTTCGTAGCCGCAGTTCCACGCTCAAAATCCACCGCCTTGTTAGCCCTCCACCGTGCGGAAAGCTGTTCTCTAACAGTTAATAAATCCGACGACATGTTGTGATATTGGCTTTGAGAGTGTTGCCGTAGGGGGGTGTTTAGAGTTTGTTGGGATGAGTTCTCTAATCCACAACCTATATGTGCGTGTATCCTAACGGTATTAAATTATGTAAATTAGTAGCTCAAATCTGGCTAAAACACTTTGCCAGATTCTGAACTTGGACGCAAGACAAAGAATGTAGTGTTTATGGGTATTTTAGGCTCCCTTGTCGGTCAGCAGACCTACGACCTCGTAGTGCACTGCCACACTCAATGGCGTCTCCACTATTACATTGTGATTTCATAATGGCGAATGCTCTTCTACAAGAACCTCCCTATGACACCGCCCACATCTCCCACTAACTTTTGGTTTGCAAGCGATTGGGCCGCCCGCCGGGACATCTCTTTTCTCGCGATAACTTCCTTGATTACTTTGACCTCAGAACCCCCCAATGTCGGTATTTTTGCCCCTTTGTCGACAAGCAGTCCCACGATCTCGAGGTGGCCGTAGTACGCGGCCATGAACACGGGGGTGTACCCCTCCTCCTCCTCGAGGTTATAGTTAGCCCCCTTATCGGTCAGCACGCGCACAACCTCGAGGTGGCCGTTTTCCGCGGCCACGAGCACGGGGGTGCGGCGGTGCTCATCGTCGAGATTGGGATTCGCCCCTTTGTCGACCAGCACGCGCACAACCTCGTGGTGGCCCTTCTGAGCAGCCATGAACAAGGGGGTCCACCCGTTGCACAACAACTCACAGTCGGGGAGGTCTGTCTTCCAGGGCTCGGGGTAAACAAAGAACGGCAGCAGCGCTGGATAATCGGGGGGCGGGACATACGGTATTGTTAGGGTCTGAAAGTGCTGCTCGTACCCTGGGTCGAGGTTCGCCCCCTTGACGGCCAGCAGGCGCACGACCTCGTGGTGTCCTTCGTGCGCGGCAATGAACATTGGAGTGAGCCGGTGCCTTCTGGTCACGAGGTCGAGGTTTGCCCCATTGTCAGCCAGAACGCCGACGACCTTGTGGTGACCGTTCTGTGCGGCCCTGTACAGGGCGGTGTACCCGTTCTTGTCCATGAGGTCGAGATTGGCCCCATTTTCAGCCAGCACGCGCACGACCTCATGGTGGTCGTTCTGTGCGGCCATGAACACGGGGGTCATTCCTGATGCGACCCCGTTCTTCGTCATGAGGTCGAGGTTCGCCCCCTTGTTGGCCAGCACGCGTACGAGCTCGTGGTTGCCCTCCTGTGCGGCCAGGTTCACGGGGGTCCACCCGTCCTCGTCTCCGAGGTCGAGGTTCGCGCCCTTGTCGGCCAGCACACGCACGACCTCGTGGTGGTCCTTCTGCGCGGCCATGAACACAGCGGTGCACCCGTTCTCGAGCGCGAGGTCGAGGTTTACGCCTGTCAAGCATAGCATGCGTACGACCTCGTGGTGGCCCTGCTGCGCGGCAATGAACACGGGAGTGGCGCCGTTCTCGTCCGCACTGTAAAGAGCGGGTGTTGAGGAGAACGAGATGCAGCTTTCAAAATTATTATGGACAGTGTGGTCATCTGAAGACTCCGAGTCCCCGTGGGAGTCAAAGTCTTCGGAGGAATCCTTAGGCATGGTGATGGTTTTACAATTTTATACTTCTATTTCTACTTACTTGGCGGAGGCGGACTATGGTCCCTTGAAATGCAAAAATCTTCCCAATTAGGCTACCAGCGTAGGATTAGGGATATACAATTAAAAAGTTTTGTATATAACAAATGCCTTCACTAGTTCAGAAAGCTAAGAAAGCATATGATGATACTGTGGAGAATTGGAAGGAACGCAATTATATGAAATGCATTTCGTGTATGGAACATTTACCACCCAAATCTTGGAGTAATCTAAAAGAGTTCCATCTTGGACGCAATCCACATGCAATCTCAATGCCGGTCTGCAAAGAATGTGAAAAAAACTGGAAAGATAAGCGCGAACAGGAGGGGAATAAGGTAATATGCCCTGCGTGTAGGGGAATGTCTTTTGCCCCTGGGGAGATCGAAAAGGCAATGGGGCTGGATCGTCTACCGTATGCATATTTCGGAAACAGAATGAGGAAAATTTATATGGGTCCGAGGGGCGGATTATATTACAAGGCGAATGGAAAGAAGGTGTATATTAGATAATCTGCCTCTTCCTGCTATATTTGTGATACTTGCTCACGCTGATTTCATAATGGCGAATGATCTTCTACAAGAACCTCCCTATTACTCCCAATTAGGCTACCAGCGTAGGATTAGGGATATGGGGCAGTATTCAAATAAAAACATTTGCCTCTGGAAATGACGAAGTCTCAATTTCTCGTCGAGGTACACGACTTGCCGATAGCGACGCATGCAAAGGTGCCTAAGCTGCGGAAGGCCCTCCTGAATTTCTTTACTCGCCACGATTTCACCCCTGTGGCCACCTTGTTTAGAGCCACCCACCCTGGGACGAAACATGGGAAAACGAACGGCAAAGCAATGGTCGCGTTCGCGTCGAGGATCGAGGCGGCAGAGGCTGTTGCGAAATTGAACCACAAGTATCTCATGCCTAAGGGCAAAGCCAACAAGTTGCGGGTCAAGGAAGACCGTTCCCCTCCCGGTATCGATTTGGCATGGAACCCACGGACTGGACAATGGTTGTTGACGCAGGATGGGAAACAGATAACACCCGACAAGGCTTATGCAGGCTACATGAACAAAGACACCAGGTTCAGAGTTGTAGGGGCCACGTTTGATTCTCTCCCCGAAGAAATCAAGCGCGAGATGTCGGCGTACTTGCCCCTTGATGTCACCGGAATGGGAGCCGTTGACACGCATACCCATGGGTCCGTAACCAAGGAGATGAGGAAGAGGAGCGACATCGCAAACGCCAAGGTGTATGAAGCCATAGGGCTGCTGCGTACCAACCCCGATCGGGCTCTGCGTCTCGTCAGGCAGCACATCGGTGACGCTGACCCCAACGCATCGGTGCCACCATGGGTAAGTAAGCCGCGTCCAAATCTCTCTGTGGTACAAGGTCACTCCATCCCGCTTAATCTCGACCATCTTGAAAGCGCTAACATACTACTTCAGGTGATACTCGATAAGTTTAGACATGGCTACGACGAAGAAATTTGGGATCATATTGACGTCCAACAACCCATCGCAGAGCGCAGTAAAGTCGACACGGCGAGGTACGAGATCATCAAGTTATTGTTGGAGAACGGAGCCATATTTGACGAGGAAACTATCGACGCGGCTTTCTCCATGCACGATTTGGCCACCATTCTGGAGCTCGAGAGGCGGAGTCCCATTGAAACTACCGACGGGCGCTGTACCCTAACATCAAGTCCCTGGGCGATCCGGAGTCCCAAAATGAAGCATGCTGATTTTTGGGATGAAAAAAGGTTGTATTACCAGGAGTACCAAGGACAAGGAGAATACGAGTTTCAAGAAATAAACGGCAAGGTGACAAGCTATACCGATTTGACGTGGGCTTTTGAGGATCGTTCCGCGTGGGGCTGCACAGACGAGGACGAGTACTCCTCTTATTATTAAATTTAGATGCACTTTGTACCCCCCTTAGAAGAGAAGCTCCCCTACTTTTTATAAAACATCCAAAGTAATATAATGGATCACTTTGCCTCTCCAATCGAAGCCGCAATTGCCCAGGATGGTGGTTATTGGGCACCTACATTTATCCAAGAAGATGAAAAAATAATCAACGAAAAAACCAAGCTTCTCGAAGAAGACAAAAAAAATATTAAAGCAAACAAGGAGCTTCGTGCACGCAGCGGCAAGGCGGGTCTCCTGGAATTTGACTACAAAAAAAAGCTGTGGACTTTCACGAGGGGCGGAAAGCAAGTGTCGGCCGAGAGGGCTTACGGACCCTGTCAGGTCCGGGATGTCGAAACCGCCCCCGAGATGAAGTGCTTTTTCGACTTGCTTCCTGGAGATTTGATGTGTGAAATATCTACCTATTTGTCACTTGAAGTGATTGGGCTAAGAGTGACGAACAAGTTCTCAAATGCGAGTGTCACGGAACCGATGATAAAAAGGACGGAACTGATGATAAAAAGGAAAGAAGCCATATGCTTGTGTCGCACGAAGAAATATGGCGTTCGACTGACACAAGACTGGTGGGATAATGATGGTTATTATGACGATTATTATGACGATTATGATGACGATTATGATGATGGCAGGTACGATGATGGGGACAAACTTAATTTCCCGCATCACGGTCTCGGTATATTCAGCCTAACAGTTAAATGAGCTTTTTGCACTGAAATACTATTAAGAAGACGGGTCCATATCACAGAAACAATGGACATCACTTTTGAAATCGACACGCACGCTACGCCCGGGGCGCGTTTGCCCACCCGGGGCTCGGTCGGCGCGGCGGGACTGGATTTGTACGCCGGTCTCGCCTCCGAACTGCCGCCGAAAACGCGCGCCTGCATTCCGACTGGACTGAAGGTGGCCCTCCCTCCGGGCACCTACGGACGCATCGCACCGCGCTCGGGTCTTGCCATGCGCTACGGAGTGGACGTAGGGGCGGGTGTCGTCGACCAGGACTACCGGGGCTACATCGGCGTGGTGTTGTTCAATCACGGCGACACCCCCTTCAAGTTTGAAGCCGGGACACGCATCGCGCAGCTTATCGTCACGCCGTACGTAGTCTGCACGCCCACCGAGGGGAGCGTGGCGGTTGATGGGGAGCGTGGAGCCTCTGGGTTCGGCAGCACCGGGGTTTGAGGCCAATACGGTTTAAAGACTGTGTGGTGATGTAAAACATGTCTAAAAGACATCTGTGCCAGATTTCTGGTTAAGCTTGGGTAGCTCAGTTGGTTAGAGCAATGGTCTTATCTACCATCGGTCGGGGGTTCGAGTCCCTCCCTGAGTAGCAATCTGGCACAGTTTTCTTTTGATTTAAGGCAATATCGGTACGAATGGGTATTGAAATACACGCGATACAATGAACCGTATGATGCCAGCGTTAGCGGTGATGCGTGGGCCGGCGCCAGTGTCGACGCACCTTCTTCTGACGATGCTCGACCCTGTGGTGAGGACGGTCAATGTTTTGGGCATAGTGGAGAGCCCGTACAACGTGCAGTACGGTGCGTCGGTAATGCCGCACGTCGACGAACTGTCCGAGACCGCCCAACGTGCCCGCTGCGGGTTAAACATAGAGCCGCTGTCTCGATGGGCTGGAGGTGTGTTCTGGTACGCGCTGACGCACAAGGTGTAGCGTAGCGTAGTAAACGACACGCAAGTCTGGGTACTTTCTCCAGCCGCATTGCTCACGCGAGTCTAGCCCACCACATCCATAAGCGGATGCGGCGGGGCTGTTTTGTTTGTGTTTATTTGTTTGTTTTGTTTGCGTTTTTCGAGTTTAGCGGATGCGATTGCGGAAGAGCACGGTCGCGCCACCCGGTCGCGCCAAACTGAGGTTTGCGTCGATGACCAGGCCTGAGACTTTGTAGGACTTGTGGATGTGGGTAAACGCCTCGTTGGCGTACCCCACGACTCCTTCGATCTCCATCTGTGCGGTGGCAAAGTCTGCGAGCCCGATGCCTCCCTCGAACCGCTGGCGGACCACCTTCGTGAGGATGTCGCCCACGACGTCGCGGAACATGGTCAGCACCAGACGCGTCTCGGTGACGACGTCGGTGGCTTTCTGCTTGGCGAATACGAGCGAGGTGAACTTCTCCTCCGATATCTTCTTCACGAGGTAGTCTTTGCGAAGGCTAGAGCCGTCATCTGCTTGCGGCATCGCGTAACGCCCATATACGAGTGAAGCTCCGGAAATGTGCGCCGCAAGACGCAGAGCTGCACAAACGTAAGGCTGGTGCTCTGCGTATGTCCCCGGCAGGAGGTCGACGATGTCAGGGAGGCACCCTTGCCCTTGCTGTGCGTTTCGGACCCGGCCCGCGTCCCTCGGGATCACACCATCGGCGGTTTGCGCCCGCAGGTGCTGGTAGTAGTGCGGATTGTGGTTGGTCCCGGTATCGATTGTCCCGTGCCTCCAGCTGAAGGCCACGTGGCAGCTCGGGCACCACATCTGATCGCATCCGTTTATCTTGGTGATCATCACTGCGCAGCCGGGACAGGGCTTGGTGTCCTCCGCCAGCAGCTTGGCCGTTTCGACGTCGTCGTCGTTGCACTCGTGGTCGTCTCCGGTTATGCACTGGAGACAGTCTTTGCAGGTCTTCTTGTCGCACAGGCCGCATTTCCACCTCTGACTGAGGAACCCGCGGCACTCTTCGTCCGAGCAGCGCCGAATGAAGTTGCTCCTGGTGGGCGCCTTGCGTGTTTTCTTGATTCTGAAATTCTGGATCTGGTTCTTTAGGGGGACGGTCTTTATACGGTATTCGGCGTGGATTTCGCTTATTCGTCTCTGGCGCTCCTGGTCGATGGCATTATACTCCATCTCCAGTCTGGTGAGCTCAAGCTTGGCCTCCTTCTCTTCGGTAATGGCGGCCTGCGTCTGCGGCATCTGCGACAGTTCGCGCTCCCACATGGTTTGCTTCCGGTGGTCCTTGAAGGGACCGTTCACAAACGCATGCGAGGTGTTCTTGCACACAAAACCGAAGGTCCACGCCGCCTTGCAGTTCATGCACTGCGGCTCGTTGGGGGTGCTCAGGATAAACTTCTGCACACATTCTTTGCACACAGAAAAGTCGCAGCCGGGGCAGTCGATAGGCCTGCGCTGGATCTTGGTAAAGTTCTCGATGCAGACGGAGCACTGGGTGGTAGTCATGGTGATGGTGATGTTGATATTGGGTTTATAATTTCTATTGTAGCTGATGGGCGTGGAGACTGTTAAGGCCTAATAAAAATGCGGTTTTTGTTCTGTGACTTATTAAAAACTTTCGCTTACATTATATTACATTATATAAGATTCACCGAGAATCATAATAAATAGCAAGTTATCAGAGACCGCCAACACACGAGGTGTCGCTCACAAAGACCCGAATCAGGCACAGCGCCCCCAGAGCCACCGTGAGTGCCGTGCGATGCCGCGGCAGGAGGGCTAACGCCACTACCACTATGCACAGCAAGTGCCAGAACAGGAACTGCAGGTACTCGACCGGTGCTCTCACCATCCTTGAGAAACTGAAGGTCCCGGGGTAGGATACAAAGATTGCGTCGTAGGGAATGTCCCGAGCCTCCCACGACTTGACGTTTTTGAAAACCCGCTCAGCGTTGTCTATTTCTATGAAATCGAACTTTCGACACACAGAGTTCAGGTTTCGTTGGTCGTCCTTGCACGTGTACGACAGCGCTTCGTCGATGACCATTTTTAATTCCTTGGCATAGCCCATGTACATGCCGCTGTTTGCGACCACGCCGTTTTTGCATGTTCCAAACACTATTTCCTCCATGCCCCCGCGGAAGAGAGCCGGGTCTTTGGACACTAGAACCTTGCATCCGTATTCTCGAAAGAGATCCGCCACCTTGCGCGGGTCTTTGTTGATTTTGGTGTCAAACCCATCCAAGAACACGACGATGTCGTCGTCGCTTTTAGTCACCAGATACTTCTTCATGGCCTTGAACTTGTCTGTGAAGCCGTTCCACTTCGTACCCCAGCCCAACGTGATGACTTTGACGTCGTGCTTGTTGTTCACCAGAGCGGCATACATCCCTTGCGCCCTGTTTGCGTAGGTCACGATATCGTAGAGCATTTACCGTAGCGTATATAAAAAATTAACATAAACCAGTGCACCCTCGGGGCATTCTGCTTTGAGGTTCTAACGAACACCGAACACCGAACACCGAACACCTCTTCTATAGATCCGCTGCTTCGCAGTTCCCGGCAGCGATTTGGTCTTCCATGGTTCTGAGACCGGCGGCTGCCAACTGAGAAGCGAGATACGCCACTAGGATAGCGGGTAGCCCAAGCAAGGCCAGGACTATCCATAGCCACCGAGGGCCCACATTCATTACAGCGAGGGCAATGAGCCCTATGAAAACGACTATTAGCACCCACAAGGTCGCCTGCGCCACGGTATTAGCCTTTTTGACGGCGTTTACATTGCATTTTGCCATGATTGATGGTAGATATACTTGGCAAATATTTTATTGTTGGCCACTACGGCGAACTTGCGATACTTCGTTGGGTCCTGAGGGTTCTAGACCATTGAACATTGAACACAACCAAAAAGCTGCATTTCCTTCCGCCCTTGGGACACGCCGACCCAACTCCATCGGGGGACAAACACAGAGACACAAGATCTCTCCTCCACCAACATGTCCACATCCACCACAACCATCTCATCAACCCGTACCCGCGTGAGCTTCAAGATTAACCCGATGCCCCCGAGGCCTCGTCTGACGAACGCCCTGGTAATTTTCTGCGAAGCCGTCATCGAGCGGCAGCGCATCGAGAAGGAGACGGCCGACTTCGAGAAGCAGGAAGAGCTGTTCGCCAAGGAGGAGGCCGACAACTGGGCCGACGACGATCTCAGCGACGCCATAGACGAAGCCTACTACGAGGCCGAGAAGTGGTCAGACTTTTGATCCCCAAACCATAACCAAATCATAAACAAGAAAAACCGAAACCGATAAACAAAAAAATTATAAGCACAACGCCAATGCCATTCTGAATGGTGTTGGCGTTGTGTTGCGTTGCGTTACTACATAATTTCCTTATCACACATGCTCCCATCAATTCGTATACGGCGAAAACGGAACGGAATCGTAATATTATTAATACCATTTAGCTTCAAAACGTGGCCTAAAATTGTTTCTGAATGTAACGGCATTTTTTTACTAATCGCTAACAAGTGATCAAATATACAACCGTAAATCTTGTATGTCCCCATAGTAGTAATAGCAAAACGGTCGTTCATTTCAGGCTTACCATAAAGATGAAAATCAGAAAATACAATTACCTGAGAAAAAAATAAATGATACAACTAATGATTCTCTACATATTTATCTCGTGTAGATCAAGCAATGTCTTCCCAGAATTACCAAAATGATGAAGGATATAGGAAGCGATGATTACATCGTCGTTGTAGGCGGGACTGAGACTAAGGTAGATAAACATCTGGTACAAATAGATTGCAACGATTATTATGAGGGGCTCCCCGAAAAGGTGATAAAAACGTTCAAGTTTGTCCACGACAATGCCCGTTTCGGCGGGTACACGCATTTCTGCAAGCTTGATGATGACATGGTGATTAGACAGCTTCTACAAACCAAACAGTTGGATGATTTTAGCGGGAAAGTCATCAACAGTTTCAACGGCAACAGAAGGTACCATATGGGCAGGTGCAGCACCAACAGCACTTTCAATACAACTGAATACAAGGGGGTATTTGTGCCGTGGTGCGCCGGAGGAAACGGATACTGTATTTCATTGGAATCCATGAAAATACTAGCTATGGCTGAAGACTACTACGACGAAATTTACGAAGATGTGTACGTGGCAAAACTGCTACGTGACCGCCAAATACTTCCGGTGAGCATTGTCAATCAATCTGAGTACTTGTACTCTGAAGATCACTCATAAGCTCACTGATTCTTCGCTGTTTCACGCAATTTTAATTATTGGGCGTATGCAATGTCGTGCGTGTTTATTGACAACAGTGATAATTTTTTTCATCTCGAAGTCGCCGTGAGCCTGATATCACAATATCACGACCTCCTTGGAATACCCAAGAGAGACTCAGATACAGTGTATCTGAGAACAGGAGGGGACTGCATAAAGTATGTTCGTTCGACGCACCCCGATGTAGTTATCGAGAAACCACAGCAATACGACTACAGAATCGCTGTCACTACCTACCCCAAAGACTTGGAGAAAGTTAAGGATGACGGTGTAAACTACTACATATGCCACGAGGTATTCCAAACACCGCTGAAGAACGTTATTTTCCTCACTCCGCTGGGGGCGCGAAGTTGTTCCCTCGCGTGCCTTCCGTATCGGGCCACCAAACGAGCTACGGACGCGCCTATTTACGTCATACAGGGGAATGTTACGAAGGCGCGGAGAAACTACGACCTTCTGCTAAGCATACTCCAGCACGATCACAAGCACGATTTCCGAATAAAGGTGGTCGGTAGGGGTAAACTGCCTGCCATCTTTGACAAGTACGCTGACAAACTCATACTGAGGTATGGCCTTGGTTTCGAGAACTACCATCACGAGTTTGCGGACTGTTATGGAATACTGCCACTGATATCCAAGAGGACCCACCCGCAGTATTACACCAACAAATTGACCAGCTCGATCAACTATGGTCTGGGCTACGATTTGCAGTTCGTTATTGACTCAGATCTACAGGAGATCTACAATCTCAATAACGCATGTGTATACACTGGCGAGGACATCGACACAGCCTTCGCCCAGTCTCTCAACCGGTTTTATAACAAGCCCATTTAAACTCGGCTTCGAAACACTCACCGACGGCGCAAAACTGCGAACTCGGTGTATTTTTCGTTGTGTGTGTGTCGTTTCGTGTGTCGTATGTCGTATGTATGGCTGTGCACCTAGAAGTCGTCGTTGATCTTGTCGGTGCCCAGATCGTCGTCCACCCGGAGCCGCCAGCCGTGGAAGAAGTTCTTCACGACCCGCCCGCCCATCTGACCCGCCTCGATCATGTCGCCAAGCTTGTTCGGGCTCTTGAGGTGGTCCATGAGGGTCTTCTTCGGCATGTGCTTCTTTAGGTCGTAGGAGAGCTTGTGCTCGTTGAAAATCTCCTTCTTCGTCAAGTACCAGGTGGAGTTCTCGGCGATATTGGCTGTGTCCTTTTCCAGGTGCTCCTCCATCTTCCTGTTCTCCTGTTCTTATGTTAGAATATGTTTCTAACGTATATGTGTGTAAAAAAATGTCGTATGATAGTTTCTCTTTGTTTAACACATTCAAAACTTTTTCTTGAATTGAATCATTGCAATAGCGAAGACTACGCGTTATACCAAAAAATACTAAAGCTACTTTACTCATGATTATATACTAATCATGAGTATTTAAATAAAGGGGGGAAGATGCCTTATACGAGCAAAACACACCGACAGCGCACAAACTGCGACATCGGTGTATTTTTTGGTTGTTTTGGTATGTTGAAACGTATGCTGTTTTTCTCTATGCGCACCGCGCGCCTAGAACTCGTCGTTGATCTTGTCGCCGCCAAAGTCGTCGTCCACCCGCAGCCTCCAGCCGCGGTAGAAGTTCTTCACGACCCGGCCCTCGAACTGGTCCTCCTTGACGAGGTCGCCAGTCTTCCGCTCGAGGATCTCAATGAACGTCTTCTTGTTCCCGGTCCCGATGTGCTTCCGCAGGTCGTGGCTGCCCTTGTACTCGTTGTCGATCTCCTTCTTGGTGATGAACCAGCTCGAGTGCTCTGCGAGGTTCGAGGGATCCTTCTCCAGGTGCTCCTCGATCCACTCGCCGATGGTGTCCTGGCCGGCAAAGTACAGGTCGGTGGCCTTCTGGATGCTCTTGGTCATCAGCAGCTTGCTACCGTCCTTGGTGAAAATGTCGTAGTACTTCATCAGCTTCCACATGAGCGGGAGGCGGAAATCCTTGAGGCGTTGCGCGTAACCGCGATTCACCTTGTGCACCTTTCCGTTCTTCTTGAGGGTCGCGTACTCGGGGTCGTCGGGATCGTCCACAAACTTGCAGTCGAACGGCACCACCCGCACGCGCCGCCTGGACCCGCCGTCGTCGTTGCTCATCGGCGGGATGTCGTTCAGGCACACGCTCAGCTTGAACTGGGGCATGTAGACCAGGAGGTTGGCGCTCCACAGGCTCCGGCACGTGATGTCGATGCCGCCCGTCAGGTTTTTGATGACGGACATGTTGAGGGTGTTGTTCTTCGACTCCAGCTCCTCGCAGTTCACCATCCGCTTGCCTTTGAGCGCGGCCAGTGACGTGTTGGTGTCCCCGGCTTTCTCTCGGGAGCCGGTGAGGAGGGACTGGTGCCCCTGCACCCAGTACTCGCCCAGGGCTTCCTTCATCAGGCTGAGCCAGAAGCTCTTGCCATTGGAGCCGTTCTGGAAGTTGGATGTGCCTGTGAAGAAGTGGATGTACTCACCGACAACATTTCCGGAGAGGCAGGAGGCACAGTACTTGAGCATGTAGTCACGGATGTCGGGGTCGGGGAATATCTGGGCGATAATAATGTTGAGCTCCTTCTCGTGTTCCTTCAGCTCTTTCCAGTACTCCGGGTCCTCCTTCTTCACCTCACTGCGGGTGCGGAAGTCGTAGCCGCAGTTCATGGACACGAACTCGCTGGTCGTCACCTTTCTGCCGTCCTTGGTGGCCTCCACTCCGTTCATCGGCTCACGTGCCTCCCCGGTTCTCAGGTCGTAAATGCAGTTGGGGAAGGCGAGGATGTTGGGGTTGGAGTCGAGCTCGTGGTCGAAATTGGAGCTCCGGAACGCCACCTCGAGAGGGAACCTGTCCTTCGACAGGCGGCCGCCCTGGCAGGTCTTCATCACCTCCTTGTTCACCTTGATACGGTACTCCAGATGATCGTTGATCTGATCTTCGGTCTTCCCCGGCTGAATCAGCTGCTTGTACGACATTGGCTTTGCCATGTCTGTCTGATGCTCGTAGTTGAGCTCCTTGAGGCGGAGCTGGAAGTCGTCCATAATCTTCTCGCCCAGGTCGTGCCCCTTCGGGTCGTCCTTCCACAGGATGCCGCGCCTCGAGAACCACTTCTCAGACACAGTCGAGTACAGAAAATCGGCACCGTAGAGATGGTGGAGGACCATGGCGATGGTGCTGTGGTTCCCGTCGATGTGGCGCAGACTGGTGTTCTTCACGTCGTGCACACTGGCCGGGCACTTACGGGCCGCCCATGCAATGAAGTGGGCCGAGTTGCCCGGGTGGGGGCTGAAAGTGAGCCACTTCTTTTTGGCCACGTCCTTCTTGTACGACTTGGCCCAGGAGCTCACTTCGTGGAACACCTGCTCCGACGCGCCGCCGCCTCGGAGCGCGATCCCGAGACTGATCCAGGTGTTGTACTCGTCGAGCTGCGTGGGGTCGGCAAAGACTTTCTTGCACACGTCGAGGTACATGTCCGCCTTGGACCTCGGGGCGAGGCTTGTCTGGATCTCGGGGACCGTGTTGGCGGTCGGCTTCTTCTTCCGGCGCTTCTCGACGGTCTCGCCAGTGAACCCGGTGAAGCACGTCACCAGGCAGTCCTCCATCGTCGGCGTGTCTCCGTTTTCGCCCATCATGATGGTCATCGGGCGGTCCTGGCCAGCCTTGGAGCTGTTGGGCATGCGCCAGCACCCCTCCCTCCACGGGGCTATGTCGATAATTTTGTCAAGATCGGCATGCATACCCACCGGAAAGTAGCGAGATGTGAACTCGAGCAAAGCGAACAGGTCGGCAAAGCACAACTTGCTCTTGAGGATGAGGTGGTAGCTGGTTTTGGTGGGGGTGCACGAGCCCAGGAGGGCAAAATCGGCCTCAGTGATCCCCTCGATCCCGTGCATCTCCTCAGCTCCCTTGGACACAATGTCAATGATCTTGTGCTTCAGTTTCTTGAACACCGCATTGGTGAAGGGGGGCGCGTCCCGCTTGGACTCCAGGTCGAAGAAGAGCTTCATCGGCTGCCCCACTTTCCTAGTGTACTCATAGAAGTTCTTCTCCGATGTGGGCATGGTGGCCTCCCACTTCAGAAAACTCGACCAGTCGGGCGGCGTGCAGAACGTCTTCGGCCCGGCGGTCGCGTTCAAGTCCTTGGCAATAATCAAAGGGCTGCTCTTGACGGCGGCAATCTTGGGTGTCCATTCGAACGGACGCCAGGCAGGAGTCATCGTGAGATACTCAATATGATGTATATGTTCTAGTGATATGTTTTTATTTATTATAGCCCCAAGCTTTTAAACCAAAACCGCCCGCACAGTCCTCCTGGGATTTCACACAGGGAAATCGACCCGAGACGGGGGGGAGTACTCTCTCAGGAGGTAAATGTGAGAAGCGACACCATTACTGCGCTCTGGACAAACGCCTTGGAAATAGCGAAGCTGTACCCCCTCCATACTGACGCTGCATTTTCCCCGCTCAGAGTCTCGCCCAGCGTGCAGTTCCCCGCCTGGTGCTTTATTCGGATTGAATCGAGCGGATACACACACGTGACGGCCAACATGCCACACAGCCCCCCGTAGGCCGCGGTCTCGATGATGCCGGGCTGCAGCTGCTGAACATACCGAACGCTGGTGAGGTAAACCGTCGAGCCCACGATTTCTTTCGCCATTATTCCCTGCCAGCCCCGCAGCGTCATGCGCCTGTGGAGCTGGCGGGATAGCTTGTACGAGTCGAGCGGAATGCTCAAGAGGGCATTTACCACACCGGCCAGCGCCGCCGCCGCGACCACACCGTGTCCCGTCATTCCTTCAAATACGGTCAAACGGATGCAGTCGGACACCGAATTCACAATCAGAGGGGCCTCGACGCCCGAGAAGAGGGCACCCGGGACAAGGGTGGCGTTCATCAACTTGTGGACCTTGTAGGTGTCCAGCGGGTAGCTTGCTAGGGTCGATAAGCTGCTCGATAGGGCTCTTCGCATGGTATCATGCATTGTTACGTTACTTACAATAGGTCGCCTTTAAAAAAATCCATTTCGAAGCGTCCTTAGTTCTCAAAACCCTTCATTACCAGGCCCAATTCTACTCAATTTCAAACTATGGAGAGTCTTCTCCGCGCCAGTCATGAATACGCCGCCAAGCTCGGCGGAAGCAGCGTCTACAAAATCGTCACGAGAACGGACTCGGATGGGTGGCGCGCAAATTTTAGGCTGACCAAAGACGGCACGCAGATTGTCGACCTAGGCTTCGACCTGCACAACCAGATCATCACGAATCTGCACTGGGACCCGACCATCAAGGGCCTCACCGACGAGATGGCCGGGTTTGTGTCTATATTGTACGCCTACGTAGCCGGAACACTCCTCGAGCGAGGTGATTCTGGATCCATAACATGGCTTGCCGACAACAAGTGCGTAGTGACGTCCTGCGAGCTGCTGGGCATCGTGCGAGTAGGCGACGACTTTTCAGCCAAGCCGGAGGAGCTCTGGCAGAAGTCGGCGGAAGTGCTGTACACCGTCTACAACAAGTGCTGAACCGCCGCTTTGCGCAGGAGCCGGTCCAGTTGCTTGCATTCCTGCGATTTGTGGTCCGAGGACATGAGACATTCCTGCCGCTGCTTCTGGAGTTCGAGAGCGACCATGTGCTTGTGAAGCTCGGCGCCCCCTTCGTGTGAAAACTTGGGCATCGTGTGATGTGTTATCTTACGCCGATTTAATTAAATGCCATTTAAGACGTTCAGACTTACTCACTGCAAAAGCACCCAGCCATGAATTCGTGCTATGAGAATGAGTACCCTTGCAGATTCCTGAACCGAGAGGTCAAAACCATCATTCCGCCGCGGTCTATGGCCACAGTACCGCCACTTGGTATCCCCGTCCACCTCATTCAACAGTACTACATTCCGTCGGATGAAACCCGGTGCGCTGAGGTAAAAAAATGTCTTTCCCAAAACATTTCAAACCCGGAAATTTCGAAGATACACCTCCTCAACGAACGAGACTACGCACCGAACGACCTACAAGCGTCGGACAAGATCATCCAAACGGTCCTCGGCAAGAGGCTGACCTACGAGGACGTGTTTCGCTACGCATCCAGCATTACGGAGCGCTGCTTCCTTCTCGTGTCCAATTCGGATATCTACTTCGACTCGTCGTTGGCCGAGGTGCAGCGCATGGATTTCATGGATGGCAAGGCCTGCCAAGCCCTGCTGCGGTGGGAATGCAGCACCCGACGGCTCTTTGGGCCCAGACCAGACTCGCAAGATGTATGGGTGTTTGAGTACTCTCCCGGTTTGCCTGTTGTTCCGCACAAGTACATGAAGTATTTCGACTTTGAGCTGGGAAGGCCTGGGTGTGACAATAAAGTGGCGTACGCGCTAGACTTGATGCGCATGCGCGTGTTCAACGAACCGAACCGCATCAGAACTTGGCATCTTCATTCCAACCCAAGAAGGCAGTACGGCTTGCCTCCGGTGCGCCCACCCTACGCGACGATTGAGCCCCAGCTTTAGTGCAATGCTTTGTGCCAGTATATTCTCTTAACTACCAGATGTCGTCGACCTCCGCTGCAAACTGTGCCCATGTCAGAACGGTAGGCCGGGGGTCCACCGACAGCTGGCACTGGACGAGGTAGCTCCGGTCCCGCATCGACGTAGAAAGGATGATGTAGTTGCTGTTCCTCCACCGAAATTTGAAACCAGTGTAGTCCATGCTTGGGTTAGTAAAACGAGATACAATTCTTTTAGATTTTAGCCGCTATCGCTGTCGGTATCGACTTCGAAGGCTGCCATGGCTTCCGCGTAGGTCATGATTTCCGGGAGAGGCGGCGGCGGGCCTCGGCGCACTCGCTTCGGCGTGATATTGAGTGCTTGTGGCACCGGCAGTGCAATCGCCTCCGACATTGCCACTTCATTCCTGGTGTTGACTTCGGACGAAGGCACCGCGAAGGCTGTAAAGAGGGGGTGGGAGAAGCTGCAACTGCCATCTGCCGCGAAGCGGGATACGTTGAAGAAATACTTGCATAGATTTCGCTTGAAACTGTCCCAATTTCGGGGATTGAAATTGAACTGCGGCACAATACTTTTGACGAGCGTGTCGCGGTCGCCGACCACCACAGAACGACCATCGCAGGACCAGCACATGACGGAGGGTGCGCTGGAGCTGACGGAGTTCACCATGTTCCACAGCCGCACCGGATATTTCTCGCTTCTGGTCATAGATTTGGGAAATGCATTCTGCGTAGCGGGCT
>Ga0302136_1000128_pt1 | contig 37692 bp, 37 predicted proteins | sample CBN3_20m_MG_FD_203116 | JGI IMG/M metagenome (GOLD analysis project Ga0302136, IMG submission 203116) | Marine microbial communities from Western Arctic Ocean, Canada - CBN3_20m | ecosystem: Environmental > Aquatic > Marine > Oceanic | place: Canada: Western Arctic Ocean | collected 2017-09-15
TGATCGACCTGCATGTGATTGCAAAGGGTGATCTTGAGATTGATGCCCATCACACCGTTGAGGATATTGGGATTGCATTGGGTCAGGCCTTTTCAAAAGCCCTTGGCGATAAAACCGGTATCAAGCGTTATGGCCATGCCTATGTGCCCTTGGATGAAGCCTTGTCCCGGGTCGTAGTGGATCTGTCGGGGCGGCCAGGGCTTAGTTTTAGAGTGCCTTTTACGCGCTCGCATGTTGGCGAGTTTGATGTTGACTTGTTCCATGAGTTTTTTCAGGGCTTTGTGAATCACGCCCTGATCACGCTGCAGGTTGATAATTTATACGGCGACAATGCGCATCATCAAATCGAGACTGTTTTCAAAGCCTTCGGGCGAGCACTTAGAATGGCCATTGAGCCCGATGCCCGAATGCGGGATCAATTGCCGTCTACCAAAGGAGCCTTGTGAATGCTTGAGGTGATCCCCGCCATCGATTTAAAAGATGGCCTGGTGGTCAACTTAAAGCAGGGTAAGTTTGAACAATCGACGGTATACAGCCATGACCCGGTTGAAACAGCGCAACGATGGGTGGATCAAGGCGCGTCCCGTTTGCACATCGTTGATCTGGACGGTGCGCTCGAAGGTAAAAATGTCAGCCAATCAGTCGTGGTCGAGATTGCTAAAAGATTTCCAGACCTGACGTTGCAATTGGGTGGCGGTATTCGTTCTGAGGAGACGATTGAAACCTATTTGGCCGCCGGCGTTGATTACTTGGTGCTGGGTACCAAGGCGGTCGAGACGCCAGCGTTTGTCGGCGAAATGTGTCAGGCCTTTCCTGGAAAAATTATCATTGGCCTTGATGGTCTGAACGGTAAAGTCGCCATACAGGGCTGGAAAGTGATCACTGATTATAATGTGACAGACCTTGCGGGACAATTTGAGCAGGCCGGTATCGCTGCCATTATTTATACCGATATCAACCGTGACGGCATGATGGGTGGCATTAATATGTCCGCAACCGTGGCGCTCGCGGAGGCCGTCAAGGTCCCCATTATTGCCTCAGGTGGGATCAACGCCTTGTCTGATATTGAGGCTTTGGTCGCGCTTGAGCCAAGATCGGTTGGGGGTATCCAAGGCGTGATTACGGGGCGTGCAATTTACGAAGGCACTCTGGACCTGGGCGCCGCCATTGCCCTAACCAAGGCTTAAACCGTCTAAGGCGTATCCGCTAAGATGTGCATGCCCTTGAGGACCGTTAGGGCTTGGTTCAGCTGGTAATCATTGCCGACAACTGCTGCGTTGACCTGCTCACTGTTGGGTTGCTCGGACTCGCTGTCTGGCGCATCCAAATGGCCCGGCAGATCGCGCTCTTGTAGCCGGAACGGGTTTGACTTCAGCTTCGTGACGGTTGATCGGTCTACCCAGAGGTCGGGAACGATGCCTTCTGCTTGGATTGAACGCCCATTCGGCGTGAAGTAGAGCGCCGTTGTGAGCTTGATGGCCTTATCACTGGTTAATTGAAGAATGGTCTGGACCGAGCCTTTACCGAAGGTTCGAGTGCCCATCACCAGGGCGCGCTTATGATCTTGTAATGCGCCAGCCACAATTTCCGAGGCCGAAGCAGAGCCTTCATTGACCAGCACAACGATGGGAACCCCATCGAGCAGGACCGATTCGGTTGCTCGAAAGGTTGATGCGGCATTCTCTAACCGGCCCTCGGTATAAACGATGATCCCCTCTTTGATAAACAGATCTGACAGGGCAACCGCCGCCTGCAAGACGCCGCCTGGATTGTTACGCAGGTCGATCACGAGCCCGTGTAAGGGCGTGCTGCTGCTAAGGGCGTCGATAGCGTCACGGACTTCGCTGCCCGTGTCGGCTTGAAACTGGGCTACCCTGACATAGCCAAAATGGGGCGCCAGTAATCTCTGGCGAACGCTGGCAATATTGATTACTTCTCGGGTGAGGGTCACCTCAATGGGATTGGCCTCGCCCTCTCGGACAAGGCTTAAGGTAACGGTGCTGCCCGGCTCCCCGCGCATAATGGCAACCGCTTCGTTCACCCCGATACTTCGGATGGATTGCCCGCCAATTTCGATAATCAAATCCCCGGATAGAATGCCAGCTTTGGCGGCTGGCGTGTCGTCGATGGGGGACACCACTTTGATCACGCCCGCCTCGGTGCCAATTTCAATGCCGAGGCCGCCGTAATTACCGGTGGTTGATTCTTGGAGTTGTTCGAAGGCGTCGGCATCTAAAAAGGCGGAATGGGGATCGAGTTGATCTAAGAGTCCGCGGATGGCGTTTTCAAGGAGGGTTTTGTCGTCGACTTCTTCGACATAGGCCTTCGAGATTCGATCAAACGCTTCGGCAAAAATACGGAGTTCTTCGAGTGGCAGCCTCGCTTTGGTGGTTGGCTCAGCCTCAGTCGGGGTTGCTTCGCCGCCAGCGGTCATCGCAAAGCTCAGGGCGAGTATAAAACTTACAATTTTTAACATCATGTGATTGTCCTTGGGTGGCAATGTCGCCGTGACGATTTAGCTTTTACGCTTTAATTGTACGTTTGTTCTACACCAGAGCAATGGATCAACCGGTTTGCCCTGATCTCGGATTTCGAAATAACTACCACTTTGGGCTTGACCGCCACTTTGACCGACTTCCGCAACGGCTTGGCCTGCGACAACCCAGTCGCCAACCTCGGGATACAGGACTTGATTATGACCATACAGGCTCATGAAGCCATCGCTATGCCTTAAAATAAGGAGTAGTCCAAAGCCGCGTAACCAATCCGCGAAAACCACACGGCCATAATGAATGGCTTTGACCTTGGTGCCATTGGGGGCGTCAATCATCAGACCATCCCAACGAACTCGACCATTGAGTCGGCGTTCGCCAAATCGGTGTCGAATGCCGCCAGGAATCGGTAAGTCTAAGCGCCCTTTCCGGCTTAGCATGGATTCAAAATCGATAGCGTTCGGGAGTTCAAGGGTGTTGCGTCTGATTTGTTCAAGCAGCGCGATGAGGTTCGACTCGTTGGTCTTAAGCGCCTTTCGTTGATCCTCTGTTGTGGCATAAGCGGCGCGTAGGTCGGCTTCGGATGTTGCCAATTCCGTGCGGCTGACTTTGAGGGCATCAGATTCTTGGGTAATCGTGCTCGACGCCGCTTGAAGGGCTTGAAGTTCCTGTGTGAGCAAAGCCTCATTTTCGTTGAGCGCCGTTAAGAGTGCTTCAAACTCGGCGATTTGCTCGAGCCTTGCTTCAGACAGGTATCGGTAATAGTGCGACATTCTAGACACCCGGTTGGGGTCCTCTTGATTTAACAACACCCGCAGCATGCCGTTTTTACCCAGTCGACTGGCAGCCAGGACGTGCTCTTTGATGAGCTGCTTTTTTTCATCGCGCTGTTCTTCAAGGCTGACCTGGTGCTGTCTGAGCATCTCGGTTTGGGTTCGGGCGCTCAGCGCCTCTTTTTCGGCGTGTCTAAGCCGTTTTACAATCCGGGCAATCTTTTCATCGAGGGCTCGAATGGCGCGGTTTTGCGCTTGTTGATCGGCCCGAATGTTGGATTGATCGGCCTCAACCTGCTTGAGACTTTGTTTGAGCCCAATGAGCTCGGCTTCGAGCGCTTGTTCGTCATTCGCATTCTGGCTCCAGGTCAAGCTGCTCAAAGCCGTGAGGAGAAGGCCCAACACCCAATGCGTGCAAGGTGTTTTGGGGTTCATCAAGGCCTGAGCGCCTTATCCGCTTGATCGATCTGAACAAGTGATTGGCCGGTCATTTCTTTGGGGGTCGGCAGGTCCATGAGATCAAGAAGGGTTGGGGCAAGGTCGCTCAGCACCCCGCCAGGCCGGATGTTCACAGTGCGCGGGCCGACATAGATGAGCGGGACTTGCTCGCAGGTGTGGGCGGTGTGGGGTTGACCTGAGGCGTTATCGGTCATTTGTTCGCAGTTGCCATGATCGGCTGTGATCAGGATTTGACCACCTGCCGAACGTGACGCGGCGACGACCTTGCTGAGACACTGATCTAGAGCCTCAACGGCTTGAATCGCTGCGCTGAGATTGCCGGTATGCCCCACCATATCGCCGTTGGCGAAGTTGCAAACAATCAGTTTGTAATCGCCTTGGGTAATGGCCTCACACAGGCGGCGGGTGACTTCTGGCGCGCTCATGCTGGGCGCTAGATCATAGGTTGCGACATCCGGCGAGGGCACTAATATTCGGTCCTCTAAGGGGTAGGGCCGCTCACGACCGCAGGAGAAGAAGAACGTGACATGGGCATATTTTTCAGTCTCAGCAATTCGTAATTGTTTGAAACCAAGCTGCGAGAGGTGTTCACCGAGACTATTGTGGATGGTTGCGGGTGGAAACGCGCAGGGTACGGGCAGGCTCTGCGAGTATTGGGTCAAGGTTGTAAACCGCGCGAGGCTCGGGGTTTTCGATCGGGCAAAGCCGGTAAAGGTTGTCGCAACGAAGGCCTCGGTGAGTTCGCGCGCGCGATCGGCTCTGAAATTCATAAACAGAATTTGGTCGCCGTCTTCGACCCTGCAGGGGCTCAGATCCCCAGCGATCGCCGACGGCTGCACGAACTCGTCGGTTTCTCCGCGATCATAAGCGGCCTCGAGTGCCGCCAGTGGGGTTTCAAAAGTCCACTGAGCGCTGGCTGAGCAAATAACGTCATAGGCCTTGCGCACGCGATCCCATCGGTTGTCTCGATCCATCGCGAAATATCGGCCCGTAATGGAGGCAACTTGACCAACCGCCAATGTTTCGAGACAGGCCGTTATTTTTTCAAGGCTGGCCCTAGCGGATTTCGGAGGGACGTCCCTCCCATCTAAGAAGGCGTGCACCCGTATCTGCTTGACCCCTTGTTGATGAGCGGAACGGATGGCCGCGTGAATCTGATCCTCATGGCTATGAACGCCGCCCGGTGACAGCAGGCCCAGGATGTGCAGCGTTCGGCCGGACTGGGCAAGGCTGGTAAAACCTTCGTTCAAAACGGGGTTGTCAAAAAAGCTTTGATTCTGGATGGCTTCATTGATTCGAGTGAACTCTTGATGAACCACCCGGCCGGCGCCCAAATTCATGTGCCCCACTTCGGAATTGCCCATTTGACCCTCGGGTAGACCCACATCGAGGCCTGAGCCAGAAACAAGGCTGTTCGGTGCGTCTCGATACAGGGCATCCAGAAATGGGGTATTGGCGAGTGCTATGGCGTTGGCGTCGGATTCTTCTCGATGGCCAAAGCCGTCCAGGATGATCAAAGTGGTTGCAGCTTGCATGGGCGTGCCTTCGTTGAACGAGCAAGATTGGTCGTTCAACAGTTTAGCGGTTATTGGCTGGGCGATAAATATAGCAGGAGGTTAGTGCCTCCCGGGTCCAAGGTGTATAATCAGGGCCTGTCGAAAAAGGGATCGGGTTGTTTTGCAGCAAGTCATAGAATTTATTAGTCAACATCCTGTGCTCGTGGGACTGTTTTTTACCCTGGTGGTTGCACTCATTATTACCGAACGTAAAAAGGGGGGTGAATCGATCACGGCTCAAACCCTTGTGCGCCTGGTGAATAAAGGTAATGCAGTGGTCATCGACCTTCGAGACAAAAACGAGTACACGACGGGTCATATTGCCGGCGCCGTTAGTTTCCCCTATACCAGCTACGCGTCCCGAGGGGACGAGCTGAATACGTATAAGGATCGGCCCGTGATCTTGGTCTGCAAGATAGGACAACACTCAAGCGCGATTGGCAGCAAGCTGATCAAAGCGGGGTTCGCAGACATGAAACGACTTTCCGGCGGGATGACCGAATGGGTCGGCGCCGGTCTCCCAGTGATTAAATAACGCCGAAACCTTGGCGGCGGAGATCAATGATGGCCCAAGTATCCCTCTATACGACGCGATTTTGTCCCTTTTGCATTCGGGCCAAAATGCTACTGGACGCTAAGAAAATTGAATATTCAGAAATTCCGGTCGATGTTGATCAGGCCGAACGCCGTCTCATGACGGCCCGGGCTGGGTCGCACACAGTGCCTCAGATTTGGATCGGGGAAAAACATATCGGGGGCTGTGATGAGCTCTATCAACTCGAGCGAGAAGGTCTGCTTGATGAACTATTAGGAGAGCATTATGAGTGAGTCAACCGCTGCAGCGGATCAACAGCCGAAGTTTGCCATCCAGCGTATTTATCTGAAAGACGTGTCGTTTGAGTCGCCAAGCTCGCCAGCGAGCTTTCGGTCAGCGCCGAAGCCGTCGGTCAATCTCGACCTCAATGCGCGTCATGTTGCGATCGAGGCAGGTCTGTGGGAAGTCATCCTGTCATTAACGCTGACCGCGAAGGATGAATCCGACAAGACCCTATATTTAGCGGAAGTTCAGCAGGCCGGGATCTTCGTGATCGATGGTTTGGATGAAGCGGCAAAAGATCACATGTTGGCGAGCTTCTGTCCGAATATTTTATTCCCCTATGCCCGTGAGAATATCGATTCTCTGATCGTAAAAGGCAGTTTCCCGCCGCTGATGTTGGCGCCGGTTAACTTCGATGCCCTCTACGAGCAGGCCAAATTGGCGCGCGAAAGAGAGACCGCTTCAGTTCAATGAAAGCTGGCGAAATCCTGCTGACGAAAAGCCTCGAACAAGACAATGGCCGCGGCATTAGAGAGATTGATGGAGCGACTATCCGGGCGCATTGGGATGGTGATCGATGCCGCAAACGCGTCAGAGAACAATAAGGCTTCTGGTAAGCCTCGGGTTTCTGGGCCAAAGGTTAAAAAGTCATTGTCCTCGAACTGAAATTGGTCATACCGGATTGTTGCCTTGGTGCTGACGGCAATGAACCGGGCCTGGCCCGCGCCTGCTTTTAGGGATTGAAAGTTTGGATGCACTTCAACGCTTGCAAAATCGCGATAATCAAGCGCGGCTCGCCGCAATAGCTTTTCTTCCAAGGTAAACCCTAAGGGCTCAACCAGGTGCAGACGCGCGCCGGTATTGGCGCATAACCGCATAATGTTGCCAGTGTTTGGGGGGATCTCAGGCTCAAAGAGCACGACGTTCAGCATTTTTTTGGGCCTTGTTAAGCGGTCTGATGGTCAGTCGTCTGAACCGGTGCTGTCCATATCGAGCTCCTGCATTTTTCGAGTTAGGGTGTTTCTTCCCCAGCCAAGCAGCATCGAGGCATCGCGTTTTCGGCCTGAAGTATGGGAGAGGCTCGCATCAATCATGACGCGCTCAAATAACGGTAGCGCCTCGCCCAGCAGGCCGGCTTCTCCTAAATCATTCGCTAGCAATCGGCTTTCAGCCCACCGGCCCAGTAGATGATGCCATTGATCGGTTGCGCTGGTTTCGGTCTCGGCCTCGGGATGCCGAAGTTCGGGTGGTAAATCGCTGAGATGGACGTCTCGGCCAGTTGCCATGACGGTAATCCAGCGGCAAAAATTTTCCAGTTGCCTCACGTTGCCAGGCCAAGGCAGGCTGCACAGATAACGCAAGGTTTCTGGCAGCATGATTTTGCTTTCTTCGTCGAGCTCTTGGCCCGCGGTCTTTAGGAAGTGCGCGAGCAGGAGCGGAATGTCCTCGCGTCGATCTGCTAAATTCGGGAGATGAAGCCGGATCACGTTCAGTCGATGAAATAAATCCTCTCTAAAGCGATTCTCCGCCACCAGCGATTGCAGGTTCTGATGGGTTGCCGCAATAATTCGGACATTGGCGGTTCTGGGTTCATGGCCGCCAACCCGGTAAAATTTGCCGTCGGATAAAACGCGTAATAGCCGGGTTTGGGTTTCTGCGGGCATATCCCCGATTTCATCCAGGAAGAGGGTCCCGCCATTGGCTTGCTCAAAACGACCGATTCGAACTTGATTGGCGCCAGTAAAGGCGCCCTTTTCGTGCCCGAAGAGTTCTGATTCAATGAGGTCTTTGGGGATGGCGGCCATGTTCAGGGCCACAAAGGGGAACTCTCGTCTTGGGCTATGGCGATGTAGGGCGTGCGCCACGAGCTCTTTACCGGTGCCGGACTGGCCGTTAATCAAGACCGTGACGTGGGATCTGGACAATCGCCCGATGGCTCTAAAGACCTCCTGCATTGCCGGCGCTTTGCCGATCATCTCATTGGTTGGGTCATCGTCCTGTTGGGTCGGGTTGTGATTTCGGTCCGGAAGATTGGCCAAAGCCCGTTTCACGACGGAAACCGCCTCATCCACTTCAAAAGGTTTGGGGATATATTCGAACGCGCCACCCTGAATTGAAGACACAGCGCTGTCCAAATCCGAATGCGCGGTCATGATGATAACGGGTAAGTCAGGACACGTTTGTTTGATCTCGGCAAGCAACGCCAGGCCATCCATGCCGTGCATGCGGATATCGCTGATAATTACTTCGGGTTTTTCGGTCTTAAAGGTTTCAAGGAGTGCTTCTGCTGAATTGAAGCAAGTCACATCTAAACCTTCTTTGCTGAGCGCTTTGTCGAGGACCCACCGAATTGATTTTTCATCATCTGCGACCCAGACTCGATTCATTGCAGTCATGATCGGGCAACCTCCAAAGGAATGATCAAGCTAAATTGGGTTCGCCCTCGATCTGAGTTGAACTCAAGGACGCCCTTGTGACGATGGACGATGGCGTGGGCGACGCTGAGGCCGAGTCCGGTGCCGTCTGGGCGGCCAGTGATCATCGGCATAAAGAGGTTGTCCCGAAGTGCGGCCGGGATGCCTGGCCCGTTGTCGATGATGTCTACCTTTAAAACATTGCGATGCCTCACCGATGCAATGGTGAATTGACGTTCTGTACGGGTAACCAATTTAATCGTCGCGTTCGTAGTTTTCTCAAGCGATTGCATCGCATTGCGAATGATATTGAGGATCGCTTGGAAGATTAGGTCGGGGTCCATCAGGGTTTCGGGAATCGAAGGATCATAATCTCGATTAATCGTGAGCGTGGTTTGCGTTTCGAGTTCAATCAGTTTCCGCGCCCGTTCAAGAATTTCGTGGATGTTGCCGGGTTTAAACTCCGACGGTTTGTTCGGGCCAAGTAATCGATCCACCAGCGTTTTTAGTCGATCGGTCTCCTCGATAATGATGGCGGTATATTCTTTGAGTTCGCCTGAGACCAGTTCTTCGTGCAGCAGTTGTGCCGAGCCTCGAATGCCGCCTAACGGATTTTTGATTTCATGGGCGAGCCCCCGAATCATCTGCTGGGTGCCTTCTTGGTGTTCTCGGTTGAGGTTGTCCCGATCGATTCGAAGATATCGATCCAGCGCGATGACCTCAATGAGCAGGCCAGCTTCTCCGGGTTCCGGTAGTGGCGAGACGGTGAGGTCAACGGTAATGTGTCCGCCTCCAAGCAGTTCTATCTGAGCTTGTCTTTGGGTATAGAGTTGATTGTTTTTAAGTGCTTCACGCAACAGAGGCTCGAATTTGAGCCAGCCAGGCACGTTAAAGGATAGGGGTTTCTCCAGCGCCCTCTTTTCTGACAGTTCGAACAGGCTCTCGGCGGACTGATTGATTCGAATCAGATTAAGGTTTCGATCGAGCAGCAAGACGGCCGTGGTCAAGTTATCGATGGCGGTTTGATCCATAAGTTGCCGGTATTGTTGTGATGATTGCTGAGAAGTCTGATTCATGTGGTCTTAGAAGCAAGATCCGCACCAATTTGACAATGCGCCGAACACCCCGTTTGAGCGTGTGGTTCGTGTGTGGGTTTGAGTCTACCGCACCAAATTGGTGCGCTCAATGTTATGGGCGCGCAATGTAGCGCCGAACATCGAGGTTGATTGGCGCTGATCGATTGATCTCTTGACCGGTTTTTAGCTCTTTCACAACCAAATAGAAGGTGTGAAGTCCGCGCGGGACATCCTGAACGATGGTTTCCCCCGGCTGTGCGGCCGCGCTGATTTGACCATCCTCGGTTTCGATGTTGAGGGTGTGGTTTTTTGCGAGTCTTGGTTTGACCTGGACGTTGAAAGGCAGCTGGCCAGCAATGGCCTGAACTCTTGGCTCACCCAAGCTCGACACCAAGTGCAACCTATAGACGGGATCAGCCTGCTGCTGGGCGGCGGTTAGTCCCGCTGTTGCGAGCAGCAGGGCGGCGAATAAAATTTTGAGGGTTGGACTGGTCATAGTGCTGTTCGAGGGGTGAAGGCTTAAACAGTATAAAATATGGTGGCGTAAAGCCAGTCAAGAAAAAAGCCAGTCAAGAAAAAAACCAGTCAAGAAAAAAACCAGCTCGAAGGGAAGTGTCTGTTGAAGCCTTGATATGGTTTCAAAGATGAACGCGGGTCGCGTTGGTCGGTGGCTCGCAGACCGGCTGTAACTTAATTAGGCGGGTCACCCCGAATGGGAGAAGCCCTTAGCGGGAGAAGAAGCCCTTAGCGGGAGAAGCCCTTAGCGGGATGAAAGAGCCCTTAGCGGGAGAAGAAGCCCTAAGCGGGAGAAGAAGCCTTTAGCGGGTTAAGAAGCCTTTAGCGGGTTAAGAAGCCTTTAGCGGGTTAAGAAGCCTTTAGCGGGATGAAGAGCCCTGAGCGATTTGGGCGTTTTGCCAAGCCTTTAGCGATCAGAGATGCCCTGCGCTAAGCGTTACGTGTTGGCCTCGGAAAACATCATCAATCTGAAAAGTGGGGATTGACCTTAAAAAAAAGGCGAGTGGCATCGCGGGCTCGCATCGATTGAATAGGCGGGGCGTGTGGGTAACCCTGATGGGCTTGTTTGGCGCTAGGTAGGCTAAAGGGCTCGGGTACCCCGAGGCCGGGGTGCCCGAGCGTTTGGATCAGCTCAGCGCTTCTTTGCTGGTCTTAATGATTGCCGCGGCAACCTTATAAGGGTCCGCGTTGGAGGCGGTTCTGCGGTCTTCTAATCGGCCTTTCCAGCCATCAACCACGGTGCTAACCGGGATGCGAATGCTCGCACCACGATCAGAGACGCCATAGCTGAATTGGTCAATGGATTGGGTTTCATGCTTGCCCGTTAACCGCTGGTTATTGTAAGCACCATAAACGCTCATGTGACGCTCGATGTGACGGCCAAAATTTTCACAAATTTTGGTGAAAACGGCTTCGTCACCCAAATCTCGCATGGCGGCATTGGAGAAGTTGGCATGCATGCCAGAGCCGTTCCAGTCGGTGTCGCCAAGGGGCTTGGGGTGATAATTAATAGCGTAGCCGTACTTCTCACCGGTACGTTCAAGTAGATAGCGGGCCAGCCATATTTGATCGCCAGCATCATGCGCGCCCTTCGCAAAAATTTGGAATTCCCATTGGCCAGTTGCGACTTCGGCATTAATACCTTCAACGTTGAGACCCGCCTCTAAGCAGAGGTCTAGGTGTTCTTCAACGCAGTCTCGGCCGAACGTATTATTGGCGCCGACGCTGCAGTAGTAAGGCCCTTGGGGTCCAGGAAATCCACCACGAGGGAAGCCAGGGGGTAAATCGGTATCGATATCCCACAAGAAGTATTCTTGCTCAAAACCGAACCAAAAATCATCGTCATCATCATCGATGGTTGCCCGACCATTGGAGACATGGGCGGAGCCGTCGGGGTTGAGGACTTCAGTCATCACAAGATAGCCATTGTTGCGATCTGGATCGGGGATGATGGCAACGGGTTTGAGCAGGCAGTCTGAGTTACCGCCCTCAGCTTGTTCGGTTGAGCTGCCGTCGAATACCCACATTGGGCAATCTTCGAGCTTGCCCGAGAAATCAGATCGGACCATGGTCTTGCTGCGCAAGCTTTGAGTGGGCTCATAGCCGTCGAGCCAAATATATTCTAGTTTTGCCTTCATCGTTGAGTTATCTCCTAGGTTTGTAACGAAGATCCTGCGCTGGCAACGTCGCTAGCCACACCCTTCGCGGGTTGTAAACGGTAAAGCCTCAATACTCGGCTTTGCTCGGGTAAGAAAAAGCAAAGACTATGCCATGAGCGGCAAGGCGTTAAGTGTTTGATAAATATAATTTTTATTTAATTCTGATGTAAAGCGGCGGCCGGAATGCACCAAAATAGAGCGTTAAATGGCTTGTTCGCACCAAAATAAAGCGCCTGTTGTCGTCAGCGCGTCATGGATTCTTTGCACGTGTTCTTGCCTTCAGAATTTTATAAAATCACCCGTCTTGGATGCCAACGACCAATCCTTTGAAGGGCCTTGATTTTCTAGTTGTTTAGAATCCTCGCACCGGGGGCGGATTTCAGTATAATCCCGCTCCTTCGGCGGTTATGCCCTTTCGGATCTCACTTTATGTCTCAGAATCTACGGAATGTCGCTATCATAGCGCACGTTGACCATGGAAAAACAACCTTGATCGACAAGTTGCTATCGCAAGCCGGCGCGCTGCAGCGAGGTGATGAAAGCGGCGAGCGGTTGATGGACTCTAATGATCTGGAAAAAGAACGCGGCATTACCATCTTAGCGAAAAATACCGCGTTAGATTGGCGCGGCGTTCGCATCAATATTGTCGATACCCCAGGACACGCTGATTTTGGCGGGGAGGTTGAGCGTATCTTGAGCATGGTCGACTCGGTCTTGTTACTCGTTGACGCTGTGGAAGGCCCGATGCCGCAAACGCGGTTTGTGACGCGAAAAGCCTTCGAAAACAAACTAAATCCGATTCTGATGGTCAATAAAATTGATCGCGAGGGCGCTCGCCCAGACTGGGTGGTTGATGAGGTCTTTGAATTGTTCGATCAATTGGGCGCAACCGAAGAGCAGCTCGACTTTCCGGTCGTTGTGGGTTCTGCGATGCAAGGTGTTGCGGGTCCGAATCGAGATGAATTGGGTTCGGACTTGAGCTATCTACTCGATCTGATTGTTGATCAGGTGCCGCCACCAAAGGTCGAAGAAAACGGTCCGCTGCAGATGCAAATTAGTGCTTTGGACTACAACAGTTATGTCGGACTTATCGGCCTTGGCCGCATTACCAGGGGGGAGATTCGTAAGGGTCAGAGTGTTTCGGTGGTCAATGCCGAAGGGCAAATCAAAAAGGGCCGAATTCTTCAGGTGATGGGCTTTTCCGGGTTGAGCCGTGTTGAAATCGAGTCGGCCAGTGCGGGCGATATCGTCTGTGTTTGCGGCATCGATGGCTTGAAGATTTCAGATACGCTGTGTCAAGTCGATCAACCGGACGCGCTGCCGGCGCTCGTGGTCGATGAACCGACCATTTCGATGACCTTTCAAGTCAACACCTCGCCTTTTTCCGGTCAAGATGGCAAGTTTGTGACCAGTCGCAATTTAAAAGATCGATTAGCGCTCGAGTTGCAATATAACGTGGCTTTGCGAGTGACCCCAGGCGATACGGCGGATAAGTTTGTGGTTTCTGGTCGCGGTGAGCTTCATTTGGGGGTGCTCATTGAAACCATGCGCCGGGAAGGCTATGAACTCGGGGTGTCTCGCCCGGAAGTCATTCTGAAAGAGGTTGATGGCGCGATTCATGAGCCCTTCGAAAATCTCAGTATTGATTGTGAGCAGGTGCATCAAGGCGCCATCATGGAAGTGATTGGCACACGAAAAGGGAACCTGAGCAATATGGTTCCGGATTCAAAGGGCAGGGTTCGACTCGACTTTGTGATCCCAACGCGCGGTTTAATAGGCTTTCGGTCGGAATTCATGACCCTGACCTCCGGCGGCGGTATCATCAGTAGTGTTTTCTCTCACTACGGGTTGCGTTCAGGCGAAGATATTAATTCAAGACGTAACGGCGTCTTGGTCTCGATGGTGAGCGGCAAGAGTTTGGGCTTTAGCTTGTTTAACCTGCAGCCCCGGGGCCGACTCTTTATTAACCCGAATGAGGCGATTTACGAAGGCATGATTATTGGCATTCATACCCGAGGTAACGACTTGCCGGTTAACCCGATTAAAGGCAAGCAGTTGACCAACGTTCGGGCCTCGGGCACGGATGAAAATATTGTGCTGACGCCGCCGGTGAAGTTTACGCTCGAGCAGGCGGTTGAATTTATCGATGATGATGAGCTTGTTGAGATTACGCCGAAGCATATTCGGCTTCGAAAGAAACTGCTCACTGAAAATGAGCGAAAACGCGCCTCTCGGACTAAAGTCGATTAAAACATGCAGCCACTGTTCCCGGAAATAAAGCCGTATGCGCGACATCGTGTTCAGGTCGATGCTGGGCATAATCTGTATGTGGATGAGAGTGGCAATGAGACGGGGCTGCCGGTTATATTTCTTCACGGCGGACCCGGCAGCGGCTGCGAGTTTGATAGTCGCCGATTCTTTGACCCAGCGGTTTATCGCATTATTCTTGTTGACCAACGGGGTTCGGGTCGGTCTACACCGCAAGGAGAGATCGAAGGCAATACCCTTCAAAATCTGATTGGCGACCTTGAGCAGGTTCGCGATCTGCTCAAGATCCGGGCTTGGGTGGTCTTCGGCGGCGGCTGGGGGAGCACCCTCGCGCTGGCATACGCCGAACACGATCCCAAGCAAGTCCTTGGGCTCATTCTGCGCGGGGTTTTCCTAGGACGACCGGCAGACATCGATTGGATTTATAAAGAGGGCGCCAAGGCCTTTTTTCCGGAATATTGGGCGGACTTCATCGCGCCCATTTTAGACTTAGATCAGGCGACGCCCTGTGAAAGTTATCATGAGCTTATGACGTCCGGTAATGATTTAGTCCGGATGACGGCTGCCAAGGCTTGGTCGGTTTGGGAGGCGCATTGTTCGAATCTGCATCCCAATGCCCGGCTGCTCAACCATTATGCAGCGCCTCAAAGAGCGCTCACTCGATGCCGCATTGGCACCCATTACATGATCAACGGGTGTTTCCTCGAGCCGAACCAAATCTTAGCGCAAGCCGGTCAACTAAAAGACATTCCAGGTATTATTGTCCAAGGTCGTTTTGATGTGCTCACGCCAATGGCTGCTGCGCACGCCTTGCATGAACATTGGCCAGGCAGTGAGGTCATGATTGTTAGAGAGGCCGGCCATTCAGCGACCGAGCCGGCGATGATCGATGCACTGCTGCGGGCGACCAAAGCGCTTGCTCAGCGCTTGGATGCGGGCCCCGAAGGCGGGCTATGAAAGCGCTGATTCAGCGGGTCAGCGCTGCATCGGTCACCGTTGCAGGGGCAACCGTGGGTGAAATTGAACGCGGGCTGTTGGTGTTTCTAGGTTTGGATAAATCAGACACCCAAGCCGTCGCTCAAAAGTTGTTGAACAAGATCCTACGGTATCGCATCTTCAACGATGCTGCGGGGCATATGAATTTAGACGTGGGCCAAGTGGGGGGCAGGCTTTTAATCGTTTCGCAGTTCACCCTCGCGGCAGATACCCAAAAAGGCCTGAGGCCCTCTTTCTCCTCGGCCATGCCGCCGGCTGATGCCGAGGTGCTTTTTGAGTTCTTTGTGCGCGAAGCCGCCTTAGTGCAGCCCGTTGCAACCGGTCGGTTTGGTGCAGATATGCAAGTCAGTCTGACCAATGACGGGCCGGTCACTTTTTTACTGTCCGCGGAGTAGCGGCCCTGCCTTTAGGCCTTCTTAGGATGGCGATGGTGGGTCTTTGGCGACCAAGAGATCGCCGAAAATGATGCCGGCCTCGAATAAGAGCCACATGGGGATGGCCAATAAAACTTGAGACACAACGTCCGGTGGCGTCAGCAACATACCCACAATAAAGCACCCGACAATCACAAAGGCTCGTTTCTCTTTGAGTTTTTCGGTGGTGGTCGCGCCTGACCATATCAGCAAAAGGGTTGCGATCGGAATCTCAAACGCGATACCAAACGCAAAAAATAGCTTCAGAACGAAATCGAGATATTGATTGATGTCGGTCATGATCGTGACCCCTTCCGGCGCGATGCTGGTAAAAAAGGCAAAAATGAGCGGGAACACGACAAAATAAGCAAAGGCCATGCCGGCGTAGAACAGGACAATGCTGGATGCGAGCAAGGGCCCCGCGAGCCGCTTTTCACTGGCATAGAGTCCGGGCGCAACAAAAGCCCAGATCTGATGAAGTATGAACGGAATGGCCATAAAAATAGCCAATACCAGGGCGAGCTTGAAGGGCGTTAAAAAGGGCGATGCCACTTCGGTTGCAATCATGGTCGCGCCCTCCGGCAGGAAGGCGCGCAAGGGGGATGAGACGTAGCTGTAAATATCGTTGGCGAAAAAAAACAGGGGTACAAAAACGATGAAGATAAAGCCTGCAATTTTTAACAACCGGCTTCGTAGTTCTATGAGGTGTTCGATTAAGGGCTGACCCTTGGCAACCTCCTGCGGATCACTCGGATCGGTCATCGGGTGCCCGCTGGCTCTGAGTTACATTGGTGGTCTGGCGAAGCGCTGCGGTTTGTTCCGCCGCAAACGCTGCGGCGTCTCGGGATGTTTGAGCAATGGCAGCTTTTGATTTTTCGATTTCCTTCAGAATGGCTTCGTTGTGGAGCTGCTGCTTGATTTCGTCTGCGCCGATGCCGCGTTCGATTTCTGACCGGAGGTCACTGAACCCTTTCTTGAATCGGCCAATCCAAAGGGCGATAGATCGAATCGTTGCAGGCAGCTGTTCGGGGCCAATGACGATGAGACTCACAATGCCGATGATTAGTAATTCCGGAAAGCCAATGTCAAACATGCGTTAAGGCTTTTCTTTATCCGTCGCATCCGGGTCCAATTCTGTGGTCTCGGTGGCGGCTGGTTTGTCTTCATCTGATACGGCGTTCTTGAAGCCTTTGATTGCTGAGCCGAGATCAGTACCCATGTTTTTCAGTTTTTTTGTCCCAAAAACCACAAGCAAAATGACGAGAATGATGATCAGTTCTGTTGGTCCAGGCATAGGTTACTCCGCGCTCGTTAAGGGTCGAGAATTCTTTTCCTCGATGCCAGAGGTGCCTTCTCGGCGTTTTAGTTCGGTCAATACAGCCTCGGGTGTGAGGTCATTATGCGCCAGTAAAACCAGCGTGTGAAACCAAAGATCGGCCATTTCTGAGACCAGGCGTTCGGTTGTTGCATCGGGCACTTGGTTTTTTGCCGCCAGAATCAGTTCAAGACTCTCTTCGCCGACCTTCTCCAAAATCTTATCGAGCCCGGCTTGGTGCAAGCTTGCAACGTACGAGTGTTTAGGGTCGGCGCTGCGTCTTGAGGTGATGACCTCGAATAATTCCAAAAGGGTGTCAGACATCAGGGTAGATCTCCGAGGGATCTTTGATTATTGGGTCGGTTTCCGTCCACTGGCCATCAATATATTGCCGATAAAAACAGTGCGCGCGGCCGGTGTGGCAGGCGATACCGCCCACTTGCTGCACTTTTAATAATAGCACATCGCCGTCACAGTCCAGATGCAGGCTTTTGATCTCTTGGAAATGGCCGGATTGCTCGCCCTTGTGCCATAAGGTTTGTCGGGATCGAGAGAAGTAATGTGCGTGGCCTGTTTCAATACTGCGTTCAATCGCTTCGGGGTTCATCCACGCCATCATTAAGACCGCATCGGTTTGGTGGTCGACCGCAATCGCTGGAATAAGACCTGTTTCATTAAAACGCAATGCGGATAAGACGTTGCTTGGGGTCATCGGTTTATCCTTTTCCTTTGATGAGTTGAAGGAGCCCGAAAGCGCCAATGAGGACGCTGGCAGCAGTCAGTCCAGGTGCACCATCGCCGCCTAAGCTGCGCGTTGTCATCAGGGCAATCACGGCGAGACTCACGAGCAAGAGGCCGAATTGCTGTCTTTGGCGCTGGCTTTGTTGTGCCAGGGCGAATTGAAGCTCGGTGAGCTTTCGGCTCTGCCGCCTTTGGGACGCGGTCATCATCTCGACCCTCCCGGGGGCAAGTAGCAGGTTGCTAGGAAGGTTTGGCAGTGCTTGAACCAAGTCCGGGGTCAGGCGTTTGAGTTCTGCAAAAAGGTCTGGAAAGCTTGTCTTTTGTGCTCGCCAGCGCTGCATGAATGGCGCCGCGGTCGACCAAAGGTCGAGCTCGCCGTAAAGGTGGCGACCAATCCCTTCGATGTTGAGGAGGGTTTTTTGGAGGAGTACCAACTGAGGCTGGATTTCCATTTCAAAATCCCTCGCCGCGCTGAACAGCGCAATCAAGAGCTTGCCGAATTCGATTTCAGACATGGTCTTGCCAAAAATCGGCGCGCAAACCTGTTTGATGACCGCCTCGAATTCATCGGCATTAATGTGGTCTGGGACCCAGCCGCTGTCGATATGCGCCTCCGCAATATCGCGGTAATCTTCGTTGAAGAAAGCGATCAGATTGCGGCCTAGGTAGTTTCGATCGTCCTGAGTGAGCACACCAATGATGGCGCAATCCAAGGCGATATAAGTCGGGTTTTCAGGATCCGTGATATTTACCAAAATATTGCCTGGATGCATGTCAGCGTGGAAGAAGTTGTCGATAAAAACCTGGGTAAAGAAAATCTCAACCCCCAAATTCGCCAGGCGCTCTAAATTAACCTTGGCGGCGATTAATTGATCCCGCTCGCTGATCACGATGCCATGAACGCGCTCCATCACAATCAGATTGTCACGGGTAAACAACGTGTAAACCTTCGGGACATACAGTTTGCCGCGGGGTAACCAGAACGCCCGAAGTTTGATGGCATTGGCGGCCTCTTGCACAAAGTCCAATTCTGCAAGGATGACCTGGCGATAATCTTGAACGATCTGAAACAGATGCAGGCGGCCGGCATCCGGCAGGGTTTTATGAAGCAACGCCGCAAGGCTTTCAAGCAGCGTGAGGTCCTTGAGGACAAGGGCTTTAATGCCGGGCCGTCTGATTTTGATGATAATCTGAGTGCCGTCGGTCAGCGTGCCTTCGTGGACCTGAGCAATTGATGCAGAGGCGAGTGGTTCTGGGTTGATCTCTTGAAAGTGCGTCGCAAAGTGGTTGCCAAGCCCAGCCTTGATGGTTTCCATCGCTTGGGCTGAATCGATGCCGGGAACCTGATCCTGCAAGCTTGCGAGTTCATTGGCCACAGTTTCAGGCAGCAGGTCTCGTCTTGTTGAGAGTAATTGCCCGAGTTTGATAAAGGCCGGACCCAGTTCAATCAACGCCAGTTTTAAATCGGTGCCAACGCAATCGCTCGGAGCCGGTTTTAGGCGGAGGGGAAGGCATAACAGCGTTAACCAAAAGGGTAGCCGCAAGCCCAAGGTCGTTAATCGATCGAGGCGATATTTGCTGGCCACGAGGGCAAGCCTTAAGAGGCCGCCAATCGAGATTCTAAGGGGTTTCATTCATGGCTCTGGCTCGAAGACGGGCGTGAAGCCGTCGCTGCAGCCTGAAAGGGTGCTTCACCATAATGAATTGCTGCGATGCCACCCAATAAGTTGTCATAGCCAACCCCAACAAAGCCTGCCGATTGCAGCATGACCTTGAGGGTTTCTTGGTCTGGGTGCATCGCGATGGATTCCACCAGGTACTGGTAGGGGCTGCCGTCCCCCGTAATCCATTGGCCGATTTTTGGCCACAACCCTGAGAAATTTTGATAGAGAGGCGCAAGCGCAGGATTGGTTAATTTAGAAAACTCAAGAATCACCATGCGGCCGCCAGGTTTGAGGGCCTTTCTCATCGCGTTTAAAGCCTTATCTTTGTCGGTCACATTACGAAGGCCAAAGCCGATGATGGCAGCATCTAAGCTTTGGTCCGGTAGCGGGAGTTGCTCGGCATCGCCCTGCACGAACATGAAGCTTGAGTGACCCGCATCGATTAGGCGGTCTCGTCCAACGCTGAGCATGTCTGCATTAATGTCGCACAACAGCACTTGGCCTGATGGGCCAACCCGCTTGGAAAGGAGAATGGAAAGATCCCCTGTACCACCGGCAAGATCGAGTACCGTATCGCCAGTTCTTGCCCGGGTCATCTCGACCGCCATCCGTTTCATCAGTCGGTGACTGCCAAGCGACATCACGTCATTCATGATGTCATATTGGCCAGCAACCTGCCTAAAAACGTCGGCAACGCGGTCGGCTTTTTCCGATTTAGGTACCTGCTCGAAGCCGAAGTGTGTTTGTTCTTCTGACATGACGTTAAGACTTTAGACGAAGTGCCATTATTGTACACCTTAGAAAACGGCCAGGGTTAATTGAGCGCAATAAACGCAGGTTCTCTGGAGGCGTTGGCTGCGCTCAATCGGTCAAGGTAGGTTTGCCAGTAGTCGCCTTGGTGGGTTGCGAGCCCATACAGGTAATCCCAGCTGAAAATGCCAGAGTCATGGCCGTCCGAAAATTCGATACGAATCGCGTAATGGCCCTGGGGAATGACGTCTTTAAAAGAAACCAGTTTCTTGCCGGTCTGCAGGACGGATTGTCCGGGTCCGTGGCCTTGAACCTCGGCTGACGGCGAATGCACCCTTAGATATTCGGCAGGCAAGTTGAATTGTTCGCCCGCATAGCGAAGCTCTAAAACGGCTGACTTTCGATGAATTTTGATCTCAAGCGGTTGCAAGAAAAATCCTTAGAGTTAAAGAATATAGCGGCTGAGATCATCGTCAGCAGCAAGGTCTGATAATTGCGTTTTGACAAAATCAGCATCGATCGTGATCTGCTGTGAGTCGTTTTCAAAGGCAAATTCGGGTCCATCAAACGACACGTCTTCGAGCAATTTTTCGATCACGGTATGCAGTCTTCGGGCGCCGATATTTTCTATGCGCTCGTTCACTTGCCAAGCAATGGTTGCGATCTCTCGAATGCCGTCTTGCGTGAAGACGAGTTTAACATTTTCAGTTTGCAGTAAATGTTGATATTGCTCGGTAATGGAATGGTCAGGCTCCTCGAGAATCCTTTGGAAGTCATCAATACTCAACGGCGAGAGTTCCACGCGAATCGGCAATCGACCCTGCATTTCCGGAATCAAATCCGATGGCTGACTGAGATGAAAGGCGCCCGACGCAATAAACAGAATGTGATCGGTTTTAATGACGCCGTACTTGGTTGTCACGTTTGACCCCTCAATTAGCGGCAGTAGGTCGCGCTGAACGCCTTCTCTGGACACGTCGCCGCCTGAGTGGGCTGAGCTCTTTGCGATCTTGTCGATCTCGTCAATAAAAACGATACCGGTTTGTTCTACCGCCTCAACGGTTGCTTGTCTTAGCTGATCTTCGTCAATGAGGCGGCCACCTTCTTCTTCCTGAAGTTGTTTAAGCGCGGCTTTGACCGACATCCTTTGCCGTTTTGAGGCGTTGGGCGAAAGGTTTGAGAACATGCTTTGAAGTTGGTTGGTCATCTCCTCCATACCGGGTGGGGCCATAATCTCAACCCCGACTTTCGGTGCCTGCAGCTCGAGTTCAATTTCCTTATCATCTAACGCGCCTTCCCGGAGCTTTTTCCGAAGTAGTTGCCGGGTTGAGGAGTCTTTGCTGACCTCGTCATCACCTGCTCTTGCCGGGGGCAATAATACATCCAGAATGCGTTCTTCTGCGGCATCTTCTGCTCGGGGCTTAGCTTCCTGAATCAGGCGCTCGCGGAGCATTTTAAAGGCCGATTCGGTGAGGTCCCGGATAATTGACTCGACATCTCGGCCGACGTAACCGACTTCGGTGAACTTGGTTGCTTCCACTTTAATAAAGGGCGCTTCAGCCAACCGTGCAAGTCTTCTTGCGATTTCGGTTTTGCCAACGCCGGTGGGGCCAATCATGAGAATGTTCTTGGGTGAAATCTCTCGCATCAACTCCGGCGATAACTGTTGGCGCCGCCATCGATTGCGCAGCGCAATCGCCACAGCGCGTTTTGCGCTGTCTTGGCCAATGATATGCTTGCCTAATTCATGCACGATTTCCCGTGGGGTCATGCTGGTCATAGCGATCCTTTTGGTTGATTACTGGCCGTCAATCCGTTCAATGGTCAGGTTGGTGTTGGTATAAATGCAAATATCGGCAGCAATTTCTAAACTCGATCGGACGATCTCTTCCGCGGTGAGCGAAGAATGCTTCACCAAGCTGAGCGCGGCGGCTTTGGCATACTGCCCGCCCGAGCCAATCGCCATAATATGATCACTGGGCTCGATCACATCACCGGTTCCGGTGATGGTCAATGAGTGCTGCTTGTCGGCAACAATGAGCAAAGCCTCGAGTCGGCGCAGCGCTCTGTCACTTCGCCAGTCTTTGGCCAGCTCTACTGCTGCTCGAACGAGATGGCCTTGGTGCTTTTGAAGTTGCGCCTCAAAGCGTTCGAACAACGTGAAGGCATCGGCTGTCCCGCCCGCAAAGCCCGCAATGACCTGGCCATGATGCAAGCGCCGGACTTTGCGAGCATCGCCTTTCATGATCGTGTCGCCCTGGGTGACCTGACCATCGCCGCCAATGACCACGGTTTGTCCCCGGCGAACACATAAGATAGTTGTTCCTTTAATCGGCTCCATGGGCGCTCCTCAACGATGGTTATGAGATGGTGGTGAACTGGGCAGAAATCAAGGCTTGGTTGAAATTGGGATCGACTCAAAGTTGTTTGCGGCCAACAGCGATTGCGCTCGATTCAGGTTGGTATCGGATTCGAAGGGCCCGATCATGACCCGATGCCAGGTGACGCCTTTGATGGGCTTGGTCTCAATAAAGGCGGTTAAACCGAGCATCAAGAGTTCAGCGCGACGTTCATCAGCATCTCGCGGCGCATTGAAAGATCCGGCCTGAAGATGATAAATCGGTTTCGGATCGCTCGCGCGTTTGGCGCTTTGATAGCCGCCGACATTTGCAACCTCTGCCTTTGGAAAGAGGTCATAAAAAGACCAGTCAATGCGTTCTGCTTTCGGCTCGATCGATTTAGCCGGCATGGGCTGCGTGCGTGCAACCGGCGCGTCAGTCGTTTGCTGGCTGCTCAGCAGTGAAAATAAAAAGGCGAGGAAGAGCCCGGATACAAGGCCGGCAAGGTAGCTGAACAAGCGGCTAACGGGTTGGTGAGAAGCTGATGATTTTCGGTTCATGTCAAGAGTTTAAAAGATGACTCAATACTTTGCACAACGTTCTTGGTCAATCTTTGTTCGGATGACTAAAAAAGATCAACCGGATCAACGTCGATCGACCAGCGCACAGTCGGCGTTCGATGACGGGTGAGTAATTCGCTTAATTGTTGCAGGGCGCGATTTCGCGATTGCCGGGTTTTTGCATTCACCAAGAGTTGTGATCGGTACCAACCGGCGCGCTGTTCCATGACCGGGCTGGTGGGTCCTAATACTTCACAGTCGGCTTCAAGGGCCGTATATTGATCAAGCAGTCGCCGTAGAAACTGATCGGCCAGGTGTGGTTTTCGAGCATCCGCGCGCAACAATCCCTGATAAGTGTAAGGGGGCAGCTGGTAAGTCTTACGCTGCGTCATCAGGCCTTTGGAGAAGGCAAGGTAGTCATTTTTGATCAGTGCTTGCAGCTCGGGCAAGGCCTGTAATCGACTGCTTAAGTAAACGCGGCCGGGTAGGTTTTCTCTGCCGCTGCGCCCACCGGTTTGTAAAATAAGTTGCGCGGTTCTTTCAATAGCCCTGAAGTCGGCGCTTAAAAACCCTTGGTCGACTTCTAAGATGATGGCCAGGGTCACGCTTGGAAAGTGATGCCCTTTGGCGATTAGTTGGGTTCCGAGCAGAATGCTCGGTTGTCCTTGATGAATGGTGTCGATCATTTGGGTGAGGGCCGCTCGCTGTTTGGTGCTGTCGCTGTCGATCCGAATCACTGGGAAATTCGGGAATCGTTTCTGAAAGGTTTCTTGAAGTCGCTGAGTGCCATCGCCAAGGGGTAGCAGGCTGCTTTGTTGGCAGGCGGGGCAGCGACTGGGTATTACCTGCTGCTGTCCGCAATGATGACATTTGAGTCCGGATTCTTGCCGGTGAACGGTTAAGCGCGCGTCGCAGGCATTGCACTGGGCGATCCACCGACAATTTGAACAGAATAAAACCGGTGCATAGCCTCGTCGGTTCCGCATCACCAAAACCTGCTCCCCCCGATCTAATGTTTCAGCCATGGCGTCAAATAACCGGTTGTCAGGTAAGGCATCCTTTTGGTTGTCGGGGATTGGGAATATCTCGTAGCGCTCCCGGGCGGCGCCATTGGCACGGGTTTCGAGCAATAGTTGGGTATATTTGCCGGTTGCAACATTGTGAAAAGATTCCAGCGATGGGGTTGCTGATCCAAGGATCACCGGGATGTTTTCAGCAACCCCCCGAACCGAGGCGAGATCTCGGGCGGAGTAATGAAAGCCGTCTTGCTGCTTATAAGAGCTGTCGTGTTCCTCGTCTACAATAATGAGGCCCGGTCGCGCGAGCGGCGTAAAGATGGCCGATCGAGTGCCGATAATAATCGGCGCTTGACCGCTGCGAGCTTGTCGCCAGTGCGCGCTACGGGTTTGGTCCGTGAGATTCGAGTGCAAGGCGACGACGGGTCTGCCGAAACGATGTTCGAACCGAGTTAAGGTTTGAGGGGTTAAGGATATCTCTGGCACCAAGATGAGCGCTTGACGCCCGGTCGCAAGCACTTGATCGATCAGTCTTAAGTAAACCTCCGTTTTACCGCTACCGGTGACGCCGTACAACAAATAGGTTTTGTGCCCGCTAAGATCAACGGAATCGATTGCCAATTGTTGCTGAGCCGTTGGGTTTATCGCTGCCTCGGGTGGCTTATGGGGCGCCTGAACGGGGTTGACATTGATGCGTTCCTGCCAGCGCGCCAAACCCTTGTCGATCACCGCTTTGATGATGGCAGACGAGTATTGGTTTTGATTGAGTTCGAGTCGGGAGAGTGCCTTGCGTTCAATGAGGGCGCGCAGCAACGCCAATTGTTTGGGTGAACGATTAACGCGTTCCTCGGCGGCAGCCTTGTCCGTGGCGGGTGCAAGGCCTAGCACGGTCGTCGTTTCGTAAAGTCCTGCGCCTTGCTTGATCTTGCCCGGTAGTGCCGCAGCAAAGACTTCGCCAATGGGATGTAAATAATATTGAGCAGACCACAGGCACAGGTCAAAAATGGTTTGCGGTAGAACCGGTTCCGAATCGATGGTTGTGATGATCGATTTGATTTTCTTGGGATCGGTGGCGGGATTGGCGCAGTGGCTGACAACAATGCCAATTAACTCTCGGCCTGAGAAGGGGACCTTGACCCGAAGACCGACCATAATGGGCGTTGGATGACTGTATTCGAACGTGCCCTGCAACGGAACCGGCAAGGCAATGTTGTAGAACTTTGGATCGGTGCTCAATTTCGGTGTCATGGCCATTCTAGATCGCTTGCTTCTGTGGTTTTCTCTGGTATCATTTGCGCCTTTTCGCGAACACAAAGCCAGGTAAACCCGATGAAGGCCGAAACGCATCCTAATTACGAGTCGATTAAAGCAACCTGCAGTTGCGGTAACGTAATCGAAACAAAATCGACCATTTGTAACGATATTTCAATCGAAGTTTGTTCTCAGTGTCACCCATTCTACACGGGTAAGCAGAAAACAATCGATTCGGCTGGTCGAATCGATCGCTTTAACAAGCGATTCCGTCGAGGCGGCAGTAGCAGCTAAAGCGCCCTGAGCATTTCCGCTAACAGCCCTTAAGGCGAAGCACGCAGTTAAAAGCATCGCAGGTAAAATTCCTGCGGTGGGCTTATGCCTGGCGTGAAAAAGAACCTGCGGCGGAAGTGGATCGTCTTAACGCTAAATACCGCGGTAAAAATGATCGTTAGCGCAGCGCTTGCCGGGTAAAGCACGCATCGTGAAAGACTCCTGTTATAAGCGCCTGTAACAAGCCCCTGTTTTACAAGTCCTTGTTACAAGTCGCTGCGGCAAACAAGTCCCGAACGCGATGCATGCCAGGCAAAAGGACACTCCAGCGACGCGCCTGCCGCTAATCAGTGCGCGTTGTGAGGACGTCCTGTCGCCATGATCTTGCGGTAAAATCACCTCGGGTGCCGACAGCTTGTTTACCGGGCCAAGGTCCAATCGAGCCTTTTGCCTTGCAGCGACCGCAGTTGAGGCGACTCAAAGCATCGCGCCTAAAAGATGTCCTGATATTGGGTTGCTTGGTCAACGGGCCCTGAGTTGTCAATCTGTTCTGGCGCGAATTCCACTCTGAAATACTCAAAGATGCCATTCGGATCCGACGGACCCGCGCGTTTGCCGGTCTCAGGGTCAATCTTTATTGAAACGATGCCGTCAGGAACCACGATGGCATTGGTTGTGGCCGTCGGCAGTGCGGCTTTGGCAAATTCAATCCAGGTTTCGATCGGGGTTGTCGAGCCCCATTCGCGGTTGCCGACGGGCGCGTTACTGGAAAAGCCCGCCCAGGCCGTGGCGGCAATGTCTGCGTTGTAACCAGAGAACCAAATATCGGCGTCATTGGTGGTGCCTGTTTTGCCCATCAGATCTTCCCGGCCAAGGGCTTTGAAGGCCTTTCTGCCCGTCCCCTTTTGGATGGTGTCTTTTAAGATGCTGTTCATAATAAAGGCGATTCTTGGGTCGATGACCTGTTCATTAACGCGGGGCTCGCAAGGCGTTGTGCAGGGTTGCGCGTTCAGCGCTGGATGCTCGTCGGTATTGATCGAGGTGATCGATTCAATCAAATAGTTAGATACTTTTTTACCACCATTCGCGAACATGGCATAACCGGTTGCGACCTCGAGTGGTGTTAAGGCAATGGTTCCACCACCGAAGGCGAGTTGGACATTCCGCGGGAAGCCAGCGGTGTTGAACCCGAACCGTTTGACATAGTTAATGGCATTATCGGGCCCATAGTCGAGCAGCACTCTGAGTGACACTAAGTTGATGCTGCGGTAGAGCGCCTCTCGCAAGCGAATATTGCCCCTAAACTGGCTGCCGGAGTTTTTCGGGCGATATTGTTCTTCGAGCTCGCCGCCTGGCAGCACGACAGGCGCATCATTATAAATTGAGGCCGCGGTCACGCCACTTTCCATTGCGCCCGCATAGAAAAAAGGTTTGAAGTTGGAGCCAGGTTGGCGTTTTGCTTGGGTGGCATGATTGAATTGATTTAAATTGAAATCATAGCCGCCGACCAGGGCGCTAATGCCGCCATCACTCGGGTCAACCGCGACAAAAGCGCCCTGGATCGAAGGCACCTGACCGAGTCGCCAGGTGACGCCGTCGGTCGAGTCAATTCGAATCAAGTCGCCAAGGCTGAGGAAGGCGCTTGGGGATTTGGGTTGGGGCCCCCGTTGGTTGACATTGATGTAAGGCCTTGCCCAGCGAAGTTCCGGCCAGGCGATGATAATTGTTTCGCCAGTTTTCGTCAGCACCGTAATACTGACATCATTAATGCCGGCAACGATTGCAGGGTGTTGGTCGCCAATCGTTGGGACGTCGGTTAAGGTTTTAAGCCAGTAAGCGGGGTAGGCTGTTTGACCATTGGCCAAAAATGTTTTGGTGCCGGCAAGCGCCGCGGCTTCCGGGCCTCGGTAACCATGGCGCCGATCATATTCGTTGAGTTTTTTGATGAGGGCGCGCTCCGCGGCGTTTTGCATGCGGCTATCAATCGTTGCGGTGACTTCAAGACCTAAAGAGTAAGCCTTGCGACCAAAGGTTTCGATAATTTCACTTCGAATCAATTCGGCGGCGTACAACGCAGGGAGTTCAATCTGACGCTCAAATACTTTGGCCGTGATCGGCTCGCTTTGCGCTTTTCTCAACTGGGTTTGAGTGATCGAGCCCTGTTCGACCATGCGGTCCAAAATGAGATTACGTCGATCTAACGCCCGTTTGGGACCATTGATCGGGTTTCCCGCTTCTGGCGCCTTTGGAATTCCTGCCAGCATCGCCTTTTGCGCAAGCGAGAGCGCTGACACGGGTTTGCCATAGTAGGTTTGGGCGGCGGCCTGTATGCCGTAGGCGTGCTTTCCAAACGGAACGATATTGAGATAGAGCGTGAGAATATCTTGCTTGGTTAACGCTTGCTCGAGCTTGATGGCGAGTAACATTTCCTTGAATTTGCGAATAAACCGGACTTCTGAGGCGCCGGACACGTTTTTGACAACCTGCATCGTAATGGTTGATGCGCCAGTTTTGATATCCCCGGCATTGGCCAGGAGTTGCCAGGTGGCATTCGCAACGGTGATGAGGTCAATACCGCTGTGCTCAAAAAACCGTTTGTCTTCGGTGTCCAGCAGCGCATTGATAAAGTCTCTCGGGATTTGGTCAAAGGTGATTGGGATCAGGCGCTCGCCATATTCCTGTATGAGCTTACCGTCTTGGCTGATAATTTTAAGGGGGGCTTTTAGGTCAACCTCGGTGAAGGTTGAAATATCAGGAACCTGAGGGTTCAGATACAGGTAGGCGGCGGACAGGCCCATGCCCAATGCGCTGAGAGCCATGCCGGTGACGAAGAGAGTCGAAATTAAAAAGCGTTTCATGGCGTTTTGATGATCAAAGGTTGAGACCTAAGGGCTTGTGATGGATCAATTAGCGTCTTAAAGTCACTGAAAGCAATCATAATTATGACCGGCTAGCGCCAGCGAGTATAGTTTATTTGGGTCTTTTAAGTGATACTGGGTAACCGCTCATCGTTTACAACAGTTAAAGCACGGTGATTATCGTTCAGGAAAAACAATGTTGAAGCTCTTTGGGAGCCGCAAGCCCGGTTTGGTGGGCATAGATATCAGCGCCTCAGCGATCAAACTGCTTGAGCTTAGCCGCGATGATGAAGGGTGGGTCGTTGAAAGCTATGGGGCCGAGCCGTTGCCTGAAAATACGGTGGTTGAGCAAAATATTGTTGATATTGATGCGGTCGCTGAGGCGATCAAGCGGTTGCAATCATCAACCAAATTCAAGGCGAAGTTAGCCGCCGTCGCAGTGGCCGGCTCTGCTGTGATTACCAAAATCATCGAGGTGCCGGCGTCTTTAAAAGAAAATCAAATCGAAGAACAACTGCTCATGGATGCGGATCAATATATCCCGTATCCGCTCGATGAGGTTGCCTTGGACTTCCAAGTATTAGAACCCACCGCGCGATCTGAAGGCATGGTCGATGTAATGATTGCTGCCTGCCGGCAAGAGCATATTGAGTCCCGACAAGCCGCAGTTGAGCTGTCAGGCTTAATCCCGGAGGTGATCGACATTGAAGCCCACTGCGTGCAGCGCGCCATTGCCTTAGACTTAGAGTTGTTTACGCGGGATCCGACGTTGGGTGTGCCGGATGTTTTGGCGATTCTTGATATTGGCGCGGATATGACCACGCTGTCAGTGGTGTCCGGTACCCAGGTGCTGTATACCCGGGAACAAAGCTTTGGCGGCAAGCAGCTAACCGATGACATTCAGCGAAAATATGATCTGACTGCCGCTGAGGCAGGAAAAGCCAAGAAGTTTGGTGGATTGCCGGATGACTATGAAGAGACCGTGCTGAATCCTTTTAAAGAGGCGCTGTTGCAACAGGTTATGCGGTCTTTGCAATTTTTTTATTCCGGGACAACTTATAATGATGTTGATCGAATCGTCCTTGCGGGTGGAACCGCGAATCTAGCGGGCCTGGATGCGCTGATCGAGGCGCGATTGGGTACGCCCTGCAGTGTTGCAAACCCATTTGATAATATGAGGATCAGCGACCATGTGGATGCGGATCGATTGATTAAAGATGCGCCGTCGATGATGATTGCGTGTGGTTTAGCCATGCGAAACTTCGATTGATTAAGACGTATTGAATGAGACGTATTGATTGAGTTGAACGGTTTGGTTGAAATGGTTAAACAGCCGGCAGACGCCCGGTATTGGACGAATTCATGGTGAATTTGAAAATTAATTTGTTGCCTTGGCGCCAGAAGCGGCGCGATCGGTTGCAGCGGGAATTCCTGAACGGTCTGGCGGCGGCGGGGCTGATCGCTGTATTGCTACTAGTTGGTGCTTGGCGAGTGTACGAGTCAGAAATCGATGGCCAGAAAGCCCGGGTTGCCTTTATCGTGTCGGAAATCGAAGGCCTTGATGCGCGGATTGCAGAAATCAGAACGTTGCAGAAAAAACGCAAAGAATTATTAGATCGCATGCGGGTGATTCAAGAACTGCAAGGCAATCGGCCGGTCAGCGTGCGATTGTTTGATGAATTAGCGCGGCAGCTGACAAACAATGTGTTTTTTGAGCGACTGACCTTGCGAGGCGGCAACATCGATGTTTCGGGCGTTGCCGAAGACAATAGCCGGATCTCGGAGCAGCTTCGAGCCTTCGACGGTTCCTTATGGTTTAAGGGTGGCAATGTTACCAGCATTAACGCCTTTCCCCAGGCGGGCCCTGAGGCCAGCCGGTTTGAGCTTTCGGTTGAAGTCAGCGCACCGAGTGCTGGCGCGGAGGGAAGCTGATGGCGCTAAAAGATATCATGGAAAAGCTCAATAATATCAACTTGAGCGAAATTGATCTGAGCGAATTGGATGTTAACAGCGCCGGGCTTTGGCCTGCGCCGATTAAGGTGATTGCGGGTCTGGTGTTATTCTGCCTGCTGCTCGGGCTAGGCTATTTCCTGATGGTGACGGACCTGCAAAAGGAGCTTGCCAGTGCGAGCAAAGAAGAGGTTAGCCTGAAAACGAGTTATCGTGAAAAATACCGCCAAGCAGCAAACTTGGAAGGGTATCGGTTGCAGGGTAAGGAAATGGAGGCCAACTTTCAGAAGATCCTGAGTCAGTTACCGCTGGATACGGAAATTCCTGGTTTGATTGAGGATATCTCAGAGGTTGGCTCGAAAAATGGTTTGGTGTTCAACAAGATTGATCTGCAGCCTGAGAAAGTTCTTGAGTACTACGTTGAAAAGCCCATTCGAATGGAAGTAATTGGGGGCTACCATGATTTAGGGGCTTTTGTGAGTGATGTCGCCGATTTGCCCAGGATCGTTACCCTGCATGACTTTGAGATCACGCCTCAGGGCAGTGGCGGTGCTGATCGGGGTAAGCTCTTAAAAATGGGCATTACCGCCAAGACCTATCGGTATAAAGACGGAGCCTCGAAGTGAACGCTCGAGCAGGCGGCAGTCGTCGAAGTTTAGCGTTGGGCTTAATGCTTGTTTTGCTGGCCGGTTGTTCTGGTAGCAATGAGTTCTCCGATTTGCGCACCTTTTTCGATGAAGTGGCCGGCGAACCAACGGGGCGGGTGCAACCACTTCCCGAATTCAAGCCGTATGAGTCGTTCAAATATGGTGCTGCGAATCTCCGGAGCCCCTTTCAAGCCCCCTTGGTCATCGCAAGCCGGACAAACAAGCCGGCACCCGGATCGATTCGACCGCCTGCAAACCATGTGAAAAGCTATTTGGAGGAGATGAATTTGGCCACCTTGCAAATGGTGGGTTCGCTCGAGCTTCGTGGGCAGTATTACGGGCTCATTAAAGATGGCGAGGGCGTTGTGCATCAAGTTGGCGTGGGTGCTTATTTGGGTACCCAGTGGGGCAAGATTGAAAAAATTGAAGAGACTCGATTAGAGCTGGTGGAAGTTGTCAGTAACGGCGGCGGAGGCTGGTTGTTAAGGCCGAGAACAATCGAACTCCTCGGGACTTCAGAAGGCTAACGCGGTAAGGATTCTTATGAACAACAAGATGATGTCAAAGCAACGAACGCTTATAGCGGGTATTGTGTTGACGATGCTCTATTTTATATCGGCAAGCGCCTTGGCCATTGAACTCCAAGACGTCACGTTTTCAATGGCTAGCGGAGACCGGACTGACATTACCTTAACCTTTGATGAGGTGCCGCCAGAGCCCACGGGTTATGCGATTGCCGAGCCGGCAAGGATCTCCCTCGACTTGGTCGGGGTCAGTAGTGGTCTTGCAAGCAAGTATCACGCCCTGGGTGCGGGCAATGCTCGAAACATGACCGTTTTAGAGACCCAAGATCGAACTCGAATCATTATCGCGCTATCTGAATTGGTGGGCTATAGCACGCAAGTGCGCGGTCGAACGCTGCAAGTCTCGGTCGGCCGAGACTTGGACGCAACCGCTCGGACAACCAGCGGCGCGGCCGCCATGCCCGGAAATCAGCCGCGCTCAAATGTCGATGATGTCGATTTTAAGCGGGGCTCAGAAGGCGAAGGGCGCGTTATTATCACCCTCAGCGAACCCAATATCGCGGTTGATCTTGATCAGGTTGGCGGTCGCATCGTGTTGACGATGCCGGACACCACTTTAACGCCTTCCCTTGAGCAACAACTCGATGTGACAGATTTCGCCACCCCGATCGATCGCATTGAGGTTTATCAGCAGGGTGATCAAGCGGTGATTGAAGTCGTGCCCAACGGCGAGTTTGATTATCTGGCGTATCAGTCGGATCAGGCGTTTATTCTTGAAGTCAAGCCCGTGGTTAAAGATGTCGACACGAGCAGTGTTCCAGGAGAAGATTTCTTGTACAAGGGCGACAAGATGTCCTTGAATTTTCAAAATATCGAGATTCGAGCCATTTTGCAAATTGTTGCTGATTTCGCCAACTTAAACCTGGTGGCCAGTGATACGGTGTCTGGGGCGATCACCCTGCGACTCAAGGAGGTTCCTTGGGATCAGGCCTTGGACATTGTCCTGAAAACCAAGGGGTTGGATAAGCGGGTGCAAGGCAACGTGCTGTTGGTCGCGCCGGCGGCTGAATTGGCCGATCAGGAACGCACCCAGCTCGAAAATCAACAGGAGATTGCGGAGCTCGCGCCACTACGAACTGAACTCATTAAGGTGAAGTACGCCAATGCCTCGGATATTGTGGGGCTGTTTTCAAGCCAAGGCAGTGGTAGCAATGGCGGTAACAATGGCGGCAACTCGGGCGAGGGTTCGGCGGGGATCGTGTCGGATCGTGGATCGATTCTGGTCGATGATCGAACCAATGCGATTATCGTGACCGAAACACCCAGTCGAATCGCCCAGCTGAGAACCTTGTTGACTCAGTTGGATATACCCGTCAGGCAGGTGATGATCGAAGCCAGAATCGTCAAAGCCAGTGACAGTTTTAAGCGGGAAGCCGGCATTCGTTGGGGAACGGCGGGCAATATCTCGTGGGGTGATAGTCCCAATGGGATTCAGTATGGTGGTTCAATGGAAACGTTGGGTGGCGCCCCGGCGGAGAACCTCATTGTTGATCTGGGTACCGGCTCCGGGAAGACGGGCGGTATTGCATTTGGCCTGATGAATAATGATTTGTTATTGGATTTAGAGCTACAGCTCTTTGAAAGCGAAGGCATGGGCGAAACAGTCTCAAGACCAACTATTATTACATCAGATAAAAGTCCTGCAACAGTCAATTCGGGTAGCCAGATCCCTTATCAATCCGACACGGGTGGGGGGGCTACATCGACGGCCTTTATTAATGCTACCGTTGGCCTGACGGTCACGCCTCAAATCACCGCGGATGATCGGATCATATTGGAACTGGATGTGACCAACAATTCCCGGGGAGATCCCACGCCAGGGGGCCCGCCCGCCATAGATATTGAAAGCATTCAAACCAAAGTCATTGTCAGCGATGGTGAAACCGTGGTGCTGGGTGGGTTGTATCAAACGAGAACCGATTTGATCCAGCTGAAGACGCCGGTTTTGGGTAACCTGCCGTTGGTTGGGCGGTTGTTTCGTAATTCAGCGCGAACAAAAGATAAAGATGAGCTTCTGATTTTTATTACGCCTAAGATTATTCGTGAATCTGGCGACCGGGTTCGATAACCAGTCTGCATCCAATGGAACTGCGTCAACACGCCAGTATCTTCCTTGTTGGGCCCATGGCCTCTGGAAAGACAACGCTTGGTAAATTACTGGCCAAGCGATTGGGCCTGCAATTCTTAGACACCGATCATGAGATTGAAAAAAAAACCGGGGTAAGTGTTCGCGTAATTTTCGAAATGGAGGGCGAGCCTGCCTTTCGGGACCGCGAGTCAAAGATCCTCGAGACACTTTCCCATCAGCCGAGCCTGGTGTTGGCGACGGGTGGGGGCGCAGTGCTGCGGCCAGAAAATAGGCAGATTTTAGCAACCCGGGGTCTCGTGATTTACCTTAAGCCGGATATTGAAACCCAGCTCAAACGAACTGCGGATGATCGTAAAAGGCCGCTGCTCCAAAACGTTGATCGCCGCGCCTTCTTTCAGGCGTTGCAGCGGACCCGGGACCCGCTCTATCAGGAAGTTGCTGATGTGACGGTATCGGTTGATAACCGACCAGGAAAGAAAATGATCGAGGTTATGCTTTCAATGCTTCAACGCCAAGAATGGATTACAGAAGAATGAAATCGATTACGGTTGAGCTTGCAGATCGCAGTTACCCGATCGTGTTTTGCCCAGGTTTGATTACTGGGACCACCGGGGCGGGTCAAGACGTGCTGGCGGTGGCGGCGGGCGAATCGGTCTTTGTGGTGAGTAATGAAACGGTTGCCGGGTTATATCTAGAGCCGCTCAAAAAGCATTTCGGCGATCGAATGCTTGGCGCCTACATCATGCCGGATGGCGAGGCCCATAAGACGCTGGATCAGATCAATGCCATTATCGGGGCGCTATTGGCTGGCGGACATACCCGTGAGACAACCCTTATTGCGCTTGGTGGCGGGGTTGTTGGCGATGTCACTGGGTTTGCAGCAGCAGTCTATCAACGCGGGGTTCCAGTGATTCAGGTGCCAACCACGCTTTTGGCTCAGGTTGACTCCTCCGTGGGCGGTAAAACCGCAGTGAATCATCCTTTGGGCAAAAATATGATTGGGGCCTTTCATCAACCCAAGATGGTCGTGATGGATGTTGAAACGTTAAAGACGTTAAGTGACCGCGAATTTTCGGCTGGACTTGCGGAAATTGTAAAGCATGCAGCACTTGCGGATTGGGAATACTTTCAATGGCTTGAGGCGAATCAGGCCCCCATCATGGACCGAGATAGCGCGTGCTTAATGGCGATGATCGAGTGGAGTTGTCGTATTAAAGCCGCCATCGTCGCCGAGGATGAGACCGAGCAGGGCAAGCGAGCGCTCCTGAATTTGGGTCATACCTTTGGGCATGCCATAGAAACGCTATCGGGTTATGGGGTGGTGCTCCATGGTGAGGCGGTTGCCATTGGGCTGATGATGGCGGCGGATTATTCGGTGCGCTCAAAAGCTTTGATTGAATCCGCCCCGGAGCAATTAAAACAGTTACTTACAGCGTTCGCGCTGCCAATACTGCCGCCAAAGGGTTTGAAGAAAACGGCTTTTCTGCAAGCGATGGGCCGCGATAAAAAAGCAACGTCTGCGGGCTTGCGCTTGGTGATGCTGCGGGACCTGGGACGGGCTGAAGTGACCAGCCAGATTGATGAAGCAGCCCTCGAGCAGACCTTGGATCGCTTTCTTACAGACCGGTAGATCGATGACCCCAAGCGGTTTGTCGGGACGGCAGATGGTCATGCTGTCGGCTGATGACGGGCCCCTTACGGCAATTCGGTAGAGCCCATCAGATCGCGGTCAATTTCTCTTGCCGCTTCTCGGCCTTCGTTAATCGCGCGCACAACCAGATCCTGTCCCCGTCGGCAGTCTGCTGCAGCATAAACCTTGGCAACGCTGGTTCTAAAGTTTTCTTTATCCGCAATGAAATTGCCCCTTGGATCGACGTCCATCGCAAGCGATTCGTTGAGGTAATGTTCGGGTTGTAAAAACCCCATGGACAATAAAACCAGGTCCGCTTCCCAGGTTCTTTCTGAATCAGGGACCTCTTGAAGATTGTGATCCACATCAACGGTTACGACCCCTTTGAGGGTGCCGTCTGGGTGACGGAGAAAGGTTTTGCTGAGCACTGAGTATTGACGAGGATCGTCTCCGAACCGGGCCTCGCTTTCGGCATGACCGTAATCGACGCGAAAGATTTTCGGCCAAAGCGGCCAAGGATTATCCGCCCCCCGGGTTTGTGGGGGTTGCGGTAGGAGCTCAAAGTTGACGAGGCTTTTACAGCCGTGTCGGAGTGAGGTGCCGAGGCAGTCGGTCCCGGTGTCGCCACCGCCAATCACAATAACGTGTTTATCCTTTGCTGAAATATAGTTGCCATCTTTGAGGTTTGAATCCAGCAGACTTTTGGTGTTTGCGGTCAAAAAAGCCATCGCAAGATGAACGCCGGGGCCATCGCGCCCGGGGATATTCAGGTCACGGGCAACGGTCGCGCCGGTCGCAAGTAAGACGGCATCAAAATTAGACACCAGCTCCGTAGGGCTAAGGGTTTTGCCGACATCCTGATTAACCAGGAATTCGATGCCTTCTTCTCTCATGATTTGCACCCGGCGCTCGATGAGGCTTTTCTCGAGTTTCATATTTGGGATGCCATACATCAACAAGCCGCCCAACCGGTCGGCGCGTTCAAAAACCGTAACTTGGTGGCCTGCTTTGTTTAACTGCGCTGCAGCGGACAGCCCGCAAGGCCCAGACCCGACAACGGCGACAGATTTACCGGTACGGTGCTCGGGTGGTTCGGGCTTCACCCAACCTTCTTCAAAACCGCGATCGATGATCGCCGCTTCTATATTCTTGATCGTGACGGCGGGATCATTAATGCCAAGAACGCAGGCGCCTTCGCAGGGTGCCGGACAAACGCGACCGGTAAATTCCGGAAAATTATTGGTTTTGTGGAGCCGGTCTAAAGCCTCCTTCCACTGACTCTTATAAACCAGGTCATTCCATTCCGGAATTAAGTTTGAGATTGGACAGCCGTTGTTGCTTTGACAGAAAGGGACCCCGCAATCCATGCACCGCGCGCCCTGGGTGCTCAGGTTTTTGCTTTCGGGCTCGGTATAGATTTCCTTAAAATCTAAAACACGCTCTAGAGCATCACGATAAGGCACCGTCTCGCGCTGGAATTCCTTAAAGCCGGTTGCTTTACCCATGGTGATCTATCCTATGTTGCTTGTCTTTAATAAAGCTTGCTGCGCTTCAAGAACCCGCTTGTAGTCGCTTGGCATGACCTTTTTCAACGCTTGTTTTTGACCCGCCCAGTCATTGAGTAAACGGGCGGCAACGGTTGAGCCGGTGAGCTTCTGATGTTTTTCAATTAATGCCTGGACGTCGTCTTCATCCGCTGCACTGAGTTGCGTCAGTTCAAACGTTTCCAGGTTGCACTGCCGATGAAAATCACCCTCGGTGTCCAAAACATAGGCGACGCCGCCGCTCATGCCCGCACCGAAATTACGTCCGGTCTTGCCTAAAATTACCACGGTGCCACCGGTCATATATTCACAACCATGATCGCCGACCCCTTCAACGACAGCGGTTGCGCCACTGTTTCTGACGCAAAAACGCTCAGCGGCGATGCCCCTAAAGTAGGCCTCGCCGGACGTGGCGCCGTACAGCACGACGTTACCCAGCAGAATGTTATGCTCAGCCGCAAAAGTTGAGTCGGTTGGGGGGTAGATGATCAGCTTGCCGCCTGATAAACCTTTGCCCACAAAATCATTCGCATCGCCTTCGATTTCGATCGTAATGCCTTTGGCAAGGAAGGCGCCGACACTTTGCCCGGCTGAGCCCCGTAAGCGGATTGAGATGGTGTCATCGGGCAGCATCTCGCCTTGGGTTGCTTTGGCAACCTCATGGGACAGCATGGTGCCAACAACCCGGTTGATGTTTAAGACTTCATGGTCGATTTGCACCGCTGCGCCGGTCTGAAGTGCCGGTTGTGCTAACCGTATCAGTTCGTTGTCGAGGGCGGCCTCGAGGCCGTGATCCTGCGTCTGCGTGCAATAGATTTCTGTGCCCTCATAAATGATGGGTGCTTTCTGCAAGATGCCCGACAGGTCGAGCCCTTTTGATTTCCAGTGCGCAACGGCCTGCTCGCTGTCTAGACATTGGGTTTGGCCAATCATGTCCTGAAGCCGGGTAAACCCCAGTTGACTCATAATTAACCGAACTTCTTCTGCGAGCATGAAAAAATAATTCACCACGCTTTCTGGTTTACCGGCGAACTTCTTTCGAA
>Ga0302136_1000134_pt1 | contig 37024 bp, 34 predicted proteins | sample CBN3_20m_MG_FD_203116 | JGI IMG/M metagenome (GOLD analysis project Ga0302136, IMG submission 203116) | Marine microbial communities from Western Arctic Ocean, Canada - CBN3_20m | ecosystem: Environmental > Aquatic > Marine > Oceanic | place: Canada: Western Arctic Ocean | collected 2017-09-15
CGACGCCCGCTATCTTGGCGGCGGCCTGCGCCACGTCGCCCACGCCCTGCCCCGCGACGATCAGGTGCACCTCGCCCAGCTTGGCCGCCGCCGTGACGGTCGCCAGCGTGGCATCCTTGACGGACCCACCGTCATGCTCGACCCATACCAGCGTCTTCACTTGGCCACTCCCAGTGCTTTCAGTTTCTCGACCAGCTCGTCGACCGAGCCGACCTTGACGCCCGCCTGGCGCTTACCGGGCTCGGCGACATGGGTGATCGTCAGGCGCGGCGCGATGTCGACGCCGTAATCGGCCGCCGTCTTGGTCGCCATCGGCTTGGACTTGGCCTTCATGATGTTGGGGAGCGACGCATAGCGCGGCTCGTTGAGGCGCAGGTCGGTGGTGACGATCGCGGGCAGCGTGAGGGCCACCGTCTCCAGGCCGCCATCGACCTCGCGGGTGACGTTGGCGGTCTGGCCGTCGATCTCGACCTTGGACGCGAACGTGCCCTGTGCCCAGCCGAGCAGCCCGGCGAGCATCTGGCCGGTCTGGTTGTTGTCGCCGTCGATCGCCTGCTTGCCCAGGATGACGAGGCCGGGCTGTTCCTCCTCGACCACCTTGGCGAGCAGCTTGGCGACGCCGAGCGGCTCCACCGGCTGGTCCGAAGTGATGAGGATCGCCCGGTCCGCGCCCATGGCGAGCGCGGTGCGCAGCGTGTCCGCCGCCTTGGGCTCGCCGATCGAGACGACGACCACTTCCGCAGCCGCCCCCTTCTCCTTCAGCCGGATCGCCTCTTCCACCGCGATCTCGTCGAACGGGTTCATCGACATCTTCACGTTCGCCAGATCGACGCCCGTCCCGTCCGCCTTCACACGCGGCTTCACGTTATAATCCAACACCCGCTTCACGGGCACGACGATCTTCATCAAATCAAACTCCGTCAGAAGCTGAAGCGGCCACCGATCGACGCCACGAACGCACGCGCATTCTGCACCTGGCCGTTGGTCAGGATCGGCGTCTGCACGGCCGTACCCGCATAGGCGGCGGTGCGACGGTCGATGCTAGCGTTGGTGAAGTCGATATAGCTGCCCGCCGCATCCAGCGTGAAGCGCGGCGTCACCTGGTACGAGCCGCCGATCGAGTAGTTCCAGCGGTTCGCATCGGGCACGCGCGCGTCGCGATTGCCGTTCTGGGTCGGGGTGATGCCGCGCTGCACGCCCGCGCGCAGGGTCAGGCGGTCATTGGCCGCATAATCGAAACCGCCAGCCAGCGAGAAGCTGTTCTTGTAGTTCTCGGGGATCGCGGTGTTGATCGGCGCGCCGAGGCGGATCGCGTCGAAATCGGCCCAGGTGAAGCGCACCGCCTGGGCGTTGAGCGTCAGCTTGTCAGTGGCGCGGAAACGGCCCGCAACGATGATCTGCGCCGGGGTATAGAATTCCGCCGTCGCGCCATCGACCGTCCGGTTCTGGCCTGCGAGGGGCCCGAGCAGACCGCCCACTTCCAGGCTGCCCTTGAGCTGGTGCTTGATGCGCGACTTGTAGCTGATGCCGACGGTTGCCCAGTCATTGTGCAGCTGCACACCGGCGGTCCATCCCAGATCCCAGCCATCGCCCTTCAGGCGCTGGAAACCATCGGGCAGCGCCGAGGACAGGTTGGGCAGCGCATTGCCCAGCTCGGCCTTGGTATATTCGACGTTCAGCGCGCCGCCGACGCGCAGCCAGTCGAGCAGCGCCACGCCGACCGAGGGCTGGATGTCGATGGTCCGCAGCTCGGTCTTGAGCGCGCTGTAGCGGGCCCAGCTATTCGCCTCATATTCGGTGGTGAAGCTGTAGGGCGAGGTCACCGCCAAGCCGACCGCGACCCGGTCGTTCAGCGGGAAAGCGACCGCGCCCGAGGGGACGACACCGCGATTGATCGGATCGCTCGACACCCGGTTGCCACCGACCGGCTGGAAGGTCTGGCCCGGGCGGCGGATCAGCGTGCCGGTATCGACGACATCGCCCTTGGGAATGATCGCCGAGGCGCCGAGCACCGCTTCGCCGCGTTCCATACCGGCGATCGATGCCGGGTTCCACCACAGCGACGACGCGCCGGTGTCGGCACCCTCACCCGAAAAGGCGCGGCCCTGGCCACGAGTCGACTGTTCCTGAAGATAGAAGGCCTGGCCATGCGCCGCCCCCGCAAAGGCGAAGGACGAAGACAGGATGGCGGTCGCCAGGAGCGGAGCCTTAAAGGACTTGGTCATGAGCATACTCCCCGGAAATATTTTGTGATTAGGCAAAAGGATCAGCGAATACGGGTCCAGGTCTGCGTCTTGCAGAGCGGCACGAAGACGCAGCCGCGCACCTTCAGCGTGTCGGGCCCTTCGGGCGTCAACTTGGCGCTATAGGTCTTGCCGTCCTCGGCATTGTAGATGGTGCCGCCGCTCCAGACATTGCCGTCCTGCGAAAAGCCCTGAAGGATCAGCAGGTTCTTGAGCGGGCGATTGCGCAGCTTGGCATCGCGGTTGTTCTGGTCGGTCAGATTGGGATTGGTGCGCAGCTTTTCGGAGCTGAGGATCCGGCCACAAACCGAGTTGCCGCACTTCTGGATTTCAACCACGCCACCGCGCGTCTGGGTCTGCCAGCGACCGATCACCGTGTCCGCATTCGCACCGGCCGCCGCCAGGGCCATGGCCGTCAGGGTCAACAACATGCCTCTTCTCCTCTCCACACCCGCCATTCGGGCCGGAACGCCGCTTTATGCACGGTCGCCCCCGAATTTCCCTATACGTCCGTCACGTGACGCATAGGACAACATCCTTCTATGACTACGATGCCGACTGACCTCAATCAAGTCCCGCCGGCATCGTGTCACCTCAAAACGCCTCCAATTCCAGCGCCATCGTCGAACGCTTGCCCGACTTGATCGCCAGGAACGCCGCCGTCGCCTGCGGCAGGATGCGATCGAAGAAGAAACCGGCGGTGGCGAGCTTGGCGGTGTAGAACGCCGCCTCGTCCGTGCCCTCGGCGAGCCGCTCGGTCGCGATCCGCGCCGATTTCAGGAAGCAGTGGCCGATGCCGACCAGCCCGAGCAGCCGCAGATAATCGGTCGCCGCCGCGCCCGCTTCCTCGGGGTCCTTCATGCCCTTCTGCGCGATCATGCCGGTGCTAAGCTGCAACGCGCCGAAGGCCTGCTGGAGCGCGGCGGCCCAGCCGGTGAGCGCCTTGTCCTCATGCTTGGTCAGCGCCTCGACCTGCTCGGACACTGCATGGAAGAAGGGACGCATATAGCGGCCCATATGCGCCGGCATCTTGCGACCGACCAAGTCAAGCGCCTGGACGCCGTTGGTGCCTTCGTAGATCTGGGCGATGCGGGCGTCGCGGACGAACTGCTCGATACCATGGTCGCGAATGAAGCCATGGCCGCCATGCACCTGCACCGCCAGATTGGCCGCGTCAAAGGCCAGGTCGGTGAACAATGCCTTCACGACCGGGGTCATCAGCGCGACGAAATCGGCCGCGCGCGCCTTGTCGGCCGGGTCGATGGCATGGGCCTCGGCATCCAGACCACGCGCCGCCCATTGGCCCAGCGCCCGACAGCCTTCGGCATAGACGCGCATCGTCATCAGCATCCGGCGTACGTCCGGGTGGACGATGATCGGGTCGGCGGGCAGATCGGGCCGCTTCGCGCCGCCCAGTGCCCGGCCTTGCAGGCGATCCTTGGCGTAAGCGACAGCCGACTGATAGGCGATCTCGTTGACGCCCAGACCCTGAATGCCCACCGACACACGCTCGGTGTTCATCATCGTGAACATGGCGGCCAGGCCCTTGTTCAGCTCGCCGACGACCCAGCCCTTGGAGTCGTTGAACTCCAGCTGGCAGGTGGCCGATGCCTTCAGGCCCATCTTGTGCTCGATCGCCGCGACGCTGACGCCGTTGGCCGGACCGACCGAGCCGTCGTCCTTGGGCAGATATTTCGGCACCAGGAACAGGCTGATCCCCTTCACCCCCTTGGGCGCATCGGGCGTGCGCGCGAGGACGAGGTGGATCACGTTATCGGTCAGGTCATGGTCGCCCGCCGAGATGAAGATCTTGCCGCCGGTGATCGCATAGGAGCCATCCTCCTGCGGCTCGGCACGGGTGCGCAGCAGCCCCAGATCGGTGCCGCAATGCGCCTCGGTCAGGCACATCGTCCCCGACCATTCGCCCGAGATCATCTTGGGCAGATAAAAGCTCTTGAGGTCTTCCGAGCCATGGCCCATCAGCGCGGTGGTCGCGCCGTGGGTCAGGCCGGGATAAAGGCTGAACGACAGGTTGGTCGCGCAGATCATCTCCTCGACCAGCTTGTTCACCGCCTCGGGCAGCCCCTGCCCGCCATATTCGACCGGCGAGGCGAGCGCGGCCCAGCCGCCTTCGCAGAACTGGCTATAGGCTTCCTTGAACCCGGCGGGCGTGCGGACGACGCCATTCTCCAGCTTGCAGCCTTCGATGTCGCCGGTGGCGTTGAGCGGCAGCAGCACTTCCTGCGTGACGCGTGCCGCCTCTTCGAGGATGGCGTCGTACAGTTCGGGACCGAATTCGTCCTGCCCCGCGACGGGGCCGAACTCGTCCTCCTTGAACAGTTCGTGGAGGACGAAACGCATGTCGCGTAGCGGCGCGTTATAGACTTGCATGGGATTATCCTCTCCCGATCAATTGCGCAGCGGCTTGCCGGTTTCGAGCATATGCTCGACCCGCGCCTGGGTCCGCGCATCCTTGACGCTTTCCATGAAGGCGGCGCGTTCCAGCTTGAGCAGCTGATCCTCGCTCACCTCGTCGATCAGGTCGGCCTCGCCGCCGGTGACGATGTTCGCCAGACGGCCCGCCACCACCACGTCGTACGGCGTGGCGACGCCCTTCTTGGCGAAGTCGGCAACCGCGCCGTTGAAAGCGACCCGTCCGGCCGCACCCGGCAGGCGGAAGATCGGCTTTTCGGGCGGCTGATAGCCCTCGACCAGCGACAGCGCCTTCTGCTTGGCATCGGCCAGCAACCGGTCGCGGTTCATGGTGATGCCGTCGTCCTTGCGGAGATAGCCCAAGTCCTTGGCCAGCGCCGCCGAGCGCGACACTTGCGCGGTCGAGATGGTCTCGAACGCCTTCATGACCGCAGGCATCGGCCCCTTGGGCATCTTGGGCGATTTGGCGAGGCGATCGATCAACTCGCCATTGCCGCCCCAGCCGGGCACCAGACCGACGCCGGTCTCGACCAGGCCGATATAGCTTTCCGCATGGGCCTGGATCGCATCGGCATGGAGCAGGATTTCGCAACCACCGCCCAGCGCCATGCCCGCCGGTGCGGCGACCACCGGGAAAGGCGCGTATTTCAGCGCCTTGTACGCCTGCTGCCCCGCGACGACCAGCTTGTCGACCTCGCCCCAGGCCGCGATGTTCACCGCGAACATGGCGAGGCCGAGATTGGCACCGGCCGAGAAGTTGCTGCCCTCGTTATAGACGACCAGCGCCTTATACTGGCTCTTCACCAGCGCGATGGTCTTCTGCAGGAGCGACAAAACCTGCTCGTCCAGCGCGTTCATCTTGCCAGTGAACTCGAACGCCACGACGCCGTCACCGACATCCCAGGCCGAGGCCGAACCGTTCTTGAGCAGCGGCTCAGAGCGCAGCTTGATGTCTTCCAGCAGCAGCACGCCTTCGGCGCGGACGACATCGGCATAGTCGCCGCCGACCGTCAGATACTGACGCTTGCCATCGACCACGCGGTAGAAAGGACGGTCGCCCGCGGTCTCCAGCAGCGCCGGGACCGGCTTGCCCTCGGCGCGGAGCCGCTCGGCCAGCTTGCCCGGCCCCATCCGGTCGATCAGCTCGAACGGACCGAACTTCCAGTTATAGCCCAGCTTCATCGCGTCATCGATCGCGACCACATCGTCGGCCGCCTCGCCGACCAGACCCGCCGCATAGGACAGGACAGGACCCAGGATCGCCCAGGCATAGTCGCCGACCTTGCCCGGCGTCGCGACCAACGCGGCCAAATCCTTCTCGGCACGGCCGGGCAGACGATCTGGCTTCTTCTCAGGCCGGTATTCGCCGGTCTGGAGGTCGAGCGACTGCTTGGCCTTGGTCCCATCGGGCTTCTTGTCGAGGCGATAGAAACCGCCCTTGCCCTTGCGACCGGTAAAGCCTTCCGCGATCATCTTGTCGATCAGCGGCAGCGGGCGGATCGTGTCGAAATAGGCGTCACCCTCCGGCAGGGTCGAGGACAGCGACTTGGCGAGCAGCGGCATCAGGTCGATGCCGACCAGGTCGAGCAGCCCAAAAATGCCGGTCTTGGGCACGCCCATCGGCCGCCCACCGATCTGGTCCGCCTCCTCGACGGTCAGCCCCTGGTCGAGCGCGGCGTTGAGCGCGATCGCCAGCCAATAGGTGCCAATGCGGTTGGCGATGAAGCCCGGCGTGTCCTTGGCGCGGACGATCCGCTTGCCCATGCGGTGATCGACGAACTGCTCGACCTTGGCGGCGACACCGGCGTCGGTATCGGGCGAGGTCACGATCTCGATCAGCCGCATATAGCGCGGCGGATTGAAGAAATGGGTGATGAGGAAGTCTTGTCTGAACTGCGCCGACCGCCCCTCGACCAGATGGCCGAGCGGAATGGTCGAGGTGTTGGACGACACCGCCGTGCCAGGACGCTTCAATTCCTCCAGCCGGGCATAAAGCGCCTGCTTGATGTCCAGCCGCTCGACCACCGCCTCGACGATCCAGTCGCACTCGGCGACCTTGCCCAGGTGATCCTCGATATTGCCCGTTTCCACCAGCTTGGCGGCGGCAGGCGACATGAAGGCCGCGGGCTCGGTCTTGAGCATCTTCGCCACGGCACCCTTGGCGATGGCGTCGCGATCGGCACCGTCCTTGGGCACGATGTCGAGCAGCAGGACGGGGACACCGGCATTGGCAACCTGCGCCGCGATGCCAGCTCCCATCACCCCTGCGCCGATCACGCAAACCTTATTGATCGTGTCAGCCATCATGCACGCTCCAGAACCGTGGCGATGCCCTGCCCGCCGCCGATGCACTGGGTGGCAAGCGCATAGTGGCCGCCGTCACGTGCCAGCAGCGCGGCTGCCTTGCCGACGATGCGCGCGCCGGTGGCGCCCAGAGGATGGCCGATCGCTATCGCGCCGCCATCCTTGTTGATCGTCTCGTCCTTGAGGCCCAGATCGCGGATGCAGGCGATCGCCTGGCTGGCAAAGGCTTCGTTGATCTCGACCACGTCGAGGTCGCTGGCCGACACGCCCGCGCGCGCCAGCGCCTTCTTGGACGAACCGATCGGGCCGAGGCCCATCGTCTCAGGCTCGCAGCCCGAAATACCGACCGACTTGATACGGGCCAAGATTTTCAGACCATGTTTCTTGGCGAACTCTTCCGAGGTAACGAGTACCGCCGCCGCGCCATCGGTCAGCGGCGACGCGGTACCCGCCGTCACCGTACCGTCCTTGTCGAAGGCAGGCTTCAGGCCGGACAGGACTTCCTCGGTCGTGTCGGGACGGATCAGACCGTCCTCGGTGACATCGCCCGCCTTGGTGTGGATCGGCACGATCTCATCGGCCAGACGCCCGGCGGCGCGGGCCTCGGCGGCCTTCTTCTGGCTGGCGACCGCGAACTTCTCCTGTTCGGCGCGGGTGATCTGATACTTCTGCGCGACATTCTCGGCAGTCTGGCCCATGCCCATATAGGCGCCCGGCCGCGCGGCCGCGAGTTCGGGGTTGGGCAGCGGATTATAGCCCCCCATCGGCACGCGGCTCATCGACTCGATGCCGGCGCAGATGAAGGCCTCGCCTGCGCCGATCTGGATCTGGCCCATGGCGATATGGATCGCCGACATGGACGATCCGCAGAAGCGGTTCACCGTCATGCCGCCGACCGACAATGGCAAGTCCGCGAGCAGGCCGATCAGCCGCGCGACGTTCATCCCCTGCTCGCCCTCGGGAAAGGCGCAGCCCAGGATGATGTCCTCGATTTCGGCGGGATCGACGCCGCTGCGCTCGATGAGTCCCCGAATCACCTGGGCGGCGATATCATCGGGGCGAACCCGGGCCAGGGCACCCTTGCCCGCCTGCGTAAAGGGAGAGCGGGCATAGCCGGCGATCACGATGTTGGTCATCCAATCCTCTCTTGTGCGGTCATCTTTGGGCTTGCAGCCTCACGTTAAGGTGCGTTACCTACCCTATACGTAAACACCATAAGAAACTCGACCGCAATCGACAACCGGGTATGGTCGAAAAAATATCGAAGGAGAGCCGCACGATGACGATCGGATCTGTCGCAGAGGCTGGAGGTGGGGGCGCCAGGGGGCAGGCGACGGGACGACCACTGTCGTTCGAGCCGCGGTTGCTGACCGACATGTTCGAGACTACGGTACGGCGGCATCGGGATCGCCCCGCCATCGATTTCATGGGTCGAATCACCCGCTATGGCGAACTCAGCGACATGGTCGATCGCGCCGCCGCCGGGCTTCAGGCGCTGGGGGTCAAGCCGGGTATGCGGGTCGCGCTCTGCCTGCCCAATATCGTCTATTACCCGGTCCTGTTCTTCGCGACGCTGAAGGTCGGTGGCATCGTCGTCAACGTCAACCCGCTCTATGTCGAGCGCGAGCTGTGCCATCTTCTGGAGGACTCGGGCGCGGAGATCATCGCGACCTGTGACATTCCCGACATCTATGAACGGGTCAGCAAGGCCGCCGACAAATTGGCGTTGCGCCATGTCATCGCCTGCCCCGTCGCCGACGCCCTGCCGGTCGTGAAGGGCTGGGCCTATCGGCTGCTCAAGCGCTCGATGATCGCCAAGCCGGGCCCCGCCCCCCGCCACCTGACCTTCGCGCAGATGATGAAGCGGGGCACCCAGACCAGCCCCGTCTCCGCCAAGCCCGACGACGTGGCCGTGCTGCAATATACCGGCGGCACCACCGGCAGCCCCAAGGCGGCGATGCTGTCCCATGCCAATCTGATCGCCAATGCCGATGCGATGGTGGTGCACACCGGCGGCGAGGAGGCGATCGGCGAGGAACGTATCCTGGGCGTCCTGCCCCTCTTCCACGTCTTCGCGCTCACCACGGTGCTCAGCTTCGCCATCCGCGTCGGCGCCGAGATGATCCTGCTGCCCCGGTTCGAGCTGGATCAGGTGCTCAGGACCATCGCGCGCAGCAAGCCGACCTATTTCCCGGCCGTCCCCACCATCTACAATGCGATCGCGGGCGTGGCCGAGGCACGCAGCGTCGACCTGTCGGCGATCAAGGCCTGTATCTCGGGCGGTGCGCCGCTTCCCGCCGAGGTGCGCGTCGCGTTCGAGACGACGACCGGCGGCAAGCTGGTCGAGGGCTATGGCCTGTCGGAAGCGTCGCCGATTATCACCTGCAACCCGCTGACCGGTGAGAATAAGGGCGGGTCGGCCGGCCTCCCCTTCCCCGGCACCACGATCGAGATCCGCGACCGCGACAATCCCGACCGGCTGATGCCGCCGGGTGAGGTCGGCGAAATCTGCGCGCGCGGGCCACAGGTGATGTCCGGCTATTGGAACAAGCCGGCGGAGAGCGAGCAGGTCTTTATCGACGGCGCGCTGCGCACGGGCGATGTCGGCTATCTCGACGAGGACGGTTATCTGTTCATCGTCGACCGGATCAAGGACGTGATCCTGTGCGGCGGCTATAACGTCTATCCGCGTATGATCGAGGAAGCGCTGTACGAGCATCCCGCCGTCGCCGAGGCGGTCGTGATCGGCGTGCCCGATGCCTATCGTGGCCAGTCGCCCAAGGCCTTTGTCACTCTGACCCCGGACCATGAGGTTTCCCCTACGGAATTGCGTGTATTTCTACAGGACAAGGTCAGCAAGATCGAGCTTCCCCGCGAGGTCGAAATCCGCAAGAGCCTGCCCAAGACCTTGATCGGCAAATTGTCGAAAAAGGAACTGGTCGAGGAAGAACTGGCGAAGGCGGCCGCCAAGGCGGCTGCGGGTGGGGGAACGACAGGGTGAGTGACGAAGAGGAGTTGCGCGGCATCCAGGATGTGGCCAACAGCCTGGGTGTGACGACGCGGACATTGCGCTTCTACGAGGATCGCGGCCTGATCGAGCCGCGCCGCGTCGGCACCGCGCGTGTCTATTCGAAGCGCGAAACGGGCCGGATGCAATTGATCCTGCGCGGCAAGCGGCTGGGCTTTTCGCTGCGCGAGATCGAGGAGTTTTTGCGGCTCTACGACGCCGATCCTCAGCATGTCGAACAGATGCGCGTGCTGGCCGAGCGATGCCGCGAGCGTATCGACGAGCTACGCCAGCAAATGACGGCGCTCATCCAGACGGTCGAGGAACTGGAGACGATCGAACGCGAAGCGCATGAGCGAATCGGCGCGGCCGAGAAGGTGTGAAAGGCCGGTGCATATCCCCCCTGGAAGGCGAGATAGCAGGGCGAAGCCCTGACGGAGGAGCGTCAGCGATCGCGAGCGTAGTACATTCAAGGCGTGCGGCGCCCCTCCAGCTTCGCTGGTCCTATCCCCTTACGGGAGGTCGGTGCAAAACCGGCCACACCATTCCGGCGAAGGCCAAGATCCAGTTGGGTAAACGCCGGTAAGCCGCCCCATCGCGTCGCGACTGGACCCCGGCCTTCGCCGGGGTGGAGCACATGAAGAAGATCAAGCTTCGCAACGATCCCCATCAGGGAGGACGCGTGACCCTGGCGGCGATTGATCCGATGGGCTCCGTTCAACCCGTGGGTGCCGCAATATTAATCGCGAAGGATCACGCCCCGGTCGGCGCGCGCCAGCCCAGCCCGAGCGCCTTTTGCAACGCCACATAGTCGTTGGTCAGTCCGGCGACCGCCTGCGACAGTGATTGCTGTGCCGATACGCGCTGCCGCTCGGCATCCAGCGTGTCGATCAGCGTCGCGGCGCCCGCGCGGTAGCGTTGCTGCATCAGCACTGCCGAGCGATCGGCCGAAGCCTTGGCCCGAGCCAGCGTCGCGACCGTGTTGCGACGCGCGCGGAACCGGGCGAGCGCATCCTCCGCATCGCGCAGCGCCGACAGGACCGCCCCGCGATACTGCGCCTCCGCTTCGTCCCGCGCGCCCTCGGCTTGGCCGACACGGGCGTTGGCGCGACCGAAGTTCAGCACGTTCCACTGGAGCATCGGCGCGCCTAGCGTCACCAGATTGTCGAGATCGGTCAGCGCGTCGAGCGACGTGCCGCCGATGCCGATGATTCCCATCAGGTTGAGCCGCGGAAACTTCGCCGCCTCCGCCACGCCGATGCGGGCGGTCTGCGCCGCTAGACGGCGCTCGGCGGCGCGGATGTCGGGTCGGCGTTGCAACAGCGAGGTCGGATCACCCACTGCCACCTGCGCGGGCGGCAAGGGCACCGGCGCCGCCTGCCCCAGGCGCTGGTCGAGCGTTCCCGGCGCTTCGCCGATCAGAATGGCCAGCGCGTTGAGATAGGTCTCGACCGAGGCCGAGAGCGGCAGGATCTGTGCATCGGTGCTTTCCACCTGATTGCGCAGCCGCTCGACCTCAAGCTGCGAGGCGGTGCCGTTGTTGAACCGCTGCTGCGTCAGGTTCAGCGTGTCGCGCTGCATCCGCGATGCCTCACGCGCCAGGATCAGCCGCTGCTGCGCGTCGCGAAGCCCGACATAAGCCTGGGCGACATCCGCGCTGAGCGACACTTGCGCGTCGGCGACATTGGCCTCCGCCGCCGCCGCATTGGCCCGGGCCGCCTCGACCGTGCGGCGCTGGCCACCGAACAGATCAATCTCCCAGCTCGCATCGAAGCCGAGATTGAAGAAGTCGAGGCTCTGTCCGCCCGAACCACCGCCGGCCGCACCGCCATTGGCACCACCCTGGCCACCGCCTTGCTCGCCGCCACCCTGTTGCTGCCCGCCACCGAGATTGATCCCCGGCAGGTCGGCATGGAGATAGGTCGCACTGGCATTGGCATTGGGCGCCTGATTGGCCCGCTCCAGCCGCAGCGAGGCGCGCGCCTGCTTCAACCGTGCCTGCGCCACCGCGACATTGGGATTGGCGGCCAGCGCCTGCTCCTCCAGCCAGGTGAGCATCGGGTCGTTCAACGTCGTCCACCACTCGGCGACCGCAGGTGCGGTCGTCGCGACGCTGGCATCGGCGCGGGCGAAGCCGGCGGGCGGTTGCGCCGCCGAACCGACACCCTTGGGAGGTCCCGCATAATTGGGCCCGACGGTGCAGGCCCCCAGCAGGAGGAGCGGAATCAGGGAAAGCTGCTTGCGCATCATGGGTCTCAATGCATCGCCACGGGGCCGCCCTGGGGCAGCGGGCGGAGGAAGAGGACGAGCGGCATCACCATCAGGATGCCCACGCACAAAATCCAGAACAGGTCGTTATAGGTCATCACCAGCGCCTGTTGCCGGATGGTATTGCCGATCATGCGATAGGCCGCCTCGGTACTGCCGAATTGCTGGGTCAGCCCGGTAAGCCAGTCCTGCACCGACTGGGCATTGGCCGACAGCGATTCCTCCAGACGCCGCTCGTGCAGGAAGCTGCGCTGGTCCTGGACGGTCGCGATACCGGCCAAGGCGAAGGAGCCGCCCAGATTGCGCGCTGCGCTGAACAGCCCGGCGGCGTCACCGGCCTGTTCGGGCGGCACCGAGGAGATTGCCGCCTGGTTCAGGAACAACATGCCTAGGATGGTGCCGACGCCGCGCAACAACTGGGAGTCGGTGAACGAACTGCCGGTCGAGTCCGCCGTCAGCACGGTGTCGATCCCTGCGCTCAGCGCCATGATGCCCAGCCCCAGCGCCACCGCGATACGGATATCGACCTTTTTGATCAGGAACGGAGTGAAGGGCATCATGATCAGGCTGGGAATGCCGCTGAGCAGCACCACCTTGCCCGCCTGGAACGCGTTATAACCGGCGATCGCGGCCAGGAACTGCGGGATCACATAGGAGGTACCGTAGAGCACCATGCCCAGCACGATGCCCATGATGACCACGCTGCCGAACTGGCGGTCGAGGAGCAGCTTCAGCCGGATGACGGGCCGCGACGCGACGAACTGGCCGGCGAACAACAGGCCGAAGCCGATGATCGACAGGATGGTCAGCTCGATGATTTCACGCGACTCGAACCACTGCTCGCGTTGGCCTTCTTCCAGCACGACGGTCAGGCCGCCCAACCCCAAAGCAAGGCCGGCAATGCCCAGCCAGTCGGCCTTCAACAGCTCCGACAGATGCGGCTTCTGGTGCGGCAGGCCGACGAGCAGCAATGTGACCAGGATCGCCCCGACCGGCACGTTCAGGAAAAAGGCATAATGCCAGCTGATATTCTCGGTCAGCCAGCCACCGATCAACGGCCCCATGACGGGGCCGAGAATGGCGGTGACGCCGAAAAAGGCGGTCCCGATCGGCTGCTGCTCGCGCGGCAGGCGGGTGGCGATGATGGTGAGCGCGGTCGGGATCAGCGCGCCACCCGTAATCCCCTGCCCCGCGCGACCGATGATCATCATCGTCAAATTGGTCGAAAGCCCGCACAGCACCGAAAAGGCCGTGAACAGGATCGAGGCGATCAGCAGGAAGGTGCGCAGGCCAAGCAAGCGCTCGAGCCAGGCCGACAGCGGGATGATGATGATCTCGGCGACCAGATAGGAGGTCGCGATCCACGTCCCCTCCGTCCCGCTCGCGCCGATCTCGCCCTGGATGGTGGGGAGCGCGGAATTGACGATCGAGATGTCGAGCGTCGCCATCAGCGCGCCGATGCTGCCCGCCGCGACGGCCAGCCAGGCGGTCAGGTCGGCCTTGGCCGGGGCACCGCCACTCGCACGGGCAGGTGCCTTGGCCGGGCCGCCCCGGGCGGGGGCCGCAGCGGCGCTCACCGGCCCTGCGCCCCCTCCCGCGCTTCGTTATGCTGGTCCTGCTGCTCGGCGATGCGCTTCAAAGCACCCTTGGCCGAGCGGGTGTCGACGACCACCTCGACCGACATGCCGGGGACGAGCAGGCTGCGCGTCTGCGGATCGGCGTCGACCGCGATGCGGACAGGCACGCGCTGGACGATCTTGGTGAAGTTGCCGGTCGCATTCTGCGGTGGCAACAGCGAGAATTGCGCGCCGGTGCCCGGTGCCACGCTTTCGACATGGCCCTTGATCTCGACATCGGGCAGCGCATCCACCTCGATCTTCACCGGCTGGCCGGGGCGCATCAGGCCCAGTTGCGTTTCCTTGAAGTTCGCCTCGATATAAAGCTGGCTGACGGGCACGATCGACATGGTACGGGTGCCGGCCTGTACGAACTGGCCGACACGCACCGTCTTGTTGCCGACACGGCCCGCGATCGAGGCGCGGATCAGGGTCGAACCCAGATTGACCTCGGCGGCATCGAGCTGCGCCTTGGCGGCCTGGCCCTGCGAGCGGGCCTGCTGCACCTGGGCATTCAGTGTGCCGACGCGGCGCTGCGCAGCGGCGAGCGCGGCGGAGGCACTGGCGACGCGGGCATTGGCCTGGCGTGCCTGGTTCTGAAGCTGCGACAGGCGCTCGCGGCTCTCCGCCCCCGAGGCGGCGAGCGGAGTGTAGCGCGTCACTTCGGCCTGGGCGAAGGCGGCATCGCTCTGCGCGGCGCGAAGCTCGGCGCGGGCGCGGTCGATCGCGGCCTGCTGCTCGCGGATCTGCGCCTGAACGCCCTCGGCATTGGCGCGTGCGACGCCGATCTGCGCCTGAATCTGCGCGGTCTGCGCGCTATAATCGCGCGTGTCGATCTGAAGCAGCGGCTGGCCGGCCTTGACGTCCTGATTCTCGCCGACGAACACCTTGTCGACATAGCCGGACACCTTCGGCGCCACGGTCACTGCGTCCGCCTGGATGAAGGCGTCGTTGGTCGACTGCATATACTGGCCAACGCTCTTGTAGCGCGCATACCAGAACACCCCGCCGATAATCGCGATGGCGGCCACGACAAGCAGAATGACCCGGATACGCCGCTTCTTCTGCGGCGATGCGACCTCGGCCGCATCGTCCTGCGGCACGTGGGTTGCGGCGTCTTCCTGGCCGTCATTTACTTGGTTAGCGTCGGCCATGCCGGCCTCCCTGTCGATGGAATCAATAGAACTTGATGGTGCATTTGCTCGCACTTGCACAATAAGGCAAGACCATTTATTGAGCTACCTCATATTATGCAGACCCGCGAACCCCTGCTCGTACGCTATGGCCGCCTGTACATGCGTCTTCATCGACTGCTCGACCGGCGCATGGCGGCGCAGGGGGCATCGCTGGCGCGTGCCAAGATGCTGATGTTCATGAACAAGCACGCGCCGGTCCGCGCCGCCGACATTGCCGAATGCTTCAGCTTGGCGCCGCGTACCGTGACCCAGGCGATCGATACGATGGAGCGCGACGGGCTGGTGCGGCGCGTGCCCGATCCGGCCGACCGGCGCGCCAAGCGGCTGGACATCACCGATATGGGCCGACAGGTGCTGGAGCAGACCGAGCCGCTGCGCCGCGAGATCGTCGACCTCGCCTTTGGCACGCTGACCGACGAGGAAGCCGCGCAACTCGACCATATCCTGGCCAAGCTGGAAGACGCGATCGCCGCCGAGGTCGAGGATTTGCCGGGCTCTTGGGCTACCGGTCGCTAAATCCTGCCCTGATCGCGGCATAAGCCCGCCCCCTTCCCCGGATGAACGGCCTCGGCAATCGTCCCTAATTGCCGTTGTAAAGTCTGAGCGCGGCGGGCGGATCGTTGGGATGTCCGCCCCGGGCGATGACATAGGCGGCATGGACCGCCGCCCCCAAAGTGCCCGCGCGAAACGGCTTGGAGATGCAGCCGATGACCAGCGGATGACCGCCATGATCGGGGCAATTGCCGCTGAGAAACACACAAGGGATGCCGCGCTCGGCGATCATCTGCGCCGCCATGATGCCGCTATCGCCATCGGCCAGCTTGACGTCGCATAGCACCAGATCGGGGCGCTCGGCCTCCACCAGCTCCATCGCGGCGGCGACCGTGTCGGCGACGCCCGTAACGTGATGGCCGTGAAGCGTCAGCGCATCTTCAACGAGCATGGCGACCAAGGCCTCGTCCTCGATGATCAGCAGCTTGAGCTGCTGGTCGCCGAACCGGCTTTCGTCAGACTGCGGGACCGTGCCGATGCTCGCCGCCATCATGCGGCATAACCAAAATGAGGCACCCACTTCCCTCGCTCGTCAGCGTCGCACGCAGTTGATGGCATAATCTCGCGACCAATCGATCCGTCCCAACCAGATCGACGCCACGCTCCCATCCAACGCCGTCAAACGATATGCGCAGCATTTCGTTCCCATCGATCTGGCGCGTCGTCATATGGATGCGCGGCACCCCGATCTGCGCCTCCAACATGGTGTCGAGCAACAGGGCGGCGGCAACCGCCCGCTCGATGGGCACGGCGATGGCGTCTGGCGCTGCGATCTCGGGCGGTGCCTCGTCGCCGCGCAACTGCCCGATCACATCACCGAACAGGGCGGCCAGATCGACAAGCCCCGGCTCGGCGGTCGCGTAAAGCGGGCGATGCGCGCTGGCGAGCACCTGCAGCCGCTCCGCCGCCCGACCCAAGGCGGCGCGTGTCCGCGGGTCGGCGGCGGCACGAACCTCGTTGGTGACGAGACCGATCGCAACCTGAAGCGCGTTGCGGACCCGGTGATTAAGTTCGTCCAGCAGCCTTGTCTGGGTTTCGATGCCTTCCCGCAACGCCTGCTCGATCCGCAGCCGATGCTTGGCGAGCGAGACATAATGGCACAGCAGCGACAGCAGCCGCTGCTCTTCATCGGTGAAGGGCCCCGCCGCGCGTCGCCCGAAGCTGAGCGTGCCGAGCAATTGCTCGCCATAGAAAAGCGGCATGCACAGATAGGCTTTGACCCCGATCGAACGCACAAAGGCGGCGGCCGGGTCGTCCGAGTGCTGGATGTCGGTCAAGTGCAGCACCCGCCGCTCGCGCATGGCACGTGCGCAGAGCGAGCCGGCGATATCCAGATCCGCCATGGCGCGGCGCTGGGCCGGACTCAGCCCGCCACAGGCTTCCAGACGGATATCATCCGCATCGCGCCGGAAATTGAAGAACAGGTCCAGCCGCAATTCGTCCCGGATCAGCTCGAACAGCGCCTCGATCATCCGCGCCGGGTCGTCGGCCCCCATCAGGCGATCGGTCGCCGCCGCGATCAGCGCCAGATAGCGCCGCGTCGTATCCGGATCGCTGGCGACCGGTCCGATCGCATCGTCGACCAACGGCAAAGGCGCCGCATTCAGGGTGGTGGGAGAAGCCACCTTAAAAGGATAACAATTGCGAGGCCCCGGTCCAAGGGCCTTTAAAAAATTACGATGAACCGCAATCGCTTGGGGCGCGAGACCGGGTGGATCGGCGCTGCCGTCCACCCGGCCCCCTGCTACATTCAGCGGGCGATGACCGCCGACTGGTCGACCGGCACCACTGGCAACCACACGCGGCTGGCATTGGCGCCGCCGCGCTCCAGCGTGATCGTCGCCTTTTTGTAATCGCCGGCCTTCGCCGTGAAGATATTGGGCACGAAGGTCTGGGGATTGCGGTCGTAGAGCGGGAACAGGCTCGACTGGACCTGGATCATGATCCGGTGCCCCGGCTGGAACACATGGTTCACCGTCGGCAGGCGGAACTTGTATTCCTGCACCTTGCCCGCCGGGATGGCGGTCGGGTTGGCGAAGCTGTTGCGATAGCGTCCCCGGAAGATGTCGAGGCTGATCGGCAGTTCATAGCCGCCCATCTTGGGTTCGATCGCATCCTCGGACGGATAGACGTCGATGATCTTCACGACGAAATCGCCATCGGTGCCGGTCGTGCGCGCGAACAGGTCGGCGATCGGCGCGCCGGACACCCGCACCGCCTTGGTCAGCACGGGCGAACGATAGGTGACGACATCGGTGCGGCCATCGGCATGACGCTGATCGCTGACCAGCCAGTCGCCCCAGCGGCCGTCGCTGAAGTTCACCGGCCGCGATAGATGCGGCACGGGATTGGCCGGATCGGAGACATAACTGTCCTGCCCCGCCGCCGGCTTGTCAAAGCTCAGCCCCTCGTCGTCCGCCAGATAGAGCGGGGTCAGCGGGGCGGCGCAACCAGTCTGACAAGCGAGCGGCCATTGGGTGAGCTTGTCCCAATGATTCTCCCCGGTGTTGTAGATCGCCGCGCTGGGCAGATTGGCCGCCGGACCGTCCTTCAGATACTGGTTGAACAGCGGCAGGACCATGTCCTGGCGGAACTGCTTGGCGGTGTCGCCATTCCACTGGAACGGCCCCAGGCTGGTGCCGGTGCGGTTGATCTGGCTGTGCCGCCACGGGCCCATGACGAGGAAGTTGTTGCCCAGCTTCCCCTTGGCCTTCAGCGCTTCCCAGGACGTGATCGCACCGTACATATCCTCCTGGTCCCACAGCCCCTGTTCCCAAATGGTCGGGACATTGGAGGGATTGGCCGCCAGCAGCTTGTCGAGCGCCTGGCCCTGCCAATAAAAGTCATAGGACGGGTGCTGGACGATGCGCTGCCAGAAGGGCAGTTGGTCATATCCCGACTTCCTGGCCCAGTCGTTCGCTGAGCCGTAGCGGAAATTTTCATAATCGTCATAGCCGCCGCTGGACGGCGCGGTCCCCTCACCCTTGTAACCGGTCTGCGAACCGATCCAGCCGATATTGGCCAGGCGGAAGGCGCCGTAATGGAACCAGTCGTCGCCCATCCAGCCATCGATCATCGGGCTTTCGGGCGCCGCGACCTTCAATGCCGGGTGCGGGTTCAGCAGCGCCATGACGACGGTAAAGCCTTCATAAGACGAACCGATCATGCCGACGCGGCCGTTCGATTCAGGCAGGTTCGCCTTGTTCACCAGCCAGTCGATCGTGTCATAGGCATCGGTGGTGTGATCGACCTTGGTCGCGTTCAACGGGCCGATGACGGGGCGCGTCACGACATATTCCCCCTCCGAGCCATATTTGCCGCGAATGTCCTGATAGACGCGGATATAACCCGCCTTGACGAACTCCTCATCGGCCAGCGGCAGCGCCTCGATCATCTTGGCGCTGTCCGAACGCTTGGCGCGACCCGCGGCGTTATAGGGCGTGCGGGTCAGGACGATCGGCGCGTTGACCGCGCCCTTGGGGACGACGATCACCGTATAGAGCTTCGTCCCGTCGCGCATCGGGATCATCACCACCCGCTTGTCATAATCCCGCTCGGCGACGTTGGTCGGCGGCGTGAAGTGGGGCGGAATGTCGCTGACCGTCGAGTCGGTGACGACCTTGACCGGCTGACCCGTCACGGGTGCCTGTTGCGCGGTGGCGGGCGTCAGGACGGCGAGCGCGCTGGCGGCGAGCAGAAGGTTGCGGAAACGCATGGAAAAACGGACCCCCTCATGGATCGGTGAATACCGCATCGTGCCGCGACACGGGGTCGGGGGCAACTGGCGTATTCAATAATGATACATGGTATCATATGTGGTGCAAGCGGGCGCGTAACGTACCGCCGCGCTTTCCTTTCCGCGCTTCGGTCCATAGAAAGGTCTGACAACAACGGACCATCCGGGGAGGAACCCACCGAGTGACCACCTTGAAGCGGCGCGGACCCGCCCATAGCGCGCTGGCGCGGGATATCGGTGTCGCCATCGTGACCGGCCGGATCGCCCCGGGATCGACCCTGCCGGGCGAGGTCGAAATCGCCGAGCAGCGCGGTATGTCGCGCTCGGTGGTGCGCGAGGCGCTTCGCATGTTGTCGGCCAAGGGGCTGGTGGTCAGCAAGCCCAAGGCGGGCACGCGGGTGCGCGAGCGGCTGGAATGGAATCTGCTCGACCCCGATCTTCTCGCCTGGATGTTCGAGGGCGAGCCGCCCGCTGGCTTCGTCAGCAGCCTGTTCCAGCTTCGCCTGATCGTCGAGCCCGCCGCCGCCGAACTTGCCGCGATCAGTCGCACCACGCGCCAGCTCTCGCGCATGGGCGCCGCGCTGGAGGCGATGGGCGAACATGGCCTCCACACCGAACAGGGCCGCGCCGCCGACCAATTGTTCCACAACATCATCCTAGAAGCGACGGGCAACGAGTTGCTGATCAGCCTGTCTGGCAGCATCGGCGCGGCCGTCCGCTGGACCACGCTCTACAAGCATCGCGGCAGCCGCGTGCCGCGAGACTCCATGCCCGAACACCGCCAGCTCTTCGCCGCCATCGCCGATGGCGACGCGGCGGCGGCACGCGCTGCGACGATCGTGCTGGTCGACCAGGCCCGCGAGGATACCGAACGCGCACTGGCCAGTTGACGCGGGGTTTCCTCAAGACAGTCAACTTAGGCCCAACCGGCCATCAGCCAATCGGCCAGAGCGTCTTGAGCGGCTGCGTCGCATCGGCCAGCGCATCCTCCGCCACGGCCGCGCCATCCGCCACCAGCGCCTTGCCCTGCACGAAATCGCGCATCGCGTTGACGCAGTCGAGCGCGATCACCCGCCCCTCGCGCAGATAAACGACCGAGAAGCTGCGCGTCGCCGGATCACCGCGCAGGATCGCCCGGTCATGGCCGATCGACAGTCCGACTGTCTGCAATTTCAGATCATATTGGTTCGACCAGAACCAGGGCACGGCATGATAGGCCGCCTCGCGCCCCGCGATCGTTCGCGCGGCGGCGGTCGCCTGGTCATTGGCATTCTGCACCGACTCCAGGCGGATGACGGCCCCGCCGGCAAAGGCGTTGGCATGCGCGGCGCAATCCCCGACCGCGAAGATGTGCGGCAGGCTGGTCCGCCCTTGCGCATCGACCGTCACGCCATTGTCGCCCGCTGCCCCGGCGGCGATCAGCGGTGCGACGGCCGGTATGATGCCGATCCCGACGATCGCCATTTGCGCCGGCAGGACCGTAGCATCGGCAAGGCGAACGCCGGTCACTTTGCCGTCCCCCTCGATACAGTTCACGCCGTCGTTCAGCCGCACGGTCACGCCGTGCGCCCGGTGCTCGGCCTCGTAGAAGCGCGACAGCGCCTCGCCCGCCACACGCGCCAGCACACGCGGCTGCGCCTCGACGATCGTGACCTGCTTGCCGAACTTGGTCAGGACGGCGGCCGCCTCCAGCCCGATGTAGCCGCCGCCGATCACCACCACCTGCTCGACGCTCGGCAGTTCGGCGATCAGCCGATCGACATCGGCACGCGTCCGCACACCATGCACACCCGCCAGGTCATGACCGGCACAACTCAGCCGCCGGGCATGGCCGCCTGCGGCCCAGATCAGATGGCCATAGTCGATCACGGCACCCCCGGCCGTGGTGACGCAGCGCGCTTCGGGATCGACCGCGACGACCTCCTCACCCAGCCGAAGCGTGATGTCGCGCTCCGTCCAGAAGCGTTCGGGACGGATCAGGATCCGCTCGAAGGGCTTGTCGCCGGCCAGATAATCCTTCGACAAGGGCGGGCGCTCATAGGGCGGATAGGCTTCTTCGCCGACCATCGCGATCGTGCCCGCAAACCCCTCCTGCCGCAGCGCGATCGCGGCCTGCGCGCCGGCATGGCCGGTGCCGACGATCAGAACATCATAGGAGGCGGACGGGGAATGGGTCGGCATCTGGTTCATGCCCATTCCCTAGGACGGAACCACCCCGCCTGTCATCGGTCATGACAAAGCGTTGCGAGCGTGAAAGAGCATCTTCAATCGCAGGCGGCTTGCCGCTAGGGAGCGGGCAATTCTTCAGGAGACATCATGAGCAAGCTGCATCTCGTCTTCGGTGGCCGCGTCAGCGACCCGCAGACCCTGGACTTTGTCGATCCCGCCGCGCTGGAAGTGGTGGGCGTGTTCCCCGATTATGCCAGCGCCGAAAAGGCCTGGCGCGCCGCCGCGCAGCGGACCGTCGATGACGCGGAAATGAAGTTCGTCGTCGTGCATCTGCACCGGCTGCTGGAGCCGACGCTCGACTGATCCTGGTTTTGGGCGAAGTTGGGGGCGCGGCCTTCGACTTCGCTCAGGCTGAACGACGGTTGGGATTAGGAATCCGCCCCATACACCGCATCACGCTCGTACCGAGCGTCTGTTTGAGCCGATCCCCCTCCGTTCGCACTGAGCGAAGTCGAAGTGCACGGGAAAACGGTCATGCCGGGCGATGTGAAAACCCCGCTCGGGGCATGAAGCCCCATCCGCCTCAGGCGTTACGGTAACGCCACAACAGCAGCGGCTTGGCGAAGACCAGCCCCGCCACGAACCCGCCGATATGCGCGGCCACCGCGATCGCGCCCATGCCCATGCCGGCATAGCCGATCAGTAGCTGGATACCGATCCAGCCCGCCGCCAGCCACAGCACATGCGTCAGCTCCGCCGACAAGCCGGCAATGCCGCGCGTCGCACGACGCTGCCCGAAGAGCAGCGCATAGGCCCCGACGATCGCCGAGATCGCGCCGCTCGCGCCGATCATCGGCATGGGTGAACTCGGATCGGGAAAATACTGCGCCATTGCCGCCGCATAGGCGCCGACGATGTAAAGGACGACAATCCCGCGCGGGCCCAGCGCGCGCTCGGTCTGCGCGCCGCAATAGACCAGCATGATCAGATTGAACGCGATATGTGCGAACCCGCCATGGACCAGCGTCGCGGTCAACGGGGTCAGCAGCGTCGGCACGGCGAAGCCGAAATCGGGGGGCAGCGCCGCGCCTTCGAAGCGCAAGGGGATGAAGCCCGCCCCGACCGCCGCATCCGGCACCATGCCGGTCAGGATCAGGAACAGCGACACGATCGCTGTGACGACCGCGATGGCCGTCGTCGCCCGTGCCGCTGTCCAGTTCATCGGATCAGATGAATTCGATCTTGCTGACGAGGTAATAGCGATCGCCTGACGGCACCGTCACCTCGACCTCTTCCTCGACCTTGCGCCCGATCAGCGCACGGCCCAGCGGCGAGTTGTAGCTGATGCGGCCGGTCTTGGCGTCCGCCTCGGTCTGGCCGACGATCTGATACTTGACCGGCTTGTCGTCCTCGTCGAGCAGCGTGACGGTCGCGCCGAACACGATCTTGTCGCCCGACAGGTCCTTCGGATCGATGATCTGCGCGCGGCTCAGCTTGTCCTCGATGTCGGCGATCGACGCCTCGATCTGGCCCTGACGCTCCTTGGCCGCGTGATATTCGGCGTTTTCGGACAGGTCGCCATGTGCCCGCGCTTCCTCGATCGCATCGACGATCTGCGGCCGTTCCTCTTTCAGACGCCGCAGGTCCTGGGTGAGCTTGTCATAGCCCTCCTGGAGCATCGGCATCTTTTCGACGGTCGCCATAATATCTGTCCCCAATTCTTACGCATTCCCGGTACGGACCACCCTCCCCAACCGGGAGAGCGGTCCGCCAGCACATCATGTTCTCATGTCGGGATCAGTTGTGCGAACGCGAATAGTAGGATTGCAGGGGGCGTACTTCAAGACCACGGGTGCCTGCGGTCGCAATCGCCTTCGCCGCTTCGACGCTGGCGGGCGCTGTGGTGAAGTAGGGAATCTTCTGCCCCAGCGCCGCCTGACGGATCGGCTTGGAGTCCTTCAGGCTCTGCCATCCCTCGGTCGTGTTGAAGATCAGGGTAATGCCGCCGTCCTTGATCCGGTCAACGATATGCGGACGCCCCTGCGCCACCTTGTTGATCTTCTCAACCGTGACGCCCGCGCGATCGAGATAATCGGCGGTGCCACCGGTCGCGACGATCGCGAAGCCCGCCTCCGCCAGCAGCTTGGCCGCGGGGACGATATGCGGCTTGTCGCTGTCCTTCACGCTGATGAACACCGCGCCTTCCGTCGGCAGGACGGTGCCCGCGCCGAGCTGCGACTTCGCAAAGGCAGTGGTGAAGTCGGGGTCGATGCCCATGACCTCGCCCGTCGACTTCATCTCCGGCGAAAGCACCGGATCGACGCCGGGGAAGCGCGCGAAGGGGAAGACCGCTTCCTTGACCGCATAATAATCGATGTGACGATCGATTGGCGGCAGGTCGGCCAGCTTTTCGCCCGCCATGACGCGCGCGGCGATCTTGGCGATGGGCGTGCCGATCGCCTTGGCGACGAAGGGCACGGTGCGGCTGGCGCGCGGGTTGACCTCGATGAGATAGACCTGACCGTCCTTCACCGCGAACTGGATGTTCATCAGGCCGCGCACGTTCAGGCCGCGCGCCAGCGCTTCGGCCTGACGCTCGATCTCGGCGATGATCTCCTCGGGCAGGCTGTAGGGCGGCAGCGAGCAGGCCGAGTCGCCCGAATGGACGCCCGCTTCCTCGATATGCTGGAGCACACCCGCCACGACGACCTGGTCGCCGTCGCAGATCGCGTCCACGTCCACCTCGATCGCGTCACGCAGATACTGGTCGATCAGCACCGGCGCATCGCCCGACACCTGCACCGCCGTCTGGATATAATCCTCGAGCTGCTGCGGGCCGTCGACGATCTCCATGGCGCGACCACCCAGCACGAAGCTGGGGCGCATCAGCACCGGATAGCCGACGCGCTCGGCGACGATCAGCGCTTCCTCGCGGCTGCGCGCGATGCCGTTCTTGGGCTGAAGCAGCTTGAGCTTGTCGACCAAAGCGGCGAACTGCTCACGATCCTCGGCCAGGTCGATCGCGTCGGGGCTGGTGCCCAGGATCGGGATGCCAGCGGCTTCAAGCGCGCGGGCGAGGTTCAGCGGGGTCTGGCCACCGAACTGCACGATCACGCCGACCAGTTCGCCCTTCGACTTCTCGACGTCGAGAATGGCGAGAACGTCCTCGGCGGTCAGCGGCTCGAAATACAGGCGATCCGAGGTGTCATAGTCGGTGCTGACCGTTTCCGGGTTGCAGTTGACCATGATCGTCTCATAGCCCGCATCCGCCAGCGCGAAGCAGGCGTGGCAGCAGCAATAGTCGAACTCGATCCCCTGCCCGATCCGGTTCGGACCACCGCCCAGGATGACTATCTTCTTGCGGTCGCTCGGCACCGCCTCGTCCTCGGGCTCGCCGAAGGTCGGCGCTTCATAGGTCGAGTACATGTACGGCGTCTTGGCGTCGAACTCGGCGGCGCAGGTGTCGATCCGCTTGAAGACCGGACGCACGCCCAGCTTCTGGCGATGCTCGCGCACCTCCTGCTCGGTCACGCCGCCGGTCATCATCTTGACGACTTCGTGGATCAGGCCCGAGCCGCGCGCGATGCCGCGATCCATGCCGCGCAGGTTCGCCGATTGCAGCGCCAGATAGGCCAGCCGCTTGTCGGAAAAGCCCATCGCCTTCAGGCGGCGCATGCCCGCCGTATCCTGCGGCAGGCCGTTCTGCATCACCTCGGCCTCGGCCGCGACGATCTCGGCGATCCGCTCCAGGAACCAGGGATCGTACTTGGCGATCGCATGGACCTCGGCGACGGTGAAGCCTTCGCGCAGCGCCTGCGCGGCGACCAGCAGCCGGTCCGGGGTCGCCTTGGCCAGCGCCGCCTCGATCTCGGCACGCGGCGCGCCCACCAGATGCTCGACATCGTTGAAGCCGCTCAGGCCGGTTTCCAGCCCACGCAGCGCCTTCTGCATCGATTCATGGATGTTGCGGCCGATCGCCATCACCTCACCGACCGACTTCATCGCGGTCGAGAGATAGGGCTCGGAGCCCTTGAACTTCTCGAAGGCGAAGCGCGGGATCTTGGTGACGACATAGTCGATCGTCGGCTCGAACGAGGCCGGGGTCGCGCCGGTGATGTCGTTCTCGATCTCGTCCAGCGTATAGCCGACCGCCAGCTTGGCCGCGACCTTGGCGATCGGGAAGCCGGTCGCCTTCGACGCCAGTGCCGACGAACGCGACACGCGCGGGTTCATCTCGATGACGATCAGGCGGCCGTCCTTGGGATTGACCGCGAACTGCACGTTCGAGCCGCCCGTCTCCACGCCGATCTCCCGCAGCACCGCCAGGCTGGCGTTGCGCATGATCTGATATTCCTTGTCGGTCAGAGTCAGCGCGGGCGCGACGGTGATCGAGTCGCCGGTATGGACGCCCATCGGATCGATATTCTCGATCGAGCAGATGATGATGGAATTGTCGTTGCGATCACGCACGACCTCCATTTCATATTCCTTCCAACCGAGGAGCGATTCCTCGATCAGCACCTCGGTCGTCGGCGAAGCGTCGAGCCCGGCGCGAACGATCGCGATGAACTCCTCGCGGTTATACGCCACACCGCCGCCGGTGCCGCCCAGCGTGAAGCTGGGACGGATGATCGCGGGCAGGCCGACCTTCTCCAGCCCCGCCAGCGCCTCCGCCTCGGTATGCGCGATCGCCGAGCGGGCCGATTCCAGCCCGATCTTGTCCATCGCCAGACGGAATTTTTGCCGATCCTCGGCCTTGTCGATCGCCTCGGCATCGGCGCCGATCATCTGGACGCCGAACTTTTCCAGCGTGCCGTCATGGAACAGCGCCAGCGCGGTGTTCAGCGCGGTCTGTCCGCCCATGGTCGGCAGGACCGCGTCGGGGCGTTCCTTCTCGATGATCTTGGCGACGACAGCGGGCGTGATCGGCTCGACATAGGTCGCGTCGGCCAGCTCGGGATCGGTCATAATCGTCGCCGGGTTCGAATTGACCAAGACGATGCGATAGCCCTCTTCCTTCAGGGCCTTGATCGCCTGCGTGCCCGAATAGTCGAACTCGCACGCCTGACCGATGACGATCGGGCCAGCGCCGATGACGAGGATGGAGGAGATGTCGGTGCGTTTTGGCATTAGTGCCTCTCAAGCGGCGGAACCCCGCCGATTATTCCAATGATGGCCGACCATTCTGGCCGGAACGCTGCGGCGATCGCTTGACCTTGCTCATCCGAGATTTCGCCAATCTCGATAGCAACTCCACCGTCGCCGCGATCCTGCACGTGGATCGGCTCGATCTTCACATCTGCTAGCATCGCGAAGACATCTTCGACGTGCTCTGCCTTGATGCGAAAGCGAACCATGGGTCGTTATCCCTTCAGCGACCCCACGAACCGCTCGAACAGATAGAAGCTGTCCTGCGGCCCCGGCGAGGCTTCGGGGTGATACTGGACCGAGAAGGCCGGTCGGTCGGTCAGTTCCAGACCCGCATTCGACCCGTCGAACAGCGACACATGCGTCTCACGCGCGTTCGCAGGCAGCGTCTCGCGCTCGACCGCAAAGCCGTGGTTCATGCTGGTGATCTCGACCAGACCGTCGGACAGGCGCTTGACCGGGTGGTTCGCGCCGCGGTGCCCCTGGTGCATCTTGGTGGTCTTGGCGCCGACCGCCAGACCCAGAAGCTGGTGGCCCAAGCAGATGCCGAACAGCGGCTTGCCCGTGTCGAGCAGCTGGCGGATCACCGGTACGGTATATTCGCCAGTCGCCGCAGGATCGCCGGGGCCGTTGGACAGGAAGATGCCGTCCGGGTTCAGCGCCATCACATCCTCGTAGGAGGCAGTGGCGGGGACCACCGACACCTTCGCACCGGCCTGGACCAGGTTGCGGAAGATGTTGTGCTTGCTGCCATAATCGATCGCGACGACGTGCGGGCGATCCGCGCCCTCCGCGCCCGTATAGCCGAAGCCCAGCCGCCACAGGCCGCCCTCGCGCGTCTCGCCCCAGCCATAATGCAGCTCGGTCGACACGTCCTTCGCCAGGTCCATGCCCTCCAGCCCCGGCCAGGCGCGCGCCTTCTCCAGCAGCGCGGGGATATCGAACTCACCGGCGGCCGAATGCGCGATCACGCCGTTGGGCGCGCCGGCCGCGCGGATGCGGCGGGTCAGCGCACGGGTGTCGATACCCGCCAGGCCGATACGGTTGTGCCGTGCCATCCATCCGGCGAGGTTCTCCATCGCGCGGAAGTTGGACGGGGCGGTCGGATCCTCGCGGACGATCATGCCCAGCGCATGCGGCGCGTCCGCCTCGATATCGTCGGGGTTCGCGCCGACATTGCCGATATGCGGGAAGGTGAAGGTAATGATCTGGCCCGCGAAGGACGGGTCGGTCATGATCTCCTGATAGCCGGTCATCGCGGTGTGGAAACACACCTCGCCCACGGCATCACCCTCGACGCCGAAACCGCGCCCCCACAACACGTCTCCGTTCGCCAGAACGAGAACGCCCGTGGCGCCTTCGGGCTTTTCGGGCATGACGAATGGCTTGGCGTCGGCCATGATCGGCGGGCACTCCTGCTTAAAATGTCTGCAATGTCGCTAAGTGGCGTCCGCTAGACCCCGATGGCCGCCGCGTCAACCGGTTCACGGAATTGGTTCCATCGGCTATCGTCCCCGCCTTTCAGACAAGACGGAAAAAACATGATTCGCGACGACATCAAGGCCGCGCAGGTGGCCGCCATGAAAGCGGGCGACAAGGAAAGCCGCGCGGCGATCAGCCTGATCCAGGCCGCTATCAAGAACCGCGACATTGAACTCCGCACCGGCGACGCGCCCGCCGATGACGACATGGTCGTGATCGAAGTGCTGCAAAAGATGGTCAAGCAGCGCCGCGAATCGATCGCGATGTACGAACAGGGCGGCCGCCAGGAACTGGCCGACGCCGAAAAGGCCGAGGTCGCGGTGATCGAGCGCTTCCTGCCGCAGACGCTGACCGAGGACGAAACCAAGGCCGCGATCGAGGCGATCAAGGCGGAGATCGGCGCGTCCGGCATGAAGGACATGGGCCGGGTGATGGCCGAGTTGAAGGCACGCCATGCGGCGGTGCTGGACATGAGCAAGGCGAGCGGGCTGGTGAAGGCGTCGCTGGCCTAATTGTCCGGTCGGGGAGCGGGTCGGCACCCCTCCCCACCGCCCCATTTTGCTTGCATAAACGACGCCGTTTATATACCACTTATAATCGCGCGGACGCCATGAGCCTGACCCCGCAATTCCTTGACGAGCTTCGGGCTCGCACCAGTCTGTCGGCGCTGATCGGCAAGACGGTGAAGCTGCAAAAAGCGGGCCGCGAATATAAGGGCTGCTGCCCTTTCCATAACGAAAAGACGCCCAGCTTCTACGTCAACGACGACAAGGGCTTCTATCACTGCTTCGGCTGCTCGGCCCATGGCGATGCCATTCGCTGGATGACGGATCAGCGCGGCTTGCCCTTCATCGACGCGGTCAAGGAACTGGCGCAGGTCGCCGGGCTGGAGATGCCGGCGCAGGACCGCCGTGCCGCGCAGAAAGCCGAGCGCGCCAAGGGCCTGCACGATGCGATGGCCGATGCGGCCAACTGGTTTTCCGAGCAACTGGGCGGCCTGTCGGGTGGCGACGCTCGTGCGCTGCTCGAACGCCGCCGAGTCACCCCGGAGACGGCGCGCGCCTTCGGTCTGGGCTTTGCGCCCGACAGTCGGGGCAAGCTGAAAGCCGCGCTGGCCGACTATGGCGATCCGGCGCTGATCGAGTGCGGTCTGCTCATCAAGGTCGACGGCAAGGACCCGTATGACCGGTTCCGTGGTCGGTTGATGATCCCGATCCGCGATGCGCGCGGCCGGGTGATCGCGTTCGGCGGCCGGATCATCGGCGAGGGCGAGCCGAAATATCTCAACTCGCCCGACACCCCGCTCTTCGACAAGGGGCGTACACTCTACAATCTCGACCGCGCAGCCGCCGCCGTGCGCAAGAGCGGCCGCGTGCTGGTGGTCGAAGGCTATATGGACGTGATCGCCCTCGCCCAGGCCGGGATCGAGGAAGCTGTCGCCCCGCTCGGCACTGCGCTGACCGAGCATCAGCTGGAACGGCTGTGGCGGATGGTCGATGTGCCGACGCTCTGCTTCGACGGCGATGCGGCGGGACAGAAGGCCGCGATCCGCGCCGCGCACCGTGCGTTGCCCTTGCTCCAGCCGGGCAAGAGCCTGTCCTTCGTCACCCTGCCGCAAGGTCAGGACCCCGACGATCTGGTGCAAGAAAAGGGCGCGGCCGGGTTCGAGTCAGTGCTCACCCGCGCCACGCCGCTCAGCGATCTGCTCTGGCAGTCGGAGATCGCGCAGGCACAGACCGACACGCCCGAGGGCCGCGCCGCGCTGAAACAGCGGCTGGAGGAACTGGCGCAGCAGATCCCGCACAAGGATCTGGCCTACGAATATAAGCGCGCGATGATGTCGCGCTATTTCGACATCTTCGGCATCCGCCGCGTCAATGCGGCGGCGGTGCATCAGGCGGTGGCCGAGGCCAATCGCCATGTCGGGCGCGGCGTCGAATACAGCCTCAAGCGCGCCGTGCTGCTCGGGCTGATGCGCTATCCGCATGTCCTGTGCCGCTATATGGACGAGCTCAGTCGGTTGGACATGGGCGACCGCTATCTCAACGACTGGCGGCATCATCTGCTCGACGCGGCGGTCAACGATCCCCATCTGTCGCGGAAAGACGCGGCAGAGGCAGAGAGCCTGATCGAACAGATCATGGCGACCACCGACGTTCACCCGATCGACGCGCGCGATTATACCCGCGACCTCGCCTTCAGCTTCTTCAGCAAGATGAGCGATCCCGCCATCGCCGTGCGCGATCTGGAAAAGGTCATCGAGGTGATGCTGGAGGAAAGCGAGACCCGCGCGAACCGCGCGCGCGCGGTGGAGGCGTTCCAGGCCGACATGACCGAGGATCGCTTCGCCGAGCAGACGCGGTGCCACGCCGCGCATGCGCAATCGCTCGATCAGCTCTATCGCTGGCTGGAAGCCGCCCGCGACCTGGCCGATCGGCAAGCGGGGGAGGCCGCTTGATACGACAACCTCTCCGCCCCATATCCGGGGCATATTGGGCGGGACGCGTCCACACTGGAAAATTATGCATGGCTCCCTCACCCGCTTGCCAAACCGGCGGCGTGCGTGACAGAGGCCGGGCATTGAACCCTGAGGGCATTTGATGGCGAAGGCGAATATGGCGGCGGATACGACCGACACGACGGAGACGGGCGATGCGCCGCTGATCGACCTGAACGAGGCGTCGATCAAGAAACTGATCGCCCGCGCCAAGAAGCGCGGCTACATCACGTACGACCAACTGAACGAAGCGCTGCCGCAGGACCAGATGTCCTCGGACCAGCTCGAGGATATCATGGCCGCCCTCAACGAGATGGGCGTCAACATCGTCGAGAATGAGGAACAGGGCGAGGACGGCGAAGGCGAAGAGGAAGCCGACGACGCCGCCGACAGCGTCGATGGCGACAGCGATTCCGGGCCTCAGCCGGAGGCCAAGAAGAAGGAAACCGTCGATCGCACCGACGATCCGGTCCGCATGTACCTGCGCGAGATGGGCGCGGTCGAACTGCTGTCGCGCGAGGGCGAAATCGCCATCGCCAAGCGGATCGAGGCAGGTCGCGACACGATGATCCTGGGGCTGTGCGAAAGCCCGATCACCTTCAACGCGATCATCGACTGGTCGACCGCGCTGAACGAAGGCACGATGCAGCTGCGCGAGATCCTCGATCTCGACGCCATGTTGTCCAAGGACGCCGGCCCGGAAAATCTGGGCGAGGACGAAGACGACGACAATGGCGAGATCAGCGCCAAGAACGCCGGCCCGCAGTTCAAGGAAGAAGAAGAGCCCGAGGAACCCTCGGTCGATGACGAGGATGGCGAGGGCGGCGAGCGGCGTGGTCCGCGCGCCGAGGACGAGGAAGAGGACAACACCCTCTCGCTCGCCCAGATGGAAGAGACTCTCAAGCCGCAGGCGCTGGAGAAGTTCGCCAACATCACGAGCATCTACAAGAAATTCTCGAAGATTCAGCAGCAGCGCCTGGAGTCGATGGCGCTGGGCGGCGAACTGTCGGCCGCGGACGAGCGCAAGTACCACAAGCTGCGCGAGGAACTGACCGCCGAGGTCGAAAGCGTTCAGTTCCACAATGCCAAGATCGAGTTCCTGGTTGACCAGCTTTACGCCTTCAACCGCCGTCTGACCGCGCTGGGCGGTCAGATGCTGCGTCTGGCCGAGCGGCACAAGGTCAACCGCAAGGACTTCCTCGACCGCTATCTGGGTCATGAGCTGGACGAAAACTGGCTCGACACGGTGCGCGGGCTCGACAAGAAGTGGGGCAATTTCGCCAGCAACGAAGCCGCCACCGTCGACCGCATCCGCAGCGAGATCGCCGAGATTTCGCAGCAGACCGGCATGGCGCTGACCGAATTCCGCCGCATCGTGAACATGGTGCAGAAGGGCGAGCGCGAGGCGCGGATCGCCAAGAAGGAAATGGTCGAGGCGAACCTGCGCCTCGTTATCTCCATCGCCAAGAAATACACCAATCGCGGCCTGCAGTTCCTGGACCTTATCCAGGAGGGCAATATCGGTCTGATGAAGGCAGTCGATAAGTTCGAATATCGTCGCGGCTACAAGTTCTCGACCTATGCGACCTGGTGGATTCGTCAGGCGATCACCCGCTCGATCGCGGACCAGGCGCGGACCATTCGCATCCCGGTCCATATGATCGAGACGATCAACAAGCTGGTCCGCACCAGCCGCCAGTTCCTGCACGAGCAGGGCCGCGAGCCGACCCCGGAGGAAATGGCCGAACGCCTCTCCATGCCGCTGGAGAAGGTGCGCAAGGTGATGAAGATCGCCAAGGAGCCGATCAGCCTCGAAACGCCGATCGGCGACGAGGAGGATTCGCACCTCGGCGACTTCATCGAAGACAAGAACGCGGTCATCCCGGTGGACGCGGCGATCCAGGCGAACCTGAAGGAAACGGTCACTCGCGTCCTGGCCAGCCTGACCCCGCGCGAGGAGCGCGTGCTGCGCATGCGCTTCGGCATCGGCATGAACACCGACCACACGCTGGAAGAGGTCGGGCAGCAGTTCTCGGTCACCCGCGAACGCATCCGCCAGATCGAGGCCAAGGCTTTGCGCAAGCTGAAGCACCCCAGCCGCAGCCGCAAGATGCGCAGCTTCCTCGACCAGTAAGGTCGGGCGCGACGAAACGGAGAAGCCGTCGACCACCCGGTCGGCGGCTTTTTTGTGGGCCATTGTCTGTCGCATCCATGCGGACCGCGATAGACTGGCCCGTCATCAGCCATCTCGCACGCCAGACCCAAGGGACTGACATGGATATTCGCCTCGACGATCCGACCGCGCCGCATGTCGCCGATCTGCTCGCCTATCACCTGCGCGATATGCGCGGCGAGGCGGAAGAGTTTTCCTTCGCGCTCGACGCCTCCGCGCTGGCCGATCCCCGCATTTCCTTCTGGACGATCTGGGACGGCCCAGCGCTGGCCGGTTTCGCCGCGCTGAAGCAACTGGACGCCCGGCATGGCGAAGTGAAATCCATGCGGGTCGCGCCCGGCTTTCTGGGCCGGGGTATAGGCCGTGCGCTGCTCAACCATGTCATCGCGGAGGCGCAGCGCCGCAATTATGATCGGATCAGCCTGGAAACGGGAACCACGTCGCCATACCAGCCCGCCGTCGCGCTCTATCGCAGCGCGGGCTTCCGATCTTGCGACGCCTTTGGCGATTACCAGCCGAGCCCGCATAATCAGTTCTTCACGCACGATCTGACCGCCTGATCGGTGCCGCCACTCGGCGCATCCGATGGCTTTGGGCTCCACAATCGCACCCAAGGGCGATAATTGCCGCCGGATGAAACGCCTGCTCCCGCTGCTCGCCCTGCTCACCGCCGCTGCACCAGCGAACCAGAATGTCCCCCGCCCCGGCTATGTCCGGGTGCAGATAAATACTTCGGAAGGCCCGATCGTCGTCGCGCTCGACGCGCGCCATGCGCCTGCGACGACCCGGAATTTCCTCGCCTATGTCGATGACGGGCGGTTCGACGGGACGGTCTTCTACCGTGCGGCCCGCGACAAGCGGAACCCGAAAGAGGGCTTCGTCCAGGGCGGCATCCGCACCGATGCGCGCCGCATCCTGCCTCCCTTCCCGCTGGAGACGACCGCCAAGACCGGGATCAAGCATCTCGACGGCACCATCTCGATGGCGCGCGGGCAATCGCCCAACTCCGCCGGGGGCAATTTCTTCATCACCGTGGGGCCGACGCCGGGCATGGACGCGCGGCCGGGCTATGACGGCTATGCCGCCTTTGGACGCGTCGTGGCGGGCATGGATACGGTCAAGAAGATCCTCGCCAAGCCCTCGGGCGGCGGCCTGGACGCGATGAAGGGACAGATGATCCTGAAGCCCGTCGCGATCCGCTCCGCCAAGCGCCTCGACGGCACGCCCAAGCCGACGGGCGAGCCGAAGATGTGGCTGTATAATTTCGGGGGGTAAGCGCCCCTACCCGCCCCACTTCCCAACACCCGTTCAGCCTGAGCGAAGTCGAAGGCCACGCCGCAACCATGACCACGCGCCATGCAGACGCTCGTGGCGAAGGGCGTCCCTTGGCCTTCGACTTCGCTCAGGCTGAACGGAGGTTGGAATAGAAAAAGGGCGGCGACACCGCTTGGTGCCACCGCCCCTTCCCTATCGAACCGCTAGAGGGTCCGCCGCGTCGATTACTCGGCGGCAGCGGTGCCCTTGGCCGGACGCATGTCGCGACGCTCTGCGATACGCGCCGACTTACCGGTGCGGCCACGCAGATAGTACAGCTTGGCACGACGCACGGCGCCCTTGCGGACGACATCGATCGAGTCGACGTTCGGCGAGTAGAGCGGGAAGACGCGCTCCACGCCCTCACCGAAGGAGATCTTGCGGACGGTGAACGACGAGCCCATGCCCTTGTTCGAGCGGGCGATGCAGACGCCCTCATAGAACTGGACGCGGGTGCGCTCGCCTTCGACGACCTTCACACCGACCTTCAGCGTGTCGCCGGGGCGGAATTCCGGGATCTTCTTCGTCTCGTTGAACTTGGCGATCTGCTCAGCTTCGATCTGCTGGATCACGTTCATGACTTCATTCCTCAATCGTCGCCGCGCGCCAGAGGGCGACCGACCCGAACGCCCTCATGACGTTCCCAAAGGTCCGGCCGCCTTGACCGTGTATCCTCGCAAGCCCTGGCATGACGCCATTTTGCGATTTTCGCATGATCCCCCGATCGCAGCACTTCAGGGATCGTGCGCCCTTCCCACTCCGCAGGTCGGGTATATTGCGGATATTCGAGGAGGCCACTTTCGAAGCTTTCCTCGACTCCACTGGAAGCCGCGCCCATTACGCCGGGAAGCAGCCGAACGCAAGCGTCGAGCAGCACCAGCGCCCCCATCTCGCCACCCGACAGGATATAGTCGCCGATCGATACCTGCTCGATGCCGCGTGCCTCGAACAGGCGTTCGTCGAACCCCTCGAACCGGCCGCATAACACGGTGACGCCCGGCCCCGCCGCGATCTCGCGGACGCGCGGCTGGGTCAGCGGGCGCCCGCGCGGCGTCATCGCCAACACGGGCCGGTCGTCGGCAACCGAGTCCACCGCCGCCGCCAGCACATCGGCGCGCAGCACCATGCCTGCGCCTCCGCCGGCTGGCGTGTCGTCGACCGAGCGGTGCTTGTCGGTCGCGAAGTCGCGGATCTGCACCGTCTCCAGTGCCCAGCGATCCTCGCGCAGCGCCCGCCCCGCCAGCGAATGGCCCAGGGGTCCGGGAAACATCTCCGGGTACAGCGTCAATATCGTCGCGCGGAAGGTCACAGCGTCCAGTTCTCGATGGTCAGGCCGGGGATGTCGGCGAAGTCGGCTTCGTTGTTGGTCACCAGCGTCAGGCCCGTCGCCAGCGCATGGGCGCCGATCAGGCGATCGAACCGCCCGCGCCGGAACGGGATCGTCGCATAGGCCGATGCGGCATGCCGGTCGAACGGCAATATCGGCACACGATCGAAAAAGCGATCAAAGGCCGCAATCGCCTCTTCACCATGCCGTTCCAGCCCCCGCATGATTTCGGCATAGGTGATTGCGGAGGCCACCGCGCTGCCCGGCTCGCATGTCGCCAGCCTCTGGGCCGCGCGGCCATCCGCGTCGCGTAGCACATAGATGCAGATATTGGAGTCGAGCAAATAGCGCGGCTCAATCACGACCGAGCAGCTTCCCATCCCAATCCAGCGCGCGCGGCTCCATTTCGAAATCTTCCCGCTCAATCGGCTTCAGCCACGGCATCGAGCCCGCAATGCCGGTCAGGTCGATTGTCTTGCGCGGCGCCTGGACGGGTTCGAAGACATAACGCCCCTGTTCCTCACGCAGCGTCATTTCGGTACCTTCGGTCAGCCCCAGCGCGGCGGGAAGCCGCAAGGCGAGCGAATTGCCCGAGCGGAAGACCTTCGCCTGATAATCCTTGCCCATAACGACTCCGTATATACGTCATGTATATACGCCATCCGACGTTACAGGACAAGGAACGATGCGCAACCTGACGCTTTGCCCCCGCCATGGACGATTGCATCATCATCGGCGCGGGGCCTGCCGGACTGACCGCGGCGATCTATCTCGCGCGCTATCATCTGCGCATCCGGATGTTCGACAGCGGATCAAGCCGGGCCGCGATGATTCCCTGCACCCATAACCATGCCGGCTTCCCCGAAGGGATCAGCGGCAAGGCGCTGCTCGCCCGGATGCATGACCAGGCCAAGCGTTACGGCGCGCACTGTATCCCGCATCGGGTCACCAAGCTGACCCCCGATGGCGACCGGTTTCACGTCACCACCGACGAGGGTGAGTATATGGCGCGCACGATCCTGCTCGCGACCGGAGTCGTCAATCATCGGCCCAAGCATCTGTTGCCCGAGGTGCACGACCCTGCGCTCGAACGCGGGCTGCTCCGCTATTGCCCCGTTTGCGATGGCTATGAGGTGACCGACAAGAGAGTCGGGGTGATCGGCACCAGCGACCATGGCATGCGCGAGGCGCTGTTCCTTCGCGGCTTCACCCACGACGTGACGTTGATCGCCCCCGATGCCGAGCATGACCTCGATCCCGAATGCGCGCGGGCACTGGATGAGGCTGGCATCACGCGCGTCGATGGTCCCTGCGGCGGTTGGGCGATCGAGGGGGATCATCTGGCGCTGGACACGGCCCAAGGGCGAATGCGCTTCGACAGCGTTTATCCGGCCTTGGGATCGCGTATTCGCTCCGAGCTGGCGGTATCGGCCTGTCAATCGGCGTCCAAAAAGGACCCCCTATCGGCGTGCAAAAGGGACCCCCTTTGTCGAGCAGCGTGACGGGTATGATGGGCGCACTGTTCGCGCTGGTTGCGGCGTAGGGCGGGCGTAGCCCGA
>Ga0302136_1000145_pt1 | contig 35013 bp, 29 predicted proteins | sample CBN3_20m_MG_FD_203116 | JGI IMG/M metagenome (GOLD analysis project Ga0302136, IMG submission 203116) | Marine microbial communities from Western Arctic Ocean, Canada - CBN3_20m | ecosystem: Environmental > Aquatic > Marine > Oceanic | place: Canada: Western Arctic Ocean | collected 2017-09-15
CTGAAAAACCGACTTGGCCAGATCGATGCCGACTGTGCTAACCTCGCCCACGGACGCCTCCTGCAGTGGTGTTTCAACACCTCCACTTTGGCACATCGATGCCGTCAGGGGGCGTCCACCCCAACGCCTTTCCCGTCGAGCATCGCTTTCTGACGCGCGGCACCCGGTTGATGCTGCACGAGCGGCAGATGAGCGGCAGCATCGACCTTTCGGGCCCGCTCACCAACCTGCCCGTGGTGCTCAAGGCCAAGCTGCATGAGATCGAACAGTCTGTCCTCATTCAGGAGGAGGGCTTCCGCGCCATCGTCAACGGCTCGAAGGTCACGTTCGAGACGCTACGCGAAAAGGCGCGTAGCAATTGGTATATCGACGCCGAGGAGGCGCGCGAGCTGGGTCTCGTCCTTGATGTGATCTGAGGCCGCGCATAAATCGGTCAAGACATTTGCGACAAGCGCCCCTGTCATGTATCGGCGGGGGCGATCCTTTGCCGACATGCCTGTCGGCCCATCCAGCGGGTTTGTGACCATGGCCGAATTTGCCCTGCCGAAGAACAGCGTCATCAAGAAGGGCGAAACGCACAAGGCGACCACCTCGGGGCGCCTGAAGAAGTTCAAGGTCTATCGCTACGACCCCGATTCGGGTCAGAACCCGCGCTACGATACGTTCGAGATCGATCTGGACGAATGCGGCCCGATGGTGCTCGACGCGCTCATCAAGATGAAGGCCGAGCAGGACAGCTCGCTGACCTTCCGCCGTTCGTGCCGCGAGGGCATTTGCGGGTCGTGCGCGATGAACATCGACGGCCGCAACGGCCTGGCCTGCACCACCGCGATTGAGGATGTGAAGGGCGAGGTGCGCATCACCCCACTGCCGCATATGGACGTGGTCAAGGACCTGGTCCCCGACTTCACCCATTTCTACGCGCAGTACGCCTCGATCAAGCCGTGGCTGCAGACGGTGTCGCCCGCCCCCTCGGGCAAGGAGCGGCTCCAGTCGCCCGACGACCGCGCCAAGCTCGACGGCCTGTATGAGTGTATCCTGTGCGCCTGCTGCTCGACCTCGTGCCCCAGCTATTGGTGGAACAGCGACAAGTTCCTCGGCCCGGCGATCCTGCTCCAGGCTTACCGCTGGCTGGCCGACAGCCGTGACGAGATGACCGGTGAGCGTCTGGACGAACTGGAGGATCCCTTCCGCCTGTATCGCTGCCACACGATCATGAATTGCGCGAATGTCTGCCCCAAGGGTCTGAACCCTGCCAAGGCGATCGCCGAGATCAAGAAGATGGAAGCCGAGCGGATCATCTGATTCGGTTGGTTCGATGGAATGGGAGAGGGGGCGGAAACGGCCCCCTTTTTTATTCCTCCCCAAGCTGTGCTTGGGGAGGGGGACCATGCGCAGCATAGTAGAGGGGCGGTATTCCCAACCGGGCGGTGCCACCCCTCCGTCAGCCCTACGGGCTGCCACCTCCCCTTGCAGGGGAGGAATGGGGTTGACGTCCGGGAGGGTAGGGCAGACATCGCCCCCAACATGCCCGATATCCTCAATGCCTATCGCCGCCTGATCGACGCCCAGGAACTTCGCCCCGATCCCGAACAGGCCGCCGCCGCCGCGCGACTCGAGCAGCTCGCGACCGAGCTGGAAACCCCGCGCAAGACCGGCCTTTTTGCCCGGCTGACCGGCAAGGGCGCACCCGCGCCCAAGGGCGTCTATCTCTGGGGCGATGTCGGGCGCGGCAAGTCGATGCTGATGGACCTGTTCTTCGACCATGTTGCGGTCGAGCCTAAGCGACGCGTCCATTTCGCCGAGTTCATGCTGGAGGTCCACGCGCGGATCGCCACCGAGCGCGCCAAGCAGGCCGGCGACCCGATCGCCCCCGTCGCTGCCGCACTGGCCGAGGAAACCCGGCTGCTTGCGTTCGACGAGATGATGGTGACCAACAGCCCCGACGCAATGATCCTGTCGCGGCTGTTCACCGCGCTGATCGAGGAGGGGGTGACGATCGTCACCACCTCCAACCGGCCGCCTAAGGACCTCTACAAGAACGGGCTCAACCGCGAGCATTTCCTGCCCTTCATCGCGCTCATTGAGGAGCGGCTCGACGTGCTGGCGCTCAACGGTCCCACCGATTACCGGCGCGACCGGCTGGGGCGGCTGGATACCTGGCTGGTGCCCAATGGGCCCAAGGCGACGATGACGCTGTCGGCGGCGTTCTTCCGCCTGACCGACTATCCCGTCGAGGATGCCGCGCATGTCCCCTCGGAAGACCTGAAGGTCGGCGGGCGCGTGCTGCATGTCCCCAAGGCTTTGAAGGGCGTCGCGGTCTTCTCGTTCAAGCGGCTGTGCGGCGAGGCGCGCGGGGCGGCGGACTATCTGGCGGTCGCGCGGCGTTTTCACACCGTCATCCTGGTCGGCATCCCCAAGCTGGGGCCGGAGAACCGCAACGAGGCGGCGCGCTTCGTTCAACTGATCGACGCGCTGTACGAGCACAAGGTCAAGCTGCTCGCCGCAGCCGATGCGCAGCCCGCCGAACTCTATGAAACGGGAGATGGGCGATTTGAGTTCGAGCGCACGATCAGCCGGTTGGAAGAGATGCGTTCGGAGGAGTATCTGGCCCAGGGCCATGGCGCCGACGAACCCTTAAACTGAGCTTAATGCACTTGCGAACTATTATCGTTTAAAATCTTAAACTCTGTGGATTAACGGTTGCCCCGACGCCGCAATAGGCGTAGGCCGCGTGACCAATCACGTACGTCCACTACGGAGTAGGATTGGAATGGCTCGCAAGAAGATCGCGCTGATCGGCGCCGGTAATATCGGCGGTACGCTCGCGCACCTCGCCGCGCTCAAGGGGCTGGGCGACATCGTCCTGTTCGACGTTGTCGAGGGCGTGCCCCAGGGCAAGGCGCTCGACCTGTCGCAGTGCGGCCCGGTCGAAGGCTTCGACGCGAACATCAAGGGTTCCAACGATTACGCCGACATTGCGGGCGCCGATGTTATCATCGTCACCGCCGGTGTCGCGCGCAAGCCCGGCATGAGCCGTGACGACCTGCTCGGCATCAACCTGAAGGTGATGAAGGCGGTCGGTGAGGGCATCAAGAACAACGCCCCCGACGCGTTCGTCATCTGCATCACCAACCCGCTCGACGCGATGGTCTGGGCGCTGCGCGAATTCTCGGGGCTCCCGGCGAACAAGGTCGTCGGCATGGCGGGCGTGCTCGACTCGGCGCGCTTCAGCCACTTCCTCGCCGAAGAGTTCGGCGTGTCGGTGAAGGACGTGAACACCTTCGTGCTCGGCGGCCACGGCGACACCATGGTCCCGGTCCTCGAATATTCGACCGTCAGCGGCATTCCGGTCAGCGACCTGATCGAGATGGGCTTCTCGACCAAGGAAAAGGTCGAGGAGATCGTCAAGCGCACGCGCGGCGGCGGCGGCGAGATCGTCGCGCTGCTCAAGACCGGCTCGGCTTTCTATGCGCCCGCGACCAGCGGCATCGCGATGGCCGAGGCGTATCTGTACGACCAGAAGCGCATCCTGCCGGCGGCGGCCCACCTGTCGGGTGAATATGGCATCGACAACCTCTATGTCGGCGTGCCCGTCGTGATCGGCGCCGGCGGCGTTGAGAAGGTCGTCGAGGTCAAGCTGTCGGACGAGGCGAAGGCGAACCTTCAGGTCTCGGTCGACGCGGTCAAGGAACTCCTCGTGGCCTGCAAGGGCATCGACGAGAGCCTGGCGTAAGATTGCGTCCTGAACTCCCTTGTGTTCCCGCGAAGGCGGGGACCCAATACTGGGCTCCCGCCTTCGCGGGAGCACAAGGGGGCGAGGGGTGACGAAAGCCGGCTACGTCTACATCATGGCGAGCCGACTGAATGGAACGATATATATCGGTGTCACCAGCGATCTTGCGAAGCGGGCCTATCAACACCGCAACGCCCTGATCGACGGGTTCACCAAGAAATACGGTTGCAGGTTTCTGGTCTGGTACGAAGCCCATGATGAACTGGACGGCGCGCGACTTCGCGAACGCCAACTCAAGAAATGGAACCGGGGCTGGAAGCTGCGACTGATCGAAGAGAAGAACCCGGATTGGCTCGACCTGTACGAGTCATTGTTTTGAGCGATCGTGTGCTCCCGCGAAGGCGGGAGCCCAGTACTGGGTCCCCGCCTCCGCGGGGACGCAATGGAGTTGGAAGCTAAAATGAGCATCCTCGTCAACAAGAACACCAAGGTCATCACCCAGGGCATGACGGGTGAAACCGGCACGTTCCACACCCAGCAGGCGCTGGCGTACGGCACGCAGATGGTCGGCGGCGTGACGCCGGGCAAGGGCGGCACCCAGCATATCGGCCTGCCGGTCTTCAACACCGTCGCCGAAGCCAAGTCGAAGACGGGCGCCGACGCGTCGGTCATCTACGTGCCGCCGCCCTTCGCGGCCGACTCGATCCTGGAAGCGATCGACGCCGAAATCCCGCTGATCGTGGCGATCACGGAAGGCATTCCGGTCCTCGACATGGTCAAGGTGAAGCGCGCCCTGTCGGGTTCGAAGTCGCGGCTGATCGGTCCGAACTGCCCGGGCGTGCTGACGCCGGGCGAGTGCAAGATCGGCATCATGCCGGGTTCGATCTTCAAGAAGGGCTCGGTCGGCGTCGTGTCGCGCTCGGGAACCCTGACCTATGAGGCGGTGTTCCAGACCTCGAATGCGGGCCTGGGTCAGACGACCGCGGTCGGCATCGGCGGCGACCCTGTCAACGGCACCAACTTCATCGACGTGCTGGAGTTGTTCCTGGCCGACGACGAAACCCAGTCGATCATCATGATCGGCGAGATCGGCGGCTCGGCCGAAGAAGAAGCCGCGCAGTTCCTGCGTGACGAGGCCAAGCGCGGCCGTTCGAAGCCGATGGCCGGATTCATCGCGGGCCGCACCGCGCCTCCGGGCCGTCGCATGGGCCATGCCGGTGCGATCGTGTCGGGCGGCCAGGGCGGCGCCGAGGACAAGATTGCGGCGATGGAAGCGGCCGGGATCAAGGTCGCGGCCAGCCCGTCGGAGCTCGGCTCGACCCTGTTGTCGGTGCTGAACAAGTAAGGCGTATCGCGTCACCCCGGCACACCCGCCGGGGTCCGTGGCGGCAGGCGGGCCGCTCGCGGCTGCGGACCCTAGGCGGATGTGCCGGGGTGGCGATCATGAAGAAGACGGGCGGTCGAGGAAGCGTCTCATGGGCTACGAAGGCCAGGATTTCAGCGACATCGCGGCGGGCGTCAGCCCCGCCTTCATCGAAGCGCTCTATGCCAAGTATCAGGCTGACTCGTCGTCGGTCGATGCCGGCTGGCGCAGCTTTTTCGACGGCCTGGAGCAGGGCGTGGGCGCGCCGAGCTGGCAGAACAAGCGCTGGCCGCTGACCTCGACCGACGATCTGACGGCGGGCCTCGATCCGACCCAGATGGAACCGGCCCCCAAGCCCGCCAAGGGTGGCAAGCCCGCTCCGGCGGCCGCTGCGGCCGCAGCCCCCTCGACCGCCGATATCGTCAAGGCGGCGGGCGACGCGATCCGCGCGCAGATGCTGATCCGCACCTACCGGGTGCGCGGCCATCTTGCTGCCAATCTCGACCCGCTCGGTCTGTCTGGCCTGCGTGAGCTTCCGGAAGATCTGAAGACCGAATATCACGGCTTCACCGACGCCGATATCGACCGCAAGGTCTATCTGGGCGGCACGATGGGCTTCGAATGGGCGACCGTTCGCGAGCTGGTCGATACGCTGCGTAAGAATTACTGCGGCAATGTCGGCCTGGAATATATGCACATCGCGGATGTGGAGGAGCGCCGCTTCCTCCAGGACCGGATGGAAGGCCAGGACAAGGCGATCGAGTTCACCGTCGATGGCAAGAAGGCCATCCTGAACAAGGTCATCGAGGCCGAGCAGTGGGAAAAGTTCCTCGGCAAGAAGTACGTCGGCACCAAGCGCTTCGGCCTGGACGGCGGCGAGTCGATGATCCCCGCGCTGGAATCGGTCATCAAGTACGGTGGCCAGATGGGAGTGCGCGAGATCGTGTTCGGCATGGCGCATCGCGGCCGTCTGAACGTGCTGGCCAACGTCATGGCCAAGCCGCTGCGCGTGATCTTCCACGAATTCGCCGGTGGTTCGGCCAACCCCGATGACATCGGCGGTTCGGGCGACGTGAAGTACCACCTCGGCACCTCGACCGACCGCGAGTTCGACGGCCACAAGGTCCATATGTCGCTGGTCGCCAACCCCTCGCACCTCGAGGCGGTGAACCCGGTCGTGCTGGGCAAGACCCGCGCGATCCAGACGATCGCGGGCGACCTGACCGATCACGCGGCCTCGGTGCCGGTGCTGATCCATGGCGACGCGGCGTTCGCGGGCCAGGGCATCGTGTGGGAGTGCCTCGGCTTCTCCGGCATCCGTGGCTACAACACGGGCGGCTGCGTCCACTTCATCATCAACAACCAGGTGGGCTTCACCACCAGCCCGCAGTTCGCGCGCTCCTCGCCCTATCCGTCGGATGTGGCCAAGGGCGTCCAGGCGCCGGTCTTCCACGTCAATGGCGACGATCCCGAGGCGGTGACCTTCGCCACCAAGATGGCGATCGAGTTCCGCCAGAAGTTCCACCGCGACATCGTGATCGACATGTGGTGCTATCGCCGCTTCGGTCATAACGAGGGCGACGAGCCGGGCTTCACCCAGCCGCTGATGTACAACAAGATCCGCTCGCACCCCGGTGTCGCCGAGACTTATGCGAAGCGCCTCGTCGCCGAGGGCGTGGTCGATCAGGCCTGGGTCGACGAGAACATCAAGCAGTATATCACGCGCTGCGAAGGCGAGTTCGAGGCGGGCGCGAGCTACAAGCCCAACAAGGCCGACTGGTTCGCCGGTCGCTGGTCGGGCCTGTCGGCACCGAAGGAGACCGATCAGGGCCGCCGCAACGTGGAGACCGGCCTCGATAAGAAGCTGTTCGACGCGATCGGCCGCACGCTGACCACGATTCCGGAAGGCTTGCAGGTCCACAAGACGCTGAACCGCGTGCTCGATGCCAAGCGGCAGATGTTCGCTACGTCCGAGAATTTCGACTGGGCGACCGGCGAGGCCTTGGCCTTCGGCTCGCTGCTGTCGGAAGGATACGGCGTGCGCCTGTCGGGCCAGGATTCGGGTCGCGGCACCTTCTCGCAGCGTCACGCGGTCTGGGTCGACCAGACCGACGAGCACAAGTACGTGCCGCTCAAGACCGTCGAGCATGGCAGCTTCGAGGTGCTGGACAGCCCGCTGTCTGAGTATGGCGTGCTGGGCTTCGAATATGGCTATGCGCTCGCCGATCCGAAGACTTTGGTGCTGTGGGAGGCGCAGTTCGGCGACTTCGTCAACGGCGCGCAGATCATGATCGACCAGTTCATCACGTCGGGCGAATCCAAGTGGCTCCGCGCCAACGGCCTCGTGATGCTGCTGCCGCATGGCTATGAAGGGCAGGGGCCGGAGCACTCGTCGGCACGTCCCGAGCGCTTCCTCCAGTCCTGCGCCAACGATAATATCCAGGTTGCGAACTGCACCACCCCGGCCAACTATTTCCACCTGTTGCGCCGCCAGATGCACCGTAACTTCCGCAAGCCGCTGATCGTCTTCACGCCCAAGTCGCTGCTGCGTCACAAGCTGGCGGTGTCGAAGGCCGAGGACTTCCAGGGCGAGAGCCACTTCCGCCGCCTGTTGTCGGACACCAACGGCGCTGCCGACGAGGCGACGACGCGTCTGGTCCTGTGCACCGGCAAGGTCGCCTATGACCTGATCGAGGCACGCGACGCGGCGGGCGACACCACGACCCAGATCGTGCGCGTCGAGCAGCTCTATCCGTTCCCGAGCGACGCGCTCGCCAAGCGGATCGCGCGGATGCCGAACCTGCAGGACGTGGTCTGGGCGCAGGAAGAGCCGAAGAACAACGGTTACTGGTTCTTCGTCGAGCCGCTGATCGAGGAAGCGCTGGCCGAAGCCGGGGCGTCGGTGAAGCGGGCGCGCTATGCGGGTCGTGCGGCGGCGGCATCGCCCGCCACCGGCCTGATGAAGCGCCACACCGCCGAGCAGGGTGCGCTGGTCGCCGATGCGCTGGGCCACAATGTCCGCGACGAAATCCGCCGGACGCGCGCCGAGGGCAGCAACACCACCGCCAAGCCGACCACGGCCGCCGCGGACTGAAACTGACGAATGCCCCGGCTCTTCGCGGAGCCGGGGAGGGATGAAATCTGGCGCGGGCGCTTTGCCCGCCCGCGTAAGAGCCCCGGCCCCAAGGCCGGGCGGAGGAAATGGAAATGGCGACTGAAGTTGTGGTGCCGACGCTGGGCGAATCGATCACCGAAGCGACCCTGGGCGAATGGCTGAAGCAGCCGGGTGACGCGGTCGCGGTCGACGAGCCGATCGCGAGCCTGGAGACCGACAAGGTCTCGGTCGAAGTGCCCTCGCCGGTGGCGGGTGTCATGGGTGAGCATGCCGTGAAGGTCGGCGACACGGTGCAGGTGGGTGCGCTGCTCGCGACCGTCGACGCCGGTGGCTCGGCCCCGGCCAAGACCGAAGCGGCGGCCCCGGCCGTGACCCAGGCTCCGGCGGCGGCTCCCGCCCCGGCTGCTGCGCCTGCCGCCGACGAGTCGAGCGACTCGCCTGCCGCGCTGTCGCCGTCTGTGCGTCGTGCGGTGCTCGAGCATGGCCTCGACCCCGCGACGATCAAGGGCACCGGCAAGGACGGCCGCATCACCAAGGAAGATGTCGCCGCCGCCGCCGCCAACAAGTCGAGCGCACCGGCTCTGGCCGCCGCTCCGGCCGCTGCCCCCGCCGGTTCGGCGCGCAAGGAAGAGCGCGTGAAGATGACGCGCCTGCGTCAGACGATCGCCAAGCGCCTGAAGGAAGCGCAGAACACCGCCGCGATGCTGACGACGTTCAACGACGTCGACATGACCGCGGTGATCGAGGCGCGCGCCAAGTATAAGGACCTGTTCGAGAAGAAGCACGGCGTCCGCCTGGGCTTCATGGGCTTCTTCGTGAAGGCCGCCACGATGGCGCTGAAGGACATTCCTTCGGTCAACGCCTCGATCGAGGGCGATGAGATCATCTATCACGACTATGCCGATATCTCGGTCGCCGTCTCGGCGCCGAACGGACTGGTCGTGCCGGTCATCCGCGATGCGCAGGATCTGACGGTCGCGGGCATCGAAAAGACGATCGGCGACTTCGGCAAGCGCGCCAAGGACGGCACGCTGAAGATGGAAGAGATGAAGGGCGGCACCTTCACCATCTCCAACGGCGGCGTCTTCGGCTCGCTGATGTCGACCCCGATCATCAACCCGCCCCAGTCGGCAGTGCTGGGCCTCCACCGTATCGAGGAGCGTCCGGTCGTCGTCGACGGCCAGATCGTCATCCGCCCGATGATGTACCTGGCGCTGTCCTATGACCATCGCATCATCGACGGCCGCGAGGCGGTGACCTTCCTCGTCGCGCTGAAGAACGCGATCCAGGACCCGACCCGCATCCTGATCGACCTCTGATCGGTTTGTGACCTATACGGACCCTTGCACCGGCGAGGGTCCGTTATTGCTGTATGAAGGCGGGTGCGCCCGCAGGCTGGACCCCGAACGCCGGGGAACGGGAGAGACAAATGGCTGAGTATGACTATGACGTCCTGGTGATCGGCGCTGGCCCCGGCGGCTATGTCGCGGCGATCCGCGCGGCGCAGCTGGGCCTGAAGACCGCATGCGCCGAAGCGCGCGAGACGCTGGGCGGCACCTGCCTTAATGTCGGCTGCATCCCGTCCAAGGCGCTGCTGCACGCCTCCGAGCTGTTCGAGGAAGCGAGCCACGGCGCGCTTGCCAAGTTCGGCGTCGAGATCGAGGGGGCCAAGCTCAACCTCGACCAGATGCATGCCGAAAAGGCCAAGGCGGTCGGCGAGCTGACCGGCGGCATCGAATATCTCTTCAAGAAGAACAAGGTCACTTGGCTGAAGGGCAAGGCGGCGTTCCAGGATTCGAGCACGGTCAAGGTCGGTGACCAGACCGTCACCGCGCGTGACATCGTGATCGCGACCGGATCGGTCGTGACCCCGCTGCCGGGTGTGGAGATCGATCAGAAGGTCGTGGTCGACTCGACCGGCGCGCTGGCGCTGCCCAAGGTGCCGGAGCATCTGGTCGTCATCGGCGGCGGCGTGATCGGGCTGGAGCTGGGCTCGGTCTGGCGGCGTCTGGGCGCCAAGGTGACGGTGGTCGAGTATCTCGACCAGATCCTCCCCGGCTTCGATGGCGAGGTCCGCAAGGAATCGGCCAAGCTGTTCAAGAAGCAGGGCATGGAGCTGAAGACCTCGACCAAAGTGACCGGCGTCACCATCGAGGGCGACCGCGCAACCGTGTCGGTCGAGCCGGCGGCGGGCGGCGTGACGGAAGCGCTGTCGGCCGATGCCGTGCTGGTCGCGATCGGTCGCAAGCCCAACACCGATGGGCTCAACCTCGAAGCGGCGGGCGTGAAGCTGAACGGCCGTGGCCAGGTCGAGATCGACCATGACTTCGCGACCAATGTCGACGGCATCTGGGCGATCGGCGACGTCGCGCCGGGCCTGATGCTCGCGCACAAGGCCGAGGACGAGGGCGTCGCGGTCGCGGAGAATATTGCTGGCCAGACCGGCATCGTGAACCACGATGTCATTCCCAGCGTCGTTTACACCATGCCCGAGATCGCCGGTGTCGGCCTGTCGGAAGAGGCCGCCAAAGAGCGCGGCGAGGTCAAGGTCGGCAAGTTCCCCTTCATGGCGAACAGCCGCGCCAAGACCAACCGCGACACCGACGGCTTCGTGAAGGTCATCGCCGACGCCAAGACGGACCGCGTGCTGGGCGTGTGGATCATCTCGAGCCTGGCTGGCACGATGATCGCGCAGGCGGCACAGGCGATGGAGTTCGGCGCGACGTCGGAAGACATCGCCTATACCTGCCACGCGCATCCGACCCATGCCGAGGCGCTTAAGGAAGCCGCCATGGCGGTGCAGGGCAAGCCGATCCATATCTGATCGGGTTTTGCCGGATGACGAAAGGGGCGGGCGCTGCGAAGTGCCTGCCCTTTTTGTTTGGCGGTACGCGGGAGCAATCCGAAGAACACATTATGCGCCGCCCTCTCGCACGGGGAGGTTGCCGCTGGACCGCAATCTCTGAGCGGCTATGCTCGGTTGGCTTTACGGCCACGCCTACGCGCTGTTGCCGCTGGACCGCAATCTCTGAGCGGCTATGCTTCATCGGCCTTGTCCATGACGAGTGTATTAGTTGCCGCTGGACCGCAATCTCTGAGCGGCTATGCTACACTGCCGGTTGGGACGTGGAGGACGCGGGTTGCCGCTGGACCGCAATCTCTGAGCGGCTATGCTAATTCGCTGGTGCTCATCGGCGTGACACCAGTTGCCGCTGGACCGCAATCTCTGAGCGGCTATGCTGCTCCCGAAGAAGCCCAGATGCTGCAATCTGTTGCCGCTGGACCGCAATCTCTGAGCGGCTATGCTCGTGCGATCAAGGGCGGCAACAGGCTTTCAGTTGCCGCTGGACCGCAATCTCTGAGCGGCTATGCTTGACGCTACTGGGGGCGAATGCGCCGATGTGTTGCCGCTGGACCGCAATCTCTGAGCGGCTATGCTCACCCACCGGCACCCCGCCAGTAGCTGCGGGTTGCCGCTGGACCGCAATCTCTGAGCGGCTATGCTTCTGCAAAGCGTGTGCGCTCTTCGTCCTTGGTTGCCGCTGGACCGCAATCTCTGAGCGGCTATGCTATCCCAGGTCGCGGCCCGGCAGCTCGGCCTGTTGCCGCTGGACCGCAATCTCTGAGCGGCTATGCTCACCGCGATGGCGTTGGCCTCCTCCGGGGTGTTGCCGCTGGACCGCAATCTCTGAGCGGCTATGCTTGAAGCCGGTTTCAGAATGCTAGACCTTCTGTTGCCGCTGGACCGCAATCTCTGAGCGGCTATGCTACGCTCTATTATGACCTGATCGGTACATTCGTTGCCGCTGGACCGCAATCTCTGAGCGGCTATGCTACACGAACTGACGGATGCGTCCAGCACTGGGTTGCCGCTGGACCGCAATCTCTGAGCGGCTATGCTGGCCCTCCAGATGTTCGCGTTCGTCGATCAGTTGCCGCTGGACCGCAATCTCTGAGCGGCTATGCTGTTCCTGTTCGCGTTCATATAAGGCGCGTAGTTGCCGCTGGACCGCAATCTCTGAGCGGCTATGCTCCTCCGCGCGTCCGTAAGCCAATCCGCATAGTTGCCGCTGGACCGCAATCTCTGAGCGGCTATGCTATCCCAGATGCAGAGTCAAAAGCGGCGGTAGTTGCCGCTGGACCGCAATCTCTGAGCGGCTATGCTCTTGCGGCCCCGATGGCGACCCGATCGCGCGTTGCCGCTGGACCGCAATCTCTGAGCGGCTATGCTAGCGCGCGCAAGCGATGGCCGGGGCGCGCCGTTGCCGCTGGACCGCAATCTCTGAGCGGCTATGCTGACGAGGACCGGGCGACCGATGCCGACCTGGTTGCCGCTGGACCGCAATCTCTGAGCGGCTATGCTCACAGCAGCGGCGATCCGCGCATTGGCGATGTTGCCGCTGGACCGCAATCTCTGAGCGGCTATGCTCCATCCGTCGTGCAACTGGTGGTCGGGGAGGTTGCCGCTGGACCGCAATCTCTGAGCGGCTATGCTACCCTGTCTTGGCGTCGCTCACCGCCGCCTGTTGCCGCTGGACCGCAATCTCTGAGCGGCTATGCTGGATGGTGGGGTATCGCGTTGATCTGCAACGACGAAATCCACCATCCGGCATAGTCAAAACGGTCGCGAAGCATCAGAACAGGGCCAGTTGGTCGGGGTTTTTGCGCGGTTGCCGGCGGGATTGGCCGGCGAAGCGGATGATATTCTCATATTGGCGGTCGGTGAAGCTCAATATGTGGATCTCGCCCTTGTCGGGCAGGTTCGCCTCGATCCGGCGTAGATAAGCTTCCATCTGCTCCTTGCCGCTGCAGAAACGGGCATAGACCGAGAACTGGCTCTTTTCGAACCCTTCGTCGAGCAGATATTGGCGGAATTTGGTGGCGGCGCGCGACTCGGACTTGGTGGTGACGGGCAGGTCGAACATCACGAAAATCCACATCAGCCGATATCCCGACAGTTGTGCCGCGCCGCTCGCGGGGATGGGCGTGGTGGCGAGACGCGGGCTCATCGCCCGATCAATCCGTCCAGGGCGGCCAGTTCCAGCGCGGAGGGGGGCGCGGGCAGGATCAGGTCGGTGGCGCGACCGCTCTGGAAGCTGCGTGCCAGGGTCTGCGCGGTCCGCTGGATGGCGAGCCAGACGGTGGTGATACCGTCGTCCAGCATCAGGTCGACCGCGATTAGGCCGGCATAGGCGCGCTTGGCCTCGGACGTGACGCCGGTGATGTCGTGCGCGATCAGCCGGATGGTCAGGGCATCGACCAGCGCGCGGAACGGCTCGATCACATCGTCGGCCAGCGCGAAGGGATTGCCGCGATGCGCGTGATGGACGCCGATCGACGGGTGCAGCCCCGCCGCCACGACCGCACGGGCGCAGGCGGCGCGCATCACCGCATAGCCATAGTTCAGGAGCGCATTGGCGCCTTGCGCATCGCGGTCGCGCCGGAAAGCCTCGCCCATCAGGGTCGGCCAGTACCGGCGCGCCGCCTGCGCCTCGATATTCTCGGGGTCGCCCGATCCGACCTTGCGCGCCAGATGATCGAAGGCGGTGGCGGAGTGGCCATTGGCGGCCAGCACCGCGCCCTGCCAGCGGATCTTGGCCACCACCAGCGCACGCCAGAGCTGTTTGGACAGCGGACGCCCGGCCTCCCATTGTGCGCGCATCCGGCCGTTCTGCGCATGATGACCGTCGATCGGCAGGCAGATGGCGGCCGGGCTGTGGTTGCTTCCGCACAACAGCATCACCGCACCGCGCTCGGCCAGTGCGACGATCAGATTGGTCGACCAGGTGACGCCGTGCGCATGGACGATGACCGCGCCGACATCGTCGAGCGGCACCCGGCCGACCTCGACCCGCTCCTCCGAGACGATCAGGAAGCCGCGATGGGCGGACAGATGCCGGTTGTCGGTGGCGATATCGACGATCCGTTCCAAACCCATCGCGGCGGCGTCCCTCGTCAGTCGACCGGCGCGGCGCGGGGGCGGGTGCGCCGTACGGACTTGCGGGCGGGGAAGCCGGGGTCGAGCACGCGGCCCAGTTCGTCGATCCGGACTTGGCGTGCGCGCCAGCCTTTCAGCGTGTTGGGGGAGGGATAAAGATAGCGAAACGGATCATCGGCATTGCCGTCGCGAGTCTTAAGTGAGCCGCCTTCATGCGGGGGCGCGACGGCGAATTGCTTTTCGGAAAATTTGACGACGCGAACCAGTTCACGATCCCCTTCGGTCCGTTCGATCGCGAGTATGTCGTTGCGCTGCAGACTGAGAATCTTGCGGGCGGCGGGATGCGGCCGTGCCTGTTCGGTCGACTGATGCGCGTCGAACATCGACACGACCTGACATCGCCATTTGCCGTCCGGCATTTCCCAGACATCGTAACGGTAATTGCTGTCACCCTTATAGCCCTTATAGGCCCGGCCCTCGGCATCGCGGATCGGGATGACGGTCAGCGTTTCGACCACGCGGACCCGGCGGATGCCGCGATAGAGAAGCGGCCCCAATTCGTGAAACCGCCCGATCCGTGCCTCGAACGCCTTGCCGTCCAATCCCTTGGTGAACTCGGCCAGCGCGTTGCGTAGCAGCGGATCGCGGACCCGCGCGATGTCGGCGGGTTTCTTGATCGCCGATAGCGGTATGCGGCGCACGACGATGCTGTTGCCCTTGGCGTCGGTCTCGCCGGTCAGGCCATAGGCGGTGTCGTTGTGAAGGCGGCCGGCGGTCTGGTCGCGGCCGCGCGCCAATCCCGCCTTGGCCACGGTGCCATGGTCGGGACGGTGCGACACGATGATCCCGTTGACCGCCACGCGCAGATCGTCGCGAAAGCCGTCCCAGGGAGCGGGAATATGGATGCGCTCGCGCCCCTCGCTACCGTCCTGGCCCGAAGCGCGGGCGATGGCCTGCAGCATCCCCCGATCGACGATCGCGACGACCAGCGCGTCGATCGCGTGATGGCGGTGGTCGAGCCGGTTCTTGGGCTGGTCCGCGCCGCCGCCGAAATTATGGTCGGGCAGCAGGTCGTTCAGCCCCAGTTTGCGCCGGACCATTTCCGTGAGCCGACCGGGTGAAACCCAGACATGGCCCGATCCCTCGCCACGCCCGGGATAGAGCCAGGACAGATATTCGCGCGCCAATCGGCCGAGATATTGCGTGTCGACCAAGTGCCGCGCCAGGAAGCCGTCTTCCGTCGCAAAGCGCTGCATCGCATCGGGCTCGAACCGCCAGCGCTTGGGCTTGGGCAGGCGAGAGGCACGCTCGGCGATGTCGGGCCAGCGGTCGGTATGTCCCCAGGCCTCATAGGGCGACCGGCGGCGCTTCTCGCGATTGGCCTCGCGCAGGCAGAGCAGCTTGTTGCCGTTCGAATCGTCCAGCGTCTGGGCGAAGGGCAGGATGTGATCCACCTCGACCCGGTCGGAAAACAGCATGTCGATCGAAATCTGCTCGCCGGTATAGATGCAGCGCCGGTCGAGGACGTTGCCGGGATTGAGTTCTTCCCACAATTTCAGCAGCGCACGGTTGGCGCCGGTATCGCGCTGGCGGATTTCCTCCAGCTTCTTCGAGCGCCCCTCGGCGGCCAGCCGGTTGTCGCGATTCTCGCTATTGCGCTTCTTCTTCTCGTCCTCGCTCAGCTTCAATTCGCGGGCGAGTTCGATCGCGATCTCCTTGGGCGGGCCATAGGCGCGAATCAGTCGGTTCACGACGTGGCGCAGTTGATTCAGCCCGATATGGACGGTCGGGTTGGTCAGGCGGCCGATCCGCATCTCTTCCGGATCGGTCGGCTCGGCGGTGCCGGGCATGATATGGCGTTCCAGGGCGACGCCATAATAGGGGAGCTCGGTGACGTCCTCGTCATCGCGGTCGTGCCGCAGATCGCTGTGATGACCCAGTCCCGAGCGCTGCACCGCCTCGCTATAGACGACCACCCGGCCATCCTCGGTCCGGTCGTGGAGCAGCGAGTCGATCAGCGTCGTGGTGGCGGTCGGTCCGAAGCGGCCATGGCCCTGTGGCAATCGCGCGCCCAGCACCGCCGCGGCCTGTTCGGGCAACAGGTCATAGGTCTGGCTGATCCAGTCGCGAAACGCGGCTTCGTCCGCCTGGCTTTCGAGCGCCATCAATCGGTGGACGACCTCCCATTGCTGGTCGCCCGACAGATGCTGCCAGCGGGTGCCGAGACGCGTCTTGGCACCCAGCTCGGCCGCCACCTCGTCGCCCTTCAACTCGGTGCGGTTCTCGCTTTCCTTGTTGAACCGCGCGGCGCTGTCGAGCTTCAGCGTCTTGCGCAGCGTGGCGAAGCTGACGGTGCGCTTGTCCTTCAGCTTCAGATAGAGCGTGTCGCGCTCCTCGGGCGTCAGGCGCTGGGCGATCTCGCCGGGCCGGACGATCATCAGCGCGTTGATCTCCTCGAGCAGACGGCGCTTCTGGAACAGCGGATGCGCCTTGGGCAGGCGCGTCTCGCCGGCGACCAGCGTACATTGCCCGACCTGCGGCGCGCGGAGCGGACGCTGGTGGAAGATGATCTCGTACAGCCGGTCGTGGACCTGCTGCGTCAGCGTGTCGGGGTAATGCGGTGCCTGCGCGGCCCAAATCTCCTCGAACTCCTCGGCGATCAGCGCGCGCGAGGGGTAGAAGTCATAGCCATCGCCCTTCGCCCCCTCGCCGGTTTCAGGGCGCAGGCGTGTACGGACCGAAGGGATGTGATTGGCATCGGTGGCGGCTCGGCGGCGCTGATGCAGGAACTCGCCCAGCGTGCGGGCGCCCTGCTCCTCCATCTGCTGATTCAGTCGGTCCACACCGACCGCGATCTTGCCCGCTTCGTCATCCTGGCCGCGATCCGCCTTGCGGTTGGACTGAAAGCCGCGCCGCTGATTGAGGTGGAACAGCGCCCGGCCGATTTCGAACAGCGACAATTCCTCGTCGAGCGCGCGGGCGCGCAGGGCATAGGGGTCTTCATCCGCCAGCCTCTGTCGATCGGCCTGATCCGCCGGAAACAGGCCATCGCGGATCAGATATTTGAGGAGCGCGGCCTGACGCTGTTTGAACCGGTCACGCCGCCGTCGCATGGCCCGCGCAGCACGCCGATCGACCGCCAGCGAGGCCCCGGACTTGGGATCGCGCCCATCGCTGAAGATGCGGGACCCCATGGCGAGGATGCCGATGGGATCGCCCGCGCGATCCAGCCGCAAGGCCGCCCAACCCAATGAGTTCGCGCCGAGATCCAGTCCAAGCCGCCAGTCCATAGCTCCCCCGTCCATCCTGTTTCCCCCGATGATGGACCCCTTTGTCTATGGAAAAAAGGGCTTGGAACGGAACGCAAGATCGATCCGAATTGGAGGCGACCGGGCTTGACCGCAGTCGTCGATTGGGCAAATTTCCAATCCTCAGAGATTGCGGTACTGGCGGCTAACAAGCAGTCATGTCTGCACCAGATAAGGCCAGCGCTACGGCGCTGGCTTTTTTCTTGTCCGGTGTATCCGGCGTCGACCCAAAGAAAAGGGCGACGGAATGATGCCCCGCCGCCCCCTTATCGTTCAGGCCATAAGGCGGCCGGGCTTACACCTCGACCCCGTCCCCGTAATTCGCCAGTTCGTCGCCCATGATCCGAGTGACGTGCAGCACGTTGGTCGATCCCGGCGTGCGGAAGGGGACGCCGGCCATCAGCACGACCTGGTTGCCCGCCTCGGCGATGCCGTGGCGCAGCGCCATGCGCTTGGACTTGGCGACCATCTCCTCGAAGGATTCGACGTCGCGGGTGTGCACCGCGTGACAGCCCCAGAGCAGGCCCAGGCGGCGTGCCGTTTCGAGCTGCGGGGTCAGGACCAGGATCGGCACCGAGGGGCGCTCACGCGCGACGCGGCGGGCGGTCGAGCCGCTGGTGGTGAAGCAGATGATCGCCTTGGCCGAGACCGTGTTGGTGATCCGCGCCGCCGCCTCGGCCAGCGCGTCAGCGGTCGTCGGGTCGGGGGTCATGGCGGTGAAGTGGACACGCTCGCCGTGACCGGGGTCGTTTTCCACCGACACGCCGATCGCGTTCATCATCGCGACCGATTCGACCGGCCAGGCGCCTGCCGCCGACTCGGCCGACAGCATGATCGCGTCGGCGCCGTCGTAAATGGCGGTCGCCACGTCCGACACTTCGGCGCGGGTGGGCGAGGGGCTCTGGATCATCGATTCGAGCATCTGGGTCGCGACGACGACCGGGCGGCCCATGCGGCGCGAGACCTCGACGATGCGCTTCTGGAGTGGCGGCACCGCCTGGGGCGGCAATTCGACACCCAGGTCGCCGCGCGCGACCATCACGCCATCGCACTGCTCGACGATCTCCTCTAGCCGGTCGATCGCCTGCGGCTTCTCGATCTTGGCGAGGAGCGCGGCGCGCCCCTTGATCAGGCCGCGCGCCTCCATCAAATCCTCGGGCCGCTGCACGAAGGAGAGCGCGATCCAGTCCACGCCCTGCTCGACCGCGAAATTGAGGTCCGACCGGTCCTTCTCGGTCAGCGCGGCCATGGGCAGCACCACGTCGGGGACGTTCAGCCCCTTGTTGTTCGACAGCGCGCCGCCGACCTCGACCAGCGTCGTGATCTTCTCCTCATCATGGAAAGCCACGCGCAGGACGAGCTTGCCATCGTCGAGCAGCAGGCGCGCGCCCGGCTCGATCGCGGCGAAGATTTCCTTGTGGGGCAACTCTACACGGGTCGCGTCGCCCGGCGTGGGGTCGCGATCAAGGATGAAGGTGCTGCCGGTCTCCAGCATGACCTTGCCCTCGGCGAACTTGCCGACGCGCAGCTTCGGGCCCTGAAGATCGGCCAGGATCGTGGTCGGGCGGTCGAACCGTTCCTCCAGCGCGCGAATCGCCTGGATCAGCGGGATCTTCGACTGCTGGTCGCCATGGCTCATATTGATGCGGAAGGCGTCGGCACCTGCCTGAAACAGGGTGGCGATCATTTCGGGATCGCTGCTCGCGGGGCCGAGCGTGGCCAGGACGCGGACTTTGCGCGAACGAGGGGGGAGAGCCTTGATCATGTTCACATCCTGCTTCTTTTCGGCCTGTGTCCTAAAGCCTAATGCGTTACGATCAACCTAGGAGCGACGAATATGGCCGATGCGGTGGATGCGTTGAATGCAATCGATGATCAGGCCGCGGCGGCGGCGTTCCGCCGACTGGTCCTGCACCTGCGCCACCGGACCGATGCGCAGAATGTCGACCTGATGGGGCTGGCGGGCTTTTGCCGCAACTGCCTGTCCGACTGGGTGGGCGAGGCGGCGGGCGTCGACAAGGCGACCGCGCGCGAAGCGATCTACGGCATGCCATATGATCAGTGGAAGGCCGAGCACCAGGCCGAGGCGACCTCGGAGCAACTGGCGCGCATGGCCGAAAGCGTGAAGAAGAATGCGTGAACAGCCGGCTTGAGCGCTGGCCCGGAACCGCCTAGACCCGCCGCCGATCCCGACATTCGCGCCAGACGGCCCGCCGCCCCAGGCGATGGGCATCGGGGCGGCGATCCGGTCGGGCTCTTCGGGGCATACAGGATTTCAAAAGGTTAAGATGATGGCGGACGAGAATTTCGACAGCAGCGGCAATGTCACGGCCGACGAACTGCGCCTGCTGATCGAGCGGGCCGAGCGGCTGGAAGAAGAGAAGAAGGGCATTTCGGACGACATCAAGGATGTATTCGCCGAAGCCAAGGCGCGTGGGTATGATCCCAAGGCGATCAAGAAGATCATGGCCATCCGCAAGAAGAAGCGGGAGGAATATCAGGAAGAGGAAGCCATCCTCGAAGTGTATATGAAGGCGCTGGGCATGATCTGATCCCGCTTTCGGGTTCGGATATGCGAAGGGCGGCGGGGCGAGGGCTCCGTCGCCCTTTTTGTTTGTAGCCGGCGGTGGGGGGTGGCCTTCGACTTCGCTCAGGCTTAACGGGGGGGCTTGCATAGGCGTTTGTCGATGAGCCGTTCTTGGACTTTGGAGAGAATAGCGCCGCCATGTTGGCGCTTGCCGGTCACACCCTGACCGGGCATGACTTCGGTCCATCATGCTGATCTTTGTCCTCGCCCTGCTTGCCGCAATAACCGACGAGCCTTTCCCGGAGCAGATGCCGGTCCTCATGGAAGCTTGTCTGAACGAAGCGATCGAGGCAAATTACGTTACCGAAACGGACAGCAGCCACAAATATATCTGCTCCGGTGCGGCGGCCGACAAGCTATGGGCCTTTCTGGAACGGCATAAGATTCAATCCTACGAGCAAGATCAGCCGGAGGGACGCTGGCTGAGTCGGGAATTTCCGCTCGGCGGCTGTTTCAAGCGCGTCCGGATGCCGGATGGCGGACCATTGGTCGAAGGGTTGTCATGCACGATCTGGATACCACGGCCGATGATCAAAGCCGCTGCCCCAAAGCCCTGATCATCGGGCGGAGTGCCGAAGCGTAAGTTTGCGGTTTCTTCACTTCAACCTCCGTTCCCCTCAAGCGAAGTCGAAGGCCAAGGGAAGCCCCTCAACCCATCTCCGCCGCCTGGGTCGTCCAGCCCAGCCGCGGAATCGTGATCGATCGCTTCCCCGTCAGGTCGGTGCGGCACACGAACAGGTCGCGGCTCTCGATATAGGCGATCAGCCGCTTCACCCGGCCCAAAGAGCTGGTGCCATAGGTCTCGGCGATCTTGGTATCCGGCGGGCAGGGCAGGCCCTCGCGCGCGGCCCTCGCCACCAGCAGGAACGCGCCGAGCATGTCGTCGGGCAGCATTCCGGCCAGCGCCAGCGCCTCCTGCCAGTCGGGATCGTTGACGTCGAAAATCCCCGCCCGTGCGCAGGACAGCCGCCGGGCGAAGCCGTTCAGGTCGAGCGGCGGCCGGGCCAGCCCCGCCATCCGGCAGCGCACCTGGAAATCCTGGAACAGCACCGAGGCGGGGCGGAAGGTCGATTCGGGGTCCTCGACGATCGCGCGCAGTACCTGTTCGTAGATCGCCTCGACCTCGGCCTCGTCCATCTCGGGCGCGGCCGGCGCGGCGGTCGTGGGCAGCGGCGGGCGGCCGAGATCGGCCATCAGTTCCTCGGCGGGGACCCGGCGCGGGCGCGGGTCGAAGGTCATCGGCAGGGTGGGGGCTTCCTCGACGGGCGCGAAGAGCAGTTCCTGCAGGTCCGGCGGCGGCGCGTCGGGCAGGGGGGTCAGCTTGGGGCTGCCCGACCGGGCCGAGGTCTCCACCGCGCCGATCTTCACCGTGATCGGCCGCCGCGAGACGGCAGGCCCCAGCGCCAGGAAGGTACCGCGCGCCAGATCGCGGATCGAGTCGGCCTGCCGCCGCTCCATGCCGAGCAGATCGGCGGCGCGCGCCATGTCGATGTCGAGGAAGGTGCGACCCATCAGGAAATTGGAGGCCTCCGCCGCGACGTTCTTGGCGAGCTTGGCGAGTCGCTGGGTCGCGATCACGCCCGCCAGGCCGCGTTTGCGCCCGCGACACATGAGGTTGGTCATGGCGGACAGCGAGGCGCGGCGCACCTCCTCCGACACCTCGCCGCCGGTGGTGGGGGCGAAGAGCTGTGCCTCGTCCACGACCACCAGCGCGGGATACCAATGCTCACGCGGCGCATCGAACAGGGCGTTGAGGAAGGTCGCGGCGCAGCGCATCTGCCCCTCGATCTCCAGTCCTTCCAGGCTCAACACCACCGAGGCGCGATGTTCACGAATCCGCGCGCCGAACCGCCCGACCTCGCGTTCGGCATAGTCGCCGGCTTCGATCACGACATGGCCATAGGCCTTGGACAAGGTGACGAAATCGCCCTCGGGATCGATCACCACCTGCTGCACCTGGCCCGCCGACTTTTCCAGCAGGCGGCGCAGCAGATGCGACTTTCCCGACCCCGAATTGCCCTGCACGAGCAGGCGGGTCGCCAGAAGCTCCTCAAGATCGATCGGCACCGACGAGCCTCGCTCGTCGGTTCCCATATCCACGCGTACCGTCATGACTCTGGCGTTTGGCCGATCAACGCCCCAAGGAGCAAGGCATTTGATTCCCAGCGGAGCCCCTTGCCCATGGCCCTGTCGACCGCCGCCGAAACCGCCCGCCGCGCGCTGGGCAAGCCCTTTGCCGAACTGGACGAGGAGGAACGCCAGGTTCTGACCGATATCGAATCGGGCAGCATCAGTACACGCGACGCCGCCGATGTCGCGGACGAGACCGCGACGTTGGGCGAAAAACTGGCCGATCGGGTGGCGGCGGTCGGCGGCAGTTGGGGTTTCATCATCGCATTTTCGGTGGTGCTGCTGGGATGGATGCTACTCAATTCGGATGTGCTCAGCCATTTCGGGCTGGTCTTCGATCCCTATCCGTACATCTTCCTCAACCTGATGCTCTCGACGCTGGCGGCGGTCCAGGCGCCGGTCATCATGATGAGCCAGAACCGGCAGGCGGCGAAGGATAGATTGGCCGCCAGCCTCGACTATCGCACCAATTTGCGCGCCGAGATCGACATCCTGCGCCTGCATCACAAACTCGATATCGCGGTTATTGAACGGCTCGACTCGCTGGAGGCGAAGATCGACGGGTTGGCAAAGGCCCTTGCGCGGTCGTAAAGAGCCCGATCATCTCAAGAGGCACCGATGGCAGGCCACAGCAAATTCAAGAACATCATGCACCGCAAGGGCGCGCAGGATAAGAAGCGCTCGGCGGCATTTTCCAAGCTTTCCCGCGAAATCACCGTCGCGGCCAAGATGGGCACGCCCGACCCGGACATGAACCCGCGTCTGCGCGCCGCCGTCAACGCGGCCAAGGCGGCCTCGATGCCCAAGGACAATATCGCGCGCGCGATCGACAAGGCCTCGCGCGGCGACGGGGAGAATTACGAGGAAATCCGTTACGAGGGTTTCGGCCCCGGCGGCGTCAGCCTGATCATCGAGGCGCTGACCGACAATCGCAACCGCACCGCGACAAACGTGCGCACCGCGGTGTCGAAGAATGGCGGCAATCTGGGCACCGCCGGTTCGGTCAGCCATGGCTTCGACCGGATGGGCCTGATCAACTATCCCGCCAGCGCGGGCGACGCCGAGAAGGTGTTCGAGGCCGCGCTGGAAGCGGGTGCCGAAGACGTCACTTCGTCGGAGGACGGCCACGAGATCTGGACGGCGCAGGCCGATCTGCACGAAGTCGCCAAGGCGCTGGAGCCCGTGCTGGGCGAGGCGGAAGGCGCCAAGCTCGCCTGGCGGCCGCAGACCATGGTTGCAGTCGATGAGGCGGCGGCGGCGACGCTGTTCAAGCTGATCGACACGCTGGACGATGACGATGACGTCCAGACCGTCTGGGGCAATTACGAAGTCTCCGACGAAGTGATGGAAAAGCTGGCCTGATCCCATTCCTCCCCAAGTATGGCTTGGGGAGGGGACCGCCGGGCAAAGCCCGGTGGTGAGGGGTAGGAACCATAGATTACCCCTCGCAAGGCAGAAGATGACCCCACCCCCCGCCATCATCCTTGGCCTCGACCCCGGTCTCGGCACCACCGGCTGGGGGGTGATCGCGGCGGAAGGTAACCGGCTGCGCCATGTCGCCAACGGCCAGATCAAGACCGAGCCGTCGATGCCGCTGCCCCGGCGGCTGGCGAACCTGCACGCCGCGCTCTACGACGTGATCCGCCAGCAACAGCCGGACGGCGCGGCGGTGGAAGAGGTACTGGGCAACAGCAACGCGCAATCAACGCTGAAACTGGGCCAGGCGCGCGGCATCGTCCTGCTCGCTGCGGCGCAAGCGGGACTGATCGTCGGCGAATATCATCCCAGCATCGTCAAGAAGGCGACCGTCGGCACCGGCGGCGCGGACAAGAAGCAGGTGCAGGCGATGGTCGGTCATCTGCTCCCCGGTGTGAAGCTCACCGGCCCCGACGCGGCCGACGCGCTGGCGGTGGCGATCACCCATGCGCATCATCTTGCCAGCGCGCGGGCGATGCAGCGACGGGCTTCGGCCATTTAGAAGACATGGTTCACGAGGAGGCGCGGAGACGCGGAGGTGTGCCACTCGCCGCGTCAGCGGCCCTCTGATCTCAACCGTCGGCAAAGCCCGCATGTCGTCCGGCAAGGCAACATCTCCGCGCCTCCGCGTCTCCGCGCGAACAAAATTATCCCGCTTCGCGGCGTCGCGTGATCCATTTTCCGTTCCACCGAAAGACGTGACGAAACCCCCGTTTTGTTCTAATCCGGCCGCATGATCGCGCATCTCAAGGGACGTTTGGACTCCACCGGCATCGACCATGCGGTTATCGATGTCGGCGGTGTGGGCTATCTGGTCGGTGCGTCGGCGCGCACCTTGTCCGTCATCGGTTCGGTGGGCGAGGCGGCGATGCTGCATACCGAGATGCTGGTGTCGGAGGATTCGATCCGGCTGGTCGGCTTTGCCAGCGCCGATGAGCGCGACTGGTTCCGGCTGTTGACCGGCGTGCAGGGCGTGGGGTCGCGGGTGGCGCTGGCGATCCTGTCGGCGCTCGAACCCGCCGACCTGATGCGGGCGATCGCCAGCGGCGACAAGGCGATGGTCGCGCGCGCGAACGGCGTCGGGCCGAAACTCGCGCAGCGGATCGTCATGGAGTTGAAGGACAAGGTCGGCGGCATCGTGCTGGCCCCCGGATCGGGTGGCGGTGCGGCGGCGACGGTCGGAGCGGGTGCGGATGCGGTATCGGCGCTGCTCAACCTGGGCTTCCGCCCAGCCGAGGCCAGCGCGGCGGTGGCCTCGGCGGAAGAGGAATTGGGGGCCAGTGCTTCCCTGGACGCGCTGGTGCGGTTGGCGCTCCGGAAGGCGGCGAAATAGCGGTGGTGGGGCGTGGGCTTCGACTTTGCTCAGCCTGAGCGGCTGTGGGTAGCTTACAAATCTCCGTTCAGGCTGAGCGAAGTCGAAGCCCAAAGGAAACCCTAACCCAGCAACCCCGGTACCTCCTGCCCGGCGAAATGCGCCTCCAGATTGGCGACCACCATGTCCGCCATCGCCGCTCGCCCCTCCCGCGTCGCGCTGCCCTGATGGGGGGAGAGCACTACATGGTTCATCCGGCGCAGCGCATAGGGCACATCGGGCTCGTCGGCGAACACGTCCAACCCCGCGCCGGCGATCCGGTGGGCGTCCAGCGCGGCGATCAGCGCCTCTTCGTCGACCAGGCTGCCGCGCGCGATGTTGACCAGCACCCCGTCAGGACCCAGCCGGTCCAGCACCGCCGCATCCACCACGCCCTTCGTCTCAGGTCCGCCCGGCGCGGCGAGGATCAGCACGTCGCTCTCCTCCGCCAGCGTGGCCAGGTCGGGCACGAAGTGCCACGCGACCGGCTTGGCCGAACGTGCGGTGTAGAGGATCTCGCCGCCAAAGGGCTCCGCGCGCCGGGCGATCGCCTGGCCGATCCGGCCCAGCCCGAACAGGCCGATCCGCCGCCCGCTGGCGCGCCGGCCCAGCGGCACGGTCCAGTTGCCCATCCGCATCGCCCGGTCGTTCGCCGCGATCCGCCGGTCGACCGCCAGCCACAGCGCGATCGCCTGGTCCGCGACATCCTCGGTCAGCACGTCCGGGGTGATCGCGATGCGAATGCCGCGCGCCGCCACGGCCTCCCGGTCGATGCCGTCATGGCCGACGCCGTGGACCGCAATGATTTCCAACTCCGGGAGTCGGTCGAGCAGGTTACGATCGACCGTCATCATGCCGCCGCCGACCATGGCACGGGTGGTGGCGGGCGGTGTATCGCGATAGAGCGTGTAGTGGTCGGCAAGCGCCAGTTCGAGCGCGGGCGGTATCTGGGTGGCCAGGAAGAGATCGTGCGGCATATCCCCCATTTAGCGCGATTCTGTACGCGAGTCCGCCACCCGGATCAGCTTCGCTCGGAGCATGGCTGTCCCTGCGGTGCATCGGCTGCTATGTTCGTGCAATGTTCGCTGATGCTTCCCCGATCCTGATGCTCGACAGTCGCCCGGCGCAGCCGCTAGGGCGCGCGCTATGACCGATCAGGATCGCCTCTTGTCCGCCAGCCGCCGTCCCGAGGATGTCGATGCTGCGCTTCGTCCGAAGAGCCTGGACGAGTTTGTCGGCCAGCATGCGGCGCGCGACAACCTCCGTGTCTTCATTCAGGCCGCGAAAGGGCGTGGCGATGCGTTGGACCATGTGCTGTTCTTCGGGCCGCCGGGGCTGGGCAAGACCACGTTGGCGCAGATCATTGCGCGCGAAATGGGGGTGGGCTTCCGCGCGACCTCGGGCCCGGTCATCGCCAAGTCGGGAGACCTCGCCGCGCTGCTGACCAATCTTGAGGATGGCGACGTCCTGTTCATCGACGAGATTCACCGCCTGCAACCGGCGGTCGAGGAAGTGCTCTATCCGGCGATGGAGGACCGTGTCCTCGACCTGATGATCGGGGAAGGCCCCTCGGCGCGGTCGGTGCGGATCGATTTGCCGCGCTTCACGCTTGTTGGAGCGACGACGCGGCAGGGGTTGCTGACCACGCCGCTGCGCGATCGTTTCGGCATTCCGGTGCGGTTGCAATTCTATACGGTCGAGGAATTGACCCGCGTGGTGACGCGTGCCGCGCGGCTGCTCGACCTGCCGATCGCCGAGGATGGCGCGATCGAGGTCGCGCGGCGTTCCCGCGGCACGCCGCGTATCGCCGGGCGGCTGCTGCGCCGGGTTCGCGACTTCGCCAGCGTGGCGGGGCATGAGATCGTCCATGCCGCCGCCGCCGACCAGGCGCTCAACCGGCTGGAGGTCGACTCGCTGGGGCTGGATGCGATGGACCGGCGCTATCTGACCATGATCGCCGATGTCTATCGCGGCGGCCCGGTCGGGGTGGAGACGCTCGCCGCTGGCCTGTCCGAACCGCGCGACACGATCGAGGAGGTGATCGAGCCCTATCTCATCCAGCTCGGCCTGCTGGCGCGGACGGCGCGGGGGCGAATCTTGAACCCGGGCGGATGGAAGCATCTGGGCCTCAATCCTCCGGTCGGGTCGCAGGACGGATTGTTCGACACCTGAGGGGGGAGGGGCGTGGCCTTCGACTTCGCTCAGGCTGAACGGCGGCGGGTAATATGGCTTGGCTCCCAAACTCCGTTCAGCCTGAGCGAAGTCGAAGGCCAAGGGCCAACCCTCAGGACTTGGCCGTTGCCGGCTCCTGGAAGCACGACGGCTTGTCCTCCGGCATCATACCGCCGCCTTCACGCTCATTCCGCCTTTTCCTCGCGATATTTCATTTCCAGATAGCGCCCCCGCGTCGACAGGCTGTCGAGATCGGCTTGGGCCAGCCGCTGGGTCATGTCGCCGATCTCCTGCTCGATCAGCTTCAGGCCATCGACCAGCTGCGCGTCGGGCGTCCGCCCATTGCGCTCGACCCGGCGTAGCGGCTCGGGCACGCGCTCATAGTCGCGGAGGAAGGCGGGGAGCTGCTCGCCGATCAGGCGGCGGACCTCCATCGCCTCGACCGTGTCGTTGTCGACGGCGGCAAGCTGCGGCGACAGGGTTTCCAGCCGCTGGCCGATCCGGTCGACCAGATTGACGGCCGGGGCGGGCAGGCGGGGGCGCTGCGCCTCCAGCCAGCGTTCGGTCTGCGCGGGGAGCGCCTTGATATCGACCTGGGCCAGCTTGGCGGGGCTGGGCGCGCGCGGGGCGGGGGCCAGCGCGATCATCAGCGTCACCGCCAGCATCAGCATCATCGCCGCCAGCGCGCCGAAAATGCCGATCCCGCCGGGCAGGATCAGGCCGGTCACCATCGCCGCGATCAGGATGGCGGCGTTGGCGATGGCGATCAGGATCACGCGGCGCACCGCCGAGCGCGCCTGGCGTCGGACGCGCTTGACGGTGGCCTGGGCCGTCCCCCGATAATCCTGTGAGATGCGCGCCATCACTTCGCGCGCACGCTCGATCTGGGCATCGACCTCGTTCGAGCGGGGCGTGGTCACGGGATTACAATGCCTCCAGCTTGAAGGACGAGGCGGACGATCCGCCGGTCAACTGCGGATTGGCCGCCCCTTCGGCGCGGGCGATATAGCCCTTCGACTTCTCGACCTCCTGGCCCAGCGTGTTGACCGTGGTCTTCATCGAATCGAGCGCCTTCAGCTTGAAGCTGTCGATCGCATCCATCGTGTCATAGATGTTCTGGAAGGCGCGTTGCAGCGTCTCCAGCGGAATGGTCGAGGCCGCCGCCTGCTCGTGGATCTGCGCGGTCTGGCTGCGCAGCAGCTTGCCGGTCGAATCGATGATGTTGGCGGTGGTCGAGTTGAGCGCGGTGATCTGGTCGAGCACCAGCTTCTGGTTGGCCAGTGCCTGCGCCACGGTGACGGCGGTGCGCAGCGCCGAGACGGTGGTGGTCGAGGCGCGGTCGACGCCCTTCACCAGCTCGACATTGTTCTTCTTGACCAGGTCGAGCGCCAGATAGCCCTGCACGGTCACCGCCATCTGGGTCAGCAGGTCCTGGGTCCGCTGGCGGGTGTAGAACAGCGCGGTCTCGCGGATCGCCTTGGCTTTGGCCGGATCGGTATGATCCAGCTCATTGGCCTTGTCCTCCAGCCGCGCGTCCATCGTCTTGGACAGATGGATCATCTGCTCCAGCCGGCCCATGGCGGACCAGAGATTGGCGCGTTCGGTGTCGATCGCGGCATTGTCCATCAACAGTTCCTCGCGGCCCGAGGACAGGCTCTTGAGGATCGCGGCGATATGCGTCTGCGACGAGCGATAGCCGTCGAAATAGTCGCGCATTTTGTTGCCGAAGGGCAGGATGCCGAGCAGCTTGCGCGGCGCGGACAGATTGCCCTGCTTGCCGGGGTCGAGGCTTTCGACGACGCGGCGCAGCTCGGTCAGGTCCTTGCCGACGCCGGTTTCGCCGTCCATCGCCTTGACCGGGCGATCGAGGAAGCGGTTGGACTGGCTGGCCGCCTCGCGGATTTCCTTCTGCCCCATGGCGGTGATCGCATCGACACGACGGCCGAATTCGGGGCTGTTGACGTCCTGCGCCACCAGTTCGGCGACGAAGCCGTCGACCTTTTCCTCCAACTGGGTGCGGACCTTGTCGTCGACGGGGACGAGCCCGGCGGCCTTGGCGGGCGCCACCGTCGGCACGGGATCGGGCGGCGTCAGCGTCAGCCCCTTTTCCTCGGTCGCGGTCTCGGCGGTCGTGGCCATGCTCAAAGTCTCCAAATGCCTTGAGCGATAGTGTGGAGGGGAAGGCCTCACGGTTCAAGTGTGTTACTGGAATAATACGTGATGCGTGGGTCCTTCCAACGGCCGTTCAGCCTGAGCGGAGTCGAAGGCCACGTACCGTCCGGCGTGGATGATGCGATAGCGGATAGGGATTCCCGTGGCCTTCGACTGCGCTCAGGCTGAACGGAGGATGGGGAAAGGTAGGGGGTGCTTCCCCCAAATGAAAAGAGGCTGCCGAGGCGTCATCGCGACGACCCGGCAACCCCTAAACATGGTCAGCGGCCGGAGAGCTCCAGCCCGGGAGACCATGTGGGCCTCACGACATCCAGACACGACCGTTGTTTGGGGGAGGATACCCCCCGGCCGCATCCATCAATGTCAGAAGCCAGTCCCCCGAACGAACTGAACCGACCCCATTGCTGAACCATGAGACATCGGATCACCTCCTTTCGCTAGTGGATAGCCAACGCGCCCGATCAAGGACGCAAAGGCAATGTGTATAGTCCGATCGCGATAAACAAGTCTTGTAATGCGATGGGGTTTGCCCGACTATCTTGCGCCCGCCGGATCAGGCGGGTTCATCCCCGGCAATCCTCGATCACCCGCCCGACCTCGGCATAGGCCGGGATGATCAGTGGCGGCTGTCCGGCCTGCTCGATCGTGAAGCGGCCGCGGCTAAAGGCCATGGCATCCAGCAACCGGTCGTTGCCGGCCAGCACCAGTTCAGCGCCTGATGCGCCTGCTTGCGCGGCGACGTTGCGCACCGTGCTCGACGTGCGGATCGTCCAGGCGCCGGCGACCGATCCGGGGCGGTTCAGGCGGACGGTCCGATTGCGCAGGTCGCAGGAGAGGATGAGGCGGGGCGCACCCGCCACGCCGAAGGTCGATGTCGAGCCTTGCCCCGTCCGCTGATAGCGCCAGTCGCCCGGCGTCAGCGGCCAATCGCGCCAGTCCGCCCCCAGTACGGGGCGCGGCTCGGGCGCGGGGCGCGGGGGTTGCTGCACCGGCGGCGGCGCCTGGGGCGGCGTGGTGGCGGGGATACAGCCCGACAGGGCGGCGGCCAGGATCAGGGTCGAGGCAAGCGGGGCAAAGGACAGGCGACGCATCGCGCCCAGCCTATGGGCGAGCGGCGTGCCGTGCTCAACCCCGTGCTGCGACGGGCCGTGCCGGGGCGGCGGGCATCGGAACCTGGGCTCAGGGTAACGGGTTCATCCGTCTAAACGGAGGTTAATTATGGCTGATCACGACACCCCCACCCTGATCCTCGTCCAGTCCAATGTTTCCGGAACGTTGAAGCTGGAAAGTCGGGACGGCGACTCGATCGGTAGCGTCCATGCCTTCATGGTCCACAAGCGCTCGGGGCGTGCCACTCATGCGGTGCTGGCGCTGGGGGGCTTTCTGGGCATGGGCAAAAGCTTCTATCCGGTGCCGTTCAGCCTGTTGCAGTTCGATCCGGTGAACGACCAATATGTCATCACCGTCGATCGCCGCCTGCTGGAGGGCGGCCCGAGCTGGGCGAACAATGCGCCAGTGTTCGACCAAGCCTATGCCGACCGGGTCGCGGGCTATTATGGCGTAACGACGGAGAATCTTGACCTGGGATAACACGTCATTGCGAGGAGCGAAGCGACGCGGCAATCCAAAGCGTCTGGACCCGTGGCCCTGGATTGCTTCGCTCCGCTCGCAATGACAGACCGGCGTCAGTTCGCCTTGCGCCCGCTCGCGAACTTCTTGCTCTTCCCGAATCGCGTCTTGCGCGTACCCGGCTTGCCCTCGTTCGAGCGGCCCATGATCGGCGCCTTCTGCTCATGGACGGGCAGGCCGAGTTCCTCATTCTCCAATTGCCGAATCTCGTCGCGCAACCGGCCCGCTTCCTCGAATTCGAGGTCCGCGGCGGCCTTGCGCATCTTCTTCTCGAGTTCCTCGATATAGGCGCGCAGATTATGGCCGACCATGTGCGGACGGTCCTCGTCGATCGGTACCGTCACCTGATCGCCCGACGCCACATGCGCGATGATGTCGCCGATCTGGCGGCGGATCGTCTGGGGCGTGATGCCATGCTCGGTGTTATAGGCCATCTGCTTCTCGCGACGCCGTGACGTCTCCGACATCGCCCGTTCCATCGACCCGGTGATCCGGTCGGCGTAGAGGATCACGCGGCCATCGACGTTGCGCGCCGCGCGCCCGATCGTCTGGATCAGCGACGTCTCCGAGCGCAGGAACCCCTCCTTGTCGGCGTCGAGGATCGCGACCAGCCCGCACTCGGGAATGTCCAACCCCTCGCGCAGCAGGTTGATGCCGATCAGCACGTCATAGACGCCCAGCCGCAAGTCGCGGATCAGCTCGATACGCTCCAGCGTCTCGACGTCGGAGTGCATGTAGCGGACCTTGATCCCCGCCTCGTGCATATATTCGGTCAGGTCCTCCGCCATCCGCTTGGTCAGCGTGGTGACAAGGGTGCGATAGCCGAGTTCGGTCGTCTTGCGCGCCTCGATGATCAGGTCCTGCACCTGCTCCTCGACCGGCTTGATCTCGACCGGCGGGTCGATCAGTCCGGTGGGGCGGATGACCTGTTCGACGAAGACGCCGCCGGTCTGCTCCATCTCCCAATTGCCGGGCGTGGCCGAGACGCTGACCGTCTGCGGGCGCATCGCGTCCCATTCGTTGAACCGCAGCGGCCGGTTGTCGATCGCGGAGGGCAGACGGAAGCCGTACTCGGCCAGCGTGATCTTGCGCCGATGGTCGCCACGCGACATGCCGTTGATCTGGCCGATGGTCACATGGCTCTCGTCGACGAACAGCACCGCGTTTTCGGGTAAATACTCGAACAAGGTGGGTGGCGGCTCGCCGGGCAGGCGGCCGGTCAGGAAGCGGCTGTAATTCTCGATCCCGTTGCAGCTGCCGGTCGCCGCGATCATCTCCAGATCGAAATTGGTCCGCTGCTCCAGCCGCTGGCGTTCCAGCAATTTCCCTTCGGCCTCCAGCTCTTTCAGACGCTCGGTCAGCTCGAATTTGATCGCCTCGACCGCCTGCTTCATCGTCGGGCCGGGGGTCACATAATGGCTGTTGGCGTAGATGCGCACCGAGTTGAGATGCGCGACCTTCTTGCCGGTCAGCGGATCGAACTCGACGATCTCCTCGATCTCGTCGCCGAAGAAGGACACGCGCCAGGCGGAGTCCTCATAGTGCGACGGGAAGATTTCGAGATTGTCGCCCTTCACCCGGAAATTGCCGCGCATGAAGGCGGCGTCGTTGCGCTTATATTGGAGTGCAACGAGCTTGCGGATGATCTCGCGCTGATCGACGCTCTGGCCCTTTTTTAGGTCGAAGATCATCGCTGAATAGGTCTCGACCGAACCGATACCATAGAGGCACGACACCGAGGCGACGATGATCACGTCGTCGCGCTCCAGCAGCGCACGTGTCGCCGAGTGGCGCATCCGGTCGATCGACTCATTGATCGAGCTTTCCTTCTCGATGTACGTGTCCGACCGGGGCACATAGGCCTCGGGCTGGTAATAGTCGTAATAGCTGACGAAATATTCGACCGCGTTGTTCGGGAAGAAGTTCTTGAACTCCCCGTACAACTGCGCCGCCAGAATCTTGTTGGGCGCGAGGATGAGGGCAGGGCGCTGCAATTCCTCGATCACCTTGGCCATGGTGAAGGTCTTGCCTGAGCCGGTGACGCCGAGAAGCACCTGATCCTTGTCGCCCGCACGCGCGGCGGCGGTCAGTTCGCGGATCGCGGCGGGCTGGTCGCCGCTGGCGGTGTAATCCGTCACCAGTTCGAACCGCTTGCCCCCTTCGGCCTTTTCGGGGCGCGACGGGCGGTGGGGGATGAAGCTGACCCCGGTTTCGGGCTCGTCGAGGGTGGTGCGGATCTGGATCGCCATGGAAGCGAATATGGGTATCTGTTCCCGTTTCGTCACCCCATGGAAATCCACAGATTCAAGATGAGCCGGCCCGGTGGGGCCGGCCCCTACTCACATCAGCATTTGCCAATGACCTTGGTCAGGACGACATGGCCGGCGATCGAAATGGTGATCTTGACGCCGGTGGGAATTTTCCAGGTCGTGCAAATGTCGAGACAGGCTTGGGCAGCGGTGCCATCGGGAAAGGGCGTCGGAATGGGTAGGCAAATGCTGCCAAAGCCGAGCGGCAGCTTGAGGCAGATCTGATGGTTTTGCACGGCGACGCTGATACATTCGGAACGAACAGAAAGCTCACCGCTGGCGGCGAGGTCGACACCCTCCATGTCCTGGCTGCGCTGGGTCAGCAGTTCGTCATGCTTCTCGAAAATATCGAGGACAGCCTGCGCCTTTTCTTCGCTGAATGCGTATGTCGTCATGATTTTTCTCCCTCAACTAGAATCCTTCTGGCGCGGGATTTATACTGTGACTCAGTATGGTGAGTCTTCGATGTCATAAAACAGTTTCATCCGAAATATCATCCCTTTCGGATGTTGCATGACAGCACTGAGAAGGTGTTGAATGTTATTACCGAAGTCGGCGGACCTGCGGCGTGTCAAGGCAGTGACGCATCGTGGCATCGTCGGTTTGCCCCGATACTGGCCGCGCCATTACAGGACCGATCGATACGGGCTGGCCCAATTTTATCGCCGCGAACCGCGCACCTGCTCGTGCCTTCGAACCGCGCATCGCCGCATCGAGCAGCTTGGGCGGCGTGTCATAGGCCTCATAGGAGAGACGGAACGTTCCCCAATGAATGGGGATCGCGGTTGAAGCGCCCAGCCGCTCGAAGATCTGCACGGCTTGCGGTGGCCCGATATGGCTGCCCGCCGCCATCTGGCCGGGGACGAAGCGGAACGCGCCGATCGGCAGCAGCGCCAGGCGGACGGGCCCCAGCCTAGCCGCCTCGGCGGGCCAGCGGCCATCGCCCATGCCGGTGTCGCCCGCGAAGAAGATGTTGCCGCCGGGCAGCTTGACCACGAAACTCGACCAGAGTGCCCGGTTGCGATCGGCGAACCAGCGGCTACCCCAATGATGGTTGCGCGTGACGACCACCGACACGCCCGGCCGGATCACCCGTTCGCGTCCCCAATCAAGCGCGGTGGCGGGCACGCCCACCTGACCGATCACGCTGTCATTACCCAGGCTGGTGACGATCAGCGGCCTGTCGCGCTGCCAGAGCTTCTTCAGCGTCGCCTGATCGAGGTGATCATAATGATTATGGCTGATCAGCACGAGGTCGATCTTGGGCAGGTCGTCGAACGCCACGCCCGGTTGCGCGACCCGCTTGGGACCGAAGCCGAACGGTCCCGCCCGCTCGGCATAGATGGGGTCGGTCAGGATGTTGAGGCCTTGGGTCTGCACCAGCACCGTAGCATGGCCGATCCAGGTCGCGACCATGGCATCGCCCGTTACGCGCGCCGCCGGACGCGAGGGGTGGACCGCGACATGGTCCGGCCAGGCCGGCCGCCCGTCATCGCCGGTCAATTGCCGCCAGAGAAAACCGCCTCGCCCACCGGCACGCGGTATGCGGAGCGTGTCGGCATCGCCGTCGGGGTTGAAGAAGCGCTCGCCGTCATAATGGCCGTGTGTGGACGCCCCTTCGGATACAAGGGGGTGTTGGAGAGATTCTTGCGCGCAGGTTCAGGTGCTTCCGTGTGTCCGGCCTGTTGATGCAGCCTTCATCACGGCTGCTGGCCTGAATGGAGATC
>Ga0302136_1000149_pt1 | contig 34749 bp, 28 predicted proteins | sample CBN3_20m_MG_FD_203116 | JGI IMG/M metagenome (GOLD analysis project Ga0302136, IMG submission 203116) | Marine microbial communities from Western Arctic Ocean, Canada - CBN3_20m | ecosystem: Environmental > Aquatic > Marine > Oceanic | place: Canada: Western Arctic Ocean | collected 2017-09-15
TCGAGTCAATGCAACGTCCGGCCTTGTGAGACCCGATACAGCACCACCGATCCTCGGATCGGCGAGTGCGGACAGATCCTTGAGACCCTCAAGGGACAACCGCCGGGCGACTACAAATTACAGATCTGATACTATTTTGCCCCGTCGATCAGACACTTGATCAACCTATCGCTGGCGGGCTTCACGGCCTCCTGATGAAGCGTCCGGGCGCAGACCGAGCCGAGCGAGATGATCATGAAGGCCTGCGCCAGGGTGCGGTGCTCTTCCTCCACTACGTCGCTACCCATTAATCCGGCGAAGGCGCGGCTGATATTTGTGAAGGCTTCGGCGCGTACCTCGAGGAAGATCGCGCGAATCCGCTCGTTGCGCGCCGCCTCCGCCGCGATCTCTAGGAACAGCCGGTCGCCGCATTCATCCTTTCGGCACGGCGTCGAGACCAGCCAGCTGATGATTCCGGCGCGATCTCGGTTCGTCAGTGCCGTGTTGAGCGTCTCCTGGTCGGCAATCCGTTCGCAGTCGGCCGCGACGATCGCGGCGATGATGTCCTCCTTCGAGGGGAAGTCGCGGTAGAGCTGTTGGACGGCGACCCCGGACTCCTTGGCGATCGCGGCTATCCCCGTAGCATGAAAGCCGTTTTCGACGAACAAGCGCCGGGCGACCTCCTTGATGATGTTCCGGCGCAGTTCTGCGCGGGTAGGGGTTGTGCAATCGATATTCGTCACAATGGGGCCTCTTCTAATCGGTTGACGCGCTCGATCGGCGGGTCTAACTCCGCTGTTTGTGAGTGATCGCTCTCAAACAATTTTTCAAGCGGGAAATGATATGTCTTCCAATCGGCTTATGGGTCGTGTGTTGGCATCTGCCGCCTTGCTCGCACTGGCCGCTTGCGGTGCTGGTGGCAAGCAACAGCAGCAGCAGGCGGCGCAGGGGCCGGCGCCAGTCGGTTATGTGGTGGCGAACGAGCAGCCTGTCACCCTCACAACCGAGTTGCCCGGCAGGACTGCCGCATTCGAAACCTCCGATGTCCGTCCCCAGGTCAACGGCCTGATCACTCAGCGACTGTTCGTCGAGGGCGACCTGGTCCGCCAGGGGCAGCCGCTATACCATATCGACCCGGCGCCCTACCAAGCCCAGGTCGCCAGTGCCCGCGCCGCGCTGACCCGTGCGCAGGCGAGCATCGCGTCGAGCGCCGCGCTGGCGCGCCGTTACGGCGAACTGGTCAAGATCAACGCGATCGCCAAGCAGGAATTCGAGAACGCGCAGACCAGCGCCGCCCAGGCCCGCGCCGACGTCGCCGCGCAACAGGCCGCGCTGCGCACGGCGCAAATCGATCTGGCCCGCACCACCATCCGTGCGCCGATCACCGGCCGGATCGGCCGATCGGTCTTCACGACCGGTGCGCTGGTCTCGGCGTCGCAGACCGATGCGCTCGCCACCATTCAGCGGCTCGACCCCATCTATGTCGACATTCAGGAACCGAGTGCCGAGCTGCTGAAGCTGCGCCAGCAGATCATGAGTGGCCAGTTGACTCGTGACGGCCATGCCCCGGTCAAGCTGAAGCTGGAGGATGGCAGCGATTATGGTCCCCAGGGGACGCTGCGCTTCGCCGACGTCACCGTCGATCCGACGACGGGCACGCAGGTGATCCGCGCGCTGTTCCCTAATCCCAACGGCCTGTTGCTGCCCGGCATGTTCGTGCGCGCGTCGCTGGTCGAGGGGACCCGATCGAACGCCTTCCTCGTGCCGCAACGCGCCGTCAGCCGTGATGAGAAGGGGCAGGCGACCGTGATGGTGATCGGCGCGGGCAACAAGGTCGAGGGGCGCACGCTCCAGACCGGTCGGTCCGTCGGCGACAACTGGCTCGTGACCAGCGGGCTGAAGGCCGGAGACAAGATCATCGTCGAAGGCGGCATGATGCTGCGCCCGGGCATGCCGGTGCAGGGCAAGCCATGGGATCCCAACGCCAAGCCCGCGGCCGCGCAGCCCGGCAAGGCCCAGGCACAGGCGAAGTAACAGCCATGTCACGCTATTTCATCGACCGCCCCATCTTCGCCTATGTGCTGGCGGTGCTGGTCGTCATCGCGGGGCTTTTGTCCCTGCGCACGCTGCCGATCGCACAGTTTCCGGCGATCGCGCCGCCTGCGGTGTCGATCACCGCCAATTATCCGGGCGCCGACGCCCAGACGCTGGAGAACACCACCACCCAGATCATCGAGCAGCAGATGAAGGGGATCGATCACCTTCGCTACTTCTCGTCCTCATCCTCCTCGGCGGGCAGCGTGACGATCACGCTGACCTTCGAGCAGGGGACCGACCCTGACATCGCGCAGGTACAGGTTCAGAACAAGCTGCAGGCGGCAACCCCGCTTCTGCCGCAGGAGGTGCAGCGTCAGGGCATCATCGTCGCCAAGGCGACACAGAATTTCCTGCTGTTCGTCGGCCTTTATTCCGAGAACGGCAAGCATGACGCCGACGACCTGGCCGACATCGTCGCCTCGCGGATTTCCGATCCGCTGTCGCGCGTCACCGGCGTCGGCGATACCCAGATTTTCGGCTCGCAATATGCGATGCGCATCTGGGTCGATCCGATCAAGCTCAACAATTATGCGCTGACCATGGCGGACGTGACCAACGCGGTCACGGCGCAGAACGCGCAGGTGTCGGCGGGTCAGATCGGTGCACAGCCCGCGCCAAAGGAGCAGATGCTCAACGCGACCGTTTCGGTCTCGTCGCGGCTCACCACGCCCGAGCAGTTTGCGCAGATCCGCCTGAAGAGCAACACCGATGGTTCGATCGTCCGGCTGGGCGACGTTGCGCGTGTCGCGATCGGCGCGGAAAACTACGCCTTCTCGGCACAGTGGAACGGCAAGCCCGCTTCGGGCATCGGCATCAAGTTGGCGCCGGGTGCCAACGCGCTCGACACCGTCGTCGCGGTCAAGGCGCGGGTGAACGAACTCGCCAAGACCTTCCCCTCCGACGTCAAGGTCATCTTCCCCTACGACACCTCGCCCTTCGTGCGGCTGTCGATCGAGCAGGTGATCGAGACGCTGGTCGAGGCGGTCGTGCTCGTCTTCCTCGTGATGTTCCTGTTCCTCCAGAATTTCCGCGCCACGCTGATCCCGACGATCGCGGTGCCGGTGGTGCTGACGGGGACGTTCGCGGTGCTGGCGGCGTTCGGCTATTCGATCAACACGCTGACCCTGTTCGGCATGGTGCTGGCGATCGGCCTCTTGGTCGACGACGCGATCGTCGTGGTCGAGAATGTCGAGCGCCTGATCACCACCGAGCATCTGTCGCCCAAGGAGGCGGCGCGCAAATCGATGGACGAGATCACCGGCGCGCTGATCGGCATCGCGGCGGTGCTGTCCGCCGTGTTCCTGCCGATGGCGTTCTTCGGCGGGTCGACGGGCGTGATCTATCGCCAGTTCTCGATCACGATCGTCTCGGCGATGGTGCTGTCGGTCGCGGTCGCGCTGATCCTGACGCCGGCGCTGTGCGCCACCATCCTGAAGCCGCACGACCCGAACAAGGCGGAAGGCCATGGCCCGCTCGCGCGCTTCTTCCGCTGGTTCAACGACCGGTTCGACCGTGGGCGCGACCGTTATGAAAAGGGCGTCCGTTCGACCGCGCGGCGCTGGGGGCGCTCGCTGGTCGTCTATGCGCTGATCGTCGCGGGCATGGCCTTCCTGTTCATGCGGTTGCCGAGCGGCTTCCTGCCCGACGAGGATCAGGGCGTGATGATCGCGCTGGTCCAGGGGCCGCCGGGGGCGACCACGGCGCGGACCCAGAAGGGCCTCGACCTCGTCCGGGACCATTTCCTGAGCGATGCGGGCGACGCCATTCGCGGCGTCTACACGATCAACGGCTTCAGCTTCGCAGGCCAGGGCCAGAATAGCGGCATCGCCTTCATCCCGATGAAGGAGTGGAAGGACCGTCCGGGCGCCGAGAACAAGGCACAGGCGATCATCGGTCGCGCCATGGGGGCGTTCGCCCGCTATAATGACGGCCTGATCTTCGCGGTCATCCCGCCCGCCGTCCAGGAACTGGGCAACGCGACCGGCTTCGACATGCAGTTGGTCGACGAAGGCGGCATCGGGCACGACAAGCTGCTGGCTGCGCGCAACCAGCTGCTCGGTATGGCGTCGCAGAACAAGTCGCTGGTCGGCGTGCGTCCCAATGCGCTCGACGACGCGCCGCAGCTCAAGGTCAATGTCGACCAGGACAAGGCGCGCGCGCTCGGCCTCGACCTGTCGACCGTCAATAGCACCATCGCGACCGCCTGGGGTGGTTCCTATGTGAACGACTTCATCGATCGCGGCCGGGTGAAGCGGGTCTATATCCAGGCCGATGCCGCCTATCGCATGGCGCCCGAGGATATCGGCGACCTCTATGTGCGCGGGGCCACCGGCACGATGGCGCCGTTCACCGCCTTCTCCTCCTTCGACTGGCATCAGGGGCCGATGCAGCTCACCCGCTATAACGGCCAACCCTCGATGGAAATCTTGGGTCAGGCCGCGCCGGGCGTGTCGTCAGGCGCCGCGATCAAGGCGATGGAGGAGATGCAGGCCAAGCTGCCGCCCGGCACCCGGCTTGACTGGACCGGCCTCAGTTATGAGGAACAATTGTCGGGCGGTCAGGCGCCCGCGCTCTACGGCCTGTCGCTGCTGATCGTCTTCCTGTGCCTCGCCGCGCTGTACGAAAGCTGGTCGGTGCCGATCTCGGTGATGCTGGTGGTGCCGCTGGGCGTCGTCGGTGCGCTGCTGGCCGCCATGCTGACCGGGCTGAACAACGACATCTATCTTCAGGTAGGCCTGATTACCACGATCGGCGTGTCGGCGAAGAACGCGATCCTGATCGTCGAATTCGCCGAGGAGAAGATGCGCGAGGGTCTGAGCGCGTTCGACGCGGCGATCGAGGCCGCCAAACTTCGCCTCCGCCCGATCCTGATGACCAGCCTGGCCTTCGTCTTCGGCGTGTTCCCGCTGGCCATCGCCAACGGCGCGGGCGCGGGCGGCCAGAACGCCATCGGTCGCGCGGTGGTGGGCGGCATGTTGTCGGCGACGATCCTGGCGATCTTCTTCGTCCCGATGTTCTTCGTCGTCGTCATGCGGCTGTTCGACCGCAGCAAGCAGCGCAGGGCCGAGGGCGATGTGCGTCCGCACGACGATGGCCACCCCGATGCGCCGTCCGTGCCGCAGGGAGTTTGATCCATGATCCGTTCCAAATCCACGCTCGCCCTGCTGGCGGCCACGATGCTCGCCGGGTGCAACTTCGCCCCCAAATATATCCGCCCGGTGGGGGCCGTTCCCGCGACCCTGCCCCAGGACGGCATCTATCCGCCCGCCGCCTCCGACGCGCCGGACGTCACCAGGATCGGGTGGCAGTCGTTCTTCACCGACGACCGCCTGCGCCGCACCATCGCGCTGGGGCTGGAGAACAACCGGGACCTGCGCATCGCCGCCGCCAATGTGCTGCAGGCGCGGGCACAATACCGTGTCCAGCGCGCCGATCTGGTCCCTTCGACCAGCCTGTCGGGTTCGGGCACCTATACCAACAACATCCAGGGCGCAGCGGGCGCGCTGGGTGGAGCGGCCGGCGGCGGAACCGGTGCAGGGGCGGGGGCTGGTACCGGTGGCACCGGCCTCGGCACGGGGGTGGGCTCCTCGTCGCGCAACCTCGAATTCTACTCGGCCAATGTCGGCTTCTCGGCCTTCGAGCTCGACCTGTTCGGGCGCGTCCGCAACCTCAACCGCGCCGCGCTGGAACAGTATTTCGCGACCGAGGAAGCCCAGCGCGCGACCCGGATCAGTCTGATCGCCGAGATCGCGACGGCGTGGCTGACCTACGCCTCGGATCAGGACCAGTTGCGCATCTCGCAGGAATCGCTGAAGTCGTTCGAGCAATCGCTGGAACTGACGCGGGCGCAGTTCCGCATCGGCGTCGCCTCGGAACTGGAGGCGCGCCAGGCCGAGACGACCTATCAGGGTGCGCGCAACGACATCGCGGTGCTCAAGACGCGGGTGGCGCAGGACAAGAACGCGCTCGACCTGCTGGTCGGTACGCCGGTGCAGACCGATCTGTTGCCACAGGGCCTGGCCGATGGGGGCGCGGCCTTGCCGCTGCTGCCCACCGGCCTGTCCTCCGATATCCTGCTGCGCCGTCCCGACGTGTTGCAGGCCGAGCATCAACTGATCGCACAGAACGCCAATATCGGTGCGGCGCGCGCGGCGATGTTCCCGCGCGTCTCGCTGACTGCGACACTGGGCACGATCAGCACCGCACTCAGTGGGCTCTTCGCGGGCGGCAGCTTCACCTATACCGGCGCGCCGTCGGTCTCGCTGCCGCTGTTCGACGGCGGGCGGCTGCGCGGCAATCTCGACGCCGCGCGGGCGCAACAGCAGGCGGCCGTCTCGACCTATGAAAAGACCGTCCAGACCGCCTTCCGCGAGGTCGCCGACGCGCTGGCGCAGCGCGGCACCATCGACGAGCAGATCGCGGCACAGACCGCGCGGGTCGAGGCGGCCAACGTCGCCCTGAAGATCTCCGATGCGCGCTACCGGACGGGCGTCACCTCCTTTCTGACGACGCTCGATTCCCAGCGCACCGCCTATTCCGCGCAGCAGCTGCTCGTCACCACCCGCCTCAACCGCGAGAGCAACATGGTCGAGCTGTACCGCGCGCTGGGCGGCGGGCTGAACTAGGCAAAATGGGTGACAGGATGGTCCTGCCCCTGCGCGATGGCGGCCCCGCGATGCCGGTAGCCGGGCGCGGCCGCCCCAGTCTCGAACGAGCGGCGGAGATCGGCCATCTGGTCGTCGAGGCGGCGATCGCGGCCTTTGTCGAGCAGGGCCTCGATATCTCGATCGAGCAGATCGCCCAGTCGGTCGGCGTCAGCAAGCAGGCCGTCTATCGCCGCTGGTCGAGCAAGATCCGGCTGCTGATGGACGTGATGGACCGGGTGATGGCGAAGATACACGCCAAGCTGAGCCAGGACCTGCCCGACGACGCCTTGCTCGCCCTGAAGGAGCTGTCCCGCCGCATGTGCGAACCGGACGGCGGGGTACGCGAACGGACCATGACGATCCTCATGGCGGAGGCGCTGGAGGACACCGCCGTGCGCCATTGGCTGGGCTCCTGGCGAGACCAGCATTTCGCCTTCTACCGGCGATACGTCACGGCGGTCCTCCCGATGGAGCGATCCGAACGGTCGGACGAGACGATCGCACGAATATTGCTCGACATCGTCGAGGGGGTAAGCCGCGAGGCGTATTGGCAGGATCTGTCCGATGCAGAATGCGCGACGCTGTTTTCGCGCAAGTGGGGAGCAAGCTTGCCCCTGCTGAACGAGTGACCGTAAGCGAAAATCGAGAATAGCGGACTGGAAGCTTTCCGCCGCTCCGCGCCATTGCCATTGCTGCCCCCGTCCAATTCTGCTGTGAAAATCGACATGAACGAATATTCGAGGTCAGGAAGCAGGCAGGGGGCTTTGAATGACCGCAATTGGGCCGGTTAGACGTCCGTTCGTTCGGCCAACTCCAAAGCGTCCTCCACATCGACGCCTAAATAGCGAACGGTGCTATCAACCTTTGCGTGATCAAGGAGAATTTGAACGGCGCAGAGATTGCCGGTCGCCTTGTAGATAATCGAGGCCTTCGTTCGCCGAAGTGAGTGCGTTCCGTAATCCTGCGGCGTCAGGCCGATGCCGATCACCCATTCCCGTACAGGACGGGCATATTGGCGTGTGCTCATGTAAGCCATGTAATCGTTGCGGCTCGGGAAGACGGAATCGTTGAGTGTACCACCGCGCCGTTCCAGCCACACACGTATTGATTTATGGGCCGTATCCATGAGTTCGAACTGAACAGGACGCTTGGTCTTCTGCTGTACGATGATGGCGCGATCCCGCACACGCCCGCCTGATACCAGATCACCGATGCGAACTTTGACCCCGTCACAGCGGCGTAATTTTCTATCGATAGCAAGGTCGAACAGCGCTCGATCACGTATTCGCCGATGTTGATCCAGCCAAAAGCGAATGGCCCAAACTTGCTGCTGCTTAAATGCCCGCTTGGCACCAACCAATCGGCCCTCATTCCAAGGGCGAAGTACGTGGAAGGCGGGGGCCATTGCCGAGTGACCCATCGCTTTCCTCCATTGCGCCAAGTCGGTGCCAACATCATAATCGCCCGCAGTAAATGCGCGGCTTGGAAACGTGGTGGATGCCCTATCATCCAGACACATTAAGGATCGTCCGATACTGTTGATCGCAAAGGTTCTGGCCTATGTCACTTTCTAAGAATTGGCATCGGAGGCGATTGTGGTTTTGTTGAAATACCCAACATGCGTACGGAAATGGTAGCCATCTGACGGTTGACGCCAAAAGTCGCTCTTCTGATCGCCGTGAAGGTTTGATTGTGATGGCCCGCCAGGTGTAGGTTCGTTTTACGTTTTAGCGACAGGTGACAACCAGATGGCTTTATCACCCGACTATTATGCCGTTCTCGGGGTGCCCTCGACGGCAAGTCGTGACACCATACACTCCGCGTGGAAGGCGCTCCTCCGTCAATATCATCCCGATGCCAATCATGGTGTGGATGTTTCTGCTCGCGCGAAGGAGATCAATGAGGCGTATGCCGTTTTAGGGAAGAAGGAAGCGCGCGCAGCCTACGATCGCCTACATTTCAAGCAGTCCGCTCATCAATCTAGCGGGCATCGCCCGGTTCATACGAGGACAGCCGGCAGGCGCCCTATCCGACCTAACCCGTCCATGCCGCCCAGCGGTAGTTTCTCGAAGCCGCTAGATACCAACGACTGGCTGGTCGGCCTTTTTCTGTTAATCCTCACCGCTGCCCCGTTAGCTACCATCCTTGTTCTGTATTACGAGGAGCCCGGTTCGGCATCTACGGTTCGACATAGCGTGGCAGTTCGCCGGGTACCATAGCCCGCCAAAGCCGTCCGCACCTCGTCGAGCATGAAGCTCGGATTTGCACAGCCTGCTTCCTAAAGTGTCCAGAACGCGGTGATGAAAAAGCCGCGGAAGTTGGGCGGCAGAAAAGGGATTATGGATGTCTGATCCTGGGCCTCCTCGGCGGCAGGGCAGGGCGGCTTCCGCCCACTCGCGGGCATTCCATAATTTCTCACAGATGTGTCGATGCGCATCTATTGCCTTCCTGTCGCTATCTTGATGCTTGTCGGATGCAATACCGAAAAGTCAGAGTTCAACCAGTTTTCGAAGGCACAGTCCGCATCCGGGTTCGGTGCAACCAATACCTGGCACATCGATCTAGCACTAAACACCATAAATATTCAGGAAATGCGCGATAGAGCCTATCATTTTTACCTTGCCAGGAAAAGTAAAGATCGCAAATATTAGGTTAACCAAGGCAAAACTATATTTAGACATGTAAATGCTTCAGTTTGGTTAGAATATTTCGATCGGGAAAGATGCCAATTGAATGGTTCGTTGCAGATCATCAGCGAAACAAAGAGGTTTTTCAACGTATTCGAAATTATTATGAAGGTGTTTGCCGAGATCAGGGGGGGCGGCTGATACCTGCGGCTTAGGCCGGTGGATGATGGCCGGCATGGGATCAGACTATTTTAGTATCGTCCCGGTTCCCTAGCGGAAGCGCCCCGATCCACGGCGCTTGCTGCAATGGTTGACGGTCGGTCAGATTCGCTCTCGCCCACTTGCGGCCATTCGCGAGTTGGCTACTCATCGGTCAATGACGTTGAAGCCTGCGACGAAGTTGAAGCTGGCGGCTCTCGCCCGGCCCATTGCGATCGCGCTCGCACCGGTCGCAGTCTTGCTTATGGCTGCTGGCGCAAGCTTTTGGCTGACAGCGGCTTGGCTCGCTAGCAACGGGATGTTGACCTTAGCTCCGCATGTCCGCGTTGCCGACAGAGCATCTACTGGAACGAGCGAAGTCCATGGAGGACGATCCTTGCTGAGCCCCATGCGGTTTGCACTCGCTGCGGCTTCGAATTCCATCACTGATGTCTGCTTTCTACCCTTTGCGGGACGTTCGTCCGACCAGCGCGACGGTGGAAGATGCGCTATTTCCAATATGAACGAATGGCAGAAGATGGGAAGCTGGTGAGGTGCCCCCAATGACCGACTATGGGTCAAAGTCGTCCGGCGGCAAAATCCCGAGCGAGCGCGACGAACCTCTGAAAGGCCGCTGAGGAATTGCGTCGGTTGGGGTAGTAGAGGCACAGCGGCGCGAGAGGCGGCGTCCAGTCTTCGAGGATGCGGACGAGTCGTCCAGCCGCGATGTCCTCACGCACGTCAGGCTCCATGAAGTATCCGATCCCGACACCGTTCGTCACCGCGATCGGGGCGAGCGATGCTTCGTCGAGCGTGATCGGGCCCTCGACGTCGACCTGCAGCTCTTCGCCGCCTTTCTCAAAACGCCATCGGAACAAGGCCCCGTTGGGAAGGCGTATCCGAAGGCAAGGAAAGCCCAGCAACTGTTGCGGCACCTGCGGGATGGTGCTGTCGGCAAGAAAGGTCGGTGATGCGACCACCGCCATTCGCCGCATCTGGCCAAGCGAGATGGCGATCGCGTCGCTGGGCACCAGATCGGCGCTGCGGATGCTGAGATCGAAGCCGGCCGCCACGACATTAATCAGCCGCCCCTCGGTGACGAGATCGATGTGAACTTGGGGGTAGCGCTGAAGGTAGGTGAGAATGAGTGGCGCCATGATTTCGCGCGCGGCAGTCGCGAAGGCGTTGATCCGCAAGGTGCCGGACGGCGTCTCCTGTTGGGAACGCGCCGTGTTCATCGTCTTTTGGGTGTCTTCGAGCGCCGGCTTGATCTGTGCGACGAAGCTGCGCCCCGCATAGGTGAGCGAGACGCTGCGCGTGGTGCGGTTGAACAGGCGAACCGAAAGCTCCCGCTCAAGCTTGCCGACTGCGTTGCTGATGGCAGTGGTCGACATGCCGAGATCGAGCGCCGCCGCACGGAACGAGCCGCACCGGACGATGGCGAGAACGGCCTCAAGCTCGATGAGGGAATGACGCATGATTGTCCCGGTTATCGCGATGCCTCATGCCGCTTTGTCTCGATTATCACGGGATTAGTCCATCGCTAGATCATCCTCATCAACGTTGAGGAAATGACCATGCTGATGGACCTGCCCAAGCCGATCGCCAACTATGTCGAGGCGAATGCCCGTCTCGATCTTGACGGCATGCTGAAGCCGTTCCGGCCCGACGCGGTCTTCATCGACAACGGCAAGCACTTCGACGGGCAGGCGGCGATCCGCCGGCTGTTCGAGGAAGAGGTGATGCTGGTGAAGGCGATCTTTACGCCCGACACCGTCCGAAACGACGGCGGCGATGTCATCGTCGAAGGCCCCGCGCACGGCGATTTTCCCGGCAGCCCGCTGCGCTTCACCTACCGCTTCACGCTGGAGGACGGCGCGATTAAGACGCTGGAGACGACGGTATGAGCATCGAGGCCGATCCCAACGAACTCGCGGGCAAGCGTGTGCTCGTCAGCGGCGGCACCAAGGGGCTCGGCCGTGCCACGGTCGAGCGTTTCCTCGCTGGTGGCGCGCAGGTCATCTCCGCCGCCCGGACTATCAAGAATCCAATTGAGGGCGTCGCGTATGTCGAGGCGGATCTGACGACGGCCGAGGGAGGCGAGGCGCTGGCGGCGGCAGCGTTGGAGCGGCTGGGCGGGATCGACATCCTGGCCCATGTGATTGGCGGCTCCGCGATGCCGCCCGGTGGCTTTGCAGCCCTGACCGACGACATCTGGCTGTCGGAGCTGAACCTGAACCTGCTGGCGACGGTGCGCCTCGACCGCCTTCTGATCCCGCAAATGATCGATCGCGGCGGTGGCGCGGTGGTGCATGTTACGTCGACCCAATCGGTGCTGCCTTTGCCGGAGTCCACCACCGCCTACGCTGCCGCGAAGGCGGCGCTGAGGACCTACAGCAAATCCATCTCCAAGGAGCTCGGTCCGAAGGGCGTCCGCGTCAACATCGTGTGTCCGGCTGGATCATGACCGAGGGTGCGGTCGATCTCGTGAAGGGTATGCAGGCGAGCAACGGCGGCACCTATGAGGACGCACGGCAGGCCGTGATGGCGTGGATCGGCGGCATCCCGATCGGCCGTGGCGCCGAGCCATCGGAGGTGGCGGACCTGATTGCCTTCCTGGCCTCGGATCGTGCTGCCGCCATCCATGGCGCCGAGTTCGTCATCGATGGCGGTACGGTTCCGACGGTCTAAGAATAGGCGGGGATTCGTTGACTTCTTCATCTTACCGGCACGAAGAGGCCTGTCGGTAGACGGTTGTAGCAGGTCGGCATCTGCCTGAACGAACGTCTGCTTTCGGGCGCTGGATGTGCTGGGATGAACGTCCGCAAGTGGGTCTCTGCTGCGGCTGACTGACGGAATGCGACGTACTGGCTGATGCCGTCGCGCTGGAATGCTGAGTCACCCACGCCTGGAATAGTGAGTCAGATCGAAGCGAACTGACGTCGACGGGAAGAGCGGCTCACGCGCGGGGCGTGGCGGCCTTCATGGGGCCTGAAACCACACTCGGATGCGAGACGCGATGGCATATCCAAATCGATAACCTTCGACCCAAGGCGGTCCATATCAAACCATCACAGCCAGATTATTTTGGGGGACGAGATGATGTCGCTAATCGCACCGTGTCCGCAAAAAGCGCAAATTTCTGCCGCTTTTGCCTTGACAATGGTGACCCCTACGGGAGGCGTTGATCCAGCGTAAAAAGCACGTATTTCTGCGGTTCTTATGGGTCGCTTGCCCATCGGTTTGTACACACGGTCTGTACCCGTGTGCAGCAGCTATTTGATCATGGCATCGGCCACCGTCAAGTGATGCAGACAGGTACCCGAACTGCTTTCTACTAAGCGCCGATACCAACCGACAGGCCGTGCGGCTCGGTTCAGACGATATCCTCTGCAACAAGCCACGCGTAAGGAACAGGGTCCGATTGTTCTGGCGTGCTGCGCCATCGGCGGTGCTCCGTAAAGCGGCTCGGCGGGGCGCCTTCCTCCCGTTGTGGCTCAATTCCGCGAGAATCCAGCAAAGCGATCAATTCGGCCATGACACCATCACGTTCGCGAACGAAGCGTGAGGCGAAGCAGCGCCACACCGTCCAACCCGCGCGCTCCAGCATGCGTTGGCGGGCCATGTCGTGCGGCCATTGATCGGGGCCGTGGTAACGGTCGCCGTCGCATTCGATCGCCAGTCGCCGGTCGTTCTCGCCTTCGACAACCAAGTCGATCCGCTTGGTACCCACCGGCACCTGCGTGTCGACGCGATAACCCCGTTCGACCAAAAGGTCGTACATTTCGATTTCGAATGGCGACTCGCATCTGGCCCGGCGATCGGCGACCATGGCAGTGTCGCCCGCAAAGGGCGCATGGAAATGTTCGATAAGGCTTCGGCGCAATTTGTCGGCCGGGCGCAAATCCTCCAACTCCACCGAGCGGACCAGCACCATCCGGTCGCGCGCCCGTGATGCGGCGACGTTGAAGCGCTGCTCATAGCCCAGGCCGGACAGGCCGCTGCTCTTCCCATCCGCGACCAGCGAGATGAACATGATGTCGCGCTCGTCGCCCTGAAAGGCTGCGGGCTCGCCGACGCGAATGTTGTGACGCAGCTGGACTTCGGAGCCCAGCACCTGCTCGATCGCTGTCATGATCGCGACGGCCTGTTCTTGGCCGAGCAACGTGGTCACGCCGATCGAGCGCTTGTGCATCGCCGGATCGTCGGCGATGCGACCGATGGCATCGACGATACAGTCGACCTCGGGCGGATTGACCTTCCCCCGGCGATAGCCGTCCTCGACCAGAATATCGATCAGCGGCGGATCAAGCCGCTCGGATGCCGATGGCAGGCGCAGCGGTACTAGCTGGTGGCTGTAGAATTGCGCTTTGGAGTATTCGATGATTGGCCCGACGCAGCGGAAATGTTCCTTGAGCAGGATCGCGCCACCAGCAAAGACGACCGTACCCAGGTCGTATAGCGACTTTTCCTCGCGTAGCGCCGATCGATAGTCTGCGACCTGTCCACCCAAATGGCGGTCGGCCAGTTGGTTCATCCGTGCCTCTTCACGGAAACCTGCATCCGGACTGACCTGCCGGTCATCGCCGACGATCAGGACTTGGCGGGCCCTTAGAAGGGCTGGAAGGGCGGCGACGGTCGATTGCGACGCTTCGTCGATGACCACCAGATCGAACAGGCCCAGTTCGGCGGGTAGCGATTCCGACACGCGGTAATGCGGCATGATCCAGCAGGGCAGGGCGTTCTTGGCGCGGTCAGCCGCGGCACGCGCATCGGCACGATAGCGACCCGCACGGATGCCGGTGCCGCGCCCCAGCTTTCGCATCGCTTGCGCATAGGAAGCGAGCGCCGTGCGAACCTGATCGCTGGCCTTCTCGGCTAGGCGGCACCAGGTGCGAAGTTCGATCGCCTCTTCATAGGCGCGGCGCAACAGGTCCTCCTGCTCGCCGCGTTCCTGCCCCAGCGCGCGCAGCCGATCATGCCGATCGACCCGGCGCAGCCAGGTGGAAAGCCTGCGTAGCGTCCAACGTTCCCGCCAGTCGCCGGGCGTCAGCGCGTCTTCAGTGCCCGTCACGGCTTCCCTGCGTAGTCGCTCCGCCCAACCGGGTGCGCCGTTTTCGGCGATCAGCGCGGTCAGATCGCGGATCGTCGCGAAGCTGGGGATCAATGCGCGCAGCACCGCCACCTCGCTCAGCGCCGCCTGCCACCGACGTTCGAGCAGATGAGCGTCGATGCCCTGCTGTCCGACCATGTCCTGCAGTATGGCAAATATTTCATCACCGATGGCGCCGCCAATGGTGCGCGCCAGAGTCACCAGTCGGTCGCGGTCCTGTTCGGCGGCGGATAGGCGGAATACCAGCAGATGCTGGTCGCACAGCATGATCAGCGCCTCGGTCGCGGCATCGTCGCCGATAAGCGGGCGTCGCCATCCGGGCAGGACTGTCCGAACGCCATCGGCCAATGCCCGCTCTTCGTGCGCCAGTGTGCGAAGGGCGGCGATGTGTGCAAGCTGCCGCCGCATGGCTTCGGCAGCGGCTGGCTCTTGCCCGGCCACCGGATCAACTCCGGCAAGCGGTCCCGCATGGTTCCACGCCGCCGCCAGCCGGATCGCCCGATCGCACAGCGCGAGATAGCGATGAACCTCGGCCCATTCGCTGGCATCACCGGGGGCGCGGCCTGAAAGCCGGACGGTGGCGACCTGCGTCTTGAGCTGTCGCGCGAACAGGCTCTGAAACAGGCCAAGATCCTCACCCGCCGCCAATCGACCAACGGTCTCGCGGAAAGCCGTATTGATGAGGGCATCATCGGGCAAAATGACCGGGCGGACTAGAAAGTGCCGCGCCTCGGCGGCAACCTGCGCGGCTTCCTCTGCCAATCCCTCGAGGGCGACCAGCGCGGGATCGTCGGCATCGGCTAACCAGCGGTCGCGCACGGTGGCCGACCAGGCAAAACCGCCCGCCATCGCCTGCCGCCGGAGGGTAAGCAGAGCCTCGGCCTGCGCGTGCAAGGTAGCGACGGCCTCGGCACCGATCTGACGTCCCAGTGCCTGATCGCCCCCGGTCCGTTCACCAAGCGCGCGGGCCTCGACCAGATCACGGTGTATCGCGCCAATCGCCGCCGCATCGGGCAGGTCGCCGGGCGGCGGTGGCTGGTCGAACAGCGCGATCCGTTCGCCCGCTTCCTTGCGTGCCGCGCGCAGCCGGATGAGGGCGGCATCGTCGAATTCGGGTTCGTGCGAGGCGATGATGTCGATCGCATCGGGCAGCCAATCCGCCAGTTCTCCCGCCGCAATTACCCGTCGTGCGGCATCGGCGGGTTCGATCGCGGCGCCGTCGATGGTCGCGCCGGTCATGGCCTGTCGACCGATATCCTCCACCTGCCGGTCGATGGTGGCAAGCTGGCGATGGATCGCTTCGATCCGGGCATCGAGCACCGCGATCTGCTGCGCCGTTTCGGTCGGGCGAGTGCGGTGCAGCCGGTCGGCAATGATGTCGACGGATTCTTGAAACTGCTTCAGTCCATCGCGATCGCTGTCGAGAAGGCTGACAGCAAGCGGGCGAACGGCGGCGGGCAGCTTGTCGCGCAGGACCTTCAGCGCGGGTGCCTTTTGCGAGGTGACGAGGACCCGTTTGCCGAGCGCCAGATAGTGACTGATGATATTGGCGATGGTGTGGGTTTTGCCGGTGCCCGGCGGCCCCTGCACGACCACCCCTGGCCGAGTAGCAAGACGCTGGATCACTTCCACCTGTTCGCGATTGAACGGCATGGGGAAGAACAGGTCATGGCCCGATCCGTCCGACGATGTGACGCCCGGCACCGTCGAGACGCCGCGATAGCTGGGATAGGCCTCCGTCGTCGCGCTGTCGGCGGGAGGTTGCAACAGGACACGGACGGCGGGAGGCAACGCCTCCGGATCGTCGATCGCGACTAGGGCGTCCTTGAACCGGCGCAGGTCGTCCATCAACTGCGTCGCCTGCCGCGTGCGTTCGATCAGGACCCAGCCGCCATCGACCTGCAGCGTCTCGCCGCTCGGTGGGTAGCGTTCGCCCAGATCGGGCAGATAATGCCCGTCGGGATCGAGCAGTGCGACCGCCCGGCGTAGCGGCGGTGCAAAGCTCTCCGCATCGAAAGGCGATAGGCCTTCGCCCTCCATCGCGTCGAGATAGCGCTGGGTGCCGGCCTGCCACTCGTCGACCGAGGGCGCATCGAGCGCATCGAGCGGAGCTGTCTCGATCCCCGGTGGGGCTTCGCTACGCGGGCGAATGTCGATGCGGTGCGTGACCTCGTCGAGCGTAAGTTCGACAGGGACGGTGAGCAGCGGGTGATGCAGCCGCCCGAATGGCCGGGACCAGCGCGCGACGCCGATGCCCCATACTAGTTCGACCGGCTGCTCCGACCCGCCGTCCAGCGTCTGACGAAGCGCGAAAAGGCTGTTGTACAGGTCGATCGCTTGGCGGCGGGGCCGTTCCTCCAGCGCCCAGGCGGACCAGATCTCGCGTTTGTAACCCTCGAGTGCCGCGTTCAATCGCGCAGCTTCAGGGTGATCGATCAGCGCCAGGCCGGACGTTTCGATCCCGTCGCGTAGCGCGTCATCGAGCATCTCTCTAGGCAGTTCGCGGCGCAGACTTGGTACCTGCGCGACATCGTCGCGCAGGTCGATCCAGCGTCGCAATTCTGGGTCGCTTGGCACCGGTGGAGGGCGGCGGACAAGGCGGTCGACACTCAACCAGCGATGATCGTCGCCGTCGCGCACGTTGACGAGGACGCCGGGAAGAAGGATGATATCCTCACCCGATCGCCGAAATGCACGATAGTCCGCCATGTCGCTGACCGTGCGCAATCGATCTCGTTCGGTTGCCTCGACATATTCGATCAGTGCCGTCAAGCGATCCCGCTCGATCATAAACCCCCGTCGCCTTTGCTCGATGTCATCCCACCTTCACACGCCAAGCATAGAAAGATGAAGGGGTATCGGTCATCTTTTTTGCACGGACCAAAATGGATGAAAAAATTCGGGCGGATGCGACCTTGACCTTGTGTCACTGTTCGCGCCACCATCTGGATATCTAACGGGGGCGACGATCGTATATGGTTAGCTTGCAAAAGGGACAGACGGTTTCGCTTGCGAAGTCCGATGGCGGCAGCCTGACCAAGGTTGCGATGGGATTGGGCTGGGATGTCCGCAAGGGTAAAGGGCTATTCGGTCTGTTCGGCGGCGGTGGCGGCGACATCGATCTCGATGCCTCGTGCCTGCTGTTCGATGGCAACCGCCGCATGGTCGATGAGGTCTGGTTCCGCCAATTGTCGAGCAAGGATGGCAGCATCGTCCATAGCGGCGATAATCGGACCGGTGCTGGCGACGGCGATGACGAGACGATCAATGTCGATCTGTCGCGCGTTCCATCTTCGGTCCAGACCTTGGTCTTCACGGTCAACAGCTTCCAGGGCGACAGCTTTGAGCGGATCGCCAATGCCTATTGCCGATTGGTCGACCTGACCACGGGACGCGAGATGGCGCGCTACGACCTGACGGGGGAGGGCAGCCACACCGGGCAGGTGATGGCCAAGCTGACCCGCAACGGTCAGAGTTGGGACATGAAGGCGTTGGGCGAGCGGACCATGGGGCGCACGTTCCACGACATGAGTTCCGCGATCAACGCTGTTCTCTGAGCTATCGTCCAGGCGGGGAATTGCGGGGCATGACCGAGCTTCAACAGGGCGGCAACACGCCTGTCACCGGCAGCAGGATGTCTGTCGGCTTTTCGTGGGCGATACCATCGGGGCGTGATGTCGAGGCGGATGCGTCTGCTTATCTGCTGACCGCAGGCGGTAAGGTCCGCGGCGATGCGGACATGGTGTTCTACAACCAGCCTGATGGTGCGGCTGGCGCGGTGCGCTTCGGGGATCGTACCGGACCACGCGGCGGCTTTACTGTCGATCTGGCGCAGTTGCCCGTCGAGCTGGAGCGCATTGTTTTCTGCGTGACGATCCACGAGGCGCAGGCCAAGGGGCAGACGTTGGCGCTGCTCGCCGATGCCGAAATCTCCGTGACCCCGGCGGGCGGCGGCGACACGATCCGCTATCGGCCGATGTTGGCTGGCGCGACGGAAGCGGCGATGGTGCTGGGTGAACTCTATCGGCGGGGTAGCCAGTGGAAGTTTCGCGCCGTGGGGCAGGGGTTCAATGGCGGCCTGGCACCCTTGGCGCGCTCCTTTGGGATCGAGGTGGCCGAGGACGCCGCTCCGCCGCCGGCGCCTCCGCCACCCCCACCGGCGCCGCCTGTTCGTTTGAGCAAGGTCACGCTCGACAAGCCGGGGCAGACGGTCAGCCTGGAGAAGAAGGGCAATCATTTCGGCGAGATCGTCGTCAACCTCAATTGGTCGCGCGGGCGCAAAGCGTTTTTCGGTGGCAGCACCGCGATTGATCTGGATTTGGGGTGCCTGTTTGAACTGACCAATGGTCGTAAGGGCGTGGTACAGGCGCTGGGACGGGCATTCGGTGGTTTTGATCAGGCCCCCTATATCGCCCTCTCTGGTGACGATCGCACGGGCGATGTCTCGCAGGGAGAAACGATGCGCATCAATGGCGCGCATTGGTCGGACCTGCGTCGCATCGTCGTCTTCGCCAATATCTATGACGGTGTCCCGAACTGGCAGCAGACCGACGGCGTGGTGACGGTCACCATGCCGGACCAGCCGCCGATCGAAGTCCGCATGACCGAGGGGCGCAATGACCGTCGTCTGTGCGGCATCGTCCTGATCGAGAATGACGGCGGGCGGCTGAAGGCGACGCGGATCGTCGAATATGTTCGCGACCAGCAGGTGCTCGACGAACGTTTCGACTGGGGCCTTCGCTGGGTCGCGGGCAGCAAGGATTAAGGCCGTCCCACCATGGTCGACGGCATACGGGGGAAGAATGTTTAAATATTTCAAAGGATCGTTCGTGTTCGCGGCGATCTGTCTCGCGATCGGGGCCTGGATCGGCTGGACGCTGACGCACGATATCGCAGGCACGCTCGGCATCTTGTGGATCGTATTGGTGCTCGGTGTCCTGGAGGTCTCGCTGTCGTTCGACAACGCGGTGGTCAACGCCACCGTGCTGCGCGACATGACGCCGGTTTGGCAGCGTCGCTTCCTGACCTGGGGCATCATCATCGCGGTGTTTGGGATGCGCATCCTGTTCCCGCTGGTCATCGTCGCGATCGCGGCACGCCTGGGGCCGATCGATGCGGTGGTGCTCGCTGCGACCGACCCTGTCGCCTATGAACGGATCATCACCGGCGCGCATGTCGGCATCTCGGGCTTCGGTGGCGCATTCCTGGCGATGGTCGGGCTGACCTTCTTCCTCGACGAGGAAAAGGATTCGCATTGGATTGGCCTGATCGAGCGGCCTTTTGCCGGTCTCTCGCGGATTTCGGGGCTGGCGATCGGCATCGTGCTGCTGGCGCTCTATAGCATCTCGCGCGCCATTCCTGCGGAGGAGGCGATGACCTTCCTGACCGCCGGGATTTTCGGCCTGCTCGCCTATATCGCGGTGCAGGCGGTAGGTGCGATCCTGGAGAAGGACGACGAGGAACCCACCTCGGGCAATGCGGCTGCGACGGTCGCGGTGGCCAAGTCTGGCTTGGCGGCGTTTCTATATCTCGAAGTGCTGGACGCCAGCTTTTCGTTCGACGGGGTGATCGGTGCGTTCGCACTATCGAACAACCTGTTCATCATCGCACTCGGGCTGGGTATCGGTGCCATGTTCGTCCGGTCGATGACGGTTATGCTGGTCGATAAGGGAACGCTGACCGAATATCGCTACCTGGAGCATGGTGCATTCTACGCCATCATCGCGCTGGCCGCGATCATGCTGATCTCGATCCGGGTCGAAGTGCCCGAAACCGTGACCGGCCTGATCGGCGCGGCGTTCATCGGCATGGCGTTGTTCGCATCGGTTCGCGCCAATCGGCGGGAAGGCGATGGCGATGTGGCGCTGGAGGATGCGGTGCCGGTCGCGCCGACCGGCGAACGCCTGTCCATCTGAACGATCAAGAGAGAGGAAGCACATTCATGTCAGTCAGTCTGGCCAAGGGCGGCAATGTCAGCCTGTCGAAAGAAGAACCCGGCCTCACCCATATCCTGATCGGTCTGGGCTGGGACACGCGGACCACGGACGGCACCGATTTTGACCTAGACGCCAGCGCCTTCCTGCTGGGTGCAGGCGATAAGGTTCGCGGGGATTCTGATTTCATCTTCTACAACAACCTGCGCTCGTCCGACGGCTCGGTCGAGCATACCGGCGACAACCGCACCGGCGAGGGTGATGGTGATGACGAGGCGCTGAAGGTCGAACTGGGCAAGGTGCCCGCCGATGTCCAGAAGATCGCGGTCAGCGTCACCATCCATGAGGGCGAGGCGCGGCGCCAAAGCTTCGGCATGGTGTCGAACGCGTTCATCCGCGTGGTCAACGATGTCACCGGTCGCGAGATCGCGCGTTATGACCTGTCCGAGGATGCCTCGACCGAGACGGCGATGATCTTCGGTGAGGTCTATCGCCATAATGGCGAGTGGAAATTCCGCGCTGTCGGCCAAGGTTTCAAGGGCGGCCTGGCTCCCATGGCCCGCAATTATGGCGTCAATGTCGGCTGATCGCCGACCTTATCGAGGATAGCAAAAATGGCAGTTTCTCTCTCCAAGGGCGGCAATGTCAGCCTTAGCAAGGAAGCACCAGGCCTGCGCGGCGTGCGTGTCGGCTTGGGCTGGGACACGCGCGTGACGGATGGCAGCGCGTTCGATCTCGATGCCAGCGTGTTCCTGCTGAACGAAGGTGGGCGGGTGCGCTCGGATGCCGATTTCGTATTCTACAACAACAAGAACGGCGCGAACGGCGCGGTCGTCCACCAGGGTGACAACCTGACCGGCGAGGGCAGCGGCGACGACGAAGTCGTGGTCGTCGGTCTCGATCAGCTTCCCGCCGACATCCAGAAGCTCAGCTTCGCGGTGACGATCCACGAAGCTGAGGGGCGCCGCCAGAATTTTGGCATGGTGTCCAACGCCTATATCCGGGTGGTTAACGCGGACGGCGGTACGGAGATCGCACGCTACGATCTGTCGGAAGACGCCTCGACCGAAACGGCGATGATCTTCGGCGATCTGTATCGCCACAATGGCGAGTGGAAGTTCAAGGCGATCGGCCAGGGCTTCGCCGGTGGTCTGGGGCCGCTCGCCCAGTCGCTGGGCGTCAATATCTGACGACGCGATCCCGCCGGGCAAACCGGCGGGATCGGCCTGTCGTGGTCGTTCATTCGGGACATTCTCACTTCATGTCGGCCGTGCCGGACCTCGCGCCTCCGCCCTATCGCATCGCTCTGCCGACCGGTCAGTTGACCATCCGCGTCGACCACAGCCGCTGGCCGTTGGACGCGCTTTGTGATTTTGCCGCGCGGGAGAACCCCAAGCGCGGCTATCTGGTCGTGTCGCGAGTGCTGGGGCGGCATCTGCCCGCGCGGCCCAGCGTCATGCGGCGCAGCGTTCGCGACCTGGCTTCCGCCATCCCCGCCGATATGCCCGGCCCGGTGCTGGTCATCGGACTGGCCGAGACGGCGGTTTGTCTGGGCCAGACGCTGCACGAGGAATGGCAGCGTCTGACCGGGCGCGAGGATGCCGGCTTCATCCATTCCACGCGACAAACGGTCGACGCACCGCTGCTGTGCCGGTTCGAGGAACCGCACAGCCACGCCTCGGCGCATCTGATCTATCGCCCGCAGTTCGATGCACTGGCCTGTCCCCGATCGCTGGTGATCGTCGATGACGAGATTTCGACCGGCACCACCCTTCGCAACCTTGCAGCCGCATTGATCGCCGAATGGCCGCAGGTTGAAAGGGTCGTTGTGGCGACGCTGACCGACTGGACGGCGGGTACGGAGCGTTGGAGCGCCATGCCGCGCCCAACCGAAGTAGTATCGCTGCTTCGCGGGCAATTGGACTGGACGCCTGCCACCGACCACCATTCCGATCCGGGATTCGAGGCGCGGGCGGGATCGCTCGGCACCATGCCGACACATATCAATTACGGCCGGTTGGGGCGGTCTGACTCGCCCAACATCCTGCCCGTCGAGCCGTTACCCGATGGTATAGAGCCGTTGCGGATCATCGGTACCGGCGAGTTTACCTATTTGCCCTTTCGCCTCGCCGAACGGCTGGAGGAAGCGGGACGCGACGTCGTGGTGCAGGCGACCAGCCGCAGCCCGGCGCGGATCGGCGGCGCGATGGTGACCAAGCTGTGTTTTGGCGACAATTACGACACCGGGGTCGCCAACTATCTCTACAATGCCGATCCGGCCGATGGGCGTGCGAATTGGATCTGTCATGAAACGCCGATAGCCAGTGTCGATCCGGCGCTGATCTCTGCGCTCGATGCTTCGGTACTGGGATGGCGATGACGATAGGGGCGATCGCGTTCGTCGATTTGGATGATACGCTGTTTCAGACGATCGGGAAATGTCCCGACGATGTGCCGGTGGATCGGTTGACGCCGCTGGGCTTCACTAGGGAGGGCGACCCGCTCAGCTATGCGACGCCCCGCCAGATGTCTTTCCTAACCTGGTTGGCTCAGACGACGCGTCTGATCCCGGTCACGGCACGGAGCCTGGATGCGCTGCGCCGGGTTCATATCCCCTTCGCCGCCGCGATCTGCGCGCATGGCGGGGTGATCCTCGATGATCATGGGCAGGTGGACGAGGAATGGGCCGCCCGCATCGCCGCCAGCGCCGCTGCGCATGTCGCTGAGCTGACCGGTTATGCCGACGCCATTGCAGCCGAGGCCGAGCATAGGGAGCAGGCGATCCGCGTTCGCGTCCTGACCGAAGACGATGTGCCGCTGTACGTGCTGGTCAAACATGCGACGGCGGACAGCGCGGCGCTGAACGAGGTGGTCGACGCCGCCGTACCGGGCCTGCCCGTCGGCTGGACCGATCACCGCAACGGCAACAATATCGCGCTGATGCCGCCCTATCTGGGCAAGCGGCATGCGGTCGAGCGGCTGCTGCCCCGGTTGCGGGCCGCGCATGGCGACCTGCCGGTTCTGGGCATCGGCGACAGCCTGACCGATGCGCCGTTCATGGCGGCCTGCGACTTCGCGATGATGCCGGTGGGATCGCAACTGGGCAAGCAGGTGCTGGGTGGCGGCTGATCCCGTCACCGTCCCTGTAGGAGCGCCATTCTCGGGCAGCTACGCGCCGGAAGACGTGACGTTCCTGCTCAAGCCGGTCGCGCTCGACGCGACGGACGTCTTGGAGAAGGAGGCGCTGATCCAGTCGGGCCGCCGCCATTACTCCGAGATGATCGCGCCCGAAGCCGTGCCCGGCGACGCCTATCTCTCGCTGTATGACGCGGCTTTGGCGCGTAATGGCGCGCGGCTGGCGCAGGATATCGCAAGCCTTGCCGCGCATCTGACGGCGCGACGTCCCGGACGGCCTGTGGTGATCGCCAGCCTCGCCCGTGCGGGCACGCCGATCGGGGTGTTGCTGACGCGGGTGCTGCGTGCCGCCGGGCATGGGGTGGATCACTATGCCATCAGCATCATTCGCGATCGCGGCATCGACCGGAACGCGCTGCGCCATATCGCCGATCGCCACGATCCGGCCGATATCGTCTTCGTCGACGGGTGGACGGGGAAGGGGGCCATCGCGCAGGAAATGCGTACCAGCCTTGCCGACCAGCCCTTCGGCTTCGCGCCGGTGCTGGCGGTCGTCGCCGATCCCGCCGGACAGGCGGACATCGCCGCGACCGATGATGACTATCTGATCGCCTCGGGCCTGCTCAACGGGATCGTCTCGGGGCTGGTCAGCCGGTCGATCCTGCGGGACGATCTGGTTGGCCCTGACGATTTCCATGCCTGCGTCTCCTATCCGCAGTTCGCCGCGGCCGATCGTTCGCAAGCGTTTGTCGATGCGCTGACGCCGTTGGCGCTACGGGCGCATGCCAGGGCTATAGACGGACATGCGGCACGGCGACCGGCGCTGCGTCAGGCATGCGAGGCGATGGTCACGCGTCTGCTCGAATTGGCGCATACCATTGACCGCAACCGGATCAAGCCCGGTATCGCCGAGGCGACCCGCGCCTTGTTGCGTCGTATGCCCGAACGGTTGCTGGTCCGCGATCGCGACGATCCCGATGTCGCACATCTGCTTCATCTGGCCGAACGCGGCGGCGTTCCCGTCTCGGGCCTTGGCGACGACAGCTGTTACCGCGCAGTCGCGATCATCCGCAGCCTGGGGAACGACTTATGATGTCGGCGATGACGCTGGGTGCGACGCTCTACATGCCATGTACCCGGCCCGATCTGTTCGAGCGGTTGTTCGGTCCGGTTGCCGTGCCAGGGCTGCGCTCGGCGGTACTGTGCTTGGAAGATGCGGTCCTCGATTCCGACATCCCGCTGGCGATGGCGCATCTGGCGGCGCTGCTGCGTCGGCTGGCGCAGCGAGACGCCGTACCAGGCGAGCCGATGATCTTCGTCCGGCCGCGCGATGGGGCAATGCTGGATCATATCCTCCGCCTGCCCGGCATCGAGCGGGTCCAGGGCTTCGTCCTGCCCAAGGCCCATGCCGACAACATGCCGGCCTATCTCTCGCTACCCTATGCGCCGGGGCATCGATTGATGCCGACACTGGAGACGCGGGAGGCACTCGACCCCTATGAGCTGCGTCGGCTGCGCGATCAGTTGCTAGCGGTGCAGGATCGCATTCTTGCGCTGCGTATCGGTGGCAATGATCTGCTGCAGACCATGGGGTTGCGCCGCGTGGCGGGGCGAACCGCCTATGACGGGCCGCTGAGCGCGGTGATCGGAATGCTGGTCAGCTGCTTTGCGCCATGGGGCTTTGCCCTCAGCGCGCCGGTGTTCGAGCGGTTCGGCGACACCTCGCTGCTCCGCGACGAAGTGCAGCGCGATGTCGAGCATGGCCTCTTCACCAAATCGGCGATCCATCCCAATCAGGTTCCGGTTATCCAGGCGGCGCTCGCGGTGCCGTCGCACCAATGGAGAGAGGCGCAGGCGATCCTGGCGCCGGATAGTGCAGCGGTGTTTGCCCATCATGGGGTCATGTGCGAACCATCGACCCATCGCGGCTGGGCCGAGCGGACCCTTGCCCGCGCCGATGCCTTCGGCGTGGCGGATCCCATGGCACACCCCGCGTCGATACCGCTGCGCGCATGAGGATAGGGGAGAGTAGCATGAGCGATTATCGGACCAAGATCGACGAGCAGGTCGGCAACGGTGTCCGCTTCGAACTGTATCAATTCGTGCGCAAGAGCCACGCGCTCGGCACGCCGGTGCACGTCCCCAATGCCTCGCCCAACGGAACCGCCGCCACTATCCACCTTCATCCGCCACATCGTGCCACCGCGCGCCAGCTGCGGATCGTGCTCGATGGTGGTGCGGCGCTGCTGGAGCCGGGCGCCTTGCAATATGCCAAGGGTCGGTTGCAGATCGACATTCAGAAGAATGCCGGTGCCGGTGGCTTTTTTGCCCGCGCCATAACCTCTGCCGGGACCGGCGAGAGCGCCTTCGCGACCCGCTATGCCGGACAGGGCGAGGTCTGGACCGAGGCGACGCCCAAGCATTTCATCCTGGCGCAGATGGATGGGCCGCAGGATGCCCTAATCCTCGATGACGGTGCCTTCTACGCCTGTGACGGCAATATAGCGGTGTCGACCCATATCCATCGCTCGGTGCAGGGTGTGCTGTCGGGTAACGGCCTCATGCAGCCCAAGCTGACCGGGGCGGGGGCCTTTGTCGTGGAGTCGCCGGTGCCGGTCGACGAGATCGAGGTGGTCGAGCTGGACGGGCGTGACGAACTGATCGTCGATGGCGACCTGATGCTAATGTATTCAGCCGGGTTGCAGGTCGAGCTTCGCCCGTTGGTCCGGGGGCTGCGCAATGCGATGCGGAGTGGCGAGGGGCTGGTCTTCGTGTTTTCCGGGCGTGGCACGGTGTGGCTCACTCCGACGATGCGGCTCGGCTGAGGGACGTCAGGCGGGGCCGTTGTCGCCATAGCGCTGCTCGATGAAGCGCAGATTGTCGGCGAAGCTGTCGATATCGTCCTGCGCCATCGATCGGGACAGCGTCTCGGCGCGGGTGACCATGCGATCGAGCGCCTCGTTGAGATTATAGCTCGCCGAACGACCCGTTGTGCGGAAAATCTCGGCGCGGTGGGCAGGGGGGATTTCGGCATAGCTGGCGATCAGTCGCGGCAGATGCGTGTCGCGCATCTGGCGAACCTCGGCCAATGCCGAGACCATCAGGCTGTTGTCCCGGGCACGCGCCTCAATATCCGCAATGAGCGAGACGAGCTGGGCCACGCGCGGGCGCGACGCATCGGGGAGGCGTTCGTCGTCGGGGCTGATGGCAGGGGTGCTTGGAACGGGCGCAGGGGGCTGGGTGGCCGACCCGTCATCGGGGGCCGAGAGCCAGTTGGCGATCCGATCAAGAAACCCCGAAACCATGTCTTGCGCTTGTCGCCTCCAACTGGACGCGAGCCTACCGCATGCAGCGGCTACAAATCCAGCGGGCTGGTGGAATTGTCACGCGATGCCAGTGTTTCCATCGCTTGGTGCGCCTCGGCCAGGGCAGCACGAAGCTTGTCTCGGGCGCGCTCGGCGGCGTGGCCTGGGTCGATAAGCGTCTGATCGCTCATCACCTGCCGGGCCGCCATGGCGACTTGCAGCGCCGACAGCGTTGCGTTGCGCGCCTGGACGATCGCCTTGTCGAGCACGGTCTGATTAGCGATCAGCAGGTCCAGCGTCATCACAGCCTGGCGGTGAATGGCCTGCTGGGTGAGCAGGGCCTGTTCGCGTTCCAGCAGGATGGCCGATCCGCGATCCTGCACGGCGGCGGCGCGTTCCGGCTGCTCGACCCGCAACTCCCGCGCCGCGGACTCGATCATGGGCCGTAATAGCTCGATCGTCGTCAAAGCCTGCTCCAATCCGCCAGCGGCCTTGGCCAGACGATCGCGGGCCGATATGAGGAGGATCATCCGCCGCGTGGATTCATCCCGTTCGGCATCCAGGCGCATCACCAGCGTGTCGATGTCTTTGGTTGATAGGCCGGGAGCAGAATGCTGACGGACCCGTAGCCACTGAAAGCGAGGCGGCGGCGGGGGCGCGTCCCATGCCGCGATCGACCGCCCGATGTCCGCTATGATGGTCTGCGCGGATCGGCCCTCGGCCAGTGCAGGCAGGTGAGCCGTCGCATCGGAGGATGCTCGCATGGCACCCTCGCCAATCCGGTCGAGTATAACGTCACTGGCATCGCGGACCCACCGTCGGACGATTTCTCTCGCAGCTATCTTCAATTCGGTTCCTACCACGACCGGGCTTCGAGAATTGCTGGGCTCACCGTCTACCATGTGTGTCTGATCATTCTGCCGCGGTGGAACCCACCACAGAATATGGAATATGCATCGGCGCTGTAAAGCTGGGTGACCTGAGGGGCGAGGAAAGGCGCCATCATGACCGGAGATGAGGAAATTCAGGCGCAACAACGCAAATCGGCGGCTGGGCCGCCAATTTGCCGGTGTGCGCGCGCTCGTTCAGGGGCGATCGAGCGCGGTGTCCTCCAGCCGCGCGCGGCTTCCGGAAGGCGGGAGGGGGTACTTGTCGGCGCCGGACTGATGCCGGACACTATGAGGCATGACCGGTCCTGGCCTGCCCGACGAACAGCCCGTCTTTGCGCATCATGTGCGCGCGCTCCTGGCGCGTCAAGCGCAGGCCGACCGGGATCTGGTGGGAGCGTCGTACCGGTGTGGACGCAATCATCAGCCCGAGGCGGAGCCGGGACAATCGCCAGCCCGTCGCAAGGCGGATGCGCTCGCCGCAGCGGTCGGCATCGACTTCCACCGACCCAGCCCGATCCGGCGAGGTGGCCGCCAGACAGGTGGCGGCCGGGTACCGCATTTCGACATGAAGCCTATGGGCAAGACCCACGTACCGACTAGCAGAGACGGAAAGGTTCACCACGGCTTCAAGGCCAAGGCCACGGGAGGCGAGCATTTCGATTATCTGCGCGACGGCGCGAAGGTCACGATCATCAGCCATCTCGACTATATCCGGCGCGATCAAGCGGTCGCCGATCTGGCCGAGAACCTCGTCATCGATATGATCGATGAGCAGGTGATCCGGGGCGGTATGAACGCCCGGGCCATCGTCTCGAACATTGCTGGCAGCCCCGACCGTCAGCGGTCGCTATTCATTGCGGCCGAGCAATGCGAACGGACGCCCAAGCTTCACCATCTCACCGCGTCGACCGCAGACGTCAAACGATATGATAGGGTGGCTGGATTTGCGACAAGTCCGGATTGGCTGCGTGACATGAGCCGCAGACTGAAGGCAGCGCGACGGGAAGCCGAAGCCGAGGCGGCGGCTAAGGGACGCCCCTTCAAGGACCGGCAGGTCATCGTCGGGGATGTCACGCCCGAGGAGGCGTTCGACCGGCTGACCTGGTTCGATAAGCATCCCAGCTTCCCCGCGCCGCGATGGCAGCAGGGACGGACGGGGCGCAGTCACCATCGCTTCGTGCAGGAACTGCCCGCCGACTCCGAGCCCGAGCAGCATGGCCAGATCCTCCGCAACATCGTCGCGATGCTGGCGGCGGATGGCTGGATGGCGGTGGGGGTGATCCACCAGCCCGATCAGCACGGCGACAAGCGCAATTTCCACATCCATGTCGACGCCTATGACCGCCCGGCGAAGTGGCTGGACGAGGAGGGCAAATGGGATTTCGAGGTGGTCGAGCGAAAGAATGGCAAGAACACCCGGCCCTACCGGCAGAACAAGGTCAGCTACCGCGCGGAGCCGGGCAACAACGGAAAGCGTGCCAAGGTCGACACCGCCGAGCTCATGCGCGGGCGCTTCATCGACATCGTCAACGCGGTGATGGGTGAGGAGCGCTATCTCCACGGCACCTATAAGGAAAACGGCATCGCCCTGACCCCGCTCGAGCATATGGGCAATCGCGCGACCGGTCACGAGCGGCGTGGGGTCGCGACGGAGGTCGGCACCCGCAACGCGCGGCGGATCGTGAGCGATGAGCTTGCTGCCTGCGATAGGAAGGCGGCCGCTGCGACGGACGTGCTGGCCAGGGACATGGCGCTGATCCTGCCGTCGATCGGTGACCAGCCCGATGCGGTTGCCGCCGCCCGGCGGTATGAGCGATTGTCCCGCCGGCTGATCCAGCGCCGCCATGACATGGACGTCGCCGATGTCGTGGTGGCGGCATCGCGATCAAGGGCCGAAGCGGTGATCGCAACGCTGGAGCCGGAGCCCGGCCGCCGGACCAAGCCGCGCGCTGGCGACCGTGCGCTGTTGGAGGCGGCGCATGCGCATCTCGACTGGGTGGTGCAGCATTCGCCCTCGGATGATGAGCGTGCGGCGGAACGGCAGCGGATCGCCCGGATCGAAGCGCAGGTTGGTGCCGCATGGGACGAGGTGGCGGCGGCGATTGCGACAAAGGGCCAACGCATTCCTGCGATCACCTATGTTTCCACACGGACGGCGCCCGCCGCAACGATGCCCCATCCGGATTATCGGGAGCAGGTGCGTGGACGCCTTCGCCAATGGCTGACGCAGCATGGACGAGATGAGGGGCGGCTGATCTTTGAAGGCGGCACCGTGCGCCTGGCACCGGACCAGCCGAAAGCGATCGACCGGCTGATGCGGCTGTCCGCTGGCGAGGAGGAGTTCCAGAATTGGCTTACCAGTGAACGGGAGCGGCGGGCCGATCAGGCCGCAGCCGATGCCAAGCGGCAGCGCGACAAGCAGGCAGCGCTGCAACGCGCCGAGGCGGGCCGTCGCGAGCAACAGGCCGCGAAGGCGGAAGCGGGCAAGGTTGTCAGAACGATATCGCCGCCGGAGGACCGTGCGCGGCCAGCACCTGTCGTTGTCGACATGCCCGCTGCCCAGCCTCCGGGCAGGCCGCCCGTGCCGGAAAGGAAATCGCCGCCCGAACCTGTTCCCCCCGCTTCCCAGCCCGTTGATCGACGACCGCCTGATCCACCCGTTGTGACCAGGGTCGATCCGCAGCGAGAGGAGGAACGCGAGCGGCAGGTGCCGTCCAGGCCCGCCCCGCGGGACAGGCCGAACGGCCCACCGCCGGGTATCCGGAGCAAGGGGCCGGACGACGCAGCGGCGCCCCAGCGCCCGATGGATCGCGGTTCAGAAAGATAATGACGGTTTTCGGGCCGCCCCGATCGATGCGATCGGCCAGAAGGAAGGAGGGGGATAGCCTGGCGGCTGCACCATGATGGTGAAATGGACCTGAAGGCGACGCGAGCAGCCCCGCGCCGCCGGACTGGAAATGATATGAAGACCAAGACGAACGTGGTGCCCGGCTGGCTGAGCCCGGCGCAAGTGATGGATACGCTGTACGATGTGCGCGAGCCCGGGTGCGAGGATTTGGGCTATGCCCTGCTACGCCCCCGCGCAAAGCAGAAGGCGAACAGCGCGGCCGCGCTGCTCCGCGCGAAGATGGCGCCCGTCGAGCCGACCAGCGCCGCGCGCACGACCGCCTGCGGCATCCCGGTGACCGCCCGCCAGCACCGGCTCGTGCTTGCTCGGGGTGTCGGGGACATGGCGTTGGCGCCGCTGCTCGACGAGTACGACCAAGCGGTTCGCCCGCACCAGCGCCTGCTCGCCGGTGTGCTGACGGTGCGCGGCGATATCAGCGCGCCGCTCCACGACCTGTTCGACATGGCGACCAGCTATGCTGCGATCCATCTCGCCTGCGGCCGCTCGCTGACCAGCGTGGTCGTAGCCCATGCCCCCGGCGACGAACTGAGCCGCGCGCTGCCGCATGTCCATATCTGCATGCTGGCACGGCAGCACACCCCGAGCGGCTGGGCCGCCGAGCATTCCGATCTCGCCGACACAACGCACCGCATGTGGGCGGAGGAATGGGGCGCTTTCCGTGCCGGATGGGAGCAAATGGTCGCCGCTTGAGCAGGTGGACGGGGCGGCGACGGCCGCCCCGTTTGATCGTCAGAACGCGGCCCGGTCGGTCTTGGGCGCCCGCGCCAGCACGGCGGCATCGAACGCCTGCTTGAGGCGGCGATCGGCATCGGTGCCCGCTTCCAGGATGATGGAATTGGTGCCCATGCCGGTGCTGCCCCGCAGCGTCGGCCACGCCGTATCGAGCTCGCCACCGGTATAGGTCATGCCGCAGATCTTCATTGCCTGCGGCGCACACCAATGCCAGCTAAGCCCCTGATCCTTCACCGCATCGGGCTTGCCGTACTTGGCGGAAAGCTGCGCCTTCATCGCGGCTTCGCCCATCGCGGTGCCTGGGATGGTGACCTCGACGCGCGACACGCTGTCGCCGCCGGCGATTTGGGCGAACTGGATGTCGGCGCGCTCTTGGTGTGACCCCATGGCGATGATTTCGGCGATCCCCGCATAGGTCGGATTGGGTGCCGCCGCACCATTGCGGTTCGCCACTTCCACCGCGACGCGCTGGGCGAAGGACGCAGTTTTGCGCGTTTCGGTTACCCTGTATCCGGCCTGTTGCAGGGCGGCCTTCACCTGCTGCGGCGTGTCGCCGAGCCGAATGCCGGCCACGTCCATGGCGGCCGGATCGGCGGCATAGCCGGGCGCGGCGAAGGTGAGCAGGCCAGCGGCAACCGCCGCGAATATCATTCTGTCGTACATGGTTATGTCCTTGTGGTGATGCTGGATCAGCGGAGGGTCAGGCTGAGAAAGCCGGCGGTGTCCTGCGCGCCGGCGACGTGGCCGGCATCGAAGGCGTGGGCGACGCCGAACCGCAGCGAGGAGGTGGGCGACAGCGCGGCCGACCAGCCAAGCTCGACATCCATCTCGCGTGCGGTCGGTGTCAGGTCGACGCTGGCAAGGCGGGTGGCGAGCGCGCCGGTCATGAGATCATAGGCGATGGGCGCCTCGACCACCGCGCGGGCACGTTCGAGCCGGAGCGGTGATGATAGACCAAGTGTGACGGTACCGCCGCCGAGGCGATGCGCGGCGTCGAGCGCGAAGGCCGTCCCGGTCATCGGGCCGGTGAAGCGCAGCAGGTCCGATCCGCCAGCGACCTGGGTGGTGGCGGCCGTGGCCCGTACCGACAGCAGCACGCCTGCAAGGCTGCGGCTCGCGATCAGGGTGGCAAGCGTCGTCCGGCTGCCCGAGAGGGCAAAGCCAGCCGGCCCGTGCAGACCCAGTACCTGACCGCGTTCGGTGAGGTCCGATAGCTCGACACCAAGGCCCAGCGGGGTGGCGAAGGTGACACTGCGCAAAGCAGAGCGGCCGTCGCGTGATGCGCCGGATGCAAAGGCCGCCGACCAGCCGTTGCCACTCCACGACGATGACATGCCGACCGGTGCAGCGACGACACCACGCAGGGCAGAGCCGGCAATGCCAGCACCTTGCCCGACCGCGACATTGGCGCTGAAGCTGACGGTCTGGCCTGCGGCAGGCGAGAAGGCGAAGGTGGCCAAGCGACTGGACCGCGCCGCGGCCCATGGCCCCGTGGCAGCGGAGGCCAAGCCGAGTTTCGCGTCGCTGGCACTCGTGGCGAGCCACGGCGGATCGATCGTCCCCAGCATGGCGCCTGCGAGCAACCCCGAACCCCGGCTGCGTGGTGCGGCGGTGCCGGTCATGGTGAAGTCGCGGCCATAGCGGTCGAACACCGTCATGCGGGTCACGGCGTCGGATAGCTGGCCACCGCTGCCGAACGGACCGGACAGGCTGAGCGAGGAATAGCGTGCCAGCACCATGTCGGCAGCGGTAAAGGCGCTGGCGGGCGCCTGCGCCTTTACCGCGGCTTCGACGTTGAGCAAGCCTGCACCAAAGATCTGGTCGGCACCCTTGTCGCCCAGGTCGGTTGCGGTATCGAGCAGGATGCGCGAGATCGCCTTGCCGCCGAGTTGCGGCCAGTATTGCTTGAGCAGCGCGGCCGCCCCGGCGATCGCGGGGGCGGCGAAGCTGTTGCCCGTGACCGTGGTGATTTGTCCGTCCTTGCCGACGACGCTGACGTCCGTCGCGACCACCGCCAGCGTGCGGTCTGCGAGATCGCCGGGCAGGCCGTTGCCGCTGGGCGGTCGCAGCGCACTGTCGACACGGACGCCAAACAGGAAATTGTCCTTGTTCTCCAGATTGTTGCCGACAAGGTTGCGCGTGATCGTGCCGGGGGCGGCACTCTTGTCGTCGACGAAGTTGGAGACGGACTGGACCAGCAGCCGGTCGGCCTTGACGACCCCGTCCATGGAGGTGCGTTGTTCTGCTGCGGCCTGACCGCCTGCTTCGCCGTTCAGGCTCAGCGAGATGACGAACGCGCCTTTCTCCACCGCATAGGCAATCGCCGGGGCGATATTCATCGGATTAGCGCTGTCCGCCTCCTTGATTACGGAGGTCGCGGTGACGCCTTCGAGATCGGGGGCGGCGATCTTGAGGGCGAGTAATGTGGCGTCATAGGCGAAGCCGTGCACGCCCGAGCCGTTTTTCGCGGCGAGCGCGACCGAGGCGACCTCGGTGCCATGGCCCTGCACATCGTCGAGCGGGAAGGTCACCGTCTCCGGCGCACAGGTGGCGCAGCGCGCGATCTTGCTCTCGAACGTTTTGCTGTCGGGCGAGATACGGCCAGCGAACTCGGCGCTGCTGGTGGCGATCCCGGTATCGATGACGGCGATGGTCACGCCCTTGCCAGTGATGCCCTTGTCATAGGCATAGGTGGCCTTCGCGCCGACCACCGCACCCGATGCCTTATACTCGGCGCTGTCCGCAGCACTGGGCGGCGGGGTCGGTGTGGGGGATGGCGACGGTGTTGGGCTGGGTGTCGACGTGGGTGCGGGCGTCGGCAATGAACCGGACGAAGCGACGCCACCGCCTCCGCCGCCACAGGCCGCGAGCAGCATGGCTGCCGAAATCACCGATGATGTCTGAAAAGCTTTCCGCCATTGGCGGCCAAGTCCCGCAACCATACGCACCCCCGTGTCGGGCGATGCATCGGCTTCCCCAGCCGGCGGCACCGCCCCGTGAAACGAGGCGATGCCGGCCCGTAAGCCGGGGATTGGAAACCTGTGATGAGACAGGCGCGAGCTTGTGGGTTAGCTGCTGCCCAGGCGATGGTGAGAGGCTATCCTTTTTCGGTCAACGGTGACGGGAAAGGAGCAGGTCATGTCGAAGAAGATCGTAGCGCCGGCCTATGTCGCGGCGATGGAGCGG
>Ga0302136_1000153_pt1 | contig 33879 bp, 26 predicted proteins | sample CBN3_20m_MG_FD_203116 | JGI IMG/M metagenome (GOLD analysis project Ga0302136, IMG submission 203116) | Marine microbial communities from Western Arctic Ocean, Canada - CBN3_20m | ecosystem: Environmental > Aquatic > Marine > Oceanic | place: Canada: Western Arctic Ocean | collected 2017-09-15
CCACCGCTAGCTCCGCCCGAAACCAACTCCCTACGCACCTGCCTCGCCTCGTCCGCCCCAGCCCCAGCCCCTGCCGCGGCGGCGGGCGCCAGCGCCGAGAGCGGCGTTTGCATGAAGTGGTCCAGGGTCAGTAAATGCATGGCGCGTTTCGCGGCGCTTAGGGAGAAGTCGTGTTCCTTGAATCGGGTGGCCAAAAGCTCCAGCGCGGCGTTGGATAGCGCGGGCACCCTGCAGGGGTCCATCAGCGCCCTAGATTGCACCGCGGCCATGACACTTTTCGGCGAATAAAGCTTGAACGCGCGCGCGTTGAGCCGCGCCGCGACCGCCGCGGGCAACATGGAGTGCACCATCTGCGCCGACGTGGCGAGGCCGAGTAACACGCACACCGGAATCTCGTCCCCCGCGTCTGAGAGCGCCAACAACAAATCCCTCAGAATCGCGCTGTCAAAACCCTCGGTGTCCTCCAGCACGATCACCACGGGGGCGGGGGGGAGTTTCTTTTCGCATAGGGAGGCTTTACGTGTCGCCGTCGTCGTCGTCTTGTCTGCCATGGGACTTTTCCCGAAACGAGTCGGCGTTTCTTGTTTCGCCGCTCCGACCGGCGACTTCCGGGTGAGTCCAGATGCACCCCCTACGGCTTCTTCGTCTTCGTGTAAAGCATCATCTCCAATTTCTTCTCCAGCCATGTTTCCGTCAGTACTCTGGGCATTCACATCAACTGGTAAATCATCATCTCCACTTATCTCTGCAGAAGATTTCTCCGTCACGTCCACGTACCACCGCCGCAGGTGCCTCACCGACCGCCCCGAAACGCGCGTTTGCGTTTTCGACGCCGCCACGCCTCGCCGCGCGGCTTGGTGCTGCAGTTGCTCTAGGATTCGCCGGACCGCGACGCCCAGGCCTCCTCCTGCAGCACCGCTACTGCAGAGTGATACACTGACTGCTGTTTTTTCCGAGTTCCGAGAGTTTGAAGCATCGCCCCCGCCCCCGCCCCCGTCTTCATCCGCCGCCGTCGCCGCCGCGAGCGCGTTCGCCGCGAGGGATCCGCCCCGGGCTTTCAAATCCCGCGATCGCAAAAGCGCGGTGTGGCACCCCACGCCGCGTAGGTGCTGCGTGAGCTTGCTGAAAGTCTCTTCGTGGTCGTCGGAGTTCACGCCCCCGGCCAACACTAGCCCGACTGGGATGCGCTGAGCCGAGTGTTGCGGTAGGCGGGCGCCGCCGTTGCCCGTGACCAGCTGCTGCCTCTGAACGAACCCGTCCATCACGAACGACGTGAGTTTTTCAAACGCATCGCGGTTCGCGTCCGCCAACACGGCCTGGATGTCGTCGTCGGTTTGGCGCCAGCTTTGCAAATACGCATCTCTTCGAGCTTCCATCCCATCTATTGTCTCGTCGCTAACCAGCGGCACGAACGACTTACGCGCCGCCGGGCGTTTGGAAAGCGCCGGGGCTTTCCGCAACACGAACACGCCTTGAGAGACCGAATCTGCGAACCCGCCGTTACCATCGCCTCCTCCGCGCGCATCAGAACCCAACCAGCCCCCTTCCCCCCGTTTCGAGCACATCTTTGGTCGTCCCTACCACACGCACACACCAGCTAGGCCCCCAAACACACGTCTCGCCGGGCGCTAGGCACCGGAGCGCGCTGGCACTCTGGGAGATTCTCTTTGGGTGCTTAGAAAACTCGAGACCTTTCTCCGAAAAGACGTCGACCGCGATTGCGTTTTTGCGATGGACCGACGTCGATGGACTGAAATGCCAAAAAAAAGATGAGTCAGCCGTCTTCTCCTTTCGCATCTTTTACCTCTTCTGTCCGACGAGCAAATAGCACGGACGCGTACCGGTACAGTAGAAGCTGTAAGTCACAGGCAAAATGACGACAGAAAGAATCGTATTTTTTGCCGACCCGGGTTTTGGGATTTTTTTGCCGACAACCGCTTCTGCATCTGCATCTGCGTCGCGTCACTCTTGAACACGCGCGTCACGTGGCCCCGGCACACCCTCGCGTGCCGGTCACGCGTCGCGTTCGTTTCACGTTTCGCAACTCGGGAGCTGGAACAGGTATTTGCGCGCGCCCGGTTACGTGGCGTGGTCCTCGGACGAGTTCGCCGCGCAACTTAAGTTTTGTCGTTCGGCGATTTGGCGAACCGACGTGACCGACACCTCGGGGATACGATGGGGGCGTGCGCGAGCTCACCGAGGGAGGTGCACCCGGAACACGAGTTGTCACCACGTGGTCAGTCTTGCTCCACGTCACGCCCCGCGGTTTCGCCGACCCGCGCGGTGACCGGCGGACCGCGGACCGCGAAACCGCGTTCCGTACTCGCGGGCGGCGCGAACGATGCGCACGAAGAAGACGACGCGAAAGCCGCGGGTTTCGTTGCACAAACTCACACCACACTGAAAAAGTTTGGAATCACAAACTCGGAACCCGCGACCCCACTACGGTGGCCTTCATGGCTCACCACGCACGCGCCCGAGGCGCTACGAGGCATGACCCCTCGTGATGCGAAAACGCTCACCAGGATCAAGCAGATAGGCCAAGGCACGTACGGCGCGGTGTACCAGTGTTTCGACGAGCTCACAAAAAACATAGTCGCGGTGAAAAAGGTGAAACCCGCGCGGTTCGATTCAAACGAAGCCGCGGCGTTCGCGGCGAGGGAGGTTTCTGTTTTGCTGAAACTGAAGCACCAGCCGCACTGCGTGACGTTACTGGACATAGCAGTCGATGACTGCGCTGGCAATGAGGGCCACGATGACGATATCGGAATTAATAACTCCTCAAATAATTCCTCGGAATCCGCGTACCTCGTGTTTGCGTTTTCGCCGCACGACTTGGCGGGGTTGGTGTCCGCGACAACGAAAGGCGGCCTGCGCCTTGGCCAGGTCAAACGGCTCGCCTGGCAATTGTTCAGCGCCATCGCGAGCTGTCACGAAAACGGGGTGTTACACCGGGACATAAAGGGAAGCAACCTGCTTGTGGACGGAAACGGGGTGTTGAAGCTCGCCGACTTCGGGCTCGCGGTGGACGTGGGGTCGGCGAGGGCGGCGCGGGGAGACGGCGACAAAGACGGTGGTGAAAAAAAGAAACCGGAAGAAATCGAAACAACGCAGCGCGTCCCCCTCACACCTCGCGTGGTCACCCTGTGGTACCGCCCGCCCGAGTTACTCCTAGGCGCGACGGAGTACGACGGTGCGGGGCTTTCCCAATCACCACATCACACCGCCTCCCTGCTCGGCCCGATTACCCGCCCGGCTGTTTACCCGTGATACTGTTACCGCCGTAACTGTTACCTTCCCAATACCAGATATACACATGGCCTCCGAGACTGACACGTTACTTCTTTTTTATCGAACCAGGCCGCGTCGACGTGTGGAGCGCGGGGTGTGTTTTGGCGGAGCTGATTTCGGGCGAACCCGTGTTTCCGGTAAGTATTTCCCAACTCCAAATCCCATGACTGTTTGCCCATACAAGACTAACACCTCTTTTTCAAACAGGGGCGAACGGAGGTTGACCAGCTCGGGAAGATTCTGAACGTCTGCGGCGGCGCGAACTTCGGGTAAGTATTTCCCACCCAACACATTCCACCGACTGATTGTCCATACGAGACTGACATTTCTTTTATTTCAATCAGGAGGATCCCGGGGGGCTCGCCTGGAGGTAGTAAGAAAAAAGGCCGGTCCCTCGAGAACAGTCAAGCTAGCGACGCGGCGGCACTCACCTCCCTCGGCGTTGTTCGCGATGGTGATTTCGTGTTCAAAGAAGACGCCGGGCGCTGTCGGGTTCGCGATTTGTTCCAAGGGTTCCCAGACGAGGCGCTCGATTTGCTTGAGAGGATTTTCGTGCTGGACCCGGCGCACCGTCTGACCGCGAAACAAGTGCTTACGCACGCGTTCTTTCGTAACGGGCCAGCCCCCGAACCCCTTCGCCTGACGCATTTGCAAAACACGCACGAGTTTGGCACGCGGCGGCGGCACGAGCGCGTGCGACACGAACTCGGGGTGTCCCCCCCGCGGGTTGCGATTAACGTTCTGGAAACAAACGAAACCTTCGACCCGAGTTCGTTGCGGTACCTGGTCAAATCCAACATCGAAAAGCGGGCGATGGAAAAGCGCGACGCGCGCCTCGAGGCGGAACGGCGTGCGGTGTACCGCGCCGATTGCGACCGGCGGTCCAGCGACGGGAGCGTCATCAGCACCTCGAGTGAACCCGGAACGGACGACTCACCCGAATCCTCCGACTGCGACGACCAAAACGCCGCAAAGCCGGTGACGGGGAAAAAATCAGGGCAGTCGGTTTTGACCGGCGCGCGCGGGCCCAGGAAAGAAATTTTATAAACTAGTTGTGTATTAATAAAAGTACCCGTAAGGCTACCCGTGAGGCTCCCCTAACCCCGTCGCGTAATCCTGGCGCCCAACGCGTTTAGTTTCGCGTCCAGTTGTTCGTACCCGCGGTCCAAGTGCGTAACCCCATACACGTTCGTCACGTCGTGGTCACCGCACACCAGCCCGGCCAACACAAGCGCCGCGGTGGCGCGTAGGTCTTGGCCGGTGACGTCGCGCGGGGTTAACGGCGCGCCGTTCGAGCCGCGGATGGACCGTTTGGCGTTTTTTTTGTCGGTGTCGTCGGCGTCGTCGTTTTCGTAACCCCCAAACTCTTCGTCTTCCCCAAACATCGCCGACATCAGCCCCAGCTCTTTGACGTGTCCGAACCTGTTTTCAAACACGGTTTCCGTGACCACTGATACCCCGGCTGCCACCGCGCACAGCACGCAAAGCTGCGGCTGCATGTCGGTCGGTATTCCTGGGAACGGCGCGGTGGCGAAGGTGACGCTTTTCAAAACAACTTTTGGCGGGTAGATCGTGAGACGCGCGAGCCGGTCGTCGCCTTGGAAGCCCTTCCCGGTTTCGCAAAGCGGCTCACTCGAAAACGTACACCCGGAGCTTTCCAGCACCTGCATGGTGCTTTTGAGGTGCGCCAACACAACGGGGGTCACGGAAATTGACGACAAAGTCACCGCGGCGGCGACCAACAACGTACCCGCCTCAACGCGGTCGGGAATCGCGCGGTGGTGACACCCGAGGAGCGACGCGAGGTCCGGGATTACCGATACGTGCTTCATGACTGTTTGCCCATACAGAAGTTTGTTGACAGATTGCGACGATGTCTGCGATGTCTGAGACATTGATGTGCGCGACAATGTTTCAGCGCGTAACGTCCTTTCCACACCCAAACTCTGTTGCCCCTGAGACGGCGTATCAGAACGACACGTTCCAGATACTCCTTCGATGCGAATCGTACTGGTTCCCGCGCCCGTGATCCGGGCACCGCATTTGTTAAGCATCGCAGCCAGATCTGTAACTTCCGGTTCCGCCGCGGCGCCGTGAATAGTGGTCACGCCGATTGCTAAGCTCGCCGCGCACATCACCGAGTGCGTGGCGCCAACGGACGGAAACCGAAAGTGAATGTCACCCGCTCCAGTTAACTGTTTCGCGGTGGTCATCACGATCGTATCAGTTTCGGCGCAAACGCGCACGTCCGCGCCTAGTTGTTTGAAACCTTGCAAGTGCAGGTCCACCGGCCGCGTCCCGATCGCGCACCCGCCTGGATTGTAACCGAAAAGGGTCAGTTTTGCGTGGGAAAACAGGGAGGCCTCCCTGATTAGGTGAATAAGTGGGTTCACCGAAAAGACGTCCGCTCGGAGGTGACCGCAAGCCAGTCGGGAATTTTGCGCAAGGCCCAACACGCACCCGGCGACGTGATTTCGCACCGCCCGGTCCTCGCCAGCAACGGCCCGGCGGTGAAGAAGCTGGCGCGTAGTTTCTGTACCGCCGCTGGGTTTGGTGCGTGCGAAGTCAACGCACTGGCGTCCACCACGACCGTTCCGGATACCGGTGACGTCACCACCGCCCCGACCGAACGCAACACGTCGCACATGGCGATGACGTCGTTCAAACAAGGCACGTTGGTTAACGTCACCGGTGAGGCACAGGTAAGGCACCCCGCAAGCAACGCCAGCACCGCGTTCTTAGCGCCGCCAACCGGGGCGGTGCCTGTTAACGTCGCGCCGCCGGACACGGCGAGGTACGAGGCGCGGGTCACAGGTGACTCACCACCCAAGCTTTCCGCGATCGGGACGGAGGACGCGCTGGCATTCGAACCGCTGGCGAGCCTAGAGGCGTGGGTGGCATCGCGGTGGTGGAACCCGCGTCGTAGGGCGGCAGGGGCGGGCGGGTGGGAAATGGGAAATCGCTTCCACACACAACTCGCGCGTGTGCCGTGCCGAGGGAGAACGCCAGACACGGCGTGGACACTGGACGCCATGGCCGCGTCACGAACGGCCGCGCCCCCGCGGTGTGTGTTGGTGATGCGAGACGCCACCTGTCGTCCTCGATCGTCGGCAGTGGCGAAACGGTTGACCCCTCGTACCGGTCACGCGACACCGGTCACCGTTTTGCCGACCCTTCCTGCTTCCATCTCACCGGTGGCCTTGATCGACGTCCTCTTCTGCTCGTTTTCGCCTGGAATCGGGCGCTCGAATCACAAACGCTTTCCATTTTTTTTCCGCCTCACAAAAAAAACGTATGCGAAACAGTCAGAAACGTAACGTAAAAAAAAGAGAAAACGCGCCTTTTTCACAGCGTTTTAGAGAACGCCTTTTGTTTTCTGTCCTCGGAACTCCCACTGCACGCACACCCCCCCGCGCATCACGGCCGCGGTTCCCCCCCATCCGAGTGAACGAACGGCCCCGGCCACACCCGGACTCGCGTGATCGCGACGCACGAGGAACCTGAGGCGCACGCGTTGGAAACGAGCGCGGCTTCTCCGGCAATGAAGCGCGAAAATTCCGACCACGATGGCGCTTCGCCCGCGATCCCTATCCCGAAGCGACGAAGGACCTCGGACAAGAGCGGGCCTCGATCGACCGCGGGACGGACCACTAAAAGCATGGGCGGCGCTAGCGAGGATGACATCAACTCCCTGTTCTGGCTCGTCGAGGTACGTGAACCGAGGCTCGCCTCACGCGCCCCGCGGTCCCCCGCGCGTGGCAATTGGATTCGTAGGGTCCAGCGAGTGTTTTTTTCCTCTCGGAAGGACACGCGCGGCGAGCGTTCATTGGAAGCGAGATCGGGGCGAATGGGGGGCGTTCTCCCCCTGTTGGGCCCCGTCGCGCCCCCCCCCCCCTCTTCGTCGCGGCAGGGGAATCACCCTTGTCGCGACGAAAACGCGGCCGGAGCACCAACCTCCGAGTTTCACGCCGCGCCACGGCGCCCCCCGCGACGACCCCGCCACGTTTTCTTTTCCTTCGTCACCACACTCGACGTGGTGACGGAAGTGTGAAATTGGCGAGGGGCGCGTTCGGGCGCGCGCTTTGTGGCGGCCGTGACGCGATTCAAACGCGCGTTCCCGTGCCAACGCGCGCGTGGCGCACGTGTACCCCGCGTCACCAAGCCATCGCGCGCGATCGCGGCGCGCCGACGCGCGTTTTTCCTAGCCCCCGCCCCGAGATCGCGCGCGGTGGGGTCGACCCCCTTTGCTTCACGGCACCGAAGAGCTGTATGTAACGCCAATCGAGGGTTCCGGCAAAATTTCGCCGAAACGTGTTTTTGCGACACCATTTTTTTAAAACACGCTTCCTCATTGCTTCCTCATTGACACACCCTGTTCTTCCGTCACGCAGGCGGCTTCCAAGGAAGACCTGAAAGGCTTGGTGCCTCTCGGGAAGGGCGGGAAGAAACCGCCGACGGCGAGGGCCAGTGCGGCTGCTGCGGCGAAGGCGCAGAAGGCGCTGGCCAAGGCGCTTGCGAAGGACAACTCCGCCGTCCCCGGGTTCGCAAACAAACCGGCGTCTCTTTCCGTTTCTGTGTCAAAAGCCCCCGTGAACCGCGAAGACGACGACGACGACGACGACGACGACGACGACGACGACTCCAAGGCTGGTACCCCGGGCGGAAGTGGGTTCAAAGGAAGCACCCAGCAGTGGACGCTTCACGAAGATAACCAGCTGCGGCGGTTAGTAGACGAGCTCGGGCACCGGAAGTGGAGTTTCATCGCGAGCAAAATGAACGGCCGCCGGGGGAAACAGTGCCGTGACCGGTGGCTTAACCACCTTAAACCTGATATCCGCAGGGGCGAGTGGACCGCGGAGGAGGAACGGATTTTGGTGGAAGGACACCGCATGTTAGGTACGCGGTGGGCCGCGCTGGCGAAACTGCTGCCAGGAAGACCCGAAAACGCAATCAAAAACCACTGGCACGCCACGTTGAGGTGCAAGTGGGCGCAGCGAGGGGGGCGCATTTCAGAGCTGCAGGCTTACCAGCACTCCCTAAACTTGACAAACGGGGGGGGGGGGGCCACGACGGCGGCGCAGAAAGCGGCGCTGAACGCGCAATCGCCGTTTCCCACCGCCGTCTCGTCCGCCGCCGCGGTCGCCGCCGCCGCCGCCGCCGCGGTCACCAAGAGCAAAGGCACCCCCGGGTCCGCGTTTGAGTTCGACGGCGCCGCCGCCGCCGCCGCCGTCGCGGCGGCGGCAGCGGCGGTGGTCGGGAGGGGCGGCGAAGCCGGCGGCGCGGCGGCCATCGCGCGCGCGCTCGATGGCATCGTCGGCGGCCCCGCCGCCGCGGTTGCGGCGGCTGCGGCGAAGGATGCGGCGCGTGAAAAGCTGTGCGAGGGCGAGGAAGCCGCGCTCGCGGCGATGCTCGACGGGATGGCGGATTCCCTGACCCCCAGTGCGGTGGCGGTTGCGGGTCGGGCCTCGCCGTTGAGCCCGAACACGGTGGCGCGGGGCGCGGAGGAAAACGCGCTGGACGGCTTTGTCGACGAAAAGGCGGATGACGACGACACAACAGATATGGTCACCGCCACCACGCGCGCACTGTCAATCGACGCCGTGACCCGGGCGCTGACCACGAAAAACACCGGCCGCGGCCCCGAGCTCTGCGTCCTGACTTCGTTTTCGGAAAACGTTAAAGGCCAACACCCGCTTGGCGAGTCCCTGGCGTCGCACGGCGGTTTGGTGGTACCCGCGCTTTCGCGCGTCGCGGGGTTGGTGCGACGCAAGTGGAACGTTTCCAGGATCGCGCTTTCGTTGCGGCTAGGGCCGGTGCCGATCGGCGAACCCACCCTGGTCGTCGCGGTGGCGGCGCAGAAGTGGCGGGACGCCGCGGACGCCGCGAGCTTCGCGAGCGCCGAGGTGAAGGATAAACTCGTCGCCGCCATCGCGCCTTTGTGTTTGGTTCCGAGCGTACCGCCGCGGGGGGCGGCGGCGCTCGCGGTGGTCGCGGCGGCGGCTGGTACCACGACCGCGGATTTACTGGGGCAAACAATCGGTACCCTCGCCGCGGAAGCGATGGTCACCGCGGTGACGACGGCGAAGGACGGCCGTGAGGCAGGGTCCTTTTTGACCGGCAGCGCGGCGGGGCGGGAGCGGTCGAAGCGGGAGATGGCGGTCGCGGAAGCCGCCGCGGTTGTCGCGGCAGTGAACGCGGGTTTGCACAAAAAAGTGAAGACGGAGGTCATTCAGGACGCGAGGGAGCGGCGGGTCGGATCGGACGACGGCCGGCCCTCGGTCGACACGGACGAAAACACCCAACATGAACCCAGGGGGCTCGCCACGCCGGATGACGGGTCGGGGGAAAAGGCGCACTAGAGGCAGTTTTTGTTTTTGGGGGTTCGAAAATACGACGGCCGCGCGGTTCCGGAAGTACCGCGCGCTCTCGAGACGCGGGGAGGGGGACGGGAGACGACTTGCTTTTGTTTTGTGTGTTTCAAAGTATCTTGTACGACGAGTTGACCCGGTTCGTGTTGCGTCTCACGTTCTCTGAAGTAATCTCTAAAGTAATCTATAAAGATGGATGCTTCTTGACTTAAAAAAAAAGCACGTTTTACCGATCCTCTAAAAAACATCACTGTATCACCTCGTCATCTGTCTCTCCACCGCTTCCACCCATCTCTGCGCCCCCACGACTTGCCCCATGGCGATGTCCATCTCCGCGACTGACCTGATACGATAAAAAAGAAAGTGTCAGTCTCGTATGGGCAATCAGTTGGCGGAATGTGGTAAATGGGAAATACTCACGTGAAATCCTCGGGCGGCCTCGGCGGCGGGATTTGTTTCGTCGTGTCGGGTAGCCGGAAGGTCGGGGACTCGATACCCGGCACGCCCCTGCTTTTTAAATTCCGGCTCTCCCTGGCGCAGATATAGTACGTCTTCGTGAGCTCGACCCAGCAGGACAGGGCTTCTATTTTGTTTTCGGTGCACGTCGGGTCTAACCGCCCGAGACGGCACTTGGTTTGCACGTCGCGCAACATCGCGACTTTCTTCGCGAGCTCCTCGGCGTTGAAGTTCCCGCCTGATTGGGAACGAAAAAGGGTCAGTCGGTCGTGATGTGTATGCGAGATTGGTATGAGTAAACAGTCGCCCGTAATCGAGCCGAACAGTCGTGGTAATGGGCAGAGGTAAGACGTCCCTTCGCAGGACGAGTATGGGCAATCGCAGAGGCGGAACGTGGTGATTGGGAAAGGCCCTTACCGTGGCTGGTGAGCCACAGCTCGATCGCCACCGCGGCGTCGTGCTGGGACCGGATCTGAAACGAGGGAGGCGCGAACTCCTCGCCGCGCTGCGCCGCGGCGGAAAGGTTCTCCGCAAACTCGCGCCTGATCATGTCCAGGTTGGTTTTCAGCGCGTCGATTATGTCGCGCGGGTTCTGCTGGCGAAGCGGCAGGTTCGCTGGTGGGCGGTTTTTTTGTGCCTGCTGCTGTTGCTGCTGTTGTTTTGCCTGTTGCGCCTGTTGCTGCGGTATGCTTTGCGTGATTGGCGCTGCAGCAGGCACGGCGCTCGTCGTGTGACTCGCCGGGTTCGCCTCGTTCGCCGCAGCAGCCGCTTTCATCGCCTTTGTTTGGTACGTCTTTTTCGCCTTCGCCGGCTTCTTCCCAGGGTCACTCGCGTTTTGAGCAGCCGCGATCTGCGCCAGGGTCATGTCCTGAGGGTGTTTAGTAGCCGCCGCCGCCGCCGCCATCTGCGCGGTCGTGACGGGTTGCCCGGGAACCATCACGTGAGGCATGCCGCCGGGAAACACACCGGATGGGGCGCCCGCCATCTGCGCGCTCTCAATCTGCGCAACCTGAAGCTGCGCGTTCATCTGCGCGTTCGGGTCACTCATGGTCGGTCAGGGTTTGTGTGGCCCAAACACAGGAGCCGGAAGACAACGCCCTTTCAGAACCGTGGTCCCCCGCGAGTGCGTCTCCGGCAATGCCCTTTCAGAGGCGAGAACCACGAGGAAGAAATTTAGATTTCCAAAAAAAAACAATCCGAAATGATTTGAAAGGTGATCTGATCGCCAAAATTCATTTCACCGGGTACATCTCCCGGTGGAAAATAGCCCGGGGGGTCAAACTCTGGTTTCAACGCTTAAAGGTTATTTGGACAAGAGAAACGTAACACCACACGTCGGAGCTGTTCGACCTCCGCCCTTGCTTCCCCTCACACCACACCGCACAACCCTGGGGGGTTCGCGCGCCCGGCTGCCATGTCGCGCCCCCGCGCTGGACGCCGCGCGTGCGTCGCGGTGGCTGTGCTGTTTTTGGCCTGCGCCCTGCCCACGGCGCGCGCGGCAGATGGTGCGGGTTCAGATTCGCAACAACCCAGCGCCTCGAATCCCCGCGCCGTCCTGGAGGATTCGTCAGACCCGTGCACGGACGTCGACGTGTTCGCGGTGTTCCCTAAACACGTGGGTGGGTCGTCAACGCACGCGCGGTTCGACGTACGGGCGCTTAACGTCACCGCGCTCGGGGTTGGAGGGGGCAACTTGGGTTTTATCGAGGGTTCGTCCTCGTCCACACACGACACGAAAGTCACGGGCACGTTTTGTCTGCCCCGAGGATCGGGGTTCTTCCTCATCGCCAGTGGCAACGCGACACGGGGAAGCGCGTTCGCCAGGTTCACCGTGAGTGTCACCTCAAGGGAGTGGCACAACATGACCCTGTTCAGCGCCGGGTCGGAGTGGACGCGGGGGGCGGCGTACGACGCGGACGACGCCAAGCTCGCCACGGCGCACGGAGGGTCGCTTTCGCGATTCACGCGAGACGTTGGCGTGGGCCCGCCGTTGTGGGACACGTTCGACCCGGGACACACGTACGAGCTGCACGGCAGGGCGCGGTTCGACACGTGGGTGCGGAACCCTTCCGCGGTTGGTGTACCCAAAGACCCGAACGATTCGTCCATGGCCGTCCAGTCCGCGAAAACAGAAAAGTCCGCCGCATGCGGCGCGCTCGTCGCCGTTTTCGTCACGGCGAGCCCGTACGGCAACGGCGCGGCACCCGGTGACATGAGTTGGTCGCTTCTGCGTGCGGGCGATTCCGATTTGAAAAACGCGTTAGCGCAAGTCAGCGGCGACGCGTTCCAGTGGGGCGCCTCCGTTGCGCACGTCGTGTGCTTGCCGCCCGGCGATTACGACTTGGTCGCGTTTGACGCCGGGTTATCGGGCCGCGGATGGGGCCACGGCGTCTCGCTTGAAGTGCTGGAGCTGGTGAGCACGGAGGGGAACTACTTCCACGGGTACGCGCTGAACAGTGGCCGGGCGCGGGACGGGTGGTTCACCACGGGACGAAGCGCGGTGGTTAAAATCGCGCCAAAGGGGCGCGCGCGGACGGCGGAGGCGGCGGCGACAAATGCGGTGGCCACCGCGCGGCTCGGCGGAGTTCGCGTGGTGCAGCCTTTGGGTGCGAAAAAACATAGCCCGCGACGCGCGCTTCTGGAGCTCGGCGGGCCGGACGCCTTGGAAAAAGCGTCTGTTTCCCTGACGCACGTAGCGGCCTCCACCGCGGCTGTCGCCCTGGTCGTAGCCGCAATCGCGTCGGCGTCCGTGTCGTCCCGGCCCGTCTCGCAACAAGAAGACCTCGCGTCGCTTTTGAAAAACAAACCCGGCGGGGGAAGCGCGGCGGACCGCGCGTTGTTGCGGTCGAAAAACGGCAAATACGGCGCCTCTGCGTTCGACGCCGCGCCTGTGGTCACGGCGCGGGACGGCGCGGTGGTGTCTCACGCTGCGCGCCGACGAATTTCAACCAGCGCCCTTGTCGTCGCGGCGACGGCTGGCGTCGTCGCCGCCGCGGGTGTTATCGGCGGCGACGATGTGTTTACGTTTCACGGCGTCACGTCGCTGGGCGGCGCCCCAACGCCCGTCCCGCTCGGCCTCGCCGACGCGTCCATGTGCGGCATGGGCATTCCTGGGTGCTCCGTTTTGGAGCCCCCCCAGTGTTCCGGAAGAGCGTACACGTACAAGCCCGGGATGCTCGCGCACCTGCAAGGCGGCGTGGGAATCGCCACGGCGCTCGCCGCGTCCGCGGAGTGGACCGAGGCGGAGCTTTTGAACACGTACACGCTGAGCCTCGACCACTCCTCGGAGCACTCGCTGATTGACGTCAACCACGGCTTGTGCGACATCGTGGAAAGAATCGAGGGCAGTACCGGCATCGACTGGAGCGACGCGAACGTGGATTGGGCCGACCCGAAGTCGTCGCTTGGTGGGAAGAAAAGAGCCGCCAAAGACGCCGCCAAACCCAAACCAACAGCCGAGCTCGGCGACGCGCAGAGCGGGTGCGTGACTGACGTGGGCGGGTTTGAAAATGCGACCCTCGATTTTTGCCGGGAAATGTGCAGAAGGGAGGACAAGTGCGTTTCCTACCACGCCTTCAGGGTGGTTGCGGGACGCGAGCTGACTCTGGGGTTTGACGTTTCCAGAAACGAAGACACGCACGCCGACTACGCCTGCCGCATGTGCGGCGCGGGTGGGGAAGGCGTGTTCACCCCCGAGTCTGATTTCGTGCAACCCGACGTCACGGTTGATTCAAGCAGGGGTCCAGCGTGGTGTCTCACCGAACACCGACTCACGTTCCTCGTGGATGATGTGGAGCAGTGCGCCACGGCGTGCGACAAAACCCGCGCCTGCGACGCGTTCAACTTTGGCGTGAACCACGGCGACTGCCTTTTACTGCACCTCGGGGAAAACGCCACCGCGGGCGCGGTTTGGCGAGGCAGCGCGGGGAGCACTGCTGGCGTGGCAGGGTACGCGACGTACTACGCGAAGTCGCCTTCTTCGATTCAACAAGCGGTGATACGAAGCGACCTAGTTTCCGCAAAGAACCCAGACGCGCAGACGGTGATGGCGCCATCGCGGGCTGATCGCGTCTGCGGCGTCGCTTCTTCAGGGAACGTCACCTCCGGAAACGCCACCGACGCGGTCGCCCCAGTTGCGAACTTCGTGGCCGGTGCCCTTGACGAAACCGGCGGGCAAGTCACAGACACCTCCTCACTCACCGTCTCCTCCACCGCGACGGTTACGAAGGGTTACGTAACCGTGACCGTGCTGGACACGGCGGGGAGCGCGGCGCGGCGACCGGCGTCGCCGCCGGCGCCGCCGGCGCCGCGACCGGTGCCGGCGGCGACGCCTTTGCCCGCCGCCGCCGCGTCTGCCGCGCCCGCCACACCCGCCCCAGCGTCGACGTCTTCGATTTACACAAAGTCAACCGACGCGTCTCCCGGGTCTCCCACCCCGGGCGAGCGCTTTGCTTTCGTTGACGAAACCGGTTTCGACGCCGACCCCACGCCCGCGGCGACGCCCATGATTGAGCACAGCGGCGTTTCCGAGAACGTCGACGCCGCGGAGAAAATCGAAAAGGGTTTGGACGAGCCGGTTTCTGAAAAAGAAAACGAACCGATGTCCGGCGACGACGGCGTTGTGACTCCTGAGGAAACAGCGGAAGGGGTTGTGACACACGCGGCGCGCGACGCCGGTGTCGCTGTGGAACGCGTGGGTGAATCGGTTGTTCACGCGGCGGAGAACGCGGGTGACTCTGTGGAACACGCGGGTGAATCCGTACTAAACTCGATGCAGCACGGTGCGGATGACGTGGGTGACTCGGCTGAGGATGCCGGTGATGCGATTTTGTCGACGCTGGACGCCGCGGGGCACTCGGTGCAGCACGGTGCGGAGGAAACGGGTGATGCCATCGTGACGACGCTGGACGCCGCCGGTCACTCGATTCAACACGGTGCGCACGACGTGGGTGTGTCGATTCAACAGACGCTGGACGCCGCCGGTGACTCGGCACAGCGTGGCGCGGATGCCACGGGTGACGCACTGGAGGACGCGGATGATTCAATTCAAGTCGCCACAACGAACACGGTGGACGGGGTGATGAGCGCGATCGACGGCGCGTTTGACCAGCTCACGCACCACTCGGATGAATCCGACGACGAGTCACCTGACGACGCACAGTCCACTAAGTCGACTTCGCAATCTGCGCCTGAGTCAACTACTGACTCGGACGGCGAGGCGTTGCAGTTCACAAGCGACGCGTTCGAGGCGAACTCGTTTGAGGAACCCGGGGACGGGGACGCGAACTCGTCTTCCGATTCGACTTCGAGTTCCGAGACGACTCCGTTTCCCGTTCCCGGTTCGCCCGAAGCGGCCGCCGCCGCGGAAACGGCGCGGCGCGCGAACGCGGCGTACGACGACTCCGGCGTGGTGGTGGTGATCGACAACGGAACCCCCTCCCCCCCACCCGCGCCTATTTTCATCCCTTCCGTCCTCCCCACGCTCATGGAGCAGTGCTCCACCTGCGCCACCCCCCCGTGCCACATCTTCGAAGAGGACGTCAAGGAAACCGACTTCATCGTACACGCGGAGTCTTGTTGCCAAGCCACGGGGTGGCGGTATGGGAACACCGCGAATTTCCCCCACATGTGCGGCGAGTGCGCTGAAAACAAACAAGCGATGCCGTACGCAAAGGCGCTGCACCACTGCGACGAGGTCGGGGGCGGGTTGTGCGCGAACAACCAAGTCACCGCCGGTACCCGGACCCCCGGGTGTTCCGTAGCCGCCGACGATGAGGTGTGGACGTCGGAGGGGTGCGGGGAGCGCGACGAAGGGCGGTACGTCATGGCCGCGGGCGGTGGGAAACGGCGGTGCGAGTTTGACTTGACCATGACGAAACAAGTGGTGTGCTGCGCGAACACGTGCAACACGTTCATTCCCGACCACATGTGCCCGTCCAGTGGGCGGGAGTTCTGGCAAGCCACCGCGGGGGCTGGGGCTGGGGCGAGCGCCGCCGCGAGCGCCGCGGCGTCGGCGGCGATGGGCGCGCCTCGGCGCCGGGACCCGACCGTTCGAGTCGCGTTGCCTGACCTGCCGGCGGTGAAGGCGGCACGGGCGATGGCGGGCGCGAAACTCGGCCGGCCGTTCAAAATGGCGGCGCTGGGTGACGCGCTGGAGAAGAGCGAAGTGTTGGCCGCGGCGCGCGCGGCGCTGGGCGGCGACGGCGCGTAGCGGAGTTATTTTTGTGATTCAAAAAAGTATTCGATTTTCTTCCTCGCGTCGTGACAAACAAACACTCGTCCTCGTCTCGTCCCGGGTGCGTATTCCACTGGAACGATTCAAACAGTCTCACGCGGTTTGACTCGCCGCGACGTGCGCGCGGACCTCGCCCAAGGCGACTTCGAAGAGCCCGTCGCTTATTGGCGATTTCGCCTTGACGTGTTTCATGACGGCTTCGTGGATTTCGGCAGCTCCTTGTTCGTCCCCGAATTTCAGACGCCAGCGCAGTATCCAGGCCACGCACATCATCCCCGCACACTCAGACTTGTCGAATATGTCGTCACTGGTGCTTACGTCACGTAAAGCGCGCATCACTTCCGGGTACTTCTCGTGCGCCGCGTCGAGCTCGGGATCGTCCAACACGGCGCGAGCGCAGTCAACGTATTTCATTGACATGTTCAGGTACATCATAGCGTCGCGGGCGAATTGGTCGGAATACACCGGGTCAGTCGCCATGACTAACGTTTTCGACGTCCCACCGCTCATGACGAATGCATCGAATGAAGCCGAAATATCGATCGCGGGCTCGGCGGCGACGTAGGCTTTGACGACGGCTTTGTGCGCGAGGCGTGTGAGAGGACCGAAGCACCCAGCGTTGCACATCGCCAGGGCGTGCTTTTCGTGCACCCTGTCTCCTTTCAGCACGCCCCTTTTCGTCTTGAACACGAACCACGGACCCATAAAAAACGCACTGTCGTAGTGCTTAGACAGAGGCGGGAGCGTCAGATCGTTTGCTTGATCATGCTCTCGGTGGCTTCCGCGAGCGGCGCGAGGAGTGTTTCGGGCAAGTCATCGCCCACCCTGCCGGCGTCTAACAAGAAGTCAAGCCTGCCGAGGCGCGCGCTGAAGTCGTTGGGGAGACTAGCATCGTTGAGGCGCTCCAACACGAACGCCACGACTTCATCGTCAGTGGTGTCCTCGATGTTCGCCTCCTTGACGGCTACTTCGTAGCGGGTGACGTTGACGTTGTCACTGTCACAGGGGGTCAAGCCAAAACGCTGGCGCTCCGGTTTCCACTTCCCGAGCCAGGCGAGTTCGCCGTTGAGGTGGGCGCTGCTGGGGGACACCAGGTTGCTAATGAACACGAAACGGGTGGGGGTTCGGGGGAGTTCGGTGATGATCATGTTGGTGGTCGTGGTGCCCAAGTAGCGGCGGCGCGGGGGAAGTGGCGGGTCGTCGTGGCTTGCTACTGTTTGAAACGAAACTCTGCTTTTCCCGCCGTGAAATTTTTTGGACTCGTTTCACTTCACCAGTTCACGCCATCGAGGTTTACTCGCCGCTGTTTCCTTCTGTTTCCTTCACTCTTCCCGCGCGTCTCAGACGCTTCCATGCGGTCGCGTGGTTTCCTCGCGGCGGTGCTTTTACTCGCGGTCGTCGTGTGCGCCGTCGCGACCGAGAGGGTGTTGGTTACCTTCGAACACGACGATTCCGCGGGGTTAGCCGCGGAGGCGTGCGCGTTGCTGAACACCCGAGGACAAAAAGGTTTTGTCGTCGAAAGCGATAAAAACTCGTCGTCGAAACGAACCGTGCGTGAGTGTTTGCGCACGGCGCGCGGGGCGTGTCGAAGAGCGTTCGCGGCGAAAGGTGGGCTCATCGGGGGTTTCGCGGGCGAGCTTGACGCGGACGCGCTTTTGTGCCTCGACGCGACCGTGGAACCGGACGTGGAAGTGCACGCTATCGTTGACGACGAGGACGACGAGACCGAAGAGGACACGATTTTTTCGTCGCCCTCGTCGCGTCGTTTGCTCGCGCAAGACACAGTAGGTCAGGAAAGTACCTCGCCTCCTTACTACTGGCAAATCGACCGACTGGACCAAAAAACACTTCCCCTTGACGGCATTGTGAATCGCGCTGGCGGTGACGGCGTGGATGTTTTCGTGCTGGACACCGGCGTGTACGCGAAACACGCGGAGTTTATAAAACTGGGCGTAGGCGTGGACGTCGTGGACGGCGACGGCTATTTCGACGATTGCAACGGACACGGCACGCACGTCGCCGCGCTCGTAGCAGGGAGACACACCGGCGTGGCTCCACACGCGGTGGTACACTCCGTTAGGGTGCTGCAGTGCGACGGCGGAGGACGGGTTTCCGACGTGCTGGCGGGGCTGGAGTGGGTGCGAGCGTTCCTCGCGGCGAAACGGGGGCACGCAAAAGATTCCTCGACAGAAACAGAAACCTCGCGGGCAACCCCGTCCGTGGTCGTCCTCGCCCTCGGGCTTCGTTCCGGGAAATCGTCGAGTGCGCTGGAGAAGGCGATTGAGACGCTTTTCAACAACTTTGGCGTTTTCTTCGTCGTCGCGGGCGGCAACGACCCGAACGCCTCGTCCTGCGACCTATCCCCCGCGCGAATCACAGGCACGTTCGCGGTCGGCGCGAGCGATTCGCGGGACGAGGCGTACATACACGGCTCGGAAGGTAAGTGTTTAGACGCGTTCGCGCCGGGTGTCAACGTGCAAAGCGCGAAGGCGTTTGGGAATACCTTTGAGGGAAATACGGTATCTTCCACACAACCGTACGCCACGCGCAGCGGGTCTTCCATGGCCGCCGGCGTAGCCGCGGGCGTGGCCGCGCACTTCCTCGGCGAGAATCCTTTGGCGTCGCCGGAGGCGACGAAAAACGCGTTGCTCAACGCGGCGTCACCGGGAACGGTGCGGACGAGAGAGTTGGAAACAGCGCCACTCCTGCGAGTCCCGGCGAGGTGGTAGACGAGGTGGTAGGGAAGGTGGTCTTGATGAAACGATAACGTGAATATTCATAGAGTCGTTAGCTAATCTGGTGCAGCGTGATAAGCGCGGGGACGATTTTCAAAAGGTCGTCCGTGGGCACCGCGAACCCCAACCCGGCTTGCGGCTGGCCGTACGTGGTGGTGGCGAGTCCTATTAACCGCCCGTCGGAATCAACAACCGCTCCGCCCACGTTTTGCTCGGTGATCTCCGCGTCCGTTTGTATCACGTTTCGAATGGTGGTGCCGTTTTTCGACGGAATCGACCGGCGGAGTCCGGAAACCACACCAGCACTCATCGTGGTTTGCGCATCCATCCCGCCCAACACGTAAAGGGTCTGGCCGACTTTCAGCGTCTCGCTGTCCCCGAGCGGCGCGGCGAGAAGAGGTTTGAATGTTTTGGAGCTGGAGGAGTTGGAGGAGTTCAAGGTAACACCCTGTTTTGAGGAGTTTGAGGTAACACCCATCACACCTTCGTCTTCACCCAAAACGACCGGCCGCATCAACCGCAGCACCGCGATATCGCTCGCGCGCTGCGTCCCAACCACGATCGCGTCGTACCAATCGCCTCCCGCGCCGTTTGTTTGCGGGACGTTGACTCGAAGGATTTTTGTGGAGCTGCCATCATTTTTCTTTTTTTTCTCCTTCCCGGCACCGCCGCTCGGCGCGCCATTCACGAACTCCTTCACCACGTGGAAGCTCGTCACCACGAACCCGCCTTCGTGGAACGACGCCCATACCACGCCGGTGCCTTTGCTGGCGTACCCGCCGTTTACGCCGCCGTCGGTGTACTCAGCGAGGGCGACGATCGATTGTTTTGTTTTCTCGAATACTTTCACCGCGTTGGCTTCATCCACCAAAGCGTTTGCGGCCGGGGGCGTGGGTACGAGTTGTGTTCCGGCCAGCGCGGCACTGACGCCTGCGATGGCCATGCCTCGGCGAGAGAGTTTTCTGCGGGCGTTTTCGTTGCCTTCGAAGTGTTCGAAGGCGGCGGTCGAGCATTCGGGGACACTGTTTGATCCCTTCTCAGGGTCGCTTCGATGATGAAAAGCTCGAACCGACGCGTGACGCGATCGCGACGAATTTCGTCCACCTCCACCTCCACGTTTCGATGCGACTCGTCGCTCGGAGCGCGTGGGCAACGACGCGACCACCGCAAGCGACGACATGCCGGCCGTACGACTCGCAACGCGAAGGCGCGGACAGGGAGTTCAAGGCGAGTGCGCCTTGGGTGTGGGGGCGGCCCCTGTTTCGTTGTTAGCAAAGCCTCGTCATCCAAATATCACCGAAAACGAGCAACAGCCTGGAAAACGCCGGGAGACGTGTGGGCCTTTCATTCGCGTCTGCGCGCGTCGCGCCACGACGTCGCGTGTGCCAATCGCTTCCAGGCGGCTCGTGGTGTCGTCCACGGCGACGAGCCGCCCGCGTAGTCGCGCGGTTCACTCCGCACACGGAAAACCCACCCGAGTTCCATCCGGGGCGCACATCACACTCGCCAAACGTCGCGTCTTTTGCGTTTCGACGGGCGCGTCGAAAATGAACGATGCCTCCCAGTCCTCCGCGAACTCCGGCGGGGGCGTGCACGTTTTGGTGGTGGGTTCGCCACCCAACGTACATATTGTGGAGGAAACCGCGGCGTTGTGCGCGTTGGAACGACGACACTTACTGGTGCTGTTCCGGGACACGGACGTGTCCGGGACGTCAACCAACGAAGATTCGGCCGAAGCAGAAATCGCGCGGGTGGTACACACCCTGGAAACGGTGTGCGACGCAATCGCGCGGTTCGCCCCGGTTCTTCCGTTCACGCCTTTGTTGCCCCAGTGCGGGTGGGACTTGCAACGCGCGCGTGTGCGTGCCGAGTCACTGGCGAGTCCGGGGAGTGACGTCGTGGTTATCGACACAACCGACGAGGCGACGTACGCCGAGGGAACTTCAGCGCAAACAGAAACAGAACCCTGCGTAAGAAACACGTTGTCTCCGAAACGCGCGCGCCGATTTTCCAAGGTTTCCGTCGGCGGCACGTTCGACCGATTGCACGCGGGGCACCGGTTGCTTCTGTGCGTCGCGGCCGCGGTTACGTCCCAAAATGGTACGCTATACATAGGCGTCACCGGCGAAGCACTGCTAGCGACGAAAGCGCATAAGCACAAAATCGAGCCCTACGAAATCCGCGCCGTGAACGCGGAAAATTTCGTGCGGTCGATTTGGGCCCCCGGATACTTGAATAATTCGATGACCTCCGACAGCGTACAAATAAAAACAGGACCCCTCGACGGAAACCCGCCGCTCGCGGCGACGGTTCACGACATGTCAGCCCTGGTTGTTTCAGGTGAAACAAAACAGGGCGGCGACGCGGTGAACGAAGCGCGGGTGGATAAAAATTTGAAACCGCTCGCCTTGATCGCGGTGGGCGTGGTCGGCGGGCACGGCGATTCGTTGGAGGAAAGGGAGAAAACCAAACTCAGCTCGTCCGCGTTGCGGGCGAGCGAAGAAGGGGTAATACAATAGGTAGGAGTCACGGAAAGACGTAAAACATCCCCTGACACCGTTTTCTATACTTCTAATTATTACGACTTTACCGGTTACTTACAGCCCCTCTTTGTTTGGCATCGGCGGCAACGCGGCGATGTCCAACCGTCCGCCCGGCGCTAAAAAATTTCGTACGTCGAACTTCGGTGGTACCGATTCGTCGGTTTCGGTTTCTGTTTCGGTATCGACGTCGTCGCTTTGGACACCATCACCATCACCAACAACACTTTCGACGTCATCACCGCCCGACACAATTGCTTCCCGCCTCGTCGGCGGCGCGTTGAACAAATCAGCGCACTGCAAGCCGAGCGCCGCGCACCCAGCCGCGATCGCGTTCCACTCGCTGGGCGCCCTTCCAAACGCGACCCTGAGCGGGGTGGGCCCCCACCCGACTAACAACCGATTGGGGGTTGATTTGTTTTTGGTGTTTCTGGTGTTGTCGTAATTTTTGGAAGATGCCAAATCCAAAGCACAGAAATCCACCGCGTTCTGTAGCGCCCGCAACGCGTTTTCCCGTTCGCCGTCGTCCATGTCAGTAAGCAGCACATCCCTCATCTCGGCACTACGGGTGAACGCGTGCATTGCGAAGGCTACCAGTCGGACGGATGACAGTTGCCCACTCGCCGCGCCGTCCACGATTCGTCGCGCCAACCCGGCCCAGGTTTCGTTTGTCAATAACTTTCGCGCCTTCGCCAACGGCTCCGGGTTCACCCGTTGCCGCCGCGCCGACCGCCACTCCGACGCGAACAACGACCAAGAAACCGTAGTGGCTTGCGCGCAGTCGAATCCGGAGTGCGAGGCTTTGCGGTTTGAAGTACTGGATATCTTTTTGAAATCGCGGTTTGTGACGTGATTCTTAGCCGTACTCGTACTATAAGTTTTATCTTCGCCGTTGCGAACGGCGTTTCTTTCGACGCTCCGCGCGACCGCGGCCCACCCGTCGTCGTCCACCACGCGGTCCGCCACGCGTCCTAAACCGCGTAGCCCTGAAACAATCATGACAGTCTGCTTTGGTGACAAAGAGGCACCGTTTTTTTTTATCGATTCGGCGATAGCCACGGCCAATTGCGAATCGAAACCGCCAGGGTCGAACTCCGGCAACCGAATGACCGGCCGCCTGCCGTGCGCGGCGAAGGCGTGGATATCCGCCAGCGCGCTGATCGTGGTGGCGAGCTCTTGGGGTCCGAAGCTCGGTAACGATGTTATGAGCATGTTTCGCAGAGCGTCGTACCGGTCATCTTCCATAATAATCGCACGTGCGATTTCCTTCCGGCGATTCTCAGGTGATGAGTCTCCACCGGACATCGGTATTCGCCTCAAGGAAGAGCGTAGCCTGGAAAACGCGGTGGCGACGTTGACGGGTCGGAAGGTGTGCGACCCGGCCACGAGCTCCAACACGCGTTCGTGGTGGCCGCTCCTGACTAACAAGTCGTTCAAGTGTCGCTCGTCCCGAGCGGTGGCGTCCATACCCGACCCTCGGGTGGTTCCCGACGGGCGCAAAGGTTTCTCGTTGCCATACCCTTTCCACTGGCGCCAGCCCGATGTCGTGGAGCCCGATGTCGTGGCGTACGACGCCGAAACACGCGCGAAACACACCAGCCGCGCGCCTCCAACAAGCGCACGCAGCGCATCGCGTCGCGTCGCCATCGCGGCGATCCAAGCGCACCCCAGACGCCGTCGGCGCGTCACGGTGTGGGGCGGTGGCGATGCGGTCATCAGACGAAGGGATACGATTGATTTTTCGGTCAGAAAACAACGTGTCAGTCCTCCCCGCGTTGCGCTTCACACCGAGACGCACGACGATGCTGTGCGCCGAGCGCGCGTTTTCGTGCGCGGTTCCGTCGCCGTCCCAGAGGTCGGCGCCGATTTTCATCCCGGTTCCGTGCGCTTCTACGTGTCGGGGTCGCCGAAAAGGGAGACGCCACGCCCGACGTTTCGCGGTCACCGCAGATCGCGTTGGCGCATCTGCCGCGTCGAACACCACGACCCCGTCTTCGTCGGGTTGGCACAAACTAAACACGCTGTGGGAAGCGGACGAGGAAAGCGCGATGCGTGGTGAGCTGCTTGACCTGCTAAGCCCGGCGTGGAGGATCATGCTTTTATCCGACGGCAGCGTCACCCGCCACCTTCGGCTGCTTTGCCCGAAACTGCAGTGCACGCAGTTGGAGTGCGTTCGGCAAGGCCCGATTGGAGACTTCGCGAGCGCGGGCGGCGCGCGCGCGATGCCCGCGGACGTGCAACTGATCAAAGGAGAGCTAGTGCAACGAGAGGTGCTGCTGCGGATATCGGAAGAATCCGATGGGGTGTGTGGGGATACGTGTGGGGATGCAGATGGGGACGAAGTCGGGGACGAAGTTGGGGACGGGACGGACGACGCAAACAACGCCAAAAAAGTTGGGGCCAAAAAAACCAAAACCACCCCCGCCGTGTACGCGGCGTCGTGGTGGTCCAAAAACGACTTCGCGACGTTCATGACGGACTCGCAGTCGCCGATGTGGACTAATTTGCGAACGCAAAACGTGGAGCTTTACAGGGAGGTGCGCATGGTGTATTACGGCGATAACGAGGCGTTGGGTGACATTTTTGAAATGCGCGGGCCGTTTTGGGGGCGGCACTACATCTTCTGGCACGAGAAAAAACCAATGTGCGTGGTGTACGAGGTGTTTAACCCGCGGTTGCAGAAACAGCTAGGCCCGAGCGAGCCACGACGGAACAAAACCATGAATACGCTTTAGGGTTTTACGGGTTTTACCGGGTAGTACTACTTTAAAGATAGATCAGGTTAGGGTGTGGTATTACTAACACCTTGGTCGTTCAATCGAGAATGTTTTTCATCAACGTTCAGTAAACCTATTCGCTCCACTTGAACGTCTCCGGCGGAAAACAAAGTTTCATGGTCGCCGTCTGGAACAGCCCGGTTGGTGTTTTCTGGTGAAACGCGACGGGCGCGGTTTTCACCCGCGAACCCAACTCCTCGGCTAACAAGTTATGGTAATTCACAGAAACAAGCTCGCCAACCGGAAGCTCCGCGGTTTTCACCCGGTTGCTCAAATCTTTCTCTTCGATCATCTTTGCCATCTTCCCAACCTGCGGGTAGTAGTGGTGTTCACCGAGGGTCGCGATTTCCCACAACGTGCTTTGCAGCGCGTTTGTTTTGGACGGGTCTTGTTCGTTTTCCAAAAAAGGATCGCTCGAAGCGGCGGTTGTTGCGCCGGAGACTCCTTCTCTTTTGACTTCCGAATCGCCATCGCCGCCGTCGCCGCCCCGGTGCACCAAAACAGAACACCCCGGGTGACGACGCAACAGGTTGTGAATAAACGCCACGGCGACCATCGCGCCGGCGGGTGGGGCGGTGAGTGATAGTCGCGCTAAGCGTTTAATAAACGACGCGGCTAAGTACGCGGGCAGCGCGGATGATTTCAAAAAGATATCCAGTAACTCGAAAAACCCTTTCCGGTTTTGCGCGTGGAAGGACGACTGGTCCAGCAAAACGTACAGCCGGTCGTAGAACCGCGGGTACTCCAAGTCGTGCCTTGTCATCAGGGTGAACATGCCGTTCAGGGCGAGCATGCCGTCCAAGCCGCCGCGGTCGATTGAGGTGATGAAAAAGTCACCCAGCAGTGACGGGTTTTGTAGGTGCGGCATGATTTGTTTGTGGCAGGTTAGCAAAACCTTGCGGTACACGTCGTTTGGGAAGGGTTTCCTTAGCAACGCGAGCCAGGTTTCCTGGAACCGGGCCCGGTGCTTCTTCCCGTCCGCCCACTTGTCATTGACCTCGTTCGACAAAGACCGCGCCTCGTCCGCTTTGACGGCCGCGGTCGCTTGCCTGGCCTTCTTGCGCGAGCCCGTTTGCAAAGAAGCGCGCAACGCCGCCGTGTCAGAAGCGGCGCGCTCGCCAACCGCTTGTTCCTTACACCAAGCCCCTCCGAATGGGTCGGCATCGGCATCTTCTCCATCCTCGCCATCCGGAAAAGTTTGTTCGGTGCCTTTCATCATCCCCAACATGGCTTCGAAATCCTCGCCGTCGGCGTCATCCGCCGCGGGTTTCGCTTTCGTGCCGGAAGTTTCTTTCGTTTCTCGCGTAGGCTTTTTCTTTTTGTAATCTCCAAACTCCGCGGGGGTTCGCGAGAGGACGTCGTACAGGTTCCTGGCTAAGTCACCGCCGGAACCTGTAGCGGCGGTTTCTTTCCCGGAAGTCGAGACCCGCAAATCGCTACTTTCCGCCAGCCTTTTCACCGCCGCGTAGCAATGGTAGCGCACGTCCGTTTTCACGAGGTACCGTTTCGTCAACGCCCCGAGAAGTTCTTCCCCGAAGTTGCCTCCGGTAACCGCCGCACCGAGCACCGTGCCGAACAACTCGTTGTTGAACCGCCCCGGAACCTCCGACCGCGCGCACTCCATCACCGCCGCGAACGCGAGCACGCGCGTTTTCGCGTCTGTTTGCGTGTTTGTGTTCGAAGCATCCTTCTTTTCTTTTCCATCCCCGCGGTCACCATCGCCACCCACCAAAACGCAAAGCCGTTTGATGAACACCTTGTAGTGCTTGTCGAACCACTCCGTGTACGTACGTTCGGCGTCGTCCATGGTCGCGTCGCTGTCACGCAAATCGCCAAGGCACAGCCTTTCGCTGAACCACCGCTCCAGCGCGATGATGGCGTTTTTCGTGGCCCGCACATCCGACCCGGATGACTTCAACACGGTTAAAAGCTTCCCAACGTTGTTCACGCTCGCCGTGTTCGTGTTCAACTCCACCCCCAACGAAACGGTGTCATCCCTCGCGAGCAAGCGCTTGGGCATCGCGTATCGGCGACCGCGAGAGGGACGCGCGGGCGGACGCGGGGCCGGTGCGTGTCGAAGGCAATGCGTGGCGTGGCCGCCGCCGCCGCCGACTAAAACGCAACAGAAGCACTCGCAATTTTTTTGACGAGCTCTGATTGCAATAAACAGGGCAGATCGAGGCCATCCACGCGCATTCTCGCGCGCCACCCCGCACGCAAGCCTTCCTTGTGTGTCTCGTCGCGTCGCTCGTGACTGGTTCCGGTTGCGCTCGAAGTTTCCAGAAACCGACCGCCTACGTCTCGCGGTATTCAGACCACCCCCGCACCACACGTAACACCGGCGAAATGGCGGAGCACCTCGCGTCCATCTACGGCACGGAGAAGGTGCGTGTTTGCGTATTTCCCAAATCCCACTACTGTTTGCCCGTACACTCTGACACTTTCTCTTTTTTTTCCAACATCATCCAGGATCGCGTCAACTGTCCTTTCTACTTCAAGATCGGCGCGTGTCGTCACGGGGAGAAGTGTTCGCGTCTTCACATGCGCCCCACGCTTTCGCAGACGATTATGATGACCAACATGTACGAGAACCCGGAGTACGCCGCGGCGACCGGATCCGCGGAACACATGCAGATGTCGAAAACGCAAACCCAGGATCACTTTGAGGATTTTTACCAAGACGGTACGGACCTTTCCCATTGAACACGTTCCCCTGACTGTTTTATCTCTCAGCTGGTGCCTGTTGTCCATACATCGCGATATACTCGTCCTGCATCCTGGAGCATTACGACCATAACGGCGCACTCCCGGAGGACTGTTACCACGACTGTTTACGTATACCGTGGAGTACAGTATTTCCAATCCCGTATACTATGGAGTACAGGGCCGGACCCCTTTCCAGTCCCGGATACACCAATCCCGGATATACCCGCGGCCCGACCTCCCTGACCCTTTTCTTTCCCAATCCAGTGTTCGAAGAGTGCGCTTTGTTCGGCGAGGTGGAGGGCTTGAACGTTTGTGACAACCTGGCGGATCACTTGGTGGGGAACGTTTACGTGAAGTTCGTTGACGAGGAACACGCGCTGGCGGCGAAGAACGCGCTTGACGGGCGGTACTACGACAAGCGAGCTATTGTGTGCGAGTTCTCGCCGGTCACGGACTTCAGGGAAAGCACGTGTCGGCAGTACGAAGAGCGGGCGTGTGGACGAGCGGGTTTCTGCAACTTCATGCACCTACGGAAAGTGAGCCGGGAGTTGCGGAAAAGCCTGTTCGGGCGGTACGAAGGAAGGAGGGGCCGGGAAAGGAACGGCGGACGGGAGGGTGAGCGCCGCGACGGACACGACCGAGGCGACAAGAAAAACGGAGACCGAGACTTTTCCCGGCGGGACGCGCCGCGCCGGTCGCGCTCCCGGTCGCGGTCGCGCGACCGGAACGATCGCAAGGAGGACAAGCGACAAGACGGCGAGCGGAAAGTCACCGCGAAAGGCATGAGCGACGAAACGCGAAGGGCGATGTTCGCCAAGTGGAACGACGGCGCCGAGAAAACGGAATAGGGAGGGTGTTAAAATATTACGCTCCGAAAACTCGCCGCTGGGGAAGATACTTGGAGATACCGTACTCGAAACACGTTTCGCTTTCTCGTAATCGACGGTTATTCGTCTTGTTTGCTATCTAATGGTCGCGCCGCGCACGACGCACGACGTACTCGCCTTTCGTTTCTGTTTCGTACCTACCGATCGCGACGATCAGTCCAGTCCATCTCCCAAACTCACACCCGGATGCTCGCCACCGGCGTCCGCTCGTTCTCGTCGCCGTCATCGTTCGGCGTCCACGGTTCAATCCGTAAATCTGTCAAATCTTTTTCCCAATGAAACGGTGTCCGCGTGATTGGTTCTTTGCGGTCGAACACGACCCTGCCGCCTCTGGCGACCCGCGGGCGGCACCGCCGCGCGCGCGCGCCGAGCGGCAGCACGAACTGTTTCAGGGACGCCGCGTCCAGCTCGCGCGCAAACAGCATCTCGATATCCGGTATCTCGGGCGGGGGTTGGTACGCGGGGACGTGTTCGATTTGCAGAAGCGCCCTTGGCGGGCCCATGCGGTCAATCGCGAGCTGGATCTGCGCCGGCGAGTTCCCAAACGGGGACGAGTACCCGGCGACGCGACCGACCGGCGCGCCATCCGCGCCGCCGCCGCCGCCGTGCGCTCCGTAAAACCGTCCCTGCCCGCCTTGCCCGTGACCCCCCTCCCAGCCGTGCCCCCGAGTACTTGTCGGGACGTCCCGGTCCCGGTCCCGGTCCCGGTCGTCCCTTCTGCGTTTCTTCGACCCGCCGTGCCGGTCGGATTTCTGGGAAGGCCCGCCACCCCCGCCCGGCACGGGAACGGGCGCGAACCGTTCGCCGCCGAACCCGTACGCGCCGTCGGGGCGCAGCACGATCTCCACGCGCGACAGCGGCATCGTGATGGTTCGGTGCGGGTCCCACTCCAGGTCCTCAGCCTTGATCGGCGCACACGTGGGTTTCTTCGCGAACTCCGCTTCGATGGTTTCGTGTGTACTCCGCGGCTCGTGCTTCAGGTTGATCTGTAGCGCCTGCCAGTCGCTCTCGCTTCGGCACCGGTCGCTTTTTTTTTCCTCCCGCCGCAGCTGCAGCTCCACAACCGCGAACACCATCTCCATGTGTTTCCGAATTTGGCGCATCTTGTCGAAGCTCCCGGCGTCGTTTTCGCGCCGTCGTCTTGTTTGCGGCCGGTTGGTTTTTTCCCTTTGCCGGAAACAGTTAAACGGATTAGCGTCGTTCGGCGCGGGGGGCGGCTGGAGCCGGCGCAAACATGGCTTGCCCGTCGCGAGTCGTTTCTCGCACCAGTACTCGTACACCGCCTCCATGATAGCGGGCCTTCCTGACATGTCTTTCAGCAGCTCAAGCGCGTCGCCCTTGGGGAGCGCCCCCGTGCCCGCCATCGCGAGACACTTGTCCTGGTACGAAATGATCTGGCCCTTCTCCGTGGCGTTCGCCGCGACGATTTCCATCGCCAGCTCGTTCGCCTCGCCGCACCGCACCTCCAGCTTCCAAATCATGTGCTCGAACTTCTCCCCAGGAAGCCGGTTCTGGCCGTCGTTGTACTTCACGAGCCAGTCCTCGTCGTCGTTGTCCAGGTCGTACTCCACCACGTCGTCGGGGGGGGCGCCGAATGTTTTGTTGCGAAGGTACGTCTGCGATTTCGCGTAGTTGGCGCGGTAATCCTGTTTGTACGAAACCACGTTCCGGATTTCGGGAATCGGGATCTCCGCGAGCTTGCCATCCTTGGCCTTGCCGTCCGCGGGCTTGGTCAAGACCTGTGTAGGGGGGGAAGGTTTTGAATAGTCAGGCGATGAATCCCCGAGTTTGAAAATGGCAAAAATGAAGATGCATTTAAAAAAACGACACGTGTGGGTTTTTGAACCAGGTTTTCGAGGTACGTTTGCATTTCCCAAATCCCAACACTGTTTGCCCATATAGGACTGACACTTTTCTTGTACAAGCAGCAATCGGCCGACGTCACGCCAGGCGCGCCCGAACGCGCACGCACCTCTTCGTTCTCCGCATCCAGGGTTTGATGTCCGTGCGTTACCTCCCTTGCGACCACCTGATCCGGGTCGAGTTCCTCTCGCACGATCGCCAGGCTCTGGTTGACGTCGATTGGGCGCGCGCGGAAGGATGGGCGACTCATGTCTGCACTAAAAAACAGTGGTGGAACCCGCCCACGCTTGGCCCAGGAATTGTGTACCCCAATTCAACCCCCGCGCCGCCGGCCCGCGCGGTGCGCTCCGCGTATCACGCGCGCGCGATCGCGTGGCCGGTCAGCACACTCCCAACGCGCACGCACGCGTCAACTAGTTGCCCGCCCACCCGGTAGGCCTCGCGCCCGCTACTTGTGGTGCGCGCGTGGAGGGCGATCTGCAAAACCCAGGCGCGAGCGAGATCGCCCGAAAACCTTCCTTGTTTTTTTTATGCGTTTTGGCGGGAACAAGAAGCTAAAATGCAGCCCCGCTGGCAGCCAGGCTGGAATCGTTCCGATCAAGGGCGAGGCTTCCTATCGATTCAAATGGAGATCGATGAAAACGTGAGGTGACGAAATGCAGCGAGAGCAAGAGCATCGACACGTTTGAAACGCGCGCGCGCGGACTACAAAACAATCGTGGATTAAAAATGAACCCTTCCTCGCTCCTACCTCGTCACTGCCATCACGTGAAGAACACCTTGTTGAGGTGCTTTTTCAGCACGGGTTGGTGACAGCTGGGACACTTGGTTTCCGTTTTTTTCTCACCGCAATTCGTGAAGTGTTCAAGCCAGCACCCGTAGCACGCGCAGTGCCCGCACTTCGCGTTGAAGGGTTTGCCGCATGCGTTGCCGCACAACACGCACCGCGGGGGCGGGCGCGCGACCGGGACGGATTGGTGTGCGTTTTCGCGGGTGCTGGGATTTGCTGATGCGCCTCCAGGAAGAGCTGATGAACCTCCAGGCACGCCGGCCGCAAATCCACCCAACGCACCGCCCCGGGACAAAGCGTTCGTGGCTCTTTCTTGATTGTTTCCATCCGAAGTTTTTTGTTTCTTGGAAAGGAACGATGCCTCAGATGGATCGGCGGCGCTCTTCGCGAGTAGCGCCTCACGAAGCGCTGCGACGTGTTTGGTGTGAATGTGCCTGTGCTGGCTAGGCACGAACGCACCGAACAGGCAGTACAAATCGTGCGGCCCCGGTTTCTCGGAAGCCCCCAAGACTTTCGTGGCGACTCGCAAAACCTGCGCCACGTCCACGCCCGGCTCGTTCGCTTTGAACCGACGCAAAACGTTTGTCAAGGTTTCGTACGCCGACCGCGAAAGCTCGTGCTTGGCGCGACGCATGAACACGCGGATCGTGTCTGACGTGGAGCCTGGATTTGTGGAGTCATTTTTGTGCTCGATATCGGACAGAAGCCCGGAAGGATCGACGGGAACGTCCCGGGCGCTCGCCTGCCCGGGCGTTTCGTCTCGCGCCGCGGCGCCCGCGGTTTGTGTTCCAAACGCCGACCAATCCGCGCCATTCGCGCGCCGCGGCAAACCCGCGATACTGGCGGTTCCATTCTTTACATTCGCATCACTCGGCGCCCCCGCGCTGTGTACGGCTTTCGCTCTACCCAACGCTAACGCCGCAGCTAGCCGGCCTGTAGCGGTGGTACCTCCCCCGGTGCCCAGCCGGGCCGGGTACGCGGGAGGCGCGTCACGCGGGTCAGCGACCCTCAGGAACTGTTTGGGAATAGCGCCAGAGACGCCGACGACGCTAAGCGCGCAGCCCCGATTTTGATTCGTAGTCACTGCTGCGTCTTTCGCAGTCGCGTCGCCGTTGCCACCGTTTTGCGTCGTCATGACCGTAGTGCGTCTCTCAGTTGGCGGCTGTCCTCGCAAAGAGCACCTCTTGAAGAACCGTGACAGCTGCGCCGCGGCCGGCCCGAAGGCTTCGAAGTTCTGAATCGCCGGCCGTAACCACACGCTGAGTTGGTTCCGCACGTTGCCGTACGCGAACCGCTCTTTTGATGGGTAAAACTAGGTGGTTAACGTCTGATGTGGGCAAACAAGTCGTCTATAATTTGGGAAACGCGGTACGTACCGTCGCACAAAATCACGGCGCCGTGGTCGTGCCGGTGGCGTATCACTCTGCCCAAGGCCTGGTTCACAGCGCGCATCGCGGTCTGGGAGTACCACTGTTCGCCGGATAACAAGTCGCCAGCACTAGTCGAAGAAGTGGAGTTAACAGCGCCGGCCTTCACTTTCGCGTCCAGGAACACGCGTTTCAAACGCACGCGCGCGTCCGCTTTGGGGGCGTACGGGATGCCTGTTGCGAAGGAAAAGCGTCAGTCTTGAGTCTTAACGTATGGGCAAACAGTGCACTTGTGATGTATGCAGTAACTTCCTTTTAATGACTAGTGGACGTCACGAACGGGGCTTGAAACAGTGTGCCTGGATTTGGGAAACGCCCTACGGCCGTACCGGTTAGAATCACCGCGCGTCCCGCTTTATCGGGGAAGTCTATTCCCTCGCTTACTTTTCCCCGGCACACCGCGAAGAACACCGCGCCTCCTTTGTGCCGCGCGACTTCGCCCGTTCTAGCGACCGCCCCGTCCTCCGGATCCACGAACTTCCCGTCCAACCGGCCGGTTTGTAACCCCAGCGCCGCGTTGAACTCGCCAAAGGCTTGGTGGAACTCGGCTTTGTTTGAAGGCTCGACCACCGCGTGCTTCGCCGCGCAGATGCGTTCCCAAATAGTCGGGGTTCCGTGACTTTTCCACAAGCTCACACAGCTCCGCATCACGCCGTAGCTTGGAAAGAAAACAAGCAAGCCGTCCGGGACGACTCGCACAAAGTTAACGATGGCGTTCCCGAGTTCGGCTCGGTACTGATACGATAAAAGGCGAAAGTGTCAGTCGGTCGTGATGTGTATGAGTAAACAGTCAGGGTAATGGGCAGAGAACCGTCCCTTCTGGTACGAGTATGGGCATTCAGGGAGGCGGAATGTGGTGATTGGGAAATGCGCACCGTCTCCGTGTCCCGGAACCGGTAGCTGCTGTTAAGCCGAACGCCGCTCGGTCCGACCGGTACCACCCCTCCCCACACCTGGTCGCTTTGGATGACGTGCGGGTTCTCGAGGCGAATTGGAAAGGGGATGCTTAATTCGCTCGCGAACGATGTCATGGGCGACAACGTCCCGCTGGTCAAAATCACGCACCGCACCCCCGCCGCTTTCAAAGCCTTCATCACCACGCCGGGGGTGAAACACCAGAAACTCAAAGTGGGCCCTATCGTGGCTTTTGATTGGTTGCTTGAGCCGTTTTTCTGACCGTTTTGTTGGCCGTTTTGAAAGTCGCTGCCACCCCCATCGCCTGGCGGCACACCTATCCGCAACCGGAACTGGTCCAGGCTGCCGTTTTTGCGCAACGCAAACGCCTTGTCAAGGGCGTCCGCGACTTCCGTGAGGCGAAACGATTTCGCGGTGGCTTTCGATTTCTGCCCGACCCCGGCGGCTTCGCCCGCGAGCAAAACACAAGCACACCTGGCTAAGTCCGTGAGCATTTTTACCGTCCCTCCTCCTTTCAAATCGCTCGCGTGATCGGTGATTTTCAACGCGGAAAGCATGGCGAAGAAATGCTCGGGACCTTTCACGAGCTCGCGGCCTTCTTTCGAGTTCGCCTCGCCGGCGCCGTTTTCGTAAAGTTCGCGCGCGATTTTAGACTCGAGCGCCAGTAACATGCCTCGCAGCGTTTTGTAATCCAGCGCGGTTCGCTTGTTTTCGTCATCCACGCCACTGCTTCTGTCGTGTTTCATGCCGTTCACCCCCAAATTGCCACCATCACCCCCAAAACCGTCGTGTTTCTCACGCCCGCGCGCGTTGAACCGTAGCGTTTGCTCGTTTTCGTTTTTAGCCAAATCGTGTTCCTCCTCCTTCGCCGCGAGCTCAAACGCTTCCT
>Ga0302136_1000156_pt1 | contig 33600 bp, 30 predicted proteins | sample CBN3_20m_MG_FD_203116 | JGI IMG/M metagenome (GOLD analysis project Ga0302136, IMG submission 203116) | Marine microbial communities from Western Arctic Ocean, Canada - CBN3_20m | ecosystem: Environmental > Aquatic > Marine > Oceanic | place: Canada: Western Arctic Ocean | collected 2017-09-15
GTCGCCTTTCGAGACAAGGTAAGCGGTGAAGAGTGCGGCGGTTCTGATTGCGCTAACCGAGACGGTTCAGCTCACGATGATGTGACGTACGTCGATGACTTGGACCAAGATAACATGGACAAGTGGGAGATTCGAGGCACGCCCACATATTTCCTGATCTCACCCGATGGTATCATCGCTTGGTCTTCAAGCGGTGGAACCGATGTCGGAGATGTGAACGGTGATGGTGAATCAAACACCTTCCTCGATGCAATCATCACTCAAGTCACTCGAGATAACGGTGGTGCTTGAGATGGCCACAACGCTTCTTCTGATGGCTTATGGCGTTCCGATCTTGGTTGGTCTGTTGCTGATTCTTCCTGGTACTGAAGGAATGTTCACCGCCCTTTCAGAACGCTTTCCATCACTAAAGACACGAAGAAGTCGGATTTTTGCTGGTTTGAACCTAACCCTGCTCGCAGGTCTTGCGGTTTCCATTCAAACACAGTGGATTTACGCAAAAGTCAGTGAAGGGTCCAAATTTTGTGCTTCTGAAACAATTTTCTCATGCGATGATGTGATTGGGAACAGTGCCTACAACACCGTGCCATACCTGCCTAGCTTGTCATGGGGCATGGTTGGGTTTGTGACCTTCACGGTTTTGCTGTTCCTGGCTTATGCTTCCTCGAAAGAGCCAAACGCACCATGGGTGAAGAGATTCATCGACATAGGATCGCTCATCACTTTTTCTGGCCTCGGAGTGATTGGTCTGTTGGTGTCCTATGAGCTTGAAATGGAAAAGATTTGTCAGTTTTGCACCATGGCTCACTTGGCCAACATTGTTGCACTTGCGGGGTTCCTTCAACTCCGGTTCATGCATGGTGAAAAGCACTGGAATGATTGATGGGGGTTTTGGTTTGAATCAAGAACGTCTCGTTTGGGGAATGATCGCAGCTGCAGCAATTGCAGGTCTGCTGATTTTACTCAGCCAACAATCTGCATTGGATGAAGTAGAACCCATCTGGTCCAGTGCTGATGAACCTGATCCACTCGCCTTTGTCTGCCTCGATCACGATGATTTAGCTCGTCACGACCACGTTACGCTGAAAGTTTTCGTTGAAGGGGAGCAGCAAACCATTCCAGGTGGCATCGGCATCAACAGCGGCGTTTGCAATCAACAAGGTGCGAACATGCATGCCGTTCACACACACAACGAAGGTGGCACTCTGCACATCGAGATGAACGATGGTGGCAACGTGTCACTCGGCGTATTTTTCGATATCTGGGGCGTCCATTTTGACGAAACAGGTATCTTTGACCACCGAGCCAACGATACACACAGCATGCGCATGCACGTCTTTGCGTCTGGTTCGGAGGCTTCGGAAGCAAACCAGGTTGATTCCTTTGATGATTACCTGCTCCAAAATAGTGAAGTTATCGAAGTGTATTTCGTTGAACTTTGATCACGGTGTAAAGCACCCTTCAAAGTACAGTGCATCGGCTTTCGTGCTGACTTCTTCCATCCTCAGTACGGTGACATCGATTCGTACGCTGCCACTGTAGATCCGCCTTAATTCTGCGAGGAGGTGCCGTTGGACTTCGCCATGGTCCTCGCCCCAAAGCGTGCTCAAATGATGGTTCTCGGTTCCACTGATGGTGACGATAAATTCGACAACCCATTCTTTGAGGGGTTCATTCTCCTGCCATGTGACATCTTCCCAGGTTTTTTCCATGGTATACCGTTGTCAATCCTAGCATATCAATGCTCTGCCAAAATGCATCACTTGATTCCGGTTTCCAGAAATTTATACCGCTTTTTCGGGGGATTCAGTGCGTGGAGCAGAAATTTTGTTCTTCTTTGGGAAAATGAGGAGGCCCGCCATACCGGCACAGAACAACACGACCCAAGCAGAATTCCATGATTGAGTTTCACTGCGTTCCCGATAAGCAAATTCAACTGCTCCGTAACTTCCAAGATCCTCAGTCGTGTTGATCGTTGCGAATGTATTTTCATGAACCAAAACAACACTGAAGGATTCAAGCGCTTCGAAGGTAATGCTAAAATCAGTCGTGCATCCCACTGGCGCTACAGCTTCAATGAGGTCAATACTTTCAATGACTTCTCCACTCGCTATGTCACATTCAGAGGTTGCGATGACCACACGATCACGGGTCGGACCGCCTGGGTTAACTGCCCCTTTAGGTACGGTTTTTTCATGTTCGAGAACAAGGAAAGTGAGTTGTGAATTATTTTTGGCATGACCGTCGAAATCAACCAGTGTCGCCGTTATGTTGTCACCATTGCTTTTGACTGTAAACTGAAGTTTCGTGAACATCTGTCGTTCGACCTCAGCATCAAGAATATCTCGCTGAACGTCGACCCAAGCCTCTGTACCGGTGTGGAAGGCTCGACCTTCAACAATGAATGATGGTGTACCGGGTAACTCAGGGTTAACAGCCTTCAAACGATCAATGCGATGGTCTGAAGCAGGTGGGGAAAAAGCATCTTCTCCATCGCTGGGGTGGTAGGCCATGAGGGCGATTCTGGAGCCATGTGCGTCGGATACGCCCATGAGGTATGGGTCAATTTCAGCACACGTAGGGCACCACGTTGTGGTTAATTCCTCGACCAGCAGACTGCGCCCTCCGAGGTTTGTCTCAATGCCAGTTGCAAGTGATGTTTCAGTATCGACAACGAAACCCTGAGCCAAGATTGGCATTTGCAGCAATCCTACGGTAAGCATGAGGACCAGCCACCCTTTTGTTCGGGGATGTCGATTTGCATCCCCCGCCATGCTTCGGCGAAGCGTCCAACCTTCTTCATCCCTTTGTTTGAATGGTATTTGAGGCGAGGTTTCTTGAACAGGTCGAATTCAACCATGGTTGGGGAGGGTGTCAAGTGGCTGACCATTGGATTGAAAATCACAAACGAGATTCGTGGCGTCGTCAAGCCAAAGCGAGTGGTTACAGATCACGAGCTGCATTCAAATTGAAGCAGATTCAAGAACGCTTTGACCTCATTAGCCCGGGCGATGTCATTCTTGATGTTGGCTGCCATCCTGGCGGTTGGGCGCAAGTCGGAATGGAACTTGTTGGCGAAACAGGCTTCGTTCTCGGCGTCGATTTGGAACCATGTCAACGTGTTGAAGGTGCCTTGTTGCTCACTGGTGACATCACTGAACCGCACACACAAGAGCGAATGTTGGCCGAACTCGCCGGCCGTCCTTTGAACGCTATTATCTCTGACATCTCTCCGAACATCACTGGAAAGTGGGATATGGACCAAGCAGTGGCCATGACACTGGTGGCTCAAGTGTTTGATTTCGCATTACCTCTTTTGTGCAAGGGTGGTTCGTTCACAACCAAACTCTTCCAGGGCGTTGGCGTGGAAGAGTTGATTATGGCTGTCAAACCGTTTTTTGCGGACATACGTCGCTTTTCTCCGCACGCTTCACGAAACTCCTCTTCCGAAGTGTTCCTTGTGTGCCGAAAGTTCAAGCCTTGGAAGGCCAAGAACCTCTCAGTTCTCCGCTCTTATGAAACAGCACTCAATTTGAAGTTGGGTGGGGATGATGTCGATGAAGGGCCTGAAATCATCCAGTCCTCGTTCTCAATCCGTCGGAAAAAAGACGAATAGATTGAAGCGCCTTGAGGTGAAACCCTCCAGGCATGAAACATCCTTCGAGCACAAAGCAACATCCAGTTCACCCAAGGGCCGCCCGCCAGCACATCAGCGATCTGCGCCACAACGCACCGGTTCATAGGGTGGAACTTGTTGTTTTACGCGTTTACCCAATTCGAAGGGTTGCCTCGCCAAAGTTTACTGGGCCTGTAGCAGCCGCATGTGGACGAGATGAAACTGGCATTATTGGACTGGTTCTTTGGGGCGAACAAACAAATCGCGTTCAAGTCGGCGATATTCTCCGGATTTCGAACGGGTGGTGTCGAATACGGAACGGAGAATTGGTCATCAGCACCGGTCTTGATGGTTCAATGGTGGTTTTAGACCGCTAAACGGCGTGCTGACGGCACGGAACCCCCCTTCGATGACCACCTCAATTGATGCAAGTCTTGAGGTGATGGAGCACGCAACCATAAAGAAGGGGAGGGCGTGGGCGAAATGTCCTGAGGGTCTACTATGAGTGAGAGAGCAAAAAACTGCACAGCATCCGGCGTTCCATTGGAAGAAGTCGGTTCCACCACATTCCCGTGCCCAGGGTGCGCTGCACCCATTGGCCGTAGCCCTCGCTGCCGAAACCAAGGCGTTCTCTACGTCTGTCCAGCTTGCCAGTACCAAGGACCCTGAGGTGAGATCATGGGCATGGTAGTGATGACGTACAAAATCAATCCAGATTCCGAGGTCGATGACGTGGATTCTGACTTAATCGCAACCACCATCACCGGTATGAGCGACGAAATCTACAACATTCAATCCGTTGAAGTCAAACCTCTTGCATTCGGCCTCAAATTTGTTCAAGTCCATGTGGTCATGAACGATGGCGAAGGACTCGCTGATGCTTTGGAGAGCCGCATGGCTGAAATCCACGGCGTTGGAGAAATTGAAGTCCTTTCAATGGGCCTCATTTGAACTCAAACCTTGCCTACAATTGTGAGTGACTCGTCACTCGCTGAAATCAATGAACATGCACCGTGCTTGTGCGTTCGTTAATGGTTCGAACCAACGATCAAAGTTGACTCAATGGGCCTTGGATGAATTCACGAAGCAGTGTGGTGGCGTAACTCCCACTCGAGAGAACAAAGCGGAAACGAATGCATGCTCCTTCACGGTGCCATCGACTGTCAGCACCGGGTCCAGCCTTCCAACGCTCGCCCATTGACTCATCATCAGCAATTGGCACGGTATCGATGGCCAATTCGGTGAATTCAGTGACCAATGCTCGACGTGTGCCCCGTGTCGATAACCTCGGGATTGCTTCAACGTTCCAATCCACGTCATCGAGGCTCATGCTCTTGATGATGCGTGCTTCAATGTCACCTGATGTACCTTGGCAAGTTTGAATTTCGCTTCCGGGCAATGGGCCAGTGGTGACCAAACGTCCCATCTCACAATTCCGTGTGATCCGGGGAAGGGTTCGCTCTTCCACGATGACGCAACTTGATGCTTCCAATTGCCCTTTCTCATCAATGCGGCCAACGAGGTCCCCAGCGATTGGTCGGCTGATTGGGAGACCAGCATCAATTCGGGCATGGAGTGCTTTGTTGAACACCACAGATTGTAAAGCGTGAACCGTCATGAGTTGGAGGTTTCCGGGTAACTTCTTGAAAGCACCAACGAAATCAGTTTCTCGAGTCAAGAGGTGTTCAACCATACGCCGTTCGAAACCAAGCCACTTGGGTGCCAATGCAAGCCCCTCTTCGGTTGGACCATGTTCACGAACGTGAGCTCGGAATGCATGGACGTCAGCGTTTTCCGCTGGTCCTTCCATAGCGATGTAGGTCATAGCTGCCTTTTCCCAATCCTCTGCAATCACATGCTTGCCAACTTCGGCGGTCACCGGGCGGCCTGCACCGAACCGTTGCGGTCCAATCCAGTTTGGAAAGGTGTTCTCTCCAAGTTTATCTGCCATCTCTGACTGAATTCGTTCGACTTCAGCGAGAGCGTCTTCGTTGCTCATCGGTGAGCCGTCATCATGGGCGCAGCCCCGTACAACAATCGTGAACCGGTTTCCTCGATGGTTTCCAAAACCAATTTTTTGGTGTGTTCGTCCAAGAACTTCAATTTCCACATCGGGCATCTCGACTTCTGCTACCTTTTTCTGGGGCGCATCGATTACGAACAACTGTTGGGTCACTGCCCGCTTATCTTTCGTTCCTGCGAAGAAAATTCTGTTTCGAGGGATCTTCAGTGCCTTTGCTAGGTTGTTACAGAATCTGTTTGTTTCCCAGTTGGTCAAGGTGACCTTGGCCACAGTGAAGCGACCTTTGTTATCCAGATGTACGGTTGTTGAGATCTCTTCAACTCGGAAATCTGTGACGCGTGCTTTGAGCACACCGCCGACACCGTTTGTTTTCGTTGCGTAACCATCCAAGCCAATGGCCTCAGCCAGTGAATCAGTCCACGCAGTCATGAATAATACCCCGTTCAAAGGGTGATCTTTTGAAATTCATCAGCGAGTCCAGCAACCAAGTCACGTAGGACCTTGTCGGAGGCGCTCTTGCCTTTGGTTCGGATGTAGAACTCAGGATCGTCGAGTTCTGGGTGACCAGGGAAGTAGTTTGCATATTCCACACTTTTGTGGGCATTGAGTCGCTCACGGAGCATCTGCAAAGCGGTGTGGCTTTCGCCAATAATGCGGAGGCGCAGTTCGTTCTTTTCTCGAAGGAGCAGTTTCACAGGCATGGCGACCAATTCGCCCACCGGCCTACTCGCTTTGAACCTTCTCCCAAAAGAGCCAGCCGGATGGTCGCAAATAAATGCGGTTTCCTCGAATTTCCGAAGGGTTATGGGATGTCTAAATTCGCTTCAAAGCCCCGCGTCTTGATGCTCAACAACCCCCTTCCTTTTGTAGTGCATTGCGCTGGAGAAGTCATGGATACATCCGCTCTTGAGGAGAAGATGGCCCAAGGTGCTGGATTGTTCCGGCGCTCGGCCCTCGTGATTCTCATCGTGACCGGATTCATCACATTGGGTCTCATGGGGCATTTGGTTACTTCACCACCTGATTTCAACACCGATCTGGCTGACTTTGCACCAGAATCAGAAGCAAACGACGCACATGAACGAATCCACGAGGAATTCCCCAATGAAACACGCCCGTTATTTGTCCAAGTCAAGGCAGATAACGGTTCAAATATCCTTTCTATAGAAAACCTCCACGTCATGGATGAACACTTGAGCATCATCAAGAACGCATCGGACAATCGTGGTGGCTTCATCACCGTGTGGACCACCGCTCCAGGCATTGTTCAACTGAGCCTGAATGAGGAAGGCAACGGAACACTCCTGAGCAGTATAGCGTCTTGGGAACAGATGCTGGATCTGATTTTTGAAGAAGATACGACCTGTTCAATAACGACTGATGACCAGTTGCTTTCGGCAGCGACCTACGCTTCGTCAGCTCTGCTCAACAAGGATTTGAACCTCGATTCAACCTGTGAATATCTCGAGACTGGGAATGGAAGCGGTGTTCCATTTGCCTCAACGACGCTGTGGGTGCTCGAAGTCGATCCAAACATGGATGAGGAAAACAGAAAGTTTCTCCAAGACCAAATACGCGATGAATTCGCAACCCTCTCATCGGACTCTTCGCTCCACTATGGCGTGGTCTCTTTGGATTTAATCTCCTACGATATTGACAAAGGTACCTTCGAAAACCTCGCCCTGCTTGTAGTGCTCGCTTTGCTTGTGGTCGTTGTCCTTCTTGCCATCGCCTTTCGCTCCCTTCCAGATGTGATGTTTCCGCTCATCGGACTTTCCTCGGCTCTCATTTGGACCTACGGGGTCATGAACTTAATCGGAGCGCAATTTACGGCTTTGGAGGTTGCAGTCGCTCCATTGGTGCTCGGACTTGGTATCGATTATGCTATTCACCTTCAACGGGCATATGCTGCCATTGGAAAGGAGCATGACGATTCAGCCGAAGCATGGCTTCGTTCGTGTGCCCGCTTGTCGGTGCCGTTGCTCCTCGCAGTAACCACAACTGTTGCGGCCTTTTTGGCGAACGTGATCTCCCCATTGCCCCCGCTCGCAACCTTTGGCTACGCCCTTGCCCTTGGTGTGATTTGTGCCTTCGTATCTGCTACGGTCGTCGTCGGCTCTTTGCACGTCGTTTTCCGTACCGTTGCTGTAAAGAAGGAAACTCAAGCCATCACCATGCCAAAATTGGTTGACCGAATTGTGGCTCTTCAACAAAAGCAACAAGTTGGCGTTCTTTTGGTCACGATTCTGATTTCTGCAGCATCTGTGTTCGGTGCTGCTTCACTGGAAACAGATTTCGACCTCAGCGATTTCGTCGATCCCGAAATGGAAATCATGGACGTTCGTGATGACCTGGATAATAATTATGAAAGCGCAGGCTGGAAATTATTGTACATCCTCTTTGAACCAATTGAAGGCGAATCGAACATACCAGGGGATTCGATTCTGCTTGAACAAATACAAGGACTTCACGCCGACCTTACCTCCAACCACGATGTCGTAGGTACGGACGAGCGAATGCCTTCGCCTGCTTACGAAGGGCCCTATGTCGTCTTGCGAGATGCCATTTTGAGGAACTCCAGCTTTGGTGAACTTCACAACTTAGAAGTGTTCGACGGTGATGTTTACATCCAAAACAGCAGTTTGGGTCTCAACCTCGCAAACGTGTTCCATGACCTGTCCGTCAACGATTCAGTGGCAGATGCCATCAGCGGTGAGACTTGGTCCGAACGGGTTTCGCAAGCCGTCGCTTTGGATGAAAATGGTATTACCTTCCTCAGAAATGAGGTGCGTGTCGAGGCCTCCACTTCGACTCAAGCCGAACGCGTCATCAAACAAGTGGAACAAGAACTCGGTTCGGCCTCAGAACGAGGTACACTCCGAGAGAACATGGTCAATCATGCTGAACTCCACGTGACAGGGGACCTCGTTGTTCTCCAAACCGTCTTGGATGGATTGAGCGTTTCCCAAGTCAAGTCAACGTTGATTTCCCTCGTGGTTTCGAGCCTCGTTTTGTTGTTGCTTACTCGACGCATCTTACCTGCAGTGGTCGTCCTGTTCCCCGTTGGACTCGCATCCCTTTGGGTTGCAGGTTCCATGGTCGCCCTCGGACTGAAGTGGAACGTTTTGACGGTGATGGTGACCGCTCTCACCCTTGGTATTGGTATCGACTACTCGATCCACATGTGGCGTCGCTTCGAAGTGGAATTGGCGCGAAGGGACACCCATTGGGAAGCCTTGAGAGCAGCTCTCTCGACCACAGGTGTAGCCTTGATCATGAGCGCTTTGACCACTGGTTTCGGATTCATGGTGTTGCTGTTCTCTCCAATGCCCGTGATTCAGGACTTTGGATTAATTACTGCAGTTACCGTTTTCTTCTCGTTGCTTCTCTCTCTGATTTTGTTACCGGTTCTGGTGGAATTATCCGCTCGTAACAAAGAGCAAGTCGTTGAAGTTGGCGATGGGACCATCATCGAAGGCTGATCAGTACACAGACAGAGCTGCGGTGATGTCGTCCATCACCAGACCTTGTTCTCTTGCAACGAGCGCAAGGCATGCCCAATGGCTCGCATAGGTGAGCGCTTTCGCCTTCCTTTTTGCCCTCCGTTCGACTTCCTCGATTGGAAGTTGTGATTGTCGAGCAATGAATTTGGTGAGCCGGGGTGTGAGTCGAGACCGTGGGTCATTGGAATCCACTGGCGTTGAAACTGCTGGTTGTGGCTGAGGCCCGCCAGATGTCACGGGGAGGGGCGTTGACCTGGCTTCGATGTCAGGGGGAGAGGTGAGCGAGGTTTGCCGCTTCTCGGGTTGGCACGGTTTGATCAATCGTGAGGGTCGAGGAAACCATCCCAACGGTGAAGTGACGCCTTCGAGGGCGACGGTCGGTGTCAATTCATTCTCCGGCCCGGTCAGCCAACCCGCAGCGATGAGGGCTTGGACACTCTTCTCTGCCTCTTCTGGTGACAGCCAATCCATGTCAAAGGACATGACGCGTTCCATATCAAGAGCATCAATGGTCGAACCTTCCCGATAGCAAATGGCGAGGACCCTCAAGACATCTTGAACGTCTTCATGGGCCATGGTTGACGACAAGCGCTCACCGTTCAAGAAGGTAAGCCAATGGCTTCATCACTGTATTTTTATGAAGGATTTGTCTTCATTCAGGCGCCATGTACCACATTCATCCCCAATGTACAGCGTTTCTTCAACTCCGTAGTCGTAAGCGCCACCGGGTGGGAGTTCAGACCACTCCTTGACAGTCGAACCAACAGTTGATTCGGTTTCCTGTCTGACTGGTTCCGGGACAAGAGCGTCGAGTGCTGCTGCCCTATCGATCGTGGGTGTTGATTCAACGGGAACTGAAGGGGATCGTCCAGGTGGTCCTTTCAGGCCAGCAGGTTTTGGTTTTGGCTGGGTACTGCGCTCTGGCGGTCCCTTGAGAGGCTTGGTTGATGTCACTGGTTCGGCTGGAGTTGACAGTTCCATATCTGATTCAAACTCAGAGGGGTTCTTTCGTCGGAAAAGGAGAACCGCACCTGCCAGCAAGATCACGCCAACGCCGCTGCCGACAAGAGCCAAGCCCGAACCAAATCCATCGCTGGTGGGGCTAAATGTTCGATTCCACGCGTTGTTGTTTTCATCGATTTCCCAGATTGCTTTCTCGGCATCAGCTTCGACATAGAGCGTCCATGTGCCGCTTGGGACATCGATGGTACTGCGGAAGGTTGTGGCTGTGTTCATTCCAATGTTCGGAACAACTTCGCGCCCAACGAGGGTCCGCTCACCGTCGCTCTCAGCATAGATCGAAATGTTGAATGGTTCATCGATGGCTTCTCCTGCGCTGACCAGTTTGACTGCAATTCGCATGGTGCCACCTGCCTCTTTGCTTCCTGTCACCTCGACATCGTCGATCACAACATCAGGTCCAATGTTGCTTAGTGGCAACACCAACCAGGGTTCTAACTCCGAGTTTCCAGTCGTAGCAACGAGTTCCCATCCCGCATCATCGCTTCCCTCAGCCCAACAAGCGATGTTGGCTTGAGTCGAGAGCAAGGATGGATCGCCAAGGGCGCTGAAATCCAACAGATAAGAAAACATGGTCTTTCCATCGAAGACCGTTGAGGACGCTCTGCTGAGCGTCAGCAGGGGCCATGATTCGTCCAAAGAACGCACTTGACAGGTCAGGGTGAGGTTCGAGGACCAAAGATTGGCTTCTTCGATGTTCACTCCAATTTCTACGCTGCTCAGATGAAACCGGGAATAGCCAGTGCTCAAGGTTGAATCCAACAGACGTGGTGCTTCTCCATCGATTCGAAGGGTTGGAAGTTCAATGGTGAGCAACTCCTTTGTTGCGTATGGGTCCCACACACTCAGGGTGGTTTCAAACAACAGGCCAGCCCCCAAAGGTGCTTGGAATTCGATGGAAAGGGCACCGTCGTTTGCTTCAGCGGATGTGCCACCTGACCACCGATCATTTTGCAATTTACCATTCCAGTACACGGACACCGGTCCAGTGTAACTGGTGTTGCTCAACGCATGATACATCGAGGCATTGAGTTGGATTGTTTCACCTGTTGCAATGCTCCAACCTTCTGTGAGGTCACCTTGCGCATCACCTTCGATGTCCCGCAATGATTCGAGAACCACATTCATTTCTTGTTCCAATGTCCATTGTTGTTCATGCAGCACTGAGGTCATTCCATCGTAGTCTTCAACGATGATTTCGACCCTCCCATCATGTGTTCCCGGGGTGACAAACGTCCAGTCAACGAAAGCATGGAAGTCGATGACAATGGTTTCCCCAACCGTTGCCGTGCATGTTGGAGCGGCTTGAATTCGCGCATCAAGAGCTTCGCAGGTATCGAGATTAGCGTTGTATCGTAGACCGAGTGTAGCGTCGTTTCCGAGGAGCAAGGTCACTCGTGTGATGTCGCTGATCTTGTTGGTGTCGGATACTTCCACACGCCATCCAAAGGCTTTGGTTGGCTCCAATCGAGCCGTGTCGGGGTTTTGGTCCTCGCCGATGGCAAGGTAGGTCAGGACTTGGCCTTTTGATGGCGTTCGACTTTCCCATCCCAGTGTCCCATTGGCAGCGGTTGTTTCGCCGATGCTGTAACCTGCAAGATCGGTTCCTTTCAACCAAATACGAACATTTTGGTGATCCTCATTGCCTGAGTCGTTGACAATAAATGTCACCGTCCATTCATCACCGTTGTTGCTCAGCGTATATGGATGACTTTGGTATTCATTCTGTTCTGCTGCCCCGTTGCCTGAGGTGTCATGGATGGCTTCAATCCAAAGGTATCCTTGGAGCGTTTGGTTTGAAAAACCTCCTACATCATTGTAGGTCAGTGTGACAGAGCGTTGGTTTTGCTGGTTTGAATAGGCGCCCATGTTTGGAGTGGTGCTGGTCAGAACGGGCGCTTCGATGTTGATTTTTACAGTTTGATTGTAAGCGAGGACCAGGAGTTCTAAATCATCCGAAGTGCGTGCGTCAAGCCAAATCCTTGCATCGCCTGAGGTACCATTTGGGGTCAGGAAATCGATGGCTGTAGTTTCGCCCGTTGTCAATGTTGTCCAAACGCCGTGGTTGGTGTATGTTCCACCTCCAAGGGCCTGAGTCGCCACAACATCGACGTTGATCCTCGCTTCGATGAGGCCGTTGAGCAGCCGAGCTTCTGAATTGGTGAATGAATGATCGACCATCGCCGTCATCGGTGCATCCCCTGGATAGGTCTCCTCATCCTCGACCGAAGCATTACCTTCGCTGCTAAAAATGGATGTGAGGCTGATAATTTCGACCTTCAACTGCTTGTCGATGGTTGTGCTTGTCGACGATACATAGGTTGTGTTTTGGAGTCCGGATGTGGTGGCACCCATGCGAAGGTGCGGTGTCAGGACACCATCATTCACGGCGAATGACCAAGTGACAGTGTCGCCTTTGGGCCCGGTGGAGTGGGATGCAGTGAGGTCGGCTGTACGAATCATTCCATCCGGATCTTCGAGGCTAAGCGATGAGGTGAACGGGTTATAGGAAAGGACCGCCGTATCCAGGCCAACAATGCTGTAACCGTCTTCACTGGTTGGCTGTATGGTTAATGTGTAGGTTGAGGTGCTCGCATAGGATGCGTGGAAGGTTTCCACGACGGTGACTGCTGCATTCGGATTCAATACGCTTGGTGGTGCAGACACGAACCCAGCCTCTTCTGACCCTACGCTGATGTGAGATAATGTGGGTATGGCCCAATCGTTCAATTGGCTCGTTTCAAAGAAGATTTGGTATTGAATCAGTGAATCTCCGGGAGTGGCGTCGGTCATGGTGTGGTTTCCGATTGCTAGGAACTCTGAACTTTGATTTGGTCCGAGTGGCCGCCAGATTCCGTTGCTCATATCGGCAATGCTTGCACCAGTTTTGTACTGCATGTTCAATGAAGTGTTTTGAGGACTCATGCCCAAAAAATCAATCCACAGAGGTGTCGCACTGGCTTCACTTCCTGTGCGAAGGTCGAACACCGCAGAGAGGAGCGAACCAGATTGGCTGCCGGGATTAGCATGGATTGCAGAGGCATCTGAATACGAGGTGCTCCATGAACTAAAGCGCCATGTTGATTCGTCCCCGCCTGCGTACACTATCGAGCCATTCACATTGATCAAATCGAAGTCAAACATCGATGTATGCAGAGGGCTATGAGCATGGAGTTCTCCAGTGTATGGATTGTAGCCTCGGACCTGGTCATACTGACCCGAGCTTGAAACACCACCGGCGATAATAATCTCGTCATTATGGACCACGGCAGCGTGTGCGGCTATTTTGAACGGTAAATCAGAACCATTGCTCCACATGTTGGTGACCGGATCATAAATCTCTGTGTGATTTGCAGGGGCTGTTGTGGTTTGATTCAATGCAGCGTCAAACAGTCGAACAAAGCCTCCAAGTGCAAACAGTTTACCGTGGTATGTTACCAGTTCGAATGAATGACGAGGGGCACTCATGTTGGCCATGGAATCCCATACATCGGTGGCAGGATTGTAGCGCAGCGTACGGTTGGATACATCCGAACGATCTTGCCGACTGACTCCGCCTGCTACGTAGATGAAACCATCCAGCGTGTCCATTCCGGCGAGACCGACACCGGTTGTAGCTGGCATCGAGGTTCCATCGGTCCAATTATCGGTGGTTGGGTCGTAGATATGGACGATGCCTTCGCTTCGAACTTCTGGAGTCACAAAAGGATGGTAATCACCGATGGAGTAAATTTTCCCATCGACTGTTACGCACTCATGGTATGCTTGAGCTTGCGGGAGTGTGTCAGGGCTCGGACTCCATGTTTGATTGGTCATGTGGAATTGCTCGATGAAATTTGTTGATTCCTCATCACCAGACGTACTCGGGTTTGGATCATAGCGCCCGCCAATGAGCCAAGATTCATTGGTCATCTCATTGTAGGCTAAGCAACCAGCAGTTCGCTGGAACATCATGGCAGGGCCTGGTATGGTTTGGAAATCGATAACAGGCCGGTCGAGGACAGGCTCGCCATCGTTGCTGTTGACGGTGATGTTGGATGGGATGTAACCATCACTGGCATTGAACCCAGATGAAATGGTGATCACTTCCATTGCTTCATCGGTTGAATTCAACGCTTCAATTGTTGAAGGTTGCACCGTGCCGGTGTATGGCATCAGCAACATGGCCAAAACCGCCCCAAAAGCGAAGGTCATTTGCTTTGCCAAGGGTGTGGCCATGGACAAGGACTACGAAGCCGCTTCAAGAGACTTGCGCGCCTTTGACACGCTGGTGCCGGTCCCATCCTTCAAAGACCCTCGAGCGTGAGAATGAATGCGTCGTCCATAGGTTCATCCCTTACGACCTGTTGCGCCGCGTTGGAGGACTTGGATTGACACGTGAGTACATTGCCCGTGACCCTCGGACTGGTCTTCCGTTGAGCGTGGCTAAAACAACGCGGGTCGATAAAACAATTGTCAGTCAAACGGGCCCTTGGGTCAGCATTCCAGATGGAAGCATTCTGCCGTTAGCTCGGGGCGAAATCGATCAGGTTGAATCCCGTTACCTGGACAGAAATCATACCCACGGTCGTGCAGCTGGCGTCCGAGCCCTTGGTCGGTTCAAAGGTCGTTCAATTCACGATGCCCATAGCGCCCTTATGTTGGCGTTTGAAAGCGATCAGGTGGACGTACGGGTCGCAGCGCTCGATGTGCTCCCCGAAATCGCCGTCCGAAAATCAGACGAACTCTTCGACTGGCTCTCCGTTTTGCTCGACGACAATTCAGCCGAAGTACGCACTGCTGCAAGTCAATGCTTGACCCTCACTGCTCCCGTTTTCCCTTCAGCAGTCGAAACAATCCTCGGGAATGAACTGCGTTCATCACAGCCTGAGCGCTTCGCTGCTGCATGGGCAGGTCTGCATGCTTTGGGAGAAACATGGCCAGAAGTCGTCGTCAACCATGTGGATACCTTACTGCTCGAGGAAGATCCAAAATTGCGTCGTAAGGCGGCAGGATTGCTCAGGCGCGTCATTCAACGAGGTGGGTCACCCGTATGGGACTTGATCTCCTGGTCACTCAACGATATCGACGTCGAAGTCCGAAGGATTGCTGCTCGAACGCTTCCGAGCCTTGCCAAGCGAGAATCACGGATAGCGACAGTGTTTGCCGAACGGGCGATGGTTGATCTTGATGCGAAGGTCCGCTTGAGTGGGATTAAGGCGCTTCAGTCGGTTGACACAGATCATGGTCGAGCAAGGGAATTGGTCGTCAAAGGCTCTTCGTCGAAAGATCTCCAAATTCGCAAAGCGTGTGTTGATTTGTTGCCACGGCTGTTCGGCGAAGAGGTGCTACGAACAATGGCCATGGACCTGCTCAAGACCGAGACCGATGCCAGCATCATAGCCTCGCTGAAGGAAATGGTCTTTGACGCCTCGATTGAAGGAACAGAGGCGCAGAAAAACGCCCAGCTCGCCCCAGCTCCAGCCGTCCCTGCCATCGACCGGGAAATCGCAGAAGCTCATGGTGTTCAAATTGGTCTGGACCCAATGCGACCAGATGCCGAGGCCGTGGAAAAGGCGGCGAAAGAAAAGGCTGCAGCAGAGGCTACGGCGGCGCAACAAGCGCCAGGTGCTTACCGTGCAGTTTCTCAAGACGAAATGATGGGATACGACGAGGAATTCGTCGATGAAGAGCCTGAAACAGATGATGAATACTTCTGATTTCTTGCAATCGTTGCCCTATCGTTCACTCTTTTGTTGTCGGCATGGTTAAGAAGGGAGCATCAATGGGCGGCTTGCTTAGAGGTACTTACGATGAGTTCAGGTGCATTCAACGATAAAGAAGAACAGTTCGACCGCTTGTGGGATGGAATCACTCCCAAGGGGATCAACCGCAACAAATCACTCAAGTTCCGACAATACATTCTCGAACATGTTCGCCAAACCAAGCGTCCTATGAACCGTGAAAATGCACGCAAGTACTGGATGGGCATTCTTCAACAAGAAATTAAAGAACGCGACAACTACTGATTCCACTCGATTGGGCTGCCACCGTCTCGGCGACCCACTCTTAACACCGAGACGGAGATGATACCATGTTCACCAAAACCCGCTTCGATTCATGGGACCTACCAGCATCTTTGTTGCAAGGCCTCGCCGATCTTGAATGGACCCATGCTACGCAGGTCCAGAAAGACACGATTCCCTTGGCTCGCCGTGGCCTTGACGTCATCGGACAAGCTCGAACAGGATCTGGTAAAACCGCAGCTTTTGGTCTCCCTATCCTTGAGCATTGCCAACCAACAGGAAGTCTTCAAGCACTTATCCTGACCCCTACACGTGAACTTGCAAACCAAGTCGCTCAAGAACTGGTCGCACTGCAAGGCACCACCGGTCTTTCGATTCAAACCGTCTACGGCGGCACTGACCTCGAAAAGCAAGCCCGTTCCCTCGGCGACGGTGTTGACATCATCGTCGGCACCCCTGGTCGTGTGATGGACATGAGCGAACGAGGTCACATTGATCTGGCAGCCGCTCCATTGTTTTGCCTCGATGAAGCAGACCGAATGCTGGACATGGGTTTCTTCCCAGATATCATGTGGGTTATGGAGCGAATGACCAGTCGAACACAGACCCTCCTCTTCTCAGCCACCTTCCCTCAAGAAATCATTGACACAGCAAATGAATTCATGAACGATCCTGAATTTGTCCTCACCAACACCGAGGAACTTGATATTCCTCCGATTGACATGTACAGCGTTCGAATCGGCCGAGGCAACAAACTTTGGGTCCTCGGACGCTTGCTCGCACGGATGACTGGCGAAGACCAAACCATCATCTTCTGCAACACCAAGCGCATGGTTGACTTGGCAGTTCAACGATTGAACAAGCATGGTTTTTCTGTTGAAGGTCTCCACGGAGATTTGAATCAGAACCAACGGGAAAAAATCCTCACTCGCTACAAGGCTGGCGAATTCAAAACCATCGTGGCTACCGACGTAGCGGCTCGTGGTCTTGACGTCGATGGCATCACCCTGGTTGTCAACTACGATCTTCCCGTCGATTTGGATTCATTCATTCACCGGGTTGGCCGCACAGGCCGGATTGGGCGCACTGGCGAAGCATGGAGCCTTGTTTCCCGCGATGATGCCCCTCAACTCTCCAAGATCATGGTGACCTATGGTTTGGACATCACCGAATGCGAAACACCCGAACTTCCAGAAGGCATGACCAACGATGTCGTTAAGCGACAAGATGACTTTGGCGAAACGGCGGATGTTTTCGGATTCGTCACACTCGAATTGTCCATTGAACCTTCACAAGCCGGTTCCTCACGTGCTGTGTCCCAATGGTTCACTGATGCTCTTCGTTGCGATGAAATGGCGATTGGAGACGTTCACTTCGAGGGTGCCTCAACCTTCATCAGCATTCACACAAGCAAGGTTGGACTTGCGATTAAGGCGCTTGAAAAGCGAGAAATGTCCGGCCAGCGTGTTGCTGCCACCATCGTCGAGTGATTCACTCTTCTTCGCTACGGCTTTTCCACGACCCTTTCTTAGCGGTGTTGTGGCGTGAAGTTTGTGATTTTTCTATAGCCTCATGTTTGCGGACAGAAACTTGCTTCATCGGCCATTTCCCTTCTTCGTCCGGGCGCTGAACTTCGATGCCTCCAACCAAGCCTGCAAGCAACCCAAGGGCGGACAGCGACCAGGCATAACCGATGGCATCGTCCCATCGATTTTGAGCTTGTCCGCATTCTGATGTGATCAAATCAAGCATGTTACAGGTGTCGAGGGTTGCCTTCGCTTCCATGGCCTCCACATTGCTGGTTACATTGTAAGCCCCCGCTGCAATCAAGACACCGGCCAAGATCACCAAACCGAGCTGTTGTTTAGCCCAGACCTTACGAAACACAAGCCGCCATTCGCCAGGGGTGGCCGAAGTTGCATCAAGGGTGCGAGCAGGCCCGCCAACGCGCCAGAACCAAATCAGCCACATACCAATCAACACCACGAGGAAGCCCCATTCGTACACGGCAGTATGCCATGTCCACATGCCTGTAAGGCAAGCAGCCTCGTTGGGCATTGACACACAGTCTTGCAAGGCGATTGGATAGAACACAACCAGGCGAAGTAAATTCAACACATAGATGATTGAACACATGACCAGAATCGAGCGGATCTTGATTCTCTGCGGTACACCTTCGGTCATTGCTACGAGCGTTGAAAGGAAAATCATTTCATGCACACCTGCACATTCATCCGAGACATAGAGTGCAATATGATTGAAACTTCCAGGGAAATCAACATGGTTCAATTCAATGCGTGTCATCCATCCATTGTGCATGCCGAGGGTCGCTGCCCCTTCGCCGTAAAGCAGGTTGGTGAGTCCATGCCACAGCCATGCCTCCGAAACCTGAATCGGGGCTAACGTGTCAGAAGGCATGGTCAAGAACCAATAAAAAGCCTCTACGCACAATAGAGCAAGCGGGATCTTTGCATAACGCAGGCCGAGTTGTGCCACTTCAGACCAGTCCAAGTCGTCTGGCTTTTGCGACGAAGTGGCGGTGGACACCATGTTTCAGGGGGTGTGTTCCTCCTCATCAACTTGCGGGACAACGAGCCCCGTGGAGGCCTCATCTACCGTTATGCCGATGTGACGCGTATGGTGCACTTCATACGAGGGGAGGGATTGGGCATATTGTGGTCAAAGTGGAGCAGTTAGACAGCGTGGTACCTCCACGCCCAACCCACCGATTGAATGTGATTGGTTTTTTCTGCCCAATCCCGGTTTCTGAGGCCAAAAAAGTTCTCAAAAAGATGAGCACTGGCAATGTGCTGGAGTTGTTGGCTGATGACCCGGAAACGTTGCATGATTTACCCATGCTGATCGACCGAACAAATCACACTATAGTTTCTATAGAAGAATTGGCTGGCGAGTATACCTTTCTGATTGAGGTGAAGCAATGAATTCTCCAATCATCGAACGCAAGGACGTGCCGAGTGAAGCTAAATTACCAACGATGTTTGGTGAATTCAACATTCGAATTTTTCATGAAGCAACCACCGGCTTGGATCACGTTGCGCTCACCCTCGGCGACATGTCGGGTCCCGACCCCGTGTTGATTCGAGTGCACTCGGAATGCCTAACAGGCGATGCCTTTGGCAGCATGCGCTGTGATTGTGGGCCTCAACTTCAAGGAGCAATGAAGGCGATTGTCGAGCGAGGGTATGGTTGCATCCTCTACCTGCGTCAAGAAGGCAGGGGCATTGGGCTTCATGCTAAAATTCAGGCATACCATCTCCAAGATCGAGGTGCTGACACCCTTGATGCAAACCTCATGCTCGGACTTCCTGCCGATAACCGGGATTACAAGATTGGAGCCTCGATGCTGGAAGCTCTCAACATTCCACGTGTCGAACTGCTCTCGAACAATCCGGATAAGGCCGAGCAGTTGATTGCGTACGGCATTGATGTGGCATCTCGCTCCTCGCTGGTTGTTGGTGTTGGAGATGAGAACAGATCCTACCTTGAAACCAAGGTCGAGCGTATGGGTCACAAAATCAATCAAGACGATCTAAATCAACGCAGGCTTGACCCTGAAGAGTAAAGAGGGCCGTGACCGAGAATCGAACTCGGGCTGGCAGAACCACAATCTGCCGTGCTAACCCCTACACCATCACAGCCATGAGAGGTACTTCGCCGTCAAGCGCGTGGTATTTCAACAATCCGCAGAGGTTCACTGATGAGCGACGGCGCAGATTGGCAACCGTGGAACCCTTGCATTCAAGTGCATTCGACCTTATCGGACAACCATGCGACCTTCATTCAGTGCCAGGTTTGTCCCCTATGCGCTCCTAGCGTTACTGATTTTAGCCCCGCTGACGGGTGTTTCAGGTCGCTCGGTTCACGAAACCAACTCGGTCGATCTGCTTCCGCAAGGTGAATTCACACAAGCCTCTGATTGGGCGCTTGATGCCTACACTTCTTTTTCAGAGGAACCCGCTGTTTATACCGAGTCGATGGTCGCTGACGACAGGTTGACGCTCGTCCACGACCGTCCACTGAATCTCGACAAGATGGTGTTCTGGGCCCAAACGACACCAACCGATTCCAACAATTCCCTCTATGCGCCTGATGGCTCCTATTCGTGGTCATCTGGTCCAGAAATGGAATTGACCAATTTTAATGCAGCAGGGTCGACCCAGTATGCGATTTCTGACGTGAGCCTTGTCTTTGCCTTTGCCATACCCAACGCGCTCTCTCAGGATTCAATCCGCTTTTCATTGGAGTACAACGGCAACTTCACTTCACTTTCCACGATTTCACACACCCAAGGCGCCATGGATTACATGTCTGGAACCTATTGGAGAGAAAACATCACCAATCTCGACGTTTGGACTTGGTCTTCCTTGCAGAACCTCATCGTCACCGCCAATTATGAGTCAGTGGGCACAAGCGATGACTCACAGCTGAATTTAGATGCAGTTGGCGTTGAAGTGACCATGCAGACACCGTGGTATGGCGGTGAAGTTGCTGAAGCATCAACGGTCTATGACGCTCATGAAACTCCAGTTCTCGTTCTCGATCTCACCGCTGGTGATTCTTCCAACATGGGTTATGCCTCCTGCGGTCTTCAAACCAGCACGGAAGGCGCCACGGGTCAATGGACAAGTTCCATCATCGAAACACCACCCAATCAACGAATTGGTCGTGTCCATTACACCCTTGAAAACGAGTCCCTAGATGACGTGGTTTTGAAATACGCTTCATCGAGCGATGGAACATCCTTTACGGCGTTTGAGTCTATGAACGAACACATGCTTCTTCCAGACCAAGCGTTTACGAAAGTGAGGGTTTCCACGATTGATGCCTGCATCAGCGAAATAACCGTGGATGTCAACGACCCTACGCTCACACTCAACGGGCGGATCTTCGGTGACCTTGACGGTCTTGACCCGACCTACTCGCGCTGGTTGTTGTTCGTCAACGATGAACTTGTGACCAACCAACCGGTTGAACTTTCACCCAGTTTTTCACTTTCGTTCCCAATTGGGGCTCACTTGCACGACCCTGCAGATCCACTTCAAGTTCAACTGAAGACGTGGTTCACATGGGACTCTCAAGGAACAGCAAGCACCACTGCCTTCGAGGTGTCCTCGATTTCGATAACAGGTGGCTACAGCGTCGCTTGGGATGAAGACCCAACATGTGTCGAAGTCGGCGATCAAAGCCTCATTGAAGATGGAGGTGGACGCATCCTTCCCTTCCTTCACCGTTGCACAGATGACCGAACCACCAATGAAAACCTCGTCGTTTCCTTCACCAATACCAACACCAATCTTGTCGAGATAGATTTGACAGAAGGTGATGTGCGCGTCCGTTTGATGGCTGATGTTTCTGGGTTTGCCACAATCACCACCACTGTGTTGGATGAAGCAGGCAACAGGTGGAGTGAGGTGTTCATGATCTCAGTGTCTGCCGTCGATGATGCACCATCGTTAACTGAATTCCAATCGATTATTCCAGTTCAACTCTCAGTGCCAACCTCGCTTGGTTTCACCTACACAGACATTGATTCCAATGACCTCACGGCAAGCACAAACCGCAGCTGGGCCGCAATCGACATGGATGCACGGACGATTACAGTGAATGCACCAGCCCCAGGCTTCCATTCAGTCTTGGTCTCGATCTGTGATCAGAGTTCGTGCACAGAACGAACCATGGATTTGGAAGTTATGGCCCTCCCCGATCTTCTTATCGAAAGCATCGATGCGGGTGACGACACGGCAGAAGCGGGCGACGTGACTGCCATCCGGGTGTTTGTTCGCAACAATGGACAAGCCGATGCTTCCCTCATTTCCGTTCGATGTGAAATGAACACCGAACTCGTGGACATTGGCATCTTGCCGATTTTGAAACCAGGTGAATTAGGCGTGGTGACCTGCGACTGGGCTGTTCCTGAAGAAACCGGTATGGTCCAATTCAGAGCAGTTGTCGATCGAGGTCTCGAAATTGATGAAGGCGATGAAACGAACAACGAAGCCATTGTGGCCGTGGACATTCGCCCTTCCTCATCAACAACCGATCAGGCTTCCAGTGGACTGCAAGTGAGCGATGGCGTGTTCTACGGATTATCCGTTCTGGGATTGTTGGCCATCATCGGACTCTTTGGATACCTCGCTCCTGCTAAAATTAAGAAATTAGAATGAGATTTGAGCCCATTTGGTTTCACCTCACGGTTTGATTCTCATCCAACCATTGCTCGTCGTGTTCACATCCTTCATGTCGGATAACGCGAAAGTCACCCTCAAACTTCATAATGGGACCGTCTCAGAAAAACTTGCTTTGAGGTCGTGGGGACCGTTCAACTTCGGTTGACAAGGTGGAGTGGGAATCATGTCCGTATTGAAAATAAGAATCGAAACTGAGGAATATATTTACGAAGAATACATCGAAGCGTGATTTTAGATCACGCCGTCGTTGAAGTTCACTCAGGTGACTTCCAACGTCGAGGGTAGACATCGCCATCCAACAGCACCATGCTGGGACGGGCGATTTCCCCTTCGCTCATTGCAGCGATGTCGTCGGTATCAGTCGTCAGACAGACGACGCCAACAGCTTCACCTTTGAGTGTTTGAATGTAGACTTCCTTACCAGACTTGACGCCTGCAGCGATGTCGACCAAACCAGGTCGTAGCAACGGTGCTCCGTGGGCCAATGCAGCGGCTGCACTGTCCTTTACTGTGGCAGCAGGGAGATCGAGCATGAGTTTTTCCAGTGGGTGGATGATACGGAGGAGTGCATCAGGCTTGTCGCATTCCTTCCACAGCCAAATAGCGTCCGCCAGTTCAGGCAATGTGACGCAGTCATCGAGTGTGAAAATTCCAGAGGAGTCCCGTCGAAGTTCCTTGAGTGTCACCTTCATGTTGAGGAGCAATCCAAGGTCTCTGGCCATGGTGCGGATGTAAGTTCCTGCTTCACAGTGGACTCGGGCGATCATATCGTTTCCTGCACGTTCCATTTTGTCGAAGGCGAAAATTTTGCGGGTGCGGACTTGGACCTTGACGGCAGAAACTTCAGGAGGTACGTTGTAAACTCGTCCAGTCAATTGCTTCATGACTTTTGCGAGGGTTGCATCGTCCACTTCTTCTGCGAACCTGAACACGCAGATGTATGATTTCTTGTGGTTCAGAATTTTCTTAGTGAGTTTCATGGATTTGCCAGCCATCAAAGGAAGCACACCTGTTGCAAACGGATCGAGTGTTCCTCCGTGCCCCATCCGTTCAAGTCCAAACAGGTCCCGGATCCATGCTGCGATTTGGTGGGACGTGGGTCCAGCACCTTTGTCAAGAAGAATAAAACCACCTTCGAGGCGTTCCTCAACCGTACGGCTATCGGGCATCTTACCAACGTCTTCGTTGGTCATTGCGGATGTGTCAAGGGTGTGTTGTGTCATTGGGTAGCCTCCAAAATATTGATTGTCGCAGCGAGGACTTCCTCTCTGCTGAGATTTGTTGCATCAAGTACTATGGTATAGGGTTCGCGCTGTTCTGGCAAGAGGCCGTATAACTCCATGAAGCGTTCAGCATCAACCGCTGTTCGCTTTGTGTTGGCTGCCAGAGCTTCTTCAGCAGTGCATTGTTCTCGGCCAACAACACGACGAGCACGTTCTTCATCATTGACATCAATCCACAATCGAACACAATCCAATTCGAGCTTGTACGCCCACCAGCCAGAGAGTCGAGATTCAATGATGTCCTCTGCTCCCTCACTCGTCATCCGATCTTGTAAATGTGCATCGAGTTGACGGTCGACTTCGAGATCCGTTTTGCACAATTCCCCAAACTCAGCAAGCGTGAGTCCTCGTTGTCGTGCTTCGCCTCGGAACACATCGCCACCGTTGAGTGATGTCCAATTGAAGTGCTCCATCAGGCCGCTCACAAGGGTGCTTGTGCCGCTGCCTGGGTGGCCTGAGACCGTAATTCGGACCATGCTTACACCCATTCGTGGCGGCACACATCACAACGCTTCGTGCGTGGGCCAAGGGTTGAAATCATGTCCATGCCACATTCAGGGCATTCCATAGTGGATTGGAGCGATGGAGATGTCCCCTCTTCGAGTTCCTCTTCAGCGCTGCTTTTGGTGCGGTTCGCCTTTCTGTTGGTGGATTGTCGTTGACTTCGCTGTTGACGGCGTCGGGCATCTGCGCTCTTTGGTTTGTTTTGGCTGGCAACCAGGTGAAGCAGGGGTTCCTTGATCGTTTCACCTGAATTCACCATTGGGTGGGACCGGTAGCGGAACAATTTGATGTGCCGGTCAACAATCCGGCCAAGTGGAGCGCTCATGCAGATGTAGGTGCAAATCCAAGCAGGGAAAAATAAGAATTTGTCACCAAGGAGGTTCCATTCATTATGCCAGGGTAAAGAGACATAATCAACTCTGAAGTTTTCAACAGCAGTGGTCAACCATGCAAAGATACCAATGATGAACACCATTGTGAACATCATGGGTTTCATGGCACCCATCTGAACCTTCAATTGTTCTGGCATCATTTGTTGTTGGAGTGTTGTTGCCTTTTCTTGAAGGATCGGATCACGGCTCACACGAGCATCGTTCATCATCATTCGAACTTGGCGTTGTCGATGGCCGATGTGGGCTTGTGCCATTGGATCAGTGAAGACGTTACGAAGCACGGTGTTCATGGTCATCGAAAAAGTTCCAAGAATGAGAACTGTGAACACGAAAAATGATTCCTCAGGGAGGACTGGTGACAGGATTGGGTCGGCAACTTTGCCAAGATAGATCCGAACATCGCCGTTGAGAATCAACAGCGTCATCATGACCATGACCCCCAACATCACCATCATCGAGCCGCCCGGTGGTTGCGGTGGTGGCGGAGCATTGCCATTGGCCATGGTTGAAGGGCAGCACATGGGGGGCATGAAGGTTGGGTTTGTTTATGCCTCGATATTGGCATCTTTTGGAACGGTATGAGCGAGGTTTCAAACATGAAAGGCCGTCTCAGTGAAACATGCGTCGCCGGGAACCACTCGACATTGACCCGACTTGGCAACACTCCGTCCCTATGCCCATGCCAAACCGCCCAGTGTGCGTGACCGAACAGGAAGCATTGGACCAACTTGCTAGCCTCCCCCGCGCTCCTCGAATGTTTCTCTGGACCGATGCCGAACGACGTTGTCCCAAAGATTGGGGCTTCATCGCCAGCGTTCGTCAAGGCATCCCTCCCGAAGGGATTGAGGCAGAGTTGGATGCTTGGAAGGGGCAATACCCAGGCGCATGGCTTGCAGTGGACATGCGAGACGGCGTGATCCCTCCATCGACTGCCCAGCCCCTCAGCGATGTTCTCGGTCGCGTCGGTCGCCCTGTGCTTATTCTTGTTAGCAGTTCATCTGACCATGAAGCATGGCCGCAATGGGTCCTACCTCGTTAAGGCCAAACGAACTCAAGTCCAATCAAGGACTGCGATCAGTTCTTGTGATTCTCAAAAGGCGAACTTACATGCGCTGCATTCCGTAGCATCATGAGCGTTCATGGACATACAAATTGAGCACATCTTATCATCAATTGATTCTTCTTCAGCAGGCGCTTCTTCAGCAGGCGCTTCTTCAGCAGGCGCTTCTTCAGCAGGCGCTTCTTCAGCAGGAGCCTCTTCCACAGAGGTATCCTCTGATTCTGCAGTCCATGCCTTTGCTGCTGCTTCAAGTTCAGCCTTCTTCAGGTAGCCATTGTCATCGAGATCGAAGTTGGCTGCGTGATCGACAAATGCGTCGCGGTGATCGACGCTGATGCCTGCTGCTTCCATGACTCGGAGCAACACATCTTCTCGCCAAGAGACTTTGGAAGCCTCTTCTTCGGAAGATGCTTCTTCAACATCTTCTTCAACGGATTCTTCTGCAGGTGCATCTTCCACTGGTGCTTCAACAGCCTCTTCTTCTGATTCAGATTCTTCTGTTTCAGCTTCTTCTTCCATTGGTGCAGGTGGTAGGTCATCGGATTCAACTTCGTCTCCGAAGTGAACACCGTGGAAACGGTTCAATGCTTCAGCGTCAATTTGACCTGAGCCTTTGATTTCCATGAAGACATCAAGGCGTTCACCTTTGCCAACAAGCGGGACCATCCAACTGATGTGGGTGCCACCTTCGCCGTCTTCGGTGGTCATCTTACAGTCAGTGCGCTTATCGCCACCGCTGCCACGAATGTGCCAGTCAGTGATCTCGAAGTTAGCAGGCATGACATCGTTGATGAACACGTCTTGGAGTGCAGTGTCCCCGTTGTTTTCGAACAGGATCAAGACTTCGTAGCGACCCTTGCCGCCAACTGGAAGTGTTTGCTTTCCTGCAGAGAAGTCACGACGGTTGTGAACGACGCTCAAGAGAGGGGCGTCTTCAGCATCTCGGCCGCACCGTGGTCCGGCCTTTTCTGCACTGAATTCGGTGTGTGCTGGAGCGCTCACTGCGGTGTTGTTTGGAGTTGGGTCAGGTGCCGAGAGATCATATTCAATGGTCAATGACTTTCCTGGCTTGAGGCCAATTGGTGCAACAATACCAACCATGGTCGTGATTGTGTAACCTTGTCCATCAGGTGACCTGTTGACCTTTTCCAAGGTGATTCCTTCAGTGATTTCAGCCTTGAATTGGTTTTCAACAACTTCCTTTCCATCGACCTTGACGGTGAAGGTTGACAAATCTGGGGCTTGGAACAATCCAGGTACGTCGTCAGTGAATCGAGCGACGTTGATGTTCGAAGAACCATTGTTGGTAAAGGTCAGTCGAGCAGAGACCTTCTGTGGTCGGTAGGAGCGCAGGCTCGATGTCGAGTATGTCTTCTTCAACGAAGCCTCAACGACTTCAAACGTGCTTGATTCGAGGGTGAGTTCTCCTTCTGTGCTGCGGGTTGCCCGTGGCAAAATGGTGTAGGCAAGATCGGTTGCAAAGTCAGGCTTTGATTGAGCCATAACGGTTCGCTCTTCTGATTCCCACTTTCCATGAGGCGGGACATCTTCCTTGACATCTTTAATGTCAAAGAGCAAATCATCGCTGCCCTTCATACGAACTTGGAGCTTAACCAAATCCACTGCAAATGAAGATCGGTTCTCGAATGTCGTCTTGCACAACCAGTTGTCAGGTCGTTCGTCTTCCCGAACACGCATGTAAGAGAATCCTCGGCAGAATGCATCCAACTCTCGGAAGTTGAGGTTGGAGAGGGTTGAATCTGCGGTGTAGGAAGCAGTTGCCGCACCAGCGTCGATTTTATCGGTACCGGTGACGGTGATCGTACCTTCGATGGAGAGGGTTTGCTTTTCTCCAGCAGCCAAACTACCGACGTTCCATGTGAGGGTGTTGTTTTCTATTTCAGCACCAACAGCATGTGTGAAAGCCATCTCGTCAGGCAGTGGTCGTGATACAACAACATTGTTGATGCCGACCGACGCCACGTTCTCGACTTCAAGTTCAAGGGACAGTGGGCCGCCTTCGTCGCTGGATGCAACTGAAAGCGATCGAGCACTGCTTCGTGCCGGGTTTGTGTCAAGGCGTTCACGGAGAATCAGCATTCGCTTTCCATCAACCTTGTACTTCATGCTGTAACTCTTACCAGCTTCAAGTTCATCAACGGAAACATGGTCACCGCCGATGTCGGTTGCATCAGCATAATCAAGCATGACGTCAATGTCATAGATTCTGTCTTCCGCTGAAGGGTTGATGACGCTAAGGGTTCCCTTGACGGCTTGTTTGACGATTTCTCCGTCTGCGGTCAGGGTCGATTTTTCAACTTCATGGAGTGTTCCTTCGAGTTTATCGCCATCGATCTCATCGACTTCAGCGCTGCTTCGAATGGTTGCGCCGGCTTGTTCACCGGTCAGATCCATGGCTGGTCCGAGCACATCATCCATTGCGGGCGTAGGTGGTGCCATCAGAGGGTCAGCAGGTGCGTCCATTGGCGGAGCAGGCGGTGCTTCCATCTCTGGCATAGGTGGCATTGGAGCCATGAGAGGATCCATCAGAGGGTCAGCAGGAGCATCCATTGGTGGCATAGGTGGCATACCGGGTGGTGCAGGTGGCGCTTCCATCTCTGGCATAGGTGGCATTGGAGCCATGAGAGGATCCATCAGAGGGTCGGCGGGTGCGTCCATTGGTGCCATTGGTGGCATTGGTGGCATACCGGGTGGAGCAGGTGGTGCTTCCATCTCTGGCATAGGTGGCATTGGAGCCATGAGAGGATCCATCAGAGGGTCGGCGGGTGCGTCCATTGGGGGAGCAGGTGGTGCTTCCATCTCTGGCATAGGTGGCATTGGAGCCATGAGTGGGTCCATCAGAGGGTCAGCAGGTGCGTCCATTGGGGGAGCAGGTGGTGCTTCCATCTCTGGCATAGGTGGCATTGGAGCCATGAGTGGGTCCATCAGAGGGTCAGCAGGTGCGCCCATTGGCGGCATTGCTGGCATACCGGGTGGAGCAGGTGGTGCATCCATTGCTGGCATACCAGGAGGAGCGGGTGGTGCTTCCATTGCTGGCATAGGTGGCATGGCAGGCATACCAGGAGGCGCTGGTGGTGCTTCCATCGGTGGCATAGGGGGCATGGCTGGCATACCGGGTGGGGCAGGTGGTGCTTCCATTGGTGGCATAGGAGGCATAGGAGGCATGGCAGGCATACCAGGAGGCGCAGGTGGTGCTTCCATTGCTGGCATAGGAGGCATGGCAGGCATTCCGGGTGGAGCAGGTGGTGCGTTCATTTCAGGCATAGGTGGCATGGGGGGCATACCTGGGGGGCTGCCAGCAGCGGGAGGTGCTGGTGGAGCAGGGGGCATTGGTGGCATAGGCGGTATTCCGGGTGGCATGGGTGGTTTTTCATCGCTCATTTACAATTCCTCCGTGGCGTCCGCATAAGGCGGTAACAGTTCCATACCCAATGAGCACATAACCGTTCTCCCCTTCAGTTTTCATCATTCAATCGGTTTCTGAGGTTCTGGCACATGTAGGTTGCGAGCACTTGATGTAGGGTGGGCGAGAGGACGAAGCATGGTTGGCATGGACAGCGGCACCCCACCGGTGCTATTTGTGGTAGGAACAGCAGGCGCCGGAAAATCTTCACTCGTAACGGCATTTCAACGCTGGTCCCGTTTCCTTGAAACAGATGCCATCGCCGTGAACCTCGACCCGGGGGCTGAACGTGTCCATTACGATGCTGAATTTGACGTCCGCGATCTGATCTCATTGACAGAAGTCATGGGTGAATATGATCTTGGTCCAAACGGAGCACAAATTCTTGCGGCTGACTTGCTCGCCGCACAGGCAGGCGACGTCGCCCAACAACTTCACGCCCTTTCTGGTGAAGTAATGATTGTTGATACACCTGGCCAAGTGGAACTGTTCGCATTCCGTGAAGCAAGCAACCACCTCATCGAAGTGATTGGTCGTGAACAATCTGCAATCATTTACCTGTTTGACCCCATGCTCTCTCGATCACCATCTGGCTTCGTTTCCCAAATGTTGCTCTCCGCCATTGTCGAATTCCGTCTCGGTTTGCCAACCAAGAATTTCTTGTCGAAATCCGATCTGCTTGACCCAGATGAACTTGCGAAGATCCTCGAATGGTCAGAACGCCTTGAGATTTTAGAAATGGCACTTTACGATGAAGCAGGTGGTCAGCGAACTGAGTTTGCGATCAATCAACTCAGAATGATGCAGGAGTTCGCACAAGCACCTGGTTTAACCCCACTTTCTTCTGAATTAGAGGAAGGTCTTGCGGATATCCTCACCTTCGCACAAGCCTTGTTTGGCGGTATGAGCGACGCTCGAGATGGGTTCGCTTCTGACAACGACGATGAGAAGAACTGAGGCTCCAAGCCCGCTCATAACAGTTAGAAGCCGGCCATTCATGGACGGGGTATGCCCCAGCACCTGTTGGCGATTGACGACGTAGAAGAACACTTTGAAAAAATCCTCCGCTGGGCGATTGAGTTCAAGCGCTTGTGGAAGCAAAGCGATGAAGTCGCAATGAACTTCATGCCACTGGATACCTTAGCAATCGGATCGATCTATGAGAAACCATCAACACGAACTCGAGTCTCTTTTGAGGTTGGTATTAACCGATTGGGCGGCTATCCACTCACCCTGTTGAAAAACGACATTCAGCTTGGAAAGTCCGAAACAGTTGGCGACACTTCTCAAGTCCTCTCCCGCTTTTTGGGTGGAATGACCTACCGTTGCTTCTCCCATGACGACGTCACAGAATTGGCAGCAAATGCTGATGTTCCAGTGATCAACGCTTTGTCTGACAAACACCATCCGTGCCAAGCAGCAGCAGATTTGATGACGGTTTTGGAGCACTTCGACGAACCATCAGAAATTACCGTTGCTTGGGTCGGCGACGGAAACAACGTTCTCCACGATCTCATGCTCGCATGTGCAATGCTTGGCATCGACATCAACTATGCCGTGCCAGAAGGCTACGAACCAGACGAGGCGATTGTCGCACGAACCATGGCTCTTGCAGAGAAGAATGATTGCAAGGTCACGATGATGCACGACCCGATTGAAGCAGTCAGCCATGCTCACGTGGTTTACACTGATGTGTTCATCTCCATGGGTGAAGAACACATGAAGGATAAGGTCCAAGCTTTTGATGGATTCCAAGTCAATGAAGATATGGTTTCCAACATGGATGAAACTTGGAAGTTCATGCATTGCTTGCCAGCACATCGCGGTGATGAGGTCACCAATTGGGTGATGGATCACAAAAATTCAATCGTCTTCGATCAAGCAGAAAACCGTATGTGGGCTCAAATGTCACTTCTTGCTTACTTTGTCAATAAAGGTGCTTGGGATGCCATGGGCGAGTTCATGGGACTCGATTGATCACAGCATCAATGTGAGAATGAAACCAAGCAATCCGAGCAGCATGGCAACCCGAATGCGAGTGCCCACAACGGCATCTTCACCTTTGAACATCGGTCCGTTGAGCGTAATAAGAACGAGAATTGCCGGTGTTTGATACACCAACTGGTTGAGGGTGAACGGGCCCTGCCAGTACGGGATGTAAAGGCAAACCAAACCTGCCATGACCATGACATAAGCAATCATGCGGGCTTTCTCAAGACCGACCTTCATTGGGAATGTTTCTCGCTCGCCTTCATCGGCCAGCATGTCTTGGCAATCCTTGATCAGTTCGCGGGCAAGGTTAGTGAAGAACACAACCAAGGCCACCCATCCGACCAGGGCGCTTACACAACCAACCGTCGAGGCACCATAGCCAATCACAGCTGCGACCATCAACGAAATCGCAACATTTCCGACCAGTCCTTTCGCTTTGGTTTCAGGTCCCAAATCGTAGGTCAGCATCAAGGCCACTGCGACGAGGTAGATGGCAACCAGTGGCCACCACACAAGGTTGTCTTGGTACAGCCACCAAGCACCAAACGCCATTGAAAGGGAACTGATGATCCACAGCAGCACCACAAATCGTTTCGCTTCTGAAACAGTCACACGTCCAGAAGGCAGTGGCCTTGCGGGATGAGCAAGCGCATCGATGGTTGCATCTTTTATGTCGTTCATTGCGTTGCCAGCGCCCATGAATGTCATCACTGTCAGGATTTGAACGCCGACCGCCAAGGCATGACCGGATGACCATTCGCCTATGATCCCGAAATGTGCACCGAGGGGCACAGTGATCGCTGCGAGAATCAAGTTCTTCGGCCGCATCAATTCAACCAAGGCAGACAATTTACCTGCCATCAATGGCATGGTGGTTGGCAATGGTTTTGATTCCTTTGCTTTCAAGCAGCGGCGATGGACCAAACGCAGACTCGCATACGGAAACCACCGATGTCAGTTCCCTCATCAAATCCGACCTTGACAAACCGACGGTCTCGCGCCAGAACATTGCCGAGTTGGTTCATTGTTGCACCCCAACGGAAACGTTGGTTGACGTGATCAAGGATATCGGTTGTGTTCGCTTCACCAACGCTCGAGAGGTAGGTGGCGATTTCAGTGCGCAATCGTAATGTCCGGCTCATCAAGCCTCACCTCGTACAATACGGGAGGCTCTTCGGGCCAGGCCTTGGACCGTGCGGGAAACCAAATTGGTAACGTTTCGTTGCCCTGGGAGGTGCAAGGGTTGCCATCCCACAGTGGCGAACCGGGATGGGAGTTCACCACTGGGGTGGGCGTAAAAGGTGGTCGAGGCTTCGCTCCACTTCGGTTGTGGTGCTTCATCAGAAGAACATATCAGATCTCCAAAGGCAAAATCATTCAAGGTGTGGTTTGGGTTGTCCATGATGCAAACTCATTGGCATCCGTATATCAAGCGATGAACCACCCCCCAAAAAAAACTGAAACATCATACCTGCCGCAGTCCACGACTTTTCACTTTCACATTGGAGGAAAAGTGAACAAATAGTGTGATCGATTGTAACCATGCCACACAACCATGGTTTCGTGTACGAGATGGCTAAATACGAAAGGGCGGTCGCAGGAGCATCCACGCTCGTATAGTGTAGTGGCCCATCATGAAGGACTCTCATTCCTTCGACCCGGGTTCAAATCCCGGTACGAGCATCTTTCTATAGAAGTTTCAATGAGCTAAATGTCCTTTGGTTCTAGTAACATTTTTTCAGAATGCCAACCAGAAAAGTGTATAGTTGGAGCTGGTAAATCTATACCTTGAACTTTGCAATCTGTGAAGAATTTGATAAGTGAAACAAAGCCATCTATCGGTAACAGATCATCTACAGCATCGTTAGGAGTTAGTGACCAAAACAATTCGGGAACGAATCCTCCGATCATACTTGAGATGCCTAACATCTTTGATTCTCTTAAATTGACTTCTGAATCTTGTATAGACATCAACCAAATGTTGATTCCAGGATATTGTTCTAACTTCGGCCAAAGTAATTCAATTGCCATTTTCAATTTTTCTCTATATTCTTTGTGAGAATAAGGGGTTACTGTTGTAAATGCATTAGGGATTTCAAAAGCTTCGAAAATTGTTTCTAAGTTCCAGCCATATGTTATTGACGCCATTCTCTGTAGTGGTTAACGACGGTATATTAAGTTCTACAAATGAGTGTGGTTAAAGTGAAAATGTGCTGCAAGAATTTTGAATCGTTACCATGGAATTTCCAGATAGTTTCCCGGTAAAAGCACCTCTGATGCATCACCTGCACTAAACGAATCGTTCTATGAACCAAGGTTGAAGAAGAGATCAACATATTGAATTTATCGAATATATAATTTCACAGAACTTAATAATCTGATCCACCGTTAGCTATGTACATAGAATAGGGAATGATATAAATGAGAAAAAGATAAGTGATTAAAACCGTCACGCCGATTTGGAAAACTTCGTACAAAGATAAGTTGTTACTGAATACATTCTTCCACATTGGTTTACCAAATATCAATTGATGCACACCCAAAAGAAGCGGAATCACCCCCACATACG
>Ga0302136_1000171_pt1 | contig 32609 bp, 28 predicted proteins | sample CBN3_20m_MG_FD_203116 | JGI IMG/M metagenome (GOLD analysis project Ga0302136, IMG submission 203116) | Marine microbial communities from Western Arctic Ocean, Canada - CBN3_20m | ecosystem: Environmental > Aquatic > Marine > Oceanic | place: Canada: Western Arctic Ocean | collected 2017-09-15
TGGCGCTGGGCTGCTAGCGGGGGGTACTTAGCCTAATCCAAACCGATCAAGGGCCCGGGACACAGGACCGCGGTCCCCGGATCACGGGCCGTGCGCCTCGGACACTGGGGCTTTAGTGTTGGGGCTATCGGGCACATCGCGCTCCGACGCACAGGTTTTGGTCGCCGGGTCTTGGCTACGGGGGGCGGAGAAACTGCTGCGCGATATTCAGGCATCGATACTGCGCGGATCAAGTTTAGGGTTTTGGTGTTGTCATCGGTCGCGGCTGCTCTTGCTGGGATGCTCTATGCCGGTCGGCTACAATCAGGGCGCTTCCAACTGGGTGAAGGCGACGAGCTTTCGGTAATCGCCGCCGCGGTTCTTGGAGGCACCAGTCTCTTTGGCGGCAAGGGCACTGTGATAGGTACAGTAGTAGGCGCAATGATGATTGGAATGATCAACAACGGTTTGATCCTCATGGGCCTGGAATTCAGCCAACAACTTATTGCACGCGGTGGAATAATCATTCTGGCTGTAGCGTTAAGTCAAAAACGGTGAACTACACACAAGCTCAAGCTGGAGAAGACATGAAAACAATCAAGGGCCCTACTTTATTTTTAGCGTAATTTGTTGGTGATAAGTCACCTTCCAATTCATGGCACTGTCAGACAAAACTACTTGAGATCGGACCACCTACTTTATAGCGTCCGAGGTCTTTGATGGCACTAGTCACCGAAGATTGTGAAATTGATAGGACACCTGTCGCACGACTCACCTGGCCTGTTTCTGCAGTCGCAATAAAATATTTCAGATGTCTAAAGCTCATTAGCTGCTCCCGCTAAAATAACATTATCGATTTTTCCAAATACAGCATACTTCCATAAATGTGGCATTTACACTGTTATTTAAGAATAAATCTGAGATAATTGGGGTTTTGAGTGTATCAAAAAATATGATATCGCTTTTTCAGAAATTAGAATTTCCATTTTTTAATGATGTTTGTGACGATGCTTTCAAGTTTAATAAAGGATTAGCCAATGAAAAAAATCGTTGATTTGAATTGCGATATGGGAGAGGGCTTCGGTCAATGGGTTCTCGGTGAGGCCCCCGATGAAGACATCATGTCAATCATCAGCTCTGCTAATGTTGCAACTGGCTTTCATGCTGGAGATCCAAACTCGATGAACAGAGTTGTAAAGCTCGCCCAATCTTATGGTGTCGGGCTAGGAGCGCATCCTGGATATAATGACCTTCAAGGCTTTGGACGCCGGTACATCAAGACAAATACAGACGAACTTGTTAACGACATTGTTTATCAAGTCGGTGCTCTCCGTGAGTTTGGGCGGCGCCATGGCATTCCGCTACAGCATGTTAAGCCGCACGGGGCCCTTTATATGGAAGCCGCAGCTAACGAAGAGTTGTCCGAGCATCTTGTTGAGACTTTGGCTTCTATCTCGAATAACATTATCCTCTTCTGCATGGGTGTCTCGAAAACATATGAGGTGGCAAAACGTAGTGGTTTGCCGGTTGTGCGTGAGTTTTATGCAGATCGCGATTACGACGATAATGGCTCAATTGTTTTCAAGCGTCAGGTTGGCCGCCCAAATCCAAATTTGATTGCAGAGAAGTGCGTCAAGGCTTGCCGGGAAGGAAAAGTTAAGACCGTTGACGGCAATGATATCAAGATTGAATTTGAGTCTATCTGCTTTCATTCTGACACCCCTGGTGCTCTAGAAATAGGAAAAAATATTCGCGCAGGCCTCATTGAGGCTGGTGTGACAATCGCCCCCGCCGCCATTGTTATTGGCCAATAGTTAAATTAAAAAAGGAACGCATCATGGCTCAAGTTCAGTCCCCCGTACCTGGAACTTTCTACACGAAACCAAGCCCAGACGAGGCTGCATTTAAGACTGCGGGCGACACGGTTGCTGTCGACGATATAATAGGTTTGGTTGAGGTAATGAAAACCTTCATCCAAATCCATTCAGAGGCAGCCGGAACGTTTGCTGGATATGCGGTAGAAGACGGTATGCCTGTTACCGCCGGACAGAAGCTTGCTGAAGTGGATGCTGGCTAATGAGTATCAAACGCCTCTTGATTGCCAATCGTGGTGAGATCGCTGTCCGTATCGTGCGAGCTGCGAAGGCAATGGGTATCAAAACAATACAGGTCTATTCTGAAGCGGATGCAGATATGCTTGCTTGCAAACAGGCCGATGTAACTGTGTGCGTTGGTGGAGCGGTTGCAAAAGACTCATACCTGAACATTCCAAATATACTTGCTGCGGCGAAGGAAACGGACGCGGACGCTGTCCATCCCGGTTATGGATTTCTGGCAGAGAGTGCCAAATTTGCGCAAGCAGTTGTTGACGCTGGAATGATTTGGGTTGGCCCTGCTGCCGCAACTATTGACCGGATGGGTGACAAAGTTGCGGCCCGCCAAGCTGCCCAGGCTGCGGGTGTGCCTGTGGTTCCTGGCTCAAAAGACCGAATTGATAAAATTGATGAAGCCGTCGAAGTTGCCGAGAGAATTGGCTATCCGGTTATGATCAAAGCGGCTGCTGGCGGCGGTGGCAAAGGTATCCGTATTGCCCAAGATGCAACAGAGCTGCGAAGCCTTGCACCCCAAGCCCAAACAGAAGCTGCCGCTGCCTTTGGTGATGGTGGACTATATCTCGAACGCGCCATCGAGTCTCCTCGACACATCGAAGTTCAAATCATGGGCGATGGAATCGATGCAGTGCACTTCTTTGAACGCGAATGCTCGTTGCAGCGTCGTCGTCAAAAGGTTTGGGAAGAAGCTGGGGCAGACTGTCTTAACGAAGCGACCCGAGCCAAGTTGTGCGATACAGCAGTCTCATTGGCAAAAGCGGTGAATTACTGCGGTGCTGGTACTTTAGAATATCTTTATGATGATGTCAGTAAACAGTTCTACTTCATCGAGATGAACACCCGCATTCAAGTTGAGCACCCAGTTACGGAAATGATCACTGGCGTCGACCTTGTTCAAGAGATGATCAAAGTTTGTGGTGGAGAAAAACTATCCCACAAGCAATCCGAAATCACGCGAACTGGGCATGCTATTGAGGTGCGCTTAAATGCGGAAGACCCCCATTTGCAGTTCATGCCTTGGCCGGGGAAGGTGACGAGTTTGAAAATTCCAGAAGGTGATGGGATCCGCTTCGATCACTTTCTTTATGAAGGTTATCAAATCCCTCCATTTTATGACTCGCTTATTGGAAAATTGATCGTCCACGGGACTGACCGTGTTGATGCACTCCGCAAAATGGCAATTGCACTTGATGAAGTCGAAATCGGCGGTCTAAAGACAACGATCCCACTGCATAAAGCGCTCTGTAAAGATGAGGTTGTGGCATCAGGTGCGTTTCATACGCAATGGCTTGAACCATGGTTGGCCGCTGGAAATCTGACGAAGCCAAGTGAGAAGGGAGCAATCTAATGAAAACACGTTACACACACGGTGGTGACGAACATATCTATGTTGAGATGGATGACGAGATGTCGCTTGACGCATTCTTCAAATCTCTCTCGATGAGTAATGCGGTTGCCGAAGCAAAGATTGATGGGGTGACTGAAATTTGCCCAGCGAACGCATCATTCCAAGTTCGCTTCAATCCCGATGTTATCGCGCCTGATGACATTTTGATGCGCGTCAAAGAGCTTGAATACAGTGCAGAAAACGCTGAAAAGCGGCTGACAACAAGGATTGTTGAAGTTCCTGTCTATTATCAAGATCCATGGACACATGAGACGCTAATGCGCTTTCGAGAACGCCATCAAGATCCAAGCGGGTCCGACCTTGATTATGCAGCTAAGATTAACGGCTTTGATACAGTTGATGACTTTATCGAAGCGCACCATTCGCAGCCCTGGTTTGTATCCATGGTTGGCTTTGTTGCAGGTCTACCATTTCTTTATCAGTTGGTTGAACGAGAGCGTCAGCTTCAAGTTCCCAAGTATCTGAGTCCACGGACAGATACGCCGAAACAGACTGTCGGATATGGAGGCTGCTTCTCATGTGTTTATTCGGTTCGCGGGGCAGGAGGTTACCAGATGTTTGGTGTCACGCCAATGCCAATCTATGACCCTGAACAAAAGGTAACTTACCTCAAGGACTTTATGGTTTTTTTCAAGCCTGGAGACATTGTGAAATGGAAGCCGATTAATCGTGCTGAATATGATCGAATTCTTATTGCTGTAGAGGACGGGACATACATCCCACGGATCGCTGAAGTTGACTTTGATCTTGATGATTTCAACGCGGACATGCGCGGTACAAACGCAAAGTTGTTGGAGGCCCTAAATGACGCTTAGAATCTTAAACCCTGGCTTATCGACGTCTATACAGGACCTTGGCCGCCCCGGATATTTCCATCTCGGTATTCCCATGAGTGGCGCAATGGACCGTTTCGCATTGCGCGCAGCAAACCTTCTCGTTGGCAACGACGAGGGGGCTGCAGGTCTTGAAGCTGTCTTCATGGGTCCTGAAATTGAGTTTACTAAAAATGCAGTCATCGCTGTAACCGGCGCGGAACTGCCCGTTAAAATTGACAATGAAGAATGCGAAACATGGACGGCACTCGAGGTCAAAGCGGGCCAAAAGCTTAGTTTTGGGTTCCTCAAAGCGGGGGCGCGGGCTTATATTTCCGTTGCTGGTGGTATTACGACGCCAATGGCGTTGGGTAGTCGGTCTACATATCCGATAGGTGCTCTTGGTGGAGTTGATGGCCGCCCGATTGCCAAAGGTGATGAGCTGCCAATCGGTGAAGCATCTTCGATGAAAGTTGGATGTTCAATCTCTGAGAGCCTTCGTCGCGGTCCAGCTACGACAGCAACCCTTAGAGTTCTTCCAGGTCTATATTGGCACAGAATTACTGAGGCCGCTGGCAACGGCTTCTTCGATGATGAATGGACCGTTGCTCCTGAGGCTGATCGGATGGGATACCGTTTTAAAGGTGGCACCCCACTTGAATTCGTTGACCGTGACCAACCCTTCGGTGCAGGTGCAGATCCATCAAATATCGTAGATGGTTGTTACTCATACGGATCCATCCAAGTGCCAGGTGGCAAGGAACCTATCGTTCTTCACCGAGACGCAGTTTCTGGAGGAGGGTATTTCACGCTTGGGGCCATTGTGTCAGCAGACATGGATCTTATTGGGCAACTTCAGCCTCACATGCCTGTTAAGTTTGAATGCGTGGATATGGCAGGCGCATTAATTGCACGCCGTGACAGGCAAAACATGCTCAACAAAATAAGAAAAGAGCTAGAATAAAAACCAAAATGCAGAATGCAGCTGCATCCGCCGCTACGGTACACTTGCTGTTTAGGAGCGCAACCTACATGAAACCATCTCCTGTTGCTGAAGTGCGTTTTACCTCAAGCCTCGATGAGGCCATCGAAATTCTATCGGATGAAGCCAACAAACTTGTGCCGATCGCAGGTGGTACATGGCTAGTAAGAGGGGAGCAACGCAAAGATCCCTTGGCTCAAGGATACCTTGCTTTGTCCAAGGTTAAAGAAATGCATGGGATTCAAATTACTGCCAATGAGATTTCTATCGGGGCTATGACAACGCACGAACAGCTCTCAAAGGCCTTAGAAGATGATTGCGGGTTTCAAGGTTTAGGTAAAGCAGCAACAAAGTCTGCAAATCCGGGGGTCCGACGCCTGGCAACTGTTGGTGGGAACATCTGTGCTAAGGATTTCTTGTCACCTGATTTGGTGCCTGCGTTGATTGCTGCTGCCGCAACGGTCCAAGTAGCGTCTTCAAAAGGTCGTAATGAAGTATCTATTGCAGAGTTCCTAGAACAACCACTTGATGGAATTTGTCGCGAACTTTTAGTCAGAGTCTTGGTAAAGCGGACCCTAGCGCGGTCGGCACATGCTAGATTGACCATGAGATCCGCAGGAGATTATCCAACTTCAATTGTCAGCGTGATGTGTGAAACTAATTCTGATGGGGCTATTTCTGATATCCGAATTGCAGTTGGCGCTGTTCAAGATCAGACCTTTCGGTGGAGCACTTTGGAAAAAAAATTGCTGGGGGTTAAACTTACCGAGACACCTATTATAGATGTCGCCCGCATATGCCTAAACGGACTAACGGGACGAGATGCGGTAGATGGACCGGGAGCATATAGGGTACAGGTGTTACCACATTTGGTTGAAGAAGCATTCGCGGATTTGTCACAACAATTTGCTGGAGGTAAGTCATGGCCGTAAACCTATCCATCAACGACGAACCAAGAACCTATCTAGGTGATCCACGTGTCAGCCTTCTAGAAGTGTTGCGAGAAACATTCCGGCTAACTGGAGCCAAGGATGTGTGTGGGCAGGGCTTTTGCGGTGCTTGCACGGTACACATCGATGGCGAGGCAGTCCCGGCATGCTTGAGGCCGATTGGTCTTTTGGAAGGCGCTGAAGTAACGACCATTGAGGGGCTCTCTCCATTAGGATCTCAAACGGCTCTTCAAGAAGCACTTTTAAAACATGACGTCGTCCAATGTGGCATGTGTTTCCCGGGGTTGGTCATGAGCCTATCTAAATTTATCGAACAAAATGGACCAGCGACGCGCGAAGATTTGCAACTAGCAATGACCGGTAACCTTTGTAGATGTACAGGGTACGAGAATATTGTCGATGCGGTCATGACGATGTTTGAAGGCGAGGGGGTTCCAAAATGACCAAACTTGAGCCTAGCAATGCAGTAATGAATTACCCACGCCGTGACGCGGCTGACAAGCTGCGTGGGCGGACAAAGTATGCAGTAGATCACGGTGGACTTGAGACACTTCATGCGGTGTTGGTAAGATCTGACGTAAGTTCAGGAAGCATCTCAGAACTTGACCTGACTGCTGCGCAAAAAATGCCCGGCGTGCGCGCAATAGCGACTGCCAAGGACGCGCTAGGGCGTCATGGCATTGGGATTGCAGATCATCCTATTTTTGCAGAAAAAAGCGTTCGTTATCATGGAGAACCAATTGTAGCGATTGCTGCTGATACACGCCGGCAGGCCATGGCTGCTGCTGCCCTAGTAGTGGTCAAAATTGAGAAAACAGTATCTGTACTCACGATGGCTGAGGCACTGGACAGTAATGCGCCGTTGGTACACCCGGACTGGAAAGATTATGAAATACTCTTCCCGGGCGCCGCTCGAGGAAAAAATGTTGCTTGGGAGGCTACTGTCGAGCGTGGAGATACAGATAAGGAGTTTGCCCGCGACGACGTTACCATCGTTGAAGGGTGCTATCAGGTGGGCCGGCAGAGCCACGTCCCATTTGAGCCCAGAGCGACTGTTGCTTCGTTTGAGGACGGGCGGTTTCATATTGTTACTTCAACACAGGTCCCTTGGACGGTTCGACATGTTCTAGCAAAGGTTCTTGGCGTTGCTGAGTCAAAAGTAAGGGTTACCGTTCCGGCAGTTGGAGGCGGGTTTGGTTTGAAGTTTGATTGCTCTCTGGAGCCATATGCCGCGATCTTAGCACAAAAGTCAGGGAAATCAGTTTCACTGGTGAATTCACGTGAGGAAGAGTATCTCACTTGTCTATGCAGAGAAAACGCTGAAATACGGTTGCGATCAGCTGTAACCAAAGATGGAGAGATCGTTGCCCGAGAGGGGACTGTGTTAATGGATTGTGGCGCATACGGTGGGGAGCAAGTTTTCCTCACGACTATGACGGCTCACACTCTGGGCGGAAATTACAAGCTTGGTGCAGCTAAGATTGCGAGTTTAGCAGTTTATACAAATACTCCTCCCAATGGGGCATTCAGGGCCTGCAATGGTGTCTACAATACGTTTGCGTTGGAGCGTCATACTGATGAAATATGCGCGGCAATAGATATGGATCCGACCAAGTTTCGAAAGAAAAATGTAGTGGGCGACGGGGACCTTGGTGCAACGGGCCAGGTTTTTGAAGGCGATGTCCTGAGCCCGATGCTCGACCGTGTCGCTGAACTAAAAAGCTCGACCAACAAGGACGCTTATGATCCGAATAAGTACCTATTCGGCCGCTCAACTACAGTTGGCACTTGGTTTATTTTCGTTGGCCCGTCTGCGGCTACGGTTAATCTTAATGCGGATGGGAGCGCAACGCTTGTTACATCTGGTGTCGAAATCGGGTCAGGGACGATGATGCAATCGCTGCCTCAAATGGTAGCAGCTGAGTTAGGAATTCATCCAGACGAAGTTATCGTAAAGACCGCTGACACCGATGCATCGGGCAAGGATCTTGGTGTGGGCGGTGGAAGGACTACGGTATCGATTGGTGCGGCAAGCACAGCTGCATGCGCCGAAGTTAAAGAAAAACTTTTGTCAGTCGCTAGCGAGATGTTGCAAACCAAGCTTGCAAAACTCGTTCTAGCGAACGGACGCATTGAAATCTCAGGTAACCCTGGATCTGGAACTACAATCCAGAAAGTAATAGCCGAGGCGGAAGCGCAAACCGGACCTGTTTCAGGAAGTGGAGCTTTTACTGCACCTGGAACGCCATCAATGCCGGGCTGTACAGCAGGACATTTTATAGATGCGATTGATATTCCAGTATTTGCGGTTCATGAATGCGAAGTGGCTATTCATAAAGAGACCGGCCGGATCGAGGTCCTAGAATACAACGTCGTCCAAGACGTTGGGCGTGCGATAAACCCAAGGGCCATCAAAAGCCAAGTTCAAGGTGGAGTTGTTCAAGGCCTTGGGTATGCGCTGCATGAAGAAATTACAATAAACGGTGAGGGCTGCATCGAGCAGTCTGGTTTTGAGTTATACAAAATTCCAGGTATTAAAGACGTGGTTGCCGTAAACCTCGATTTATTTGAAGGCGCTCCGTCCATAGGCCCGCTTGGGACCAAAGGAGCGGGCGAAGTGCCAATTCTGAATGTTGGTGCATGCATCGCTTGTGCAGTTGCCAATGCAACAGGAAAGCGCGTTAATGAACTGCCACTTACTCCACCTCGCGTATTAAGACTAATGCATGAAGAAAGTACGACGCTGGACCTGGATCATATTTCGTCTGATTGGAAACGGAATGTTCACTGAGAATATTTTGGCACCCGATGTATGAGATATTTTTGGAAAGGTTCTCAATGTGCACAAGCAACGGCACCACAAATATAATATGACCAAAAGGAGGGACCATATGTGTAATGAAGCAAATACGGGAACGGCAACGCCCACAGTATTGATAGATAATAACCGAACCCGCGTGACCGAATGGCGTTTTGCGGGACTTGGCGACAACACAGGCTGGCACCGTCATGAATATGACTATCTTGTAGTGCCAGTCCAGGACGGTGTCCTTGATGTCATGGACAAGGCGGGAAACATCACTAGCGCCGACCTGAAAAAAGGTGTGCCCTATTACCGCGATTTAGGGGTTGAGCACGATGTACTGAACGGCAACAAATTTGAGTTTGCTTTTGTTGAGGTCGAATTCCTTGAAAATGCTAAGACATAATATTTTGTGCTCCGGCTGGCCTTATTCCAAACTTATGTGCGCATTTCACCAAGCATTCGAGGGATGCGCGCATGACAATATCACAACGGGTTGTATAATTCGGTCCGTCTAATCGTCCTGAAAGTGTAAAAACATGTATTTTTCTACTAGTCAGTGCAAGGAAGAGAACAAGAACCAGATATGGGCTCGGACATTGTCTGAGACTTATTTCCCACTGTCTGCCGATTGTCACAACCCTACTGAATTTTCAGGCACGCTGAATTCCTGGTCGCTTGGAATGCTTGGCCTTTCGGAGATGGAGTGTGATGGTGTTATTTATCATCGCAGACGATCCCATTTTACTAACGAAAAAGACAGTAGCCTCTTAATCACAATCCCGCATAAAGGAGATGTGTATTTCAAGCAGGCGTCCCGCGAGACTAAATGTAACCCTGGTCGTTTTCTGGTCGAACGTGGAGACACACCCTACGAATTCTGGCATGGTAAGCGCAACAAACTTTGGGTTTTGAAGGTGCCGACGGCAAGTGTGCGGGCGCGGTTAGGAGCGATTAATAGGCTCGGTGCGTTAACTTTTGATACAACCAACGGGGTTGGGTTGTATTTTATAGGCGCGGTTCGAAACACAATCGAATGCGCTAACCAGATCAATGATGTTGGGCGTGAAATGGCGGGGCAGCATCTTTTAGATCTGTTGTGTCTTTCCATGCGCAGCGACGGCCGTATTTTGGACAGCAGCTCTTCAACAATTCGTGCGGCGCATTTACAGCGGGCAGAGCAGTTCATTCGCGATAACCTCGCTAATCCAAATTTAAAATCGCAGCTGGTCGCAGAATCCTGCGGTATATCTCTGCGGTATTTGCAACAGCTTTTTGCAGAGAACGAGCATTCTATTATTGGATATATTCGAGACAAGCGACTGACTCGCTGTGATGAGGCGTTAAAAGTGGCAAACGCTGCAACTTCTGTGGCCAATATTGCGCATAAATGGGGATTCTATGACCACGCGCAGTTTTGTAAATATTACCGCAAACGCTTTGGGTGCACCCCCACGGATACCCGTCAAAAAAGCCGTCAAGATCAATTTTGATGGCTGGGATTAGTTAAGGTTTCAAAACTATATATATTACAGGCATGGCGAAGAATGGAAAAGATAGGAATATAAAATGGCTAGAATGAGGGTCGCAGTTGATGTCGGTGGTACGTTCACCGATGTGTGTATCATGGATGAAGATACTGGCGAAATCCGTATTGAAAAAACACCATCGACTCCCGATGACCCGATGAGAGCCATCATGACTGGGGTTGGAGACGCCAATGTTATGTTGGCAGATGTGACAATGTTTTCGCATGGTACAACTGTTGCAACCAATGCACTGATTACCCGCAAGCTGCCCCGCACGGCTATGGTTTGTACCGAAGGGTTTCGCGATGTTGTTGAAATTCGCCGCTCTAATAAAGAGGATCTTTGGGATACCTATAAAGATGTGACCAAGCCATATATTCCGCGTCGTGATAGGCTAACTGTCAAAGAGCGTATTGATGCGGCAGGCAAGGTGCTGACAGAATTAGACGAGCAAGAGGCGCGCAAGGTTGCGGTTATCCTGAAGAAGCGTGATGTCAAAGCCATCGCAGTCTGTTTCATTAATTCTTATGTCAATGGTCAAAACGAAAAGCGCATGAAGGAAATCCTTAAAGAAGTGATGCCGGATGTGCATATCTCGATTTCGTGCCAGATTATGCCTGAGATTTTTGAACATGAGCGGTTTTCAACGACGATGGTAAACGCAGTGGTGTCACCTGTTGTTGTAGATTATGTATCCCGCCTGAGCGATAAGCTTTCGGATGGGGGGTATTCACGCGATTTACTGCTGCTGCACTCAGGTGGCGGCGTAATGACCCCAGCTAGCGTTAAGGATTTTGCAGCACGACTGGCAGGATCTGGGATCGCAGCCGGGGCTATTGCTAGCCGGTTCATTGGCAATCTGTGTGGCTATGAGAACTCCATCGGGTTCGACATGGGTGGCACCAGCACTGACGTGTCATTGGCCTATCAAGGTGAATCGACAGTCACAAAAGACTGGTGCATTGAATTTGGTTACCCGATCCGGTTTCCCAGTATTGAGGTTTTGACTATTGGTGCTGGGGGTGGATCCCTTGCCTGGAAGGACGAAGGTGGGAGCCTACGTAATGGTCCGCAGTCAGCAGGCGCAAATCCTGGGCCTGCGTGCTATGCTAATGGCAATGAGGTGGCTACTAATAGCGATGCCAACGTAGTGCTTGGGCGTTTAGGCACAAGCCTTGCGGGTGGTGACATCAAACTGGAACCCAAGCTGGCGGAACAATCTGTACGTGATACGGTCGCTGAACCTTTTGGCATGGAATTGCATGCTGCTGCCGAAGCCATAATAGAGGTGGCCAATGCTAATATGGCAAATGCGGTACGATTGCTATCGATAGCGCGTGGCTATGATCCTCGTGATTTTGCTTTGGTGGCTTTTGGTGGGGCGGGAGGGCTGCATGGCGCTGCGGTGGCTAAAGAACTTTCGATTCCAGTTGTGATCGTGCCACCAAACCCCGGCGTGACCTCAGCCATGGGGTGTTTGCTAGTTGATATTCAACACGATTTTTCCGATAGCTTCATGGCGGATGCGGAGACAACGAAACCTGAGAACCTAGAAACTGCATTTAAGAAAATCGAAATGGAGGCCGTCGAGCGTTTGCGTCACGAGGGAGTGGAACCGAAGAATACAGTTCTGCAACGCACCATTGAGATGATGTATCAGGGCCAGTGGCGGTCGCTTGCCGTACCGGCTCCTGCAAGCATAACAAGTACTAGTGATTTGATCGAAGGGTTTCATAATCAACACGAACGCGAGTACAATTTTCGCCGTGAAGATTCTCCGGTTAGTATATTCCGCGTAAGCGTCAAGGCGACTGGGGTGGTGCCAAAAGTGGAACTGCCATCTTTTGAGGTTGTCCATTACGCGCCAATACCATTCGATAGGCGCGATGTCTGGTTTGAAAATAAACCTTATAAAACAGATGTCTATGCAAGAAAGGCTTTCAAAGCCGGTGCAAGATTTGTTGGCCCGGCCATTGTGGAGCAAGTGGATTCGACGGTTCTAATTCCGCCAAATTGGATCGGAACAGTCGATCAATACATGAATATTACAATCCGTCTGGAGGACTAAGCCATGAACATCAAAACCCAACAGGAGCTGGACCTAGTTACTTTTGAGGTCCTCAAAAACTCTTTTATTACCGCGGTTGATCAGATGGCCGAACAGATGCTGCGCACCTGCTATTCCTTCGTGATCTACAACCGTGATTTTTCCAACGCATTGCATGACGCAGAGGGAAATTGTGTGGCGCAGGGTAACGCTGACATTGCGGTGCATGTGGGCACGTTGCATTTCACCTGCAAGGATGTGATCCGCGCCTTTAAGGGCGATATGTATCCCGGCGATGTTTATGCCATCAACGACCCTTACGCTGGTGGGACGCATTTCAGTGATGTGCGCCTGATCCGTCCTATTTTTGACGAAGAAACACTCATTGGTTTTTCGCAATCCAATGGCCACTGGTCTGATCTCGGTGGTTCAGTGCCGGGTTCATTCAACGTAGCAGCCCACGAAATGTTTGGCGAGGCAGTGCGTATTACCCCAATTCGTTTATTTCACAAAGGTCGATTTTGCTCTGACGTTGCTAATATGCTTGCTGCAAATACACGTGATCCTGCGTCGATCATCGGTGACATTCATTCACAGGCACAAGCCACCCAAGTGGCAGAGCGGGAAGTCCAACGGCTGGTCGCCAAATACGGGCGTAAACAGGTCTTACAGGGCATGGATGGAGTACAAGATTATGTCGAACGCTCGGTCAGGCAACGGATATTAGACTTGCCTGATGGCACATGGGAGTCGGTGGATTACATAGATCGTGATCCGGGTGCTGGGGAGGGGATGATCCCAATCCATATCAAAATGACGATCAAAGGAGACCAGATTACATATGATTTTGAGGGCAGCCATCCAACTATTTCGTCAATCTATAATTCTGCACATGGGGCCACGTTCTCAGCCGTGGTTGCAGGCATGAAAACGTTTTTTCCCGATCTGCCAATGAACAGCGGTTTTTACCGGATGGTTAAAATTAAGGCGCCTAAAGGCTGCGTTGTCAGCGCTGAGTGGCCAATTGCCGTAACCGGTTTTCTTATGCCATTCGAAAAAATTATGAATGCGATCTTTGAGATTTGGTCAAAAATCATACCAGAACGTGCAATTGCATGTGCCTTTAACCTCGAATACTTGCTGGCTGGAGGTAACGATTTACGCAAGCCAGATAAGCCGATCTATATGTTTTACGAATGGCTGCCAGGCGGTTGGGGTGGGCGCAATGGCAAGGACGGCAGTGATGTGACTACAGCGTGTTTTGGCACTGGCTTAATGTCACAACCTTCTGAAGGCAATGAAAGGGTTAACCCAACTCGGGCGGATGTTTTTCAGATCATGCAGGACAGCCCAGGACCGGGAAAGTGGAGGGGGGGCGCCGGTGTTGTCAAGGCGTCGACACTTCTTGAGGCGGAAAATACGGTGATGTCCTATATCTGTGATCGCGAAAGGGCCGTTGTGTGGGGCGTTGGTGGAGGGCTACCCTCAATGCCGCACGGCCTTATGATTGAACATGCTGATACAGGTGAGAAAAAATGGCTGGGCTCTGTTTTTTCGAACTACAAAATTAAGAGTGGTGACAAGTTCACGCGCCCCACTGCTGGCGGTGGCGGCTTTGGAGATCCTATGGAACGTGACCCTGATCTGGTCAAGGAAGACGTTATTGATGAATATGTATCCGTAGAGCGAGCAAAAAAAGACTATGGGGTTGTTATCAAGGTGATCGACAAAGATATGCTGGAATATGAGGTTGACCAGTCAGCCACGGTAAAGGCCCGCGATAGTATTAGAGCCAACCGTGTGGGTTGGGCACGGATGGACCCAGAAAAAGTCTCCCATATGTATAAGGATGGCAAAATTAACGAAATGGATGCCGTGCGAAGATATGCAGTGATCCTAGACTGGGGTTCTGGAGAGTTGTTGCCAAATTCAACAGTACAATTTCGTGAGAGTTTTGAGCGTCGTTCAGTGGCCCATTGGGATTGAAACGCGTTGGCATAAATGTCAATTTTCTGTTTCTATGGCGTTTAGAGGCCTTATTAGCCATGCCAAAGCCAGTCCGTCCAGATGGACGTACATGAACCTTGCTAACAGTATAGAAGGCCACCAGTTTTTGTATCCCAACATTACAATACTAATACTTGGGCAACAAAATTTCTGGACAGTGGCAATGATATTAATGTCCATTTTTGGAAATTTATGTCTGGATTTGATTAGGTTCATCCCGAGTGAAGAGCGTTGGAGGTAATACCTAAGTAGTGATGCCATCTTGTTGATATTTATGGTGACTAGGGATTGTGATACTGAAAGTTTGATCCATGCGTAGCTGAATATACCTTGTCCGGTTGTGGCAATAAAATATTTAAAATGGTGTAGACTGTAGGGTAACGATGGGACCCTCGATCATTATCAGAAATACCAATACCAATACCAATACCAATACTAATAGCTCAAGAACTTCTGTGAGAGTGGGTTTTGTGGTTAAGCTAAGTTAATGCAATCGTTTGGGGGAATGCACATGTTTAGGAATACTGTTGATCTAAATCAAAATATGGGAAACGGTTTTGGCCGTTGGTGTTATGGTGACGCATCAGCGCATATGGACTTAATCTGGTCCGCTTTGGTATGATGCAAAATCAGGAAATAAGTTTGGCCACTGACGATAGTGACAGCCTTGCGCTTGGAGCGCCTGCAGTACACAGAGAGAGCGGCACTTTGCGAATTCTTGGCACTTCTGTCACCCAAGTAGCCGCTGTGAAGGATGCGGCTAAAAGTGATTTAGGCATCAAACTTGATTTTATCACGCTGGATGGAGCTGCTGCGCAACAGCGCGGCGCTCTCCAGCCTCTTAGCTTTGATGTCTATGATCAATGGTTTCACGATCTCGACCTGATTTGGCCCACTGGGTCTTTACAACCGTTGCAAATTGAACGGTTGTTCCGGTGGAATGAGATAAATGACCTTCCCAAAACAGGTCGACTAAGTCCTGGAAATCCACGGTTGGCAGGTGGAGATCCCTCACATCAGCTTTATGTTCAGTTAGACGGCGCGCTAAGTAACGTTCCAACAGATAAAATTAGTATGGTTCCAACAGTTCATAATGCCGATGGTTTTGCAGTTTTGGGAAATTCTGATGTTACGAGCTGGGGAGCGTTGCTTGATCCTAAAAATGCAGGGCAGGTTATTCTGCAATCTGATCCGGCGATTGGTGCGTTAGATATGTTGCTCGCGTTGCGGGCAACGGGACAGATGCGCCCCGCTAATCTGGCTGACCTGTCCTTGGTAGAAATTGATGCGCTGGTGGGTCATCTGTCGCGTTACCGGTCTTCGGGTCAATTCCATAGCATCTGGAATGACGAATCCGAGGCGATTAAAGCCATGATGCAGGGTGCCCCCATGCTAGGTTCTCTTTGGTGGTCTGGTGCAATTAGATTGAAGGCTGAAGGGGTACCTGTTCGTATGGTCACGCCTGTGGAGGGGTGTCGTGGGTGGTATGGGGGTGTCGCCTTGGCTGCTCATTTGGCTGGCCATAAACGTGATGCGGCGTATGAATATCTTAACTGGTGGTTGGATGGTGTGCCAGGTGCAATCCTTGCCCGAAACGGAGCCTACATGGCAAACCACTCAGCAGTACGCGCTAATTTAAGCTTGGACGAATGGGAGTTCTGGTACGAGGGCAAACCTGCTAGCGTAGCTATTTTAGACCCTGAAGGCCGTAAGGTTTATGAGGTTGGCCAGTTGCGCGAAGGCGGTAGTTACTACGAGCGTATGAGTAAAGTTGTCGTTTGGGATAAGGTAATGACTGAACACAATTACCTTATGCGCCGCTGGGCGCATGCGATCAGAAAATGACTTATGATTTAAGCAGATATGCGACGCAGGTAATTTGGCAAGCTGGGTTCCGTAAAGACTGAAAAAGCCATGAGACGTTTGCGCGTACGAGCTGCAGATAGCCTAAGATGTTCTTCCATGGCAGCAGCAGCAGCGTCCCATGAACCGCGGATCAAAAATTCAAACACAATGCGGTGCTCCATCAGTGAGATGGAAAAAGATTTTGCGCCAACTGTTTCTGCAAAAACCTGGTTAATAGAAAGTCCAATCTGGCTTTGGCGTATCATACGAAGCAGGTGTGGATTAGGACTTTTTCCAAGGAGGGTTATATGCAGGTCAGTTTCAAGCTGCTCGAGCATACCTGGTGTGAGATTTTCAGCTTTTTCGGTTGCTGTACTCGCTTGCGCATGTAGCTGGGAGATAAGTCCTTGTGACAATAGTGGTGCGCTCTCCATCAGGGCCAGTGGCTCCAGCTTGGCGCGAATAGCAAAGTAATGGGCAACGTCCAGCGCTGTAAGCGGCCCTACGACCCAATGTGAACGCAAATCCTTGCGCAATAATCCTCGATCTTGGAGCCGTGACAGCAGTTCGCGGATTATTGTCCGGCTAACATCAAAGTGATCTGCTGCTGCCTGTTCGTGCACTCGGTAGAGTCCAAAAGGGAGCGCCTGTACGATCGACGCCTCGAAGTCCGCCGCTATCCGCTGAGCTGTCATCGGCTGGGGTAGTTGGGTGGGCGTTTTGCTTAGCCCCAGCATTTCGTGAGCAAGGGATATGCGCTTGGGCTCTTTTGCACCGGTCACAACGAAGCCACGTCCCTCAAACCTTTTAAGAAATCCCCGCTCTTCGAGTTTGTTGAAGGCCACGCGTACTGGTGTCCTGCTGGTTCCAAATAAACGCGCAACAGGATCTTCGGTCACAACTATGCCCGCTGGCAGAAGTTCGTTGTTTATAGCGTTTACGATAGCGTCTTCAATCTCAGCATATCTTGGAATGGGTCGATGATAATGCGGCTCTTCTCGTGTATTTTTGGGCACGAATCATCTCCTTTAAGTAGTTTATGCTAATAAAAAAAAACGTATTTTGAGAACCCAACCCATTTTATATTAACACCCCTTGTAAAATTATCCTAATTTTTTATGGTTATTGAGCGTAGCTTTTGAAAAATAATAGAATTTTGTTTGACTTTTGTGCGCAGAAAGCAATTCTTATCCTATTGAGTGAAATGTTGGCTTTGGGGGAGTGTCTGACATGATGGAGCTTGTAGCTCTAAATAAATCTTTTGGCGACACGGCTGCCTTGAGCGACATATCGATGACAATCGAAGACGACGAGTATCTTACGCTACTTGGTCCGTCTGGGTCTGGAAAATCTACTCTACTGCGCCTTATCGCGGGGCTCGACCAGCCAGATTCAGGCAGTATTCTAATGAATGGCCAGGATGTTTTAGGATTACCACCACATCGGCGCGGTCTTGGCTTTGTGCAACAGAATTACGCGCTCTTTCCTCATATGACCGTCCAGAAAAATGTAGAATTTGGTCTGCGGTGGCGTGAAGAAAACCCAGTAACAGATGAGGTTGAGTTGGGCCGCCGGGTTGGCGCCATGCTCGATCTGGTTGGTTTGGCCGGGTTCGAAAATCGGAGCGTTAATCAGATTTCTGGTGGGCAGAAGCAACGTGTGTCGCTAGCTAGAACATTGATAACAGAACCAAAGGTTTGTCTATTGGACGAACCCTTGGGTGCGTTGGATGCAAACCTTCGTGAGCGTATGACAATCGAGTTGCGCCGTATTAGGGACACGCTAGGTGTAACCTTCATGCATGTGACCGGGAACGAAACCGAAGCCTTGGCGATGGGTGACCGCATGATTGTCTTGGATCAGGGTCGTGCCCAAATGATTGCAACGCCGGATCTATTATACAATCTGCCCCGCTCTGTCCGCGTTGCGCAAGTTCTCAACACTTATAACATTCTTAGTGGTAAGTTACGCGATGGTGGGTTCGAGCACGCCGGAAATTTATTGCCGTTGGCCACAAGTGTGGTGGGCGCCACGTACTATGCCATCCGCTATGATGCAGCCAAGATCGTGCCACGTGACGATCCATCGGCCTTATTGCAGGCAACTTTTTTGACGAGTGAATTCACTGGCGATGGAATGACGTATTTTTTGCGGGGCCCTGAAGGCGTATTTGAGGTCGAACGCCATCTCAGTCGTGCTGACCCTCAGATATATTCTAGTGGGCAAACACTTGGGATCAGCTGGGATGCAAATGACGCCTTGGCCTATGATGCGCAAAACACCTTGATCAACACTGCAAAATCCATGGAGTTGCCTAATGAGCTTTGACGCGCCTAAAAACAGTTCTTGGTTGCTGGGTCGTAACAAGCAGTACTTCCTTCTTGCACCAGGCGTGCTGTGGATGATGCTATTTCTTGTAGTACCTTTGGGTATGATGGTCTATGTAAGCTTCTGGACACAAACGACTTTTGCGATACACTCGGACCTCACGCTAAAAAGCTGGCAAACGTTTTTTGCCTCGGAAACTTATTTTGGCGCATTAATTCGTACCGTACGCCTATGGATGATAACCTTACTACTCACGATTGTGATCGGGTACCCGACTGCATTGTTTATTGGGCAGTTCGTGCGTGGTAAGACCACACAGACTATACTGCTTGTTGCTTGCGTGATCCCGTTTTGGACCTCTTTTTTAATCCGAGTTTTGGCGTGGAGGCCGATGCTAGGAAAGGAGGGTGCGGTTAACATTATTCTGGAAAAATTTGGACTAATTGACGCGCCCATCGAAGTACTCCTTTTTACTGAATTGGCTGTGCTTATCGGTATGGTCCAGATCTACGTTGTTTTCATGGTGGGCCCTATCGCTTTTATGCTCGCTCGGATTGATCAAAGTCTGATCGAGGCGGCACGCGATTTGGGTGCGTCCGGCTGGACCATTTTTCGCAAGATTATCCTGCCACTGTCGCTCCCCGGTGTCGTGGTTGGTTCTATTTTCGTATCGGTGATGGTCCTCGGTGAATTTGCCACTTCATCAGCGCTGTCAGGGCGCAAGGTGAACTTGCTTGGCAATATAATCGTGACGCAAGTGGGGTCCCTAAAATGGGCTTTTGCGGCTGTGATAGGTGTGGTGCTCACGGCAGTGATGGCTTTGGTTATCACTCTACTACTGCGAATTGTGGATTTAAGGAAAGAGCTATGAATCAGCCCTTCCTGCGCATTATTCTTGGGATCTACGTAGCTTGTTTTTTAGCCTACCTCTATGGACCATTTATTGTAATGGGTATCATCAGCTTTCAACAAGGCCCAGAAGGCGGACCACAGTTTCCAATCATTGAAGCGTCTACGTTCTGGTATAAACATTTGTTGGGCTTTGCGCCACCTTCGCGAGTAGCACCTCTTCCAATTGGCGAGGCTATGGTGCGTTCCCTCACGCTGGCATTTTCGACAATGGTGGTTTCAACTGTTCTGGGTACAATGACCGCACAGGCGTTTAGGACCCAATTCAAGGGCTCGGGGATTGTATTTTACCTAGTAGTTCTGGGCATGATGGTGCCAGGGGTGCTTTTGGGCTTAGGTATGTCTCTGGTGGCCAACCAGTTAGGTATCGACCGGACATGGTGGAGCACCGCATTCGTGCTTCATGTCGTCTATACCTATCCATTTGCTTTTCTTGTGATGCTAGCCATCTTCAACCGCTTCGATGGACGCATTGAAGAGGTAGCATTGACGCTCGGGGTAACTCCATCTCGCACTTTTCGCAAAGTGACCTTTCCTATAATTTTTCCTGGCGTTCTATCGGCAATGCTCTTCGCATTTACGCTTTCTTATGATGAATTTCCGCGAACACTGTTCACGGGTGGCCCGGATGTTACCATGCCTATAGCGATATATGGCACATTCTCCGTTGAAATCCACCCTAACCTCTTTGCCTTTGGTGTGCTTACCACGCTGTTCTCATTTGCGCTGTTGGCAGTCTATGGCTTGCTGATGACTGCGTTCGTAAAACGCGCGCAAACCCTTACTACCGGCATGCAGGAAGAGATCGAATGATGCGTCTAGCTAATCATCGCGCCGTAGTTACTGGGGCTGGCGCAGGCATAGGCAAGGCGATTGCTATGCGGCTTGCACAAGAGGGTGCATGGATTGTGGTTAATGACTTGAATCTTAATAGTGCCGAGGCGACCGCTGAGCATATAATTAATGCAGGAGGTACGGCTTTGGCAGTTCAGGGTGATGTCTCTGATCCTGCGGATGTGGACCGAACTTATGCATTAGGTGAAGCGGCATGGGGCCGCATCACCCTATCCGTCAACAATGCAGGAATCGTGCACCAGTCATCGCTTGCCGAAATGGAGCTGGCAGATTTTGATCGCATGATTGCAGTACATTTGCGCGGTTGTTTCATTTGTTGTCGTCGTGCGATCGGGCCGATGGTTGAGGCTGGTTCGGGTGCGATTATCAATATTGCCTCACAACTGGGGCAGGTTGGGGGGGTGGAGCTATCCCATTATTCAGCCGCTAAAGCTGGGATTATTGGCTTGACTAAATCACTTGCGCGCGAGGTGTCCTCCAAGGGCGTGCGTGTCAATGCTGTTGCCCCTGGCCCTATTGGGACGGATTTAGTGATGGCGCTGTCTGAGGGTTGGCGCAAAGCCAAGGCTGCTGAACTGCCTCTGGGTTATTTTGGTGTACCAGAGGATGTGGCAGCTACAGTTGCATTCCTCGCCTCAGAGGATGCAAAAATCTACGTTGGCCAAACTTTGGGCCCTAATTCGGGAGACGTAATGCTATGAAATCTGTTCTGATCACAGGTGCTGGTATAGGCATCGGTCGCGCCACAGCTAAGATGTTTGGTGCGCATGGCTGGCGTGTCATTGTTACGGACGTGTTAGAAAAAGAAGGTACGGCCGTGGTCGCCGAGATCGTGAAAATTGGTGGGGTGGCGGAATTCCACGCTTTGGATGTGACCTCGACCTCAGCTGCTGAGGCTGTTCTAGCATCGGTCCATGGGGATCATGGCGCGCTGACCGCTTTGGTGTGCAACGCTGGCGTTGCGCACAAAGTACCTCTCGAAGAGCTGACCGATGAGAAGTGGGACCACACCTTCGATGTGGACCTCAAGGGTATGATCCGCGTGATCCGCCCTGCGGTCGCCGCGATGAAAGCAAAAGGCGGCGGTGCAATAGTGTGCCTTTCCTCGATAATGGGGGTCGCCTATGGCTGGGATGAACATGTACATTATTCTGCCGCTAAATCTGGCGTCGTGGGGCTTGTGCGTGGGTTGGGCGTAGAACTGGCGCGCAACAACATTCGTGTGAACGGTGTTGCGCCTGGTTATATTCGTACAGCACAGGCACTTTCGCCAGTACATTCCCTTGGCCCAGAGGGTCTTAAAAAAGCGGCGGACTTCATCCCCGTAGGGCGGGTCGGTGAGCCTGAAGATATTGCCGATGTTATTAATTTCCTTGTCTCGGACGCAGCTCGCTACATGACTGGGCAGGTTGTGACCGTAGATGGAGGACTACTCGTCGGTCGCTATTAAAGAAGCGGCCATAACTACTCTCTAGAAACTAAGAAGGAGACTATAATGAAAAACTTTCAACCCTCACGCCGTGATGTACTTGCGGGAGCAGGTGCGCTGGCAGGAACAGCCGCCGTTATGGGATCAAGCGCTCTTGCTGGCTCGCACTTAGCTAACCAAGAGCTGCGCACTGTCGGCCTTTCTGTGACTGTTCAGGAACGTATCCTAAACAACTTTAAAGCTGCATCCGGCATCGGTTCGGTTTCGGGCAAGGCGGACATCTTCCCCAATACTCAGACGGAATTACTGTCAGGTTCGAGCGCCTACGATGTTTGGGAAACCATAGGTGAGCGTTTACCTGCGATGACAGTAACAAAAACGATCAAACCGATGCCAACGGCTGATTTAAAAAACTGGGCTAATATCCGTCCAATATTTACGGATATTGACCCTCGTATGGCGCCCGAAGCACAAATATCGGGTCAAATCTGGGCTGATGATGCCAAGACTGAACTTTGGATGGTGCCAACGGTCTTTAATTTTGACTCCATCGGCTATCGCCCCGATTTAGTTAGTGCGGAAGAGGCGAACACCTGGACAGCCCTGTTTGACGATAAGTTCAAAGGTAAGACTGGTCTGAACGTCGATCCATTGATCGCCTTTGGTCAAGCGGTTTTGGCTATGACTGAGCTGGGACTGCTAGAAAATGAAAATCCTGGAAATCCAACCTTAGAGGAAATTGACGAAGCATCTAAGTTCCTTATTTCAAAAAAGAAAGGTGGGCAGTTTCGCGCGCTGTGGGGTGATTTTGGTGAATTAGTGAACCTCTTGGCCTCAGGTGAGATGATCCTTGCAGATGCCTGGCAGCCCGCAATAATGGCAGTCAAAGCTCAGGGTATTCAATGTTCCTATGCGGTGCCACGCGAAGGGTACCGTGCTTGGTCAATTGGCAATTCTCTGATTGCAAACTCACCCAATGAAGATGCAGTTAAGGCATACTCCGATTACTGGCTATCTGGTCCACCCGCGATCACAGTGTCTGAACAGGGGTATTATTCTCCTACCACCAACGTAAAAGGTATGATGGACCCAGACAAATATGCTTTTTGGTATGAGGGAAAGCCATGGGTGGGTGCGCCAGATCGTGGTATCAATGAAGGTGACCTACGTGACGGCGGTAGCCTCGAAGAGCGGGCGAGCAAGGTCAAGTACTGGCACCAGTGGCCAGATGAGTACGATCATCTGATTTCTAAGTGGGACGAGTTTCTTTCTGCGTAAACACCCAACGGCGAAGGGGTCTTGACCTCTTCGCCAACTCTTTGCTCTAACGGAAAAATTGCATGTCCCAATACGATCTAGAACTCAAAAGTATTCAGAAGATTTATCCTGGTGGAACGCTGGCGGTTGAAGGCTTTAATCTGTCCGTTGAAAAGGGCGAGTTCATTTCCTTTGTTGGGCCATCTGGTTGTGGCAAAACTACAACGTTACGCATGATCGCGGGACTTGAGAGTATCACGTCAGGTGATCTGCTGATCAGAGGCCAAAATTTTACCAATGTGCCTGCCGAAAAACGGCCGACGGCCACGGTCTTCCAAAACTATGCGATTTTCCCACATATGACCGTTTATCAGAACCTCTGTTTTGGTCTTGAAGTGCGCGGTATGGCCAGTAATGAAATCAAAAAGAAGGTTGAGGCGATGATCGACATGCTTGACTTGGGCGATGTCGCAGGAGCGCGAGAAGCTGCCTTATCTGGTGGTCAGAAACAACGTGTTGCTTTGGCGCGCGGGCTAGTAACACAGCCAGAAATACTCTTGTTGGATGAACCACTTGGTGCATTAGACGCGAACCTCCGCAAGTCTATTCAGAAAGAGCTGAAGATCTTGCAACGTGATCTGGGAATTACCTTTATATTTGTGACTCACGCGCAGTCTGAAGCGCTTGCGATGGGTGATAGGGTTGTCGTAATGAATAATGGACGGGTCGAGCAGATTTCTGATCCGTTCGAACTTTATACGAGGCCTAAATCGGGCTTCGTGGCGCGCTTTATTGGGCGCAATAAGATTATTGCGGGACGGCTAAAACAGCAGTCTCCAGGCCGTGCTGACGTGCAGACTAGCGTGGGGTCGCTATCTGGGGTCCCTGGGTATGATGTCTCCAGCGCGAAGGGTGACGAAGCTGTAATTTTGGTTACTCCTTCAGAATACGTTAACCTGCGACAACCAGATGGGGTTGCGGCGCAGACTGGTGAAAATCGCATTTCAGGTACGGTGCAGCATGTGCATGAGATCGGAAACATTATACATGTGGATCTACGCCTGAATGACGAAATTGATGTCAAAATCGAGTCTCACCGTGAAAAAATTTCCGATGTGGGTATGGCCCCTGGTGTGATAATGGATTTATGCTGGCCTTCCGGCCGGACAACCGTCCTATTGGATAATACATGACGGTTAAAGAAAACCAGTCGAAGGCGCTAGCAAGTAACGAGTTAGAGCATGCATCTGCTGTGCAGATCGGACGGCGTCTCGCCGCGGATAAAGGTGGTGCGGTCGAGGTAGCCAAGTTCTTTCTTGAACGGATAGAGGCACAAACCAGCCCTGTATTTCTGACTGTTACCCGTGAACGCGCATTGGCCGAAGCCCGCGCTGCCGATGGGCGGCTCGCTCGCGGGTACTCCTTGTCCCCTTTAGACGGAGTTCCGATCGCATGGAAAGATCTTGTCAATATAGCAGGCACGCGCACGACGGCAGCTTCTGGTCTGTTCCGAGATGCCCCCTTTGCTTGCGCTGATGCGCCAGCAGTGCGTCATGCCACGCGAGCAGGGATGGTGACTTTGGGTAAGGTCAATCTGGCAGAGTTTGCGTATTCTGCCTTGGGGCAAAACCCACATTTTGGTACACCGCTGAACCCAAGAAGTTCTAAACTGCATGCTCCAGGCGGATCCTCTTCCGGTTCGGGCGTAGCCGTTGCTGCGGGCCTAGCGCCTGCTGCGATAGGCTCGGATACTGCTGGATCAGTGCGTATTCCGGCCTCTTTTTGTGGAGTCGTTGGTCTCAAAACCTCAGAAGGGCAGGTGTCTACCGATGGCTGTTTCGCACTGTCGCGCACTCAAGACACTTTGGGCCCAATAGCGCATTCTGTGGAAGATTGCGCCTTGATTTATCAAGTGATAACTGGCCAAGTAGATGGCCAAATAGGTAGCTCTCCATTAGAGAAATTGAGCATCATTGTACCTACGGGATATGTGGTTGATGAATTATCTTGTGCGGTTTCTACTAACTTTCAGACCAGTCTGGATCGATTGCAAGCGGCCGGTGTTCAAATCCGACATATGGCGATTCCGGCATTGGAAGTGGCTGCGGGTATGTTGCGTGATTTGGGTTCTATCGTTGCGGCAGAGGCGTTTCACGAACACCGCAATGTTATGGACGGCGATGGCGCTGTACTCATGGACGAACGGGTGCGTGCAAGAATAGAGATCGGCCGTATGATGTCCGCCCATGATCTGGTTGCACTGCAACGCCAGCGTGCTTGCGGTATGAAGCTGATACATGACGCTCTGGACGGTGCTTTTCTGGCTATGCCGACCACGCCTGATACTGCACCAGCGCTCAGTGATTTTGAGGGAGACGGTGAGGCCTTCAAGTACCACAACCTGCGGGCAAACCGAAATACCAGCATTGGAAGTTTTTATGACCTTCCTGGCCTAGCTATCCCCAATGGGCAAGATGCGATTGGCCTTCCAACAAGCTTTCTTCTTTCTTCACCCAGTGGTGCTGATATTCGACTGCTTCGTGCGGGAATGGCCACTGAAACGATAATACGAAGTGACATTGAACAATCTAGAAAGGACACAGGATGATACGAGTTGGCGTAGACGTCGGCGGTACATTTACCGATATTGTGCTGGAACGCACACGCGTAGTGGGGGAGGACAATCAGGATGTGGTGGTGACGAAAGTGCCATCAACCCCCCATGATCAATCAGAAGGAGTGGTTGCCGGAGTGCTGCAGGTGTGCAAGCAGGCAGGCGTTAAGCCCGGCGACATAGACGTGCTGTTTCATGGAACTACCGTTGCAACTAACATGGTTATTGAACGTAGTGGTGCCGAAGTGGGCATGCTGACGACGCGTGGTTTTCGCGATATTATGCATATGGCGCGTCATAAGCGCCCGCATAACTTCTCCTTGCAATTTGATGTGCCTTGGCAGTCTAAGCCCCTGGTAAAAAGGCGGAATCGTATACCAATTACTGAACGGCTGACGCCGCCCACTGGTGAAATTGAGACGCCAATGTCTGAAGAAGAAGTGCGTGCTGCTGCTGAGTTGTTTAAAAAACGTGGGCTAGACGCGGTGATTGTCGGATTTTTATTTTCGTTTCTTAATGATGCCCATGAAAAGCGCGCTGTCGAGATAGTCAAAGAGGTGATGCCGGATGCCTTTGTCTGTGCGTCGTCAGAAGTGGTAAACGTGATCCGTGAGTATGAACGCTTCAGCTCAACTGCGATGAACGCTTATATCGGTCCTAAGACTGCGTTGTATTTACGTAGTCTGGAAAGTCGCCTGAAGAAAAATGATATCAATGCTACTGTGCGGATCATGCAATCTAACGGAGGCATTTCCACAATTGACCAGTCGGCATCTCGCCCCATTGGCCTGCTCCTTTCTGGCCCTGCGGGCGGTGTTATCGGTGGGCGATGGACTGGCAGACACTGTGATACTGGTAATGTGATTACCATAGATATTGGTGGTACCTCTGCAGACATTTCTGTCATTCAGGATGGTGAATTACGCACCAAGAACCCACGTGACACTGAAGTAGCAGGGTTACCCGTGCTGGCCCCTATGATTGATATTGATGCTATTGGTGCTGGTGGCGGCTCAATCGCTTATGTGGATGCAGGCGGTGCATTCCGTGTAGGGCCGCGTTCGGCCGGCGCAATTCCTGGCCCCGCTTGTTACGGTCAAGGTGGCACAGAGCCCACTGTTACCGATGCTCAGGTGGCTCTTGGTCGTCTGGATCCAAAAAGGTTTTTAGGTGGCGATCTTTCCATCGACAAGGCCTTGGCTGAAAAAGCTATCAAGAAACATATAGCAGATCCGCTGGGTCTGAGCGTAACAGATGCCGCATTGGGCATCCTCAAAATTATAAACAATAATATGGCGCTGACGATCAACGCCAACTCAGTCGCGAAGGGTATCGATCCGAGGGGGTTTACACTCATGGGCTTTGGCGGCGCCGGTCCGTTGCATTCGGTAGCACTGGCAGAAATGATCCAGGCTCGGGATGTTATTTCGCCAGTCCAACCGGGAATCACGGCGGCGATGGGCCTACTGGTGACAGACCTTCAGTATGAATATACACGGTCCGTCCTTCAAACGCTGGATGATGCTGATGACGATGCCGTGGCACGGATCAATAGTATCGTTGAGGCGCTATCGGTAGAGGCAAACGCACAGCTGGAGGCTGACGGTATCGAGCCTGCCGCGCGCCGCTTCAAGAAAATCATGGAGTGCCGTTATCTGGGACAGGGTTTTGAGCTCCGTGCCGAAATGCCTGATGGAAAGTTGACGCAGAAGAATAAGCAAGAGATTATCGAGTCTTTTTTTGGTGTTCATAAGGAGGCCTATGGGCACGGTTTCCGTGACCAAGTTACCGAAGGGGTCACCGTACGCGTTGTTGCTTCTGCTGAAGTTGATCAACTGACATTGCCTAAATTGGGACGAGGTGGGCGCATAAACCCAAGTGAAGCTCTAATGTATAGCCTTGATACCATATTTGACGATGGCAAGCCGCAGCCTACGCCGCGCTATGACCGTACCAATTTGTTGTGTGATGACACGATTAAGGGGCCGGCGATCATTACGCAGCATAATTCAACAACCATCGTGCCGCCGGGCTATACAGCGACGGTACTTTCGTACGGTGACATGCGCATCGCGCGCGTCTGAGGGAGAACATAAAAATGACTAAAGAACTTGATCCAATCACCCTGCAAGTTGTCGGTGGTGCGTTGCACTCTATCGCGGAACAGATGGGTAACGTTTTGTATCGCATGAGTTACTCTTCGATCATTCGGGAAAGCCAGGACCTTGGCGCAGGGCTATTTGATGTCGACTTCAATACCTTATGTGAAAGTGACTCGACCCCCATGCACATAGGGTCCCTGCCTGGATACCTCCGTGGCATCCACGAAAGTCTAAAAATTGAAGACTGGAAACCTGGTGACTGTGTGATTCACAATCACCCCTACAAAGGCGCGTCGCACTCTCCCGATATTGCGATTGTGATGCCGGTGTTTAGCCAAGGAGAGCTTGTCGGGTTCTCCGCTAATACTGCACACCATGTTGATATTGGCGCAGCGACGCCAGGCTTAATAATCGACGTACCAGATGTTTGGGCGGAAGGTATGCTGCTGGACGGCGTTAAGCTCTATCGCGAAGGTGTGCGTAATGAGGATATGTGGAAATATATTCGCGACAACACACGCGTACCCGGTCTCGTGATGGGCGACTTAGAGGCACAGATTGCGTCTGCTGAGTTAGGCGTACGCCGCTTTGAGGAGTTGCTAGAAAAATACGGTAAAGCAATCGTAATTCAGGCCACTAAACAGCTGATGGATTACACTGAGCGCAGGATGCGCGCAGAGATTGCCAAGATTCCAGATGGAGAATATTTTGCCGAAGGGTTCATGGATGATGATGGCCGCAACCGCGATGTTACTTTACCGATCAAAGTCTGCGTGCGTGTAAAGGGAGATTCAGTAGAAATTGATCTCACTGGTTCTTCGCCGCAGGTACCAACAGCGTTTAACGTACCTTTTGACGGCTCGACTAAGGTTGCTGCCTTCTTTGTATTTCGCGCGATGCTTCTGGACACGTATACTTCCACAGACGATATCCCTGCCAACGAAGGGTCCTTCCGTCCCATCAGTGTGATAGCTCCAAAGGGTAGTATCTTTAACCCGATCTGGCCTGCCGCGGCCGAGGCTCGCTTCTGTCAAATCCAGCGGATGGCCGATTTAGTAATCAAGGCGCTTGCCCCTGTTCTTCCAGATCGCTGCACGGCCGGTAATGCCGCGACGCTCAGCTTTGCGGCTTATTCTGGTGTCCGACCGAACGGTGATTATTGGGTTTTTCTTGAGGTTAACGAGGCCGCTATGGGTGGACGCCCCGCTTCGGATGGGCCGGATACGGTTGAAGAGCTGATGCGCAATACGCGGAATAACCCGCTCGAAGATCTTGGCATGCACTTGCCCCTTATCTGTGATCGCTACGAGGTGCGTGATGACGTGCCTCCAGGTGCGGGCAAGTTCCGTGGTGGTTCCGGCGTGGTTAAATCGCAACGCTATCTAACACCTGGCTTCATGACACATGAAAGTGACCGCCATCTAGATGCGCCCTGGGGCATCTTCGGTGGCAAAGAGGGCGCAGGCGGCAAAATGGAGATCCATAATATCCATTCTGGCGAAACCCGCAGTGAGTATTCCAAATTCTCGGGTATGCGGGCTGAGATTGGTGATGTGATTTCCTATTACTCTCCCTCTGGCGGTGGCTATGGTGATCCGCTGGACCGAGATCCAGCCAAGGTACTGGATGACGTCCTGGACGGTTTTTTTGGCCCTGACCACGCAAAGTCTGATTACGGTGTCGTATTGAAGCCTGTTGATGATGGTTATGAATGGGGCTTGGACGAAATGTCTACTGAAAGCCTACGCGCTGAGATGCGGGCTTAAAGAGTTGCCTGTAACCTGGCGTTCTGGGAGGCAGGCTTACCACCCACACTTTAGGAGAGAAAAAATGGAGAATGACAAATATCTAGACGCCAAATTTATGGGCGTTGAATTCACCCAGACTTGTATTGACAGTTTTAAGACTTTTAACCGCTGTAGCGTCGACTGAAGTGGTGCGCACTGGTTCTTCCTGCAAAGCCTTCCTTATTTTGTATAAAATTGGGTATTTGGCATGACTTGGTTATGGCCTGTCGCGGTAGCTATGTTGATCGGTTTTGCCTTGGCATTTCAACCTGTAATCAACAGTAGCGCTGCGGTCGTTCTGAATTCTACTTTTGCAGCGGCCACATTTTCACTGCTACTTTCTTTTTTAACTGTATTTGTGCTTTTTTGCTTGAATGGGGCATCAATACCACCAGGCCAGCTTCTCAATCTGCCCTGGTGGGCAGTGTTTGGTGGGATATTTGGCGCGGCATTCGTTTCTGGCAGTATTTTTCTTGTTCCAGTTTTGGGTGCCACAGTTTTCTTCGTATGCCTGATTGCCGGACAACTTACCGGAGCGGTTTTTGCTGACACTATCGGTGCCTTCGGGCTAGAATCGCGGACTTTGTCTGTCAGTAAGTTTGTAGGCGTAGGGCTTACTTTTTTAGGAGTGCTTCTGGTGAGTTGGGAGTAATCTTGAGCTAGTTTTTCTTTATAAAAAAATGAGGTATAATTATGTATTCAAACACTTTCTCACCGATTAAAATTGGCCCTCTAAAGCTGAAAAATCGTCTTGTGATGGCGCCTCTAACTAGGCAGGTTGCCGAGTTGGATGGAACTCCTACCGATGAGATGGCCGCGTATTATGCGCGTCGTGCTCGCGGGGGCGTTGGTCTAATAATTTCTGAAGGTACGTATGAGATCGACGAGCTGGGCTGTAAGGCATATCTTTCACAACCAGGGATCGCGAATAGTAAACACATTGAAGGCTGGAAAAAGACTACCCAAGCCGTACATGCATTCGGGACACCAATAATTTGCCAACTAATGCATGGTGGTCGAGTATCGGACCCAAGATGTCTGTTTTCGGGTGAAAGTGCCGTATCAGCGTCTGCGACCCAAAGTGAGGGTTGGGTTCTATATACGGACAATGATGAGGAGTTTAGAGACAGGGGTATCCAGGGTGGCTGGCCACAAGTGATGTTTCCTCCAGCTCGTGCACTTACTGCGGCAGAGCTAGAACAGGTGGCGGATGGTTTTGCACTCGGTGCTGCTCGTGCCATTGAGGCAGGATTTGATGGGGTCGAAGTGCACGGTGCAAACGGTTATCTTGTTCATCAGTTTATCAATCCTAAAACAAATCTGCGCAAGGATGAATATGGTGGCAGTGCTGAAAATAATGTCCGGTTTGCTAAATTAATCTGCCAAAAAGTACGTGACGCAATAGGGCCTGATAAGTTCATTACGCTTCGGCTTAGTCAAGACGGGGTGGATGATTTTAGTGGGGCATGGCCGGGTGGGGTCGAGTATGCGCATGCAATTGGTTTAGCTCTTTCTGATTGTGCAGCGGACGCATTGCACTGGTCGAGCTTCGATTGGACCGACAATCGTGACCCAAATTCGGACGTGCCTATGGCTAAGGTAATCAAAGAGGCATCTGGAAAAATGATGTTGGTCAATGGCGGTATAATAGATGGCTTGGGGACTGAGGCAGTATTTGATACAGGAGCCGGTGATGCTGCGGTGGTGGGAAGGCCTCTTTTTGCCCAACCTGATTGGCCGCATATCATCCGATCTGGTATAGACTACCCTTGGGCAGAATTTGACAGAAAATATGTTATTCAGCCTCCTGTTGATCTGGGGCTATGCTATCCGATGGACAGGTATGTGACCAACTGGAATCCTGATACCAGTAAACGACGCTGAAGTTAATTTAGGGAGCATCAGCGTCTGGATGCTGTCAGATAAAACTGACTGGGCGCTTGTTAAACAACAGTGGGGAGAATTCACGCCTGCTGTTTGATGACGGGAGCGAGCGACTTTTAGATCTGAACTAACGCGAGCCTTACAGAAGTTTGCCGCAGTTCATGATCCAATCCACAAGCATTTCAACCAAGAACGTCGTCTCCATTCAAGTGTTGATTTCAAGTCCAGCCGTGTCGATGCTCTTACTAAGCGGCATCAACTTTTAGCGCATAATACTAACTGACGAGTCGCAATTCGATGTGGGTTTTTGTTAGTCTGCTGGCACCTTTTTTGCCACCTCAATAAATTGATCAACCAGTTTAGAAGCGTTGTTTTTCTTCCACACCAAGACAGTCTGGATTTCAAATTTAATATTTGCAATGGGTCGGGCAAAAAGGCTGCGGGCGCTAAGATACCTCATCATACTTTCGGGGTAAATCGTCACGCCAAGTCCAGCGTTCACTAATCCCAAGAATGCAAGAGTGCTCGACGCCTCGTACTGGACATTTAGCACGACGCCTTCTGCTGCAAACAAGTTATTAAGCTGAGCACGATAAGTGCCCCACTCGGTCATATCGCCAAGTATTAAATTCTCACCTGCAAGTTGGGCAGGCTGGACATTTTTTTGGTTTTCAAAGTGATGACCATTTTTTGCAACGACCAGTAAGCGTTCTGTACCAACCAGAAAACTGTTACAGGATTTGCTTGCATAGGGTCCAATCATGTACCCCAGATCAACGGTCCCCCGGTCGATGGCAATTTTTTGGTCTTTGGTTTGAATGTAAACTAATTGCAACTGAACTTCTGGGTGAATTACTTTAAAACGTGAGATTGCATCTGGCACTGGCGCAGTTGCAGCAAAAGCCATGTATGCGATCTTAAGTTGACCTGCATCTCCGGTGGCCACTCGTTGCGCCTCTTCCAGTCCCCTT
>Ga0302136_1000177_pt1 | contig 32159 bp, 38 predicted proteins | sample CBN3_20m_MG_FD_203116 | JGI IMG/M metagenome (GOLD analysis project Ga0302136, IMG submission 203116) | Marine microbial communities from Western Arctic Ocean, Canada - CBN3_20m | ecosystem: Environmental > Aquatic > Marine > Oceanic | place: Canada: Western Arctic Ocean | collected 2017-09-15
TGAACTTGCCTAATTATATCTCTTTGTATGTTTTCAATGTTTTCTTTAGAGAAGAAACTTATTGACATCGGAGTTTGAATTTTATTTTGAGTTTTTGAATAAATATCCATATATATGTAACCAACTTTTTTTATTTTTAATTCAAACTCCTGTGTCACCATCCATAAATACTGTGTTTAAATATTTCGTATATGTATAAATGATGAAAAACAATATGATTTTGATACTCGTGTATTTAATAATGGATGCATTATGGTTGAACACAATGACCCCGAAATTCTACAAACCGAAATTCGAGGGAGTTCAAAAAAGCGAGATGAAGGTTAAATACCCGTATGTGTTGATGGCGTACATGTTGTTGCTCGTATGTCATTTTCTCATATGTATACCCTTGGCGATCCATTACAAGGATGTCTCGCCCGCCCTGGTGTTTGGGATGGTGGGCTTGGTGGTGTACGGTGTGTACAACTGCACCAACGCGGCGGTGTTGACAAAATACGATTGGAGAGTGGCGAGCGTGGACACGTTGTGGGGTGTGTCTTCTTTTGCGTTTCTGGGATTGTTATGGGATTCGTATCTGCGTTAAAACTCACAAAACACGCCGTACCCGTGATTCCAAACACACGTGAACTGATACTTTTTCTCCGAATTGAAAACCATAATAATCGAGTGAAGTTGTGGTCGACTTATGAATTTTCAATTGGTAATGATTCATGTCGTCTGTGTTAAGCTTTAATACAGGCTTACCATTGGTGTTAATTATTTGAATAAGACTGTGTCTCTTCACAGCGTACACGTATGATCCCTTCGCTATCGAGAACGATAAGCGTTGAGAATGAAGAGTTTCAAAAATGATTGATAATTTGGGGAAACTGTGATTCGATGAAATATACAAAATGATATAATCGGGGTCTACCTTTGTGATGAATGTGTGGCTCTCTGTTATTTGTGATTTTGCTGTTGCGTTCGATGTCACCTGACACATAATGGAGTAGGGTGTGTTGGGTAACAAAGAATGAAAATCGATGCGTTTTCCCATCTCAACAAGTTCCTCAAAAACATATTCATTTGTATACTCTGAAAATGGACCAAAGCAACCTATATGGAAATGGTTGATGAATAAACCTTTTTTTTCATCAGTATATCCAGTTATTCGTACCGAACCACTATTTGTTCCCGTATACAGAGTTTCTATATGAGGAGTTCCTTTTGGATCTGTTCTATCATTTTGAAAGTAATAAACAAGTTGTGAAGAGAAGGTTTGTAGTTCTAAATTTTCAATTGTGATGAACATTCTGACTGGGAATCCTATTCCTATGCTTTTGATAATTAGATTGATATCCATTTCCAACGTTTCCTTGATCACACAAAATGACTCGTGAATTGAGAAATGCAAATCATTCCATACAATGAGGGGTTCGTTTTCAGCGTTTCGAATACTCATGTGAATCTTCTGTATATTCCTTTTATTTGTGTTGAACTGAATTGAACTGAATTTTGTACCAAATGATATAAAATCTCTCGACGTACATTTACATGACAAAGATGTAACAACGTACGCCTCTGTTTTAACGCTACAATATGTGAATGCAGATTGTTTAAGTTCATCCGTGATGTAAACTCGGATTTCGTAAATGGTGTCAGATTTCAGGGAATGAAAATGATGTTCGAATGTATTTTCAGATTCCAATTCACAAATGATTGTATCGTTCTGAACCAATAACACTTTACATGAAACAAACTGTGTGTAAATTGTTCTACATGTAACACGTATATGATGGAGCCCAAACGAATGATTAATGAAACATTGTTCCACGTGGGTCAAACACGTTAGCAATTCTTCGGTTTCAAAAACGTTTTTATCAATCTCCAACGATGTTCGTAGGATATCCTTGTGTTTCAGGTTGTTTAATTCGGTTACGACTTCGAATGAATCTGGATTTGATTCCAACATGGTTATCGTGTACGGTACTGAATTGTTATTCACCAGGAACTTGAGACTTTTTGGATAATTCAACGTTTGATTGATACGAAATTTAATAGCGTAAGACATTCCATTTGTAACTCTTTGTTTTCTATTCTTCTCAATAAAAACTAGTTTCCATGGTTCAGTTGAAACCATTGGAAGTGGTATGTTTGTTTTCAAACACAAATCTTTGTGGAAAATATCGTAGAAAAACCAATACGATGTGTTTGGTAGCAAGTGCTTCAATGTACACCGTTTCGATGTCAAAGAACACGCGACTGAGATCGAACTCGTGTTATCGTGTATTTTGATAGAACAATCGGGTACATTTTGCAAATCTAGTATATTGCATAAATACGTCACGCTCGTTGCGTTCCGCTTGGAAACGATAATAGAATGTCTGTTGAAAGATGTCTCTATGTTTGTGTCGTCCAAAATCCAAAAAGGATTGTTTTCGGTAATCTCATTTTTAGTCCGTATTGTTGTGTACGGTTTGTTGACAAGTTGAATTACGCTCATACCTTAAGAAAAGTTGTTAAATTAACACTTAAAGACCTGTTGTTCTAACATTAATTTGCGATGAACTCTTTTCTTACCCTGCATGCTACCCGATCTTCACAACAAGCCACACATTTGAGTCTCGTTGGTGGTAAATATGAAATTCGTCACCCAGCTTCATTGAAACAATTTAGGGAACTTTATATTTCCCAACCAAACACAAACTATCTTGTTGAACGTGTTTGTTACCCTAGTTATTTTTTCATGGATATTGACAAATGTCGCATACCTTTGACAGTGATGTCTAAACTTTTGAAAAATATATCTGACAACGTATTTATCTATTCGAATAATAATACTGAGATGGAAATGGGTATACATGCAATCTTCAAAACTATTATCATTCATTCTCCTGCTGATGCCGAACGCGTCTTGAACAAAATGTGTGAAAAGGTGCCCGACATTCAAGAGTATGTCGACCGTTCAGTATACCGTTCAGGATTACGTATGATTGGTTCAAAGAAGTCGAACAAGGTCAATCGTATTTACCTTCCTTTGAACAAGAGACACCTCGCAATCCGAGACCTTGAGAATGCCTCAATTCATTACAAAATTGAAACGGCGACGCCATACTCAGGACAACCGAGGCAGATTACTGAAAATTTAAATACAAATTATTTAAATTTTAAGGGCATTCATCCTTCATTTGAAAAAATATCCATCCAAAGCGTCCAAAAGAAAGAAAGAATCGACTTTCTCTCTGATAACAAACAAACAACATTTATCATCATTTCAACATCCAAGTTCTGTCCGAATATTAATGGGACTCACAAGTCCAAAAATGCGTATTTCGTACTGAACACAAAATCACACGAAGTGTATCAAAAATGTCTTTGCAAGTGTTCACACACTTCTTGTTCCACGTACAAAAGCCCCGTATTGAAACTGAACATTGCGGATTTCCTTAGTGTTTTGAACAAAATAGTATAGTTATTTTTTCTCACCTTAAGTAAATGGAGAATCTGTTGTTTCGGAAAATAAATATTCGTGTGTATGACATCATTACTCTACATCTTCTCATGTATCTTATTTTTAAAATCACATGCATGTTAGGTGGAATTGAAGGAGTTTATCACTCTTTAATTAATTTAAAACTAAATTAGACTAATTTAAACATGAATGTGTTGTTTCATGAGCTCACACGGGTCATTAGTCTTTATAGATCGAGGCCAGATATTGAGATCGAAGTTCGTTTCGGTTGGAAGCATAAAACTCATTTCGATACCAATCTACAGATACACTTCTTTGAATTGTTAAGAAGGAAGTTTTCTCAATCTGATTGTTTCATGGAGAGAAAATCATCCACAGAAGTTTACATTTATGACTCGTGTAGGGTGATCACTGATACGAAGGGTACAATTTTGGACACACATCGGAAAGTGAATTTAGAGTCCATAGATTTTGCTTTGGAAGGTACACCCTATGATGTTCGTATTTCGGTGTGTCAAGAACGACCCGTGAAAAAATTGAACCTGATTTTAGATCAAAAGCACAAAATACGATCACGAGAACGATATCAATATATTTATAAAATGTGGAATTATGATTTGACCCGTGTATTCGTGCATTCAACTGGGTCCCATGTGTACGAATTCGAGCTCGAACTTAATATACACAACACCGACAAGAAACACACACCTGAATATCTTGCGCACTCAATGCTTATGAAAATAAATGATGTAGCAAATTGTTCAATTGATAATTGTGAAAATATTCACTTAAAGAATGTGCGCTACCTATAGTACAAGGAAGCAACCAAACGAAACAACTACATCTTTCAAACCATCTGAAAAAAACTACTTCATCTTTCAAACCATCTGAAAAAAACTACTTCATCTTTCAAACCATCTGAAAAAAACAAGTTCACAGAATCGAAACCACTTTAAGAACCAACAACAACAAAGAAACAAGCATGGCCAACCAACCTATTATGCATTCCAAGTTCATTGCGAGCGAAATTTCTCCTCAATGTGCAATCAAGAACAAGTCGGGTGGGCAGTCGATTCCATTGAAATACAAAGGTGAATCATTCTACATGATTCAAACTCCAGTGATGACCGCTCCCTTTGGAATTTCGGAGTACACCCCAGAAAACGGACCTACAAAATACAGTCTCGAACTCTCTTTCAAAGGACACGACACGATTCCTCAAATCAAATCGTTTATGGACACAATTGAGAACATCGACAAACATATGATTGAGCTAGCAGTGGCGAATTCGACTGAATGGTTTGGCAAGAAAATGTCCCCTGAGGTTGTCGGTGAGCTATATCGTCCGCTATTGAAGCCTTCCAAACAACCCGAGAAGTATTCACCCACACTGAAGATGAAGATTCGAAGCAACCGAAGCGACGAAACCAAATTGGATGTTCAAGCATTTATGCGGAACAAGGAAACATTTGACATTGCAACGATTCTACCTGGGACGACTGCCAAGGCAATCATTGATATTGCGCCTATTTGGTTTGTGAACAAGCAGTTTGGTACTACATTGACTCTCCTTGCACTCGAAGTACATGCGCTCCCAATGAGGCACCTTACCCTATCATTCCAAGCTGAGGACGGTGAGGACAACTTTGTTGCATCTGACGACGATATGTAAAAAAAATCTTACATAATATAAATGCTACTAACCTTCAAGAAATTCCTCGACAAGTCCACAATACATTTCGATACTCCCTCGGAAAAAATAATTGCATTCTTCCTTGTGATTATAACGTCATGTTTTTTGCATTATGCTGCATATCAATATGACCCATCATCTTTCAAGATCGATGAAGAAACATTAGGTAAAAACGATCCAACAATTATGGATTTCGGATGGTTTTCGACATTTTCATCATTCGGATTTTACTTTGGAGAGATCGTTCCCAAAAGCTCCCCCATTAGACTTTTGACATTAGCGCAAGTCATATCAGTATGGTATATAATGTTATCTTAATTTATTATTTATTGAATTCTGCGTTTTTCCTTTCTAATATTGAATGGAATACAAATCGTACAAAAACTCTTACAACAAAAATATTTCAAAGAAGAAATACAACAAAACTCTTTCTAAAAACACCTGCGCAGGACCTGAAGACATATCTAAAGATTTAAAAAAATACAGAAGTCCTCATTTCTATATAACTCAAGAAGATTACAACAGTTTTGTGGCTAATTACAAAAAAAATAAAACTTCAGATAACTACGACAAAATCTTACGACGTGCGTACGACAAGGCTTTTGATAATTATTCCGAAAAGATATCCGTGATATACAAAACGATTGCTAGTCTTTATTTAGAGGCTTTACCTCAGCCCCCTTGCCCATTAATCGTTAGTACCAAATCATCAGAATTGCCCCGTCGTATAATCACCAAATTCGCCCACGAAAAAGCTCTGGCGGCTTTTGGTGGAATATCACGAGGACCCCTTGGTGGTTTAGGTAGAGGTTTGAGAACAGTATTTCGAAAATAAAAAAAATAATCTTAAAGTTTAAAGAACTACAATAAGAATGAAGTCTTCGCTAAAGAACAATTTTAAAAAGATTGGTTCGAAACAGACAAGGAAAGATTCACGCATCCCAGGGTCTATAATTTCCATTGGAGTAAAGCATTTCAAGAAAGAAATCGGTTTGCGCATGCATCCACTCTCTTCATATCGTAAAGAACTCAATCAAACCCTGTCCACCTTGACTTTGAATGAAAAGAACATAAGAGTTCGTGAATACAATCGTGAACAGATTGAATGCCCCTTTGTCATGCGTATTAGTTACGATGTTGTTTGTTTTATGCTCGATGTCATTTATAAAGATAAACCCATCGACCGTTTTTGGTTTCTTGAAAACATAGCAAGAATGCCTTATGTGTCGTACGTTGCCGTACTTCATTTATATGAAACCTTGGGATGGTGGTATGTAGATAGCGATATCAAAAGACATCATGTTGAACAAGAGGCGAACGAAACCCATCATCTCGCAATAATGGAATCATTATATGGAGACCGTTTTTGGTGGAATAGGTTTCTTACCCGACACTTGGCGATTGGATACTACATGTTTTTAGTTGTGTTGTTTATGTCGTCTCCGAAACTTGCCTATCTTTCGAGCGAATTATTGGAAATGCACGCCTTTGATACCTACTTTGAATTTACAGAAGAAAATAAAAAGGAACTTGAACAACTGATGCCCACATTTGCCGCAGAACAATACATGTCGAACGCAACGTCAATGTATGATGTTTTTGTTCAAATAACAAATGATGAGAAAGAACATGCGAGTATGCTTAAAACAACACAAAAACTAAAAACAAAGGGCCACGAGTAAAATAAAAAGTTTGTTCATTGTAATGGTTAAGTATGTGACAAAAATGGTCAATGCGATGAAGAAAAAACCAACACAAACCCTATTGATGATAAGTATTATCCTTGTGTTCATCCTGATTGTTAAAGTATTGAGTCGTGACGAACGGGTTGAAAAACTAGACTTTCTGAAGAATCTGTTTGGGATGGGTGAGGAGACCAACAGCAGCAGTAGCAGCAGCAGTAGCACAGTGAACGGCAGTGACTCTTCTGAAGACGACAGTGACGAGGAGACACCTGAGGAGACACACGATAAAAGTGTAGACGACAGTGACGAGGAGACACCTGAGGAGACACACGATAAAAGTGTAGACGACAGTGACTCTTCTGAAGACGGCAGCACTGGGAGCGGCAGCACTGGGAGAGGCAGCACTGGGAGAGGCAGCACTGGGAGAGGCAGCACTGGGAGAGGCAGCACTGGGAGAGGCAGCACTGGGAGAGGCAGCACTGGGAGCGGCAGCACTGGGAGCCTTAACGTAATCTTAAAGATTTTAAGCAAATCCACTAACAGGTTTTTACAATTTGAGTATATCACTCTATTTGACAAGGAAGGTTTAGTAATTCCATACACAATATCAACTTCAATTGTTGAACCACTAACAGTATCAGGAAACCATGTTTCTATTGATCTTTTGATGTTCTCACACGCGACAGGTTCTCACCCCTATTGGTCTAATAATCATTATGCTATTGGTGATACAATAACTTTGACTCCTACTGTTAATTCCACCGTGGATATAGTGGAAATTCGATACTTCAGGAAAAACAGATCTGTGAACATGGAAGTGGAAATCGACGACGTAAAAAAGAACATAAATGCAGCTAAGGTACAGACTCTGTTATTCACCAATTTGGTGGAATAGGTTTCTTACCCGACACTTGGCGATTGTATGTCTCATCCAAAAATATACTTTTTACAAAGTAAGAGGTCTTGAATCCACAGGTAATTATCTTTATGAGCGATAAGTATCAGAAATGGGTCGATGATTGAAGCGGGTTTCTTAGAATTTACTTAAAGACCTGACGACTGAAGGATAACAGTATGGGAAACTATCAAGACTATGTTCATACACCACGGGTGACCAAAAACGATCTCAAACATCGAAACTTGAAACACTTTGGTGTTTACAGTCAGAAACACATTCGAATGCAAATCAACCAATCCATGTTTAAAAACCATAAATAATTTATCTCCCTACCAAAATGACAACACCTATTTTGTTAGACTTTGATGGCGTCGTATTTAACAATAAAGCTGTATTTCAAAAAATTCGTACCCAATCAGCACGTTTTGTGCAAGAAACGCATTCTTTGTCATTCCGAAGTGCACAGAGACTCAATAAATCCGTGTACATGGAACGTGGTCACTCAGTATTTGCGACGGGAAAAAGTATTGATGAGTACAATGATTTTGTATTTGACGAACACATGATAGACAGCGAATTGTATCATTTATACGACAGAGAGGACACAATGCGCCTCAGGAACTTGAAGGCGATCAAAGAAAGATACAAGCTTAATTTAATTTTGTGCACGAATACTCCAATGCGATACTGTGAGAGAATTTTGAGCTTATCTGGAATGAAATTCACCGAGCTTTTTTCAGAGGAGAATACATTTACGTCTGATAAGCTACAATCACTCAAACCACAAGAAGAGTTTTTTGAACACATAGAGGACCAATTACCGTTTCATAAAATACATTTTTTCGATGATTCTGTTTTGAATGTGGAGGCTGCGAATAAAAGGAAAAGATGGAATGCTGTTCTTTTTGATCCAGAGGACATTGAATTTGATTGTTTTACAGACTTAAAGAATACACTTCTTTAGAATATAAGAAAGGAGGAGTGAATATGAAGGATTCGGATCACCCACAAATGGATTTGATGAAAACATTTGATAACATAGCCCCCCATCAATATATGTCTTTGAAACAAAAGGATCATTACAACACCTACCAAGGTTCTAATCACGCTCTTGATAAAAATAATCAACGTTCCCGTTGGGATTTCATTAATTTCTTTCAATTTTGGTCAGGGTTGAAAAAGATGTAGTCATTACAGCTTAAGAGATATGTTTGTAGGTATAAGAAAGGAAGAGTGAATACGAACAAAGGATTGAAAAAGATGTAGTCATTACAGCTTAAGAGATATGTTTGTAGTATAAGATGGAAGACGCCTCATTAGATCAATTGGATAGATCGTTCGACTTCTAATCGAGAGGTTGTGGGTTCGAGCCCCACATGAGGTTTTCCAGGTATCATGCCCGAGTGGTCTAAGGGGGTGGGCTTAAGCTCCACTGTGCATTTGCACTCGCAGGTTCAAACCCTGCTGATACTAAACGCAAGAGAATCATCTGATTACGTGTTTTGACAAACACGCGTACTCTAGTTTTCCAGGCTCCATTAGCTCAGTTGGTTAGAGCGTTGTACTTATACATTCATTGTATACAAAGTGACTTCAATGTCATATCCGTACAAAAGCCATGCAAAGGTCGGCGGTTCAAGCCCGCCATGGAGTAAATTTACGGTATCATGCCCGAGTGGTCTAAGGGGGTGGGCTTAAGCCCCACTGTACTTTTCGTACGCGCAGGTTCAAACCCTGCTGATACTAAACGCAAGAGAATCATCTGATTACGTGTTTTGACAAACACGCGTACTCTAGTTTTCCAGGCTCCATTAGCTCAGTTGGTTAGAGCGTTGTACTTATACATTCATTGTATACAAAGTGACTTCAATGTCATATCCGTACAAAAGCCATGCAAAGGTCGGCGGTTCAAGCCCGCCATGGAGTAAATTTACGGTATCATGCCCGAGTGGTCTAAGGGGGTGGACTCAAGTTCCACTGTGCATTTGCACTCGCAGGTTCAAACCCTGCTGATACTAAACATTATATTTCTTCAACGGCCACTCTTCGACTATTTCTTTAGACAAAAAGGGGGCAAAATTCTTTAAGTTTTTCTTGCATATTATAATTTGTTGGTTCATGAAATTTTCGGTAGGATACTTCTTTTGAATGTATCTTAGAATATTTTTATCATCGTAACCCAGCAAGTGTCCAATGTAATACACAACATCCGAGTCTGTTTCGTTCCCAGTTGGATATGCGACACCGTGTAAAATCGATAACAGTTGTATCGCTTTATTCTGATTTGCTTGCTTGTTCAAAAACGCTACGCTTTTCATGTAATTGTTTTTTGCTTCCCCCTTATAATGTAAAATCTTAACACCCTTGGACAGTGAAGTATCAATGATTTGGTTTATTCTTCCGAGATCCAATCGTCTGTTACGCACCAACTTGCGGCCATATTCAGATTCATCGAATGCAGCCAAAGGTTTTATTCCCATTGCGACACACATAACATCAAAATAATCACCGACTGAAGGGACTGTATCTGGAAGGTGCCCCCCTATCCCGTCCTCAGGAAGAGCTCCACGTCGACAGTTCAGTTTAACGACAGATTGTGTCATTGAAACAGGTTTACTCCCCATTAGAACAGGTTTACTCCCCATTAGAACAGGTTTACTCCCCATTAACACATTTTGCATAATATTATTTTTCCTTTTAAAAATCTTGTTAATTGTGTTCTTTAGACCTAAAAGAGGAACTGCTGTTCGCAAGGCGTATTTTCCAACGTTCGAGTTTTCATTATTGTATCGACGTGTTTGTGATTGACCTGAAAAGTATTGATATTGAGGTTGACCTGAAAAGGCTTGAGATTGAGTTGGGCGGCGTGTAGCCGTTGGACGTGGTTGTGATTGACCTAAAAAGTCTTGATATTGAGATTGACCTGGAAAGCCTTGAGATTGAGTTGGGCGGCGTGTAGCCATTGGAGGTGGTGCGCTCTCCCACCGATTAAATTGGATTGTATTTTTTACTTTCTTTTTTACAGTTCTTTTAATACTTCGATAACACACGTCATCCTTTCTGAAACAATTTTTCGGACAATCTCCGTCTTTTTTCTTGTTACATTCTTTTAAGACTGTCGTTTTTTGTTTCCCCATCTTTATATGATAAACAAAGAACTTTTTCTACAGTGTTTGAGGTTGTTTGAGGGCGGAGCTTAGAAGATAGACCCCTAAACCAGACAACATCACGAGGTTGAAGATATAAAAGTAATAATAGGCGGATATCGTAGATTCATTAACCTCTTTACAGGTCTTGAAGCATTGATTTTTTCTCAAATCTCTAATGTATATTGTTGACATGATAACGATGATAATATTGAATACATAGCTCGGCACCTTTAGTTCTGGACGCATTCTAATCAAGAGTGGGAGAAACATACTTACCAAGTGACCATTGAAGACAATGACGTCGGCAATTCGCGTTTTACATTGGCAAGTTTGAATCCATCGAATGATATTCAGTAAATACGCCTGCGATAGAAATTTTACCAGATGAATTAAAAGAATTACAGCTTTCATTTATACTTGTCCACATTTTATTCAGTGGCAAAATGTACAAAATCTATTAGATATGTAAAGAGTGCAATCAAAAGACACTACAACTTCAGGATCACATTCAACGTAGTAATTATCCTTCGTAAAGCGGTGGCACGATGAGCATCTACCGTTCATTTTATCTTTTGGATTATAAAACTTTAATTTCGGTTGTTTATGGAACATGTAATTCATCAATTTTGGTGGGATGTGTATTTTCTTTTTCGCTCGTGTTAGCGCGACGTATAAAACATTACAACTGTCATCGTCATTAAAACTAAAATCGTTCGTAAGAACAACCTCATCAAATTCAAGTCCTTTACTCTTGTGGGCATTAATTATCCCTATTCCATTTTGTTTTGTCATGTGATGCAACGTATTTTTCATTAAAGGGATGACTTGATGACCATATTTCAACACAAGTGACACTCTCAACATCCACTTGGAGTGTTTTATCGTGTAGACATACTCAATAAAGTCGTCAATATTTGAAAACCTTTGGAGGAAGGGTGTTTTACTGGTTTCGAAACAAAGAAGATCTTGCATGCATTCAATCTCTTTTGTGAGATCGTATGTCTCACCATTTAAATGAAAGTTGATGTTCTGACTAGCCAAAGTGAACATAGTTTCAAACAGTGTAACATTGTATCTAGTTATTATGACTGTGTTTGGGGATAATTTTTTGTACTCACCTTTAAAAACCTCTAATTGTGTATTTTCGTTTATATAGCGGGTGAACCCCCTAGACTTCATTTTGTATTTTAGAAAGCGGTTGACGAATTTGGACAGATCGTAACCAAAACGAAACGACTTGGTGAGCGTATGATGATACGAGAGTTGTTTTGGATCATATTCACGGATGTATTTGTACGGATCATTTACGTTTTTGAATCCATAAATCTTTTGATGTGCATCACCTATGAAAATCTTCGTTGTGTTTTCAAAGTTGCAAAGGATATTCAACATACAGTCAGTAAAATCTTGAACTTCATCTACAATGATAACATCGTAATTCAAATTCACAACCTGTTGAAGCTGATATGCTTTTAAGTAGGCGTCATGGCTCACAGGTAGCGTTTTGTCTGTAAACATAGCTCCCCAAATCTTATCAATTTCTGGATTGGATTGAAAAGTATCAGAATTACAATATATTGAGAATGACTTCAACAATTGTATTGCGGAAGTGGGGTTGAGCAATGGAAACACAGTGAGCATTTCTTCAACTCCAAATTCTCCAACTTCACTGAGAGATTGTTCATTAAGTACAAAAGCATGCATGGTTTTTACATTAACATGGGTCAATTCTTTGAACTTTTCAGCGGATTCCTTGGCAAGTGTATTGTTATAAGCGATGTACAAGATTCGTATATTAGGGTTTTTCCTCGCATACTCGAGCATAATCGAAGTTTTACCTGTTCCTGCAAACGCTTGAACGACGATATGGGATTTTTCTTCGGGTGGGTGTTGAATGATACGAAGTTGTTCTTGCGTGAGTACGTGTGTCTCTACACTCTTCGATGAGTATCCAAGAAAAACCTTTCGTTGGATCGCAGTTTTGATATTCTGATAAAAATGATTATCACCAGACAAAATTGCATTTTTTGCCCATTTTTCTATTTCCACAGTTGTCGAAAGTGAAGATGCATAATAAAAGGGGTCCGTGAGTATCAAAGGTGTAATCAATTTGGGTACAGAGGTTTTGAAAATTAATTTTACAAATGGATTAACATTATTTAAAAGCCTAAATAATGAGGTATTTACATTTGCAAAATGAATTTTAGATTTTATGTCAAGAAACGTTGAAATGAATAAAAGTACATCGTCGTTGAGATCAGGAAGACTCATTATCTTTTTCAACAATTGACCTACTTAAATGTGTTTTGATAGTTTGAATACGACCTTCGTTGTACAAGTTATCAATGAATACACCTCGTGATTCTTTTGTAAATGCGAGATATTTATCAAATTCAAGTCCCATATTATCGCATTCAATCGTATAGACATTTCCTGATTCGTTTCCATTCAGGAGGTTTTCCAAAACAGAGAATGAAAGATTTCTAATAAAATCATATATATTTGATATGGGAACAGCAGGATAAAACCCATTGACACGAATACCCACTGTTTCTTCATTTGGATACGTCTTCAAAGCGAATTCGTACGGAAACATGTCAAACACAGCTCCATCTACATAATATTCGTCATTGAACTTTATAGCCTGGAAAATAAATGGAATATTACAAGATATTTGCAAACACAAACTGATCGGCATATTTGGGTGTGATACGTGATTGAAGTAGACACATTTTTTTTTTGATATGTTAGACCCTACAATTGTCAAGTCTGTTCCGAATATGTTTGCGAACTCAGAAAGCGTAACCTCTTTTTTTGTTTTTTTTTCAATCAGGTTACTCAACTTTGCAAAGAATGCAGTGCTGTTGTAGACACCAAAGTTTAATAGCATTTCATTTAAATTAAGTTGTCCCGAGTTAATCAATGTACCAATATATGTTTCGTCAATCAAAATGTCACGTATTTCCTGCCAGGAATATCCACATATCAAAAGAACCGAAACTATGGCGCCTCCAGAACAGCCTATAAAATGTGAGGGTTTCAAGTCAAGATACTCAAAACTTCCCAATAACGCAACACAGTCCAAACCACCTCCACTCAAAACACATATCATCTACGTTGATAAATGAATATAATCTTTAAATGTCACCTTTCTTTCTTCGAACAGCTTATTCGTTTCCCGAACAGCGACCTCCTCGCAACTCATCTTCGTCAACACGCGTAGAATGTCCTCTTTTTTTAAGGATGTTGTAACCTTTTTCTTTTTCAGATGGAGAGCACTTTCCCCCACATTGCACAACTCCTTGTCCATTTCTTTCATGTACTCCATAATGTAATTCCCAAGATGTGTCGTGCGGTTTCGTTTCAGTCGAATGTGTTTTTGCATCATTGTGATTTCATTGTTCGTAGTCATCCACTCTAAAACAGCGTCTTTAAAATTGAAAATCGTTGTTTCACTCATTACTTACTAAAGTATCGTATTTTTCTCTTAAATTATATTCTAAAGCAATGATCTTGAATTACGCATTGGATCTGCGTCGATTTCGCTATTCATCCAGGGGCTTACCGACGTTTTTACAATTTGGGGGTCGGGTCGAATGCTGTAATTTGCATTCTTTAGTGTATTCGAAACCGTGTCTATACCTATACGATCTTTAGTGTCCATAAAATTCATTTCCCTCAAGTCTTTTGGGGCGAATTCAAAATCACTCTTTTGACTTTGATTCGGAAGTAAATTTGTGGGCTTCATCTCATGTTTAGTTTTCAATGATTTATTGACTTTCTTAACGATTGCTTTTTCTTCTACAACGGGAACAGGCTCTACGTGTAGTCGTGTTGTTGAAGAATGTACTGGGGTTGAATGTATAAACTTTTCATCTTTTTTATAGAAAAATAACATATACACTATTACAGCCACAGTTACAGCAATCACTGCCAGCACCGCAGGGTTTTTCATCATTTGGTTCATTCTTATAGCTTATCCCTATATTTTTATTGACAACTTGGTGGACAACTTCAACACGTTCATATTCTCGTCATCTATGTTTCTTTGTATTTGATTGGTTCAAGATTATAATTAACGCCTAAAGCAGGCGGAAGAGCCCCTGCTCGAGCAGTTGGTACCTAGAAGCATAAAATAGACCCGTCCATTTTGAGGCTCATGTGCGTGAGCTTCTTCACATTAAATAGGTGTGTGATCGTGTCGGCCAGTTTGGCGACTTCCATGGAAGATGGGAATGCAGGCATATTAGCTGGTTCCATAAACATTGCGACATGCAGAAGCTTGTCATCCGACTTTAACTCTTTCAAAGAGGAGTTCATTATTAAATAATGAACATAAGATAATCTTAAATGCTGTAAACAAAATATTTAATAATGCTTATAGCTTACCCCGTCTATTTTTATTGGCAACTTGGTGGCACTTTCAACACGTTCACATCCTCGTCGTACTCGTCATGTTCGTCGTCGTCGGGAAACATACATTCCCTATGTTTTTTTGTATTTGATTGGTTCATCTTTATTTGATTGACCTTCCACGTGACACCCCAACGACTGGCGGTAAACCAAAGACCCGACATTTGGATAATGGACTTTACAATTGAACCTTTCTTGAGATCTTCGAGGGGCTTCGCTTCTCGGTTCGGACCATATATTTGAACATCTTCCATTATGCGGAACCTAAAACGATTTCCCTTGAGAACAGAGGAAGTAAGACCCGACTCTAAGAAAGTGTCGTCAATGTCTTTATTTGTAAACCACACGTCAATATTCGTCTTTAACACGTCTAGAACATGTGACTCCATCTTTCTAATCATTGTTGTCATGCTTTCATCTTCAGTTGCCATCTCAATATAATTCTCAAGTTCATTTTTGTCATTGTAGGGTGACGAATATATAAGCATCTTCTCGGTTTGTACGAATAGTTTCTCAGGGAGAGCTTCCGAGGAAGCTTGAAGGTACGTTGACATCATGTATGTGTCAATTCCTTTCCGAAGCTTTCCGAATTTAATATTTTCATAGGGGACATCCGAAATTTTGTTAACAGACATTATACTTTAACAAGGTTGATATCTTTTAAATCGTTTACTGAATAATAATTTCTCGGCAGATTATAGATGATAAAATCAGTTGATGAATTATACGCCGTACATACTGAAAGGAAGCATCAATCGCATCAGGTTTACAAAACCTTATATATCGATGTGATGACAAGAATTAAACAAAAGAACGATAAAATGGTGTACAATCTAATTTATAAGCCTCCAACAATTATCATGGGTAATACAAATTACCACCACGAAACGTTTATGATTTATCTCATCAAGAAATTGACTTCCGCAGGTTTTATAGTCTTTCCCAATCCGTCTAATCTGTATATAGATTGGTCTTTCGTTACGAATGCGAGAAATAAACAGAACACAAAGAAAGTCACGTTTAAAGTCTAGTTTCATAACCTCTTTTATAAGTATATGGTGAGCAAAGCGTTAAACACAGGTGTTATCGTAGAAGCAAAAAATGAATATACGAAGCAGTTGACGAACCTCCTAAAACCGATGATATATGAAGCCTTGATTGTTCTTTATTCATCCGCAGTAGAACAATGTGATACGATGGACACAATATTAGACGTGTATCGTGGAGAATTATTGAATATTCCAAAATGGAATAACGAAGTTATTAAAAAAGAAACAGAGCGTATTAAAAAAGAATGTCCATACTTCGATGATCTTATAACTGCAGTTATTGTCAGTAATGTTAAGATACTCAGCGCAATCAAACTGGGAAAAACGAAAAAGAAGACTAACATTGCAGTTCCATCTGCTACGACATTCGTCCATGCTGTTTACATCGCAGTGGCAAAAGAACTTCTGAATGATTTGGAAGTGTTCAATATTGAAAAGTTTGACGGGAGAATTACGAACAATCTACCCATTGTCTATATCATCACTGAGAAATCGATCGAGGACGCAATCCGATCTCTTTTACCCCTTCAAAGTATTTTAGAAACATCTTTCGCAAAATATGAACAGTCCGATTCATCCGAAAACGATTCAGATGAAGACGAACCTATGGTGGAAGACGAACCTATGGTAGAAGACGAACCTTTGGTGGAAAACGAACCTATGATGGAAGACGAACCTTTGGTGGAAAACGAACCTATGATGGAAGACGAACCTATGGTGGAAGACGAACCTATGGGTTCAATTCCCGTCGAACAAAGTTTCATGGAGGCTGTTGTAGACCCAGTGACTGAGGTGAAAGAGGTGAAGATTGAAGAAACACACAAGATGAAAAAACCCTCATTTTTCGATGGAAAATAAGGTTTTCATGCCAGTGGGTGTGTCTTCTTGGTCAATCTTCAAAACATCTCGATGATGTAACGCATGGCAAGAACGACATAAAATCATAAGGTTGGAAGAGTGGTTTTTCTTTTTGTTATTTTTTCTACCTTTGTAGTTTACCTGTTCGTCCAAGTGATGTGATTCCATATTTTCCGTAGTCTCACAGTGCGCACATTTTGTGATGTATGTGTTCGTGTTGAAATGACTTGTTTTCGCAGAAACCAACTGTACCGCTTTGTTCATTTTTATTGTGCGAATGTGAAAACTGGCTTCGAGTACAGACATTTGATGGGGTATAATACATTTAGCAACCTCAAGTCCGTATTGCGCAGCGCCCATTCCATCGCGCAAGATTCTTTCGTAAACAACTTTTGTTCTTGAAATCGTCGTCTCCATATGTTTTATTGAAAGACAAGGTAGGGTGTTGGTACATTTGAACTCGTCAACGAGTTCAAGGTCACTCACCAGCTCGTGCAAATGACTCGCAAAAATAAACTTGGTCCCCTTTTCGAGCAGAGCGTGTACCGTGGAAACGACAAGTGCGGATTGTGAGTGCATTTCGGTTCCTTTGCACAACTCATCAGCGATTAAAAACGAGGCGCTATCTGCATGATTTAAAATATTACCGAGCTCGTCAAGCTCCATGACGAATGTGGATTTATTTTCATAAAGGTTGTCGTCGCAATTAATTCTCGCAAATATTTTAGTAAAAGGTGAGAAATGGAACGAGTCTGCACACACGAAGAATCCAGCTTGAGCCATAACCAAATTGAGACCAATCGACTTTCCATATGTTGATTTCCCCGACCCGTTCACTCCATAAATGATCATACCATTCAATCCCTTGACAAGATGAACGTTGTTGCCTGTATAACGAGACATCATCTGATCCGCTATTGGGTGTCGCACGTTGGTTCCACGTACAAACGCCTCCCCATTTGAAACAACTGGACGCAAATAGTTATAATGCTTGTGAAGATAACATCGAGAGACGATTGTATCTTCGTACGCAATCTTGGAAGAAGTCTCTTTCAATAGGTTTATGTAGTTTTTTTTCACGTGTTCAATCGTGTCCCCAATGAAAGCTTTTGCTTGCGCGTAATAGTCGTCCTCTAGTGCGTCGTATTCTTTACATAGTTCAAGTATATAATCGTTCTCAATACGGTGTATTTTCTTAAAAATCTCCCTCGTTTCCAGGTTGCTGCATCCCAGCTTGAGAATGAATAATTTTTTTGTTTTCAGAAATTTCGGGTCTACAAATAATCCATAGCCCGTTGGAAACCCGCGTTGGTCGTGTCGTTCCAAACGAACAACGACATCAGCGTTTTCCACAGGAAGGTCTGAAATAATACACCGCAACCTTTTCAAGTATGATAAACACGCATCTTCAGAAGCGTCAAGTGATGGGCTGTACCCTCGTTGTGGAAGTTGTTTCTCGAAATCAATCCTGTTCAAAAACTCTACAAAAGTGCTCAGATCATTGAAAATGTTGCTACACAAAACAAGTTTGTGTAAACTTACCAAAACCTCGCTTTGAGATTGTGTCATTATATTTTTTATCAAACGGTCTATATCAGGATACGATTTCAATATGGGTATATACTCTTCAAAAGCGTCCATCCATTCCTCTGTGTCGTCGTAAAACCGCTCAATATATTCCTGTTTAACCTCAGGGTTAAGTAATTGATGACGCAAAAGACGTTTCCCCATAGGTGTATGAGTATGATCAATAATCGATAACAAGCCACGTCCTTTTGCGCTTTTGATTATATCCAACTGCTCTACGGCATTGTTATGAAAAGTGAGCACGTTCTGACTTAATTGTTTGGGAATATTGATAACCTCGAGAACCGTAGTATGACACAAGTGCAGATAATTCAACAGAACAACGGTCGTCAATACGCAGTTTGTTTGAGACAAAAAAATGAAAACCGTTTCTTCGTAAACAGAAAGAATAACCTGTTTCAGCCATTTTGTCTGAAAATAAGATTTGTACTGATCTGTGTCGCTGTGTTTTGTTACAACGCTTCGTCCTTTCAAAAGCGAGTCCATTCGGATGTCCGAATGTTTTATGAATAATATGACTTCAATGGGATCGTATTCTTGAATAAACCTACACAATTCATCAAAGTTTTCCAAGGACGACACTCCCAAATTACCAATCGCAGTATCGACGACAGAAACGTTGTATCGTGTCGACTTTAAACAATCGTCTACATGAATGCAACAAATGTGCGTATCGATTGTAGTTTCAAAAGTACCTGGTGTTATCACTTTGACTATATCATTTTCATCCACTTGATAAACACAATATTTTGCATTTATCAAAAGGGTTAAATTCTTTAAAAGGTGTATTTTATTAAATTCTATGGAAGTGTAGCATGTGGTGGGGTGACTCGAACTGCCATGTTTTGTGTCGATACCTATCAATAAACCAGCAATAGTGTTCATCTTTTCAATGAGATCAGTATCAGTGTTTCTAGCTACAATCTCATACAAGACTCCAAACTGTATGATGACAAGTCCCATTGTGTCATGCTCTTCTTTACTTTTCTTATTCCACGACTTGTATTTTCGTTCTTTATGACGCCACAAATCAAAGGTGGGTTCATGCATTCACATTTTAAGGTGATTTGTTTTTAAGTAGTGTGCTACCAGAGAATTTCTTTACATTATATATATGCAACTTACACCCTTACATGTGGTTATTATGGTTTTAATAGTCTACACTCAAAAATCTCTCGATACAATGTGTAAAGTATATAATCCAGACATAATTAAAGACACTTTCAAACAAACTGCTTTACAAATTCCTTCTTGGTTTACACTCTTGATTCCGCTGTATTTACTTTTCAACCACGAAGACACTAGCAATCATATGAACAAAATAGTCGAGTTTGTATTGGTTTCCTATGTGATTGTTCTTTCTATAAATACGTTCAAAAAATGCATCAATCCACATTCAGACACAAATGCATCCAACTATGTACTACCGATGAATGTCTTGTTGAATTTATGCGTGTGTTATTTCAATGTCATTCATCCTAGACACCAAACGTTGTTCATGTTAAGTAACGTGTTATTGTTTTCGTTTTTATCCTTTAGTCAAAAAGAATGCACAAACACCAGCGCAATTTTAAACGACACAGTGTTGTCGTTTCTTGTTTTTGTTTTGAACAAAAGAAATTTAGCTTTTTAAAGTCACAACGAGAGAACAAACAAAAGCGTCCAAATGATATATATCACGTTCTCCCACGCGAGAATGATGTTCATATGTTGAAGCGTAGTGAATGAGGGACGCTAACACGTGATTTGGTTTTTCCTTATATTTGAACAAGACGAATTGCAAAACATCTTTTATTATTTCTTTTGAAGTCACATTGTTCACAAGTAGTTGGTAGAAAATTGTTCTCATTTGCTTCAAATTTGGCGATTCCGCACATACCTCATTCACAATGTCCGTGATGAGGTCCTCGTATTTGTTACTTATTCCCATGGTGAAAATATCCAACTCCATAATACATTTCGTCATGTTTCCGTTGTATTTACGAAAAATATAATCGACTTGTTCATTTGGGAAACTTTGGCTTGCGTGTTCACATAACAAACGCATATACGACTGGAAATATGTTAATGAAGGCCGTGGAAATCGAATACATACAACGTTTTTAGACAATGCGCTGCACATCCTGTCCGCAACTAAAATGAATTGGATTTGTGTATATCTCATTATATAAACATTGAGGATATCCAACACATCATCGGTGAGATGATCCGCACCGTATAGAACAATTGTGAACATTGCTAAATTACCATTAACATCTAGTACCAATTGCTCACAATACCCTTTGATTACGGATTTCACAAGATACTTGTTATTGTTGCCGAAATCCAACGCACGCAACTCGACATGAAATTGACTTTTTCGTGTCATGATTTCCAATGATCCTTTTCGATCAGCTGAGTTTTCGAATAAATGACTCGTCCATATCCCACATTTGAACCGATTTGTTAGGTATTTTTGAAGAAAACATCGTTTTCCAGAGCCTGTAGGACCGTAAATAAATACATTCGACTCCATAATGTCATCATTTATCAATATATATGGGAACAACTGGTCGATTGAACATTGTTCAATCATATATCGATGTGAGACCCATAACATACCCTTTTTAGTTACAGTTTATTTAAGTGTATTTAATGTTTGCAATCAATTCTTTACACAACCAAGTACAGATTGTGGAGTTTTGTTTACAAATGACTTTCGTAGGTGATAAAGTTATCACGATTTCCAAACCATCCACAATGTGCTCAACCAATACAGGTTGCCCATCGACTGTTTTGAAAGGAATTTGAATAATGTTGTATTGAGTTGGGATTTTTATTCCATGCATCGTGTTGTTCATTAGGCACGTTTCATAGTTGTCGAATTTACTTTGGATGATTGATTCGATATCAAATATTATCTTTCGATCATCGTTACTAAGGACGACACTCATAAAGTTTTTACAACCGATCTTCTCAAAACTTGAAACAAGGCATTTAAAATAAAACAAACTTGATGTTTGAACAGTATACATATTCGTATTAAATGTTGTTGGTTTAAAAGAGACGCTCATTAATAGAGACATAGATTAAACATTTAATATGAATTCATCACGTGAATATGTTTTGAAATTGATATCAAATATTCAGGACATTCCTGTAGCTTCTGCGAAAAATATGGAAATCAGTATTTATAACTCAAGTTTGTCTTTTTGTGATGAGAAAAACTTTGTAAAAACTTGGGACAACTATATGTTCAAACATATATACAGTCACAAATCTTTGGATATCATCCATCAGTTGAAAACAAACCCGCTTCAATTAAAATTCATAATTGAACATAAGCTTTCAAAAACAATAGCCGATTATAAGTTTGGAGACGACACTGTAGAGGAGCCCGTGGTGGAAGTTGAAAATGAAGGACTTTTCAAGTGCTCACATTGTAAAACAAATAACACAACATACTACAGCCTACAAACACGAAGCGCAGACGAACCGATGACCAATTTCATCACGTGTCTCACTTGTAAAAAGAGGTGGAAAAATTAAAATTTATCTGATTACTTTCGTTGAACCAGACTCCTTTCGACGGGTTCTTTTTGCGTCAGACTTCTCTTTCTTGTCCGCTGCTTTACCAGGATTCGCCTTTGCTTTCTTATCTTGTTTTTCCTTCTTTCTCTCAGAGTCGGTTTTTTGCGCGTTGGTCAACTTCACAGTTATAACACCACAGCCAGTCATATAGTATTTGCGTACATTTTATTTTTTGATTATTTAACGTGCTCTAAACAGTCTTTGTGTTCTTTGTATAGTTTTTTCATCTCTTTTCGTTCCTTGTCTATGACTTCCTTGAGTTTGACGTATAAAACGAGGGTGGGTTCCGACAATTGGACCGACCATGTCGCGTGTTTTTGATAGTTTGCCAAAACCAAATATTTTGGAAACATATTCCGATGAAGTAATCCACCGTGTCTGAGTTCGTTTTCCACACTATATTTGATCAAATCCCCATTTTTTAACAAAGAAATTCGATCAGGACGAACCTTTTTGAAATCCTTTAATACAGCGGGTTTTGGCATATGATGTTATAGTGTAACCTCTCTTTATATTATAGATCCATGTTAATCGTCTTTCTGTTTTTTATCAACGCAATGAACGCATAAGAAAACATCAGCGAAATTATAATACTGATAACTACAACTGAAAACACAATATACGGTATCAGTTGCCTTCCGACATACGCAATAATTGGATCTAACAACTGTTTGTTAAGAATTTGTTTGTTTTTATCTTTTAAACATTCCTCTAGAATACTCTGAATGATTTTATCACACATAGTGTCATCCATAAATTTAACAAACTGTTTATTTTGCGAACATAAACGTGAAAAATTAATTAGTACTTCCTTGAGATGAAGTGGCCTCCAAATCGCAACTCTTTCTCAAATGAACATGTTTGGGTGCTACTACACCCGACAACTCATCTGAGCTCTCTGTATGTAACGTGGTCAATCGACCCTGTTTAAATTGTTCATTGTGAAAATCACAGTAGAATAATTTCTTTCCTATTTTATGTTTCCCTCGTCTTTTGCATTGAGTTACTTCACGACCTTTCGTAACATAATGTGAACATTTTTTGAAATTGAATTTCACAGTGACACAACTACATATAATCATGTAATATATGTCGAGTTATTCTTTTCGCCAAGTTTTTGAATCTATAACATATTTTTTCTTCTTTATCTTTTCTCTTTGATTCTCCCACATCTGATCCAAATCGATATTCAACATGAAAGATAGTTGAAATAAATAACTGAATACGTCACCCAACTCAGATTCCAACTTGTATTTTTTTTTGTCTCTAAACTGGTTTCTATCGCGACGAATACTACCTGCAAGTTCTCCAACCTCTTCTGTAAAATACATCCAAACATTCTCAATGGACGGACCCAACCACCCTTTTTGGGATATCATAAACATGGTATCCCTTTTATAATCATTCAATGATGTCATTGGAGTCAACATTGCTGGTTTTAAGATTTTAAGTTGAATTAACTTTAAACTCAGCTCCGACGTTCCAGTTCATTAGCTTGGTTCAGGAGAGTTCTTCCAACTTCACCCAACCCTCCCTCTTCAACAGGTTCAGCCAGATTTTGTAAAAAAGATTTTGCTACCCATGCGTCCTCGTCTGGACCCCAACCTGCCCACCGAATTCTAAAACCTTTTTGTTTTTTTTCAACGCCGTAATTTTTTATTTTTTTTAAAGTCAGCGATTTCTGAGGCGGCATGCTGAAATCTACGACCTTCTCGATTCTAAATGTGAGTTCATCCCGATGAAATTTGTACTCAACATCACCTTTATGGTTGTATTTATAAACCATCCCAATGGGGACTTCGAGTATCACCTTCTCCCCCTGATCGTTTAAAACATCGTCATGTTTGAGAATATAACTCTTTGTCTGAACATTGACACCCGTGATAACAGCCAACAAAGTCCGATTGGGATCCGAATATTGAATCTGAACTTCTCTTCCGATGTTCTTTAATGACTCTTTTGAAAACGGAATGTTTGGGGCCGTGGGTCTGATAATGACAGTGGGTGTGGTAATGACAGTGGGTGTGGTAATGACAGTGGGTGTGGTAATGACAGTGGGTGTGGTAATGACAGTGGGTCCGTTGTTGGATGTGGTATTGGGTCTCTTGTTGACAGTAGGTGTGGTAATGACAGTGGGTCCGTTGTTGGATGTGGTATTGGGTCTCTTGTTGACAGTGGGTGTGAGTTTGCTATTCTCATAGTTATTGTTCAGGTCGTTCTGACGGTGTTCGAGTAGTGAAATCAAATTCTCTTTAAAAAAATCCTCAGACCACAGAACCCCCCCTGAACCATTCATTATTTGGTTTTGAACCTTGTAGGTGACTGTGTCCTCCGTGTAGCTTAAACGATATACATATTGGTTTGTACTCTTTTGAGTGATTGAACTTATTATTATCGAGTTGGGTAATTTACCCATCTTTTTTTGACCATCATTTGTAGTGATTAACGTATTGTAGAACTTGTTAGTTTTTAAATTGTGCTTGAAAAATAAAGAGAGTTTCATCGCCATTGCTTTGGTAACGTGAACCCGTTCGCCTTGGACTTTGAGGGGATTAAGAACGGTCAGTTCCTTGAGTGGTTGAGTGGAGAGCAAACGTAGGATGATGGGTTGGATTTTGTCATCATTGTGTCTTTGATAGGTTGCGACAAGCACTTTCATTCCAATCTTCAATGGAGATGGGGCGTACAGTTGTCCCTTATTTCTTCTCACACGCTGACTTTCTTCTCGTTTATCTGCAGTGTATTTCAGCACACCTCTTACATGTTGGACCCGAAGCTTGCGGTGTTCCTCTGTATTACGCACATATTCAGTCACATTTTGGTTGTGAGGGTGTTCAAGACTAAATTCTTCATTCATTTCGTAGGGAAGCTCTAAATTCACAGGTACTTCGCGTCCTCTATGAATCTGCATGGGTGTGAACCCTGTTATGCTGTGTTTGGTGTTGTTGATTGAAAACGCACAACGCTCAACTTGGTCATGCCACGTTCGTGTTCCCATTTTCAGCATATAATCAAATAACATCTTTTTGATGTATTTGTTTTTATTTTCCACAAAACCTTGTGTTTGAGGCGAGTAGGGTTGTCCAAACCTCCGAATAACGTTAAACTCATCGCATGTACTTTTAAGCGTTCTAGGAATCTCGCTGGTTATATCAAACTGAGCCGTAAAGGATGAACCGTTATCTGAATGCAATATTCTCGGCACGTCTCCAGATAAAAACAAGCTACTCAAATGTTGCGCAACAGTAATTGAGTCGCTGTTTCTTGTGGGGAAAAGGTACACGAATTTACTAAAAATGTCGATTATAACAAGAATATGTTTATATCTGGCATTTGCCCACTGCAGAGTTCCAGAATTTAAATCGATGAAATCCATCTGCCAATGGTCGAATGGTCGAATGGGTCTGAATGATTTTACGATGGGCTTGAATGATTCCGTCTTGGAGACCCGAAACAAATTGAAGTCGGGTGATGTCATCAGTACATACTGTATGTATCTTCTCGAAATGCCAAGCATCTTTTGCCTGAAGATCGCATCGAAAATGGTGTGTTGGTTCATTCGAATGTCCTTCACGGAGGCGAAAAGTTTGTTTATGACCGATTTACGAAGACTGGGGCGAACCACGGTGAATATATGAACGTCTTCTGAGGATGGTACGATCCCTTTCAGGGTTTCTTTGTTGACCAGCCAAGGTACAACATCATTGTGTTTGAAAATTAAAGTGCGATTGTCTGTATTCGACACCCGATAGCCAAATTTGGTTCGACCCACCACGATGCGCTGTCGTTGAGCGGGCAATGTTCTCAAATAAACCATTCCGCGTTGGATGTAGTTCACCACATTGTCGTAAAGTTCGTCGTTGTCCGACTCAAAGTTTTTGGCATCTGACCAAATATGACCAAAGACCTTATTCCAATTGGTTTCGTTCATTAATGACACCCATGAAACCTTTACAAACTAAAAAAATATTAATAATTGTTAATATTTTTATTAATATTTTAGTTTCAAGGATACTATAGAAGTAATTTAATAATAAATGCCAATTTGCCCACGATGTGGTAAATGCTTGACAAGTGACCAGGCGTTGACCTATCACATGAATCGAAAATATAAATGTGGATCGTGGAAGTGTTCCAAGTGTGAACAGGTTTGTAACACCAAGTTGGATTTACAAATGCATCACATACATTGTCTCCCTGTTCAGACTGTTGTTCCTTCGTATGAGATGCTTCTTCAAGTATTCGAAAACATTCCTGGAATACTCGTCGTGTCAAAAGATAAAGTTGTTGTTCATGCCTCACCCAATACAAAGGAACACTTTGGTCTCCAACATCTGGAAGGATGTGCATTGTCAAATCTGACGTTGTCCCAGGGTTTACATATTAAACCAATACACGACCGTTTGCTGCTGATGTCAAAGCTATAATTATTTCTGAAACTGTAACTTAAACAATAGTACATTATCAATAGATGAATAATGTTCACCTTTTCATTGGGAGGATGCTTTGGAGATTTTCATCAATTTCGTCTTCTACGTGAGATTATTGCTTACTGCAAGCAACAGGTTGGTGTGACCAGAAATGACAAAAAGTGGATTGAATTGTTTGACAATGAATTAGGTTGGTATTTTATTGCTACTTCCTCCGTGTATCGGCGACATGAAATTCAAAGCAAATTAATGACGCGACGTCATCATGGCACTGTCATTCGCCCGTCTGATATCAAGGATATTCACGAATTGTATACGACATGGAAGCTCCTGACACCAAAAGAAAAACATGAGTTTTACTCCATAATAACAAACACAACTCCAATGCTTGCTAGTCTTAAAACGTTATGCAACACATAAACGAAACTTTTCTTATCAATTATAAATAATTACCTCTGTAGTTACTGATTCTGGTTTTTTTGAGTTAATTGCTCGCCTGGCTTTGATATCTATACTTTGATACTCCTTGAAAGCCTCTGTAACCAAACTTACCTTGGAATTACTCATTACAAACTTTGTTTTTAACTTTTTAATTCCTTCAAATAGCTCAATATGCTTATTTAAACCGAAACCATCCGCGTTATATCCAACAAATGATGTATTATTTTCGGGAGCATACGGTGGGTCTAAATATACGAAATCTCCTTCTTTCACATTTGCAATAGAGTCGCTGAAGTCGCTATGAATAAACTTGACGTCTTTAATCAAACTGCTGATATCATTTAACTGCATTTCTGTGATAACTTGAGGAGTCTTTGCGTAATGCCCGTATGGTACATTATATCCATTAGGTCCCTCGCGATATATTCCTCTAAAACATGTCTTATTGATAACCATAAATAACGCAGCGTGTTCAGCGCTATCTGTGTCAATACTGAGTTTATTATATTTTGATCGCATCCAATAATAATAGCTTTCTTTAGACGTTTTGGCTTCTTCGATGTTATTGGGCTTCCTATTTATAACATCGCCTTTTATACTATCATATTCGTCAACATATTGCTTGATATATTCATAGAGTATCATATGATTATTTTGAATATTTTTATAGAGATTTATAAGTTTATTATTGATATCATAAGCATATATTTCATTATCAATTCTAATCTTATTTTGTTTTTGCAAAGATAATAAAGCTAACAATACACTTCCTCCACCCAAAAATAATTCATGGTAATTATTTATCACGATAGGGAATCTTGAAATGATGTCATTTATTATTTGTGTCTTACCACCCACCCATTTTATAAATGGTTTTTGAATACCAGTCATTGTATGTTATACTCTTAGTTGCGTTGGTTTTTAAGTGAAATTTGAGATGTTTGTTATGTTTTTTTTAAAAACAATCTTTCACGTGAGTTTTATTTTGTTTATAAGGTATAAATGAAGTCAAATTCAATGACCCGAAAATTGAAAATGAAGCCGACACAATATTTAATGATGATTTTTTTGTTCGTCACCATCATGTTCGTGACAAGAACGATCTTTTTGTTTTTTTAAACCACGCACCTAGGCTCCATCCAAAATATAATCTTGTGTACGATTTTCTTTTAGTTCGTCACTTGATAAGCGGAAGGTCGGGTATTTTAAAATTTACAATGTAATCTATGATGTCTTCCTTGTATGTTAAAGAATCTCCCCAAAATACTGGAATACCCTCTCTTTCTAAAAGAGTTAGTTCGAACTCACAATTTTTTTTACCATGGTGATTCATTTCCTTAAACCACGATGATAAACAGTAAATATATACTGTATTATATGTTGGGAATAATTCACGAAGATGTTTTTTTTTCACAGGAGCCGATTGTAATTTTTCACATACGGACCCAGGTGTTTTTTGGTACTTCTTCTCGATAATAAATATAGTCTTTGTCTTCTCATTAATATAACACTCGTCGGGCTCTTTACATCCATGAGCGATTGGGATACTTTTATCAGTAACAGGTGACAAATACTTCAGAAATTGCTTCTTTTTGACTAAGATGAATTGTGTCGAATCTGTTTCTTTATTAAAAGTGACCTCACTATATTGTTTATTTACAGTTTTAACAGTATATGAACTTGATAAATCACTTATTTCTTCATATTGTAACCCATTTTTATTAGTATTTGCTCCTCCAGCACCAGTACCTTTATTTACAATCTTAGAAGAATCTTTGAATGTGTCCATCATTGTATCCAGTTTGAAATTACTTCAATGTTGCAAGAAGTTGTAACCTAGTCCTTCATGTTTTTAAAGTGATTTTTGAGACGTTGTTTTTAACTTTGTGTCGCTATAAAGGTATGTTTTTCAACAATAATATGCATGTATATATTCATAGAAAATAGACATGTAATATACAAATACATAAACTATCTGAAATAAAAATATTTGTTGTATGGAGAGTTGGTTAATTTACAAAATGGGGTAGTGTGATTATATACTTAAGAATAGTGTTAGTTGTTAGATTATGCCAGTATGTCCTCGTTGTGGAAAATGCCTGTCGAGTGACCAAGCACTTACATACCACATGAACAAAAAGTTTAAGTGTGGATCATGGAAATGTTTCAAATGCTCGACTGTGTTGGGTACAAAATTGGATTTACAGATGCATCATATGCATTGTCTTCCAAAGAAGGAACTTCCATATGCTGTTCTACTTGAAGTTTTTGAAAATATTCCTGGAATTCTTGTCATCTCGGACGACGGCTTTGTGGAACGAATTTCTCCAAAAACCTCGGAAACTTTCGAAATTGACGAAGGAAACGCATTCAACAAAGTCATTTTGAAACCCGATATCAAAATAAAGAATCTGAATCATAAACTATTCATATTGTCACGCATGTAAATAAAATCCAAACGGTGTAAATATGTATAGTTTTCAATGTATTAAAGGTTCAATTGATATTGATTATAAATGACGGAAGCGTTCAAGAAACAGGTTCATGAATACTGCTCAATTGATGAAAAGATTAAAGAATCCCAAGCCGAGAGTAAAGAGCTGAAGAAACAAATGGCAGATTTGGGAGAGCAAATCATCCAGTACATGTCCAATCAAAATCTGGAAGTGTGCAATGCTGGAGAACTTGGAGTACTCACTATTCTGACGTCGACGACAAAAAGCTCACTGAAGAAGGAAAACATTCGGGACGGTATTTTTACGTTTATGAATGACAGTACGAACGCTTCCTTGTCGCGCGAGCAGTTTGCAGAAAACGGTGCTGATTTCATCATGAACAATCGAGAAACCGAGGAGCGAAAGAGGTTAAAAAGAAAGAAGGTTAAGTAGAGAATGGACGAGGTTTACACAGAGCTATTCGAAAAGGATCATCAAGTTTCTGTACTCCAACAAAGTAATTATGAACTGCTTCAGCAAAATGAACACATGAAAAATACAATTGAGACATTAGTCAAGGTTAAGTGCAAACGTGGTGAGTGCAACATTCATTTGAACATTGACCTCATCAGTTGTATTATCGAAACGAGGACCATATTAAACATTATAGAGCTCGACAGAACTTTCCAAACGATAAAGAAAGAGAAGGACCTGGTATCGTTCTTCATTCTTTCTTTATTGGTGGGTGATTCAAAGAAACATGTGCCGTGTGTCATGTTGGACGCACAAACCGTGCTGTTCATGCGTAACGGAATTTATAACGCATCTACCATTGAGGGGTTTTCAAAAATCGTTCACGACTCCATTCAAGATCAGGTACATTCGATGACAAAGGACTTTGAGACTCATGATGTTGAACACGTGAACGAGCTTGTGAACGCTCTGAATATATTCATGAATTTTGATGCGTTCGTAGAATGCATGCGTAAATCGTTAAAACAGTATCAGAATTTGTGAAAATTTTCACTTAAAGAACTTCACCCACTAAAGTATCAAACAATGAACTACTCATACAAAGCCAAAAAAACATACAAGAACAACCTTCAACAAAACCCTCCTCAGGAAGAAGAAGAGGAGGAAGGTACTGGTTTCAACATTACTATGAGCCATAACGACATCTACTTTTACGAAGAAATTACTCCAGAATCAGTGTTGTTGTTGTCCACCTATGTAAAAAAATTGGAATCAAAACTACTCCATTTCCAATGTGATTACAAATTGAAGAACCCACCTTCAATTTATATTTACATTCACAGTTACGGTGGTGATGTGTACGCTGGATTATCGTGTATGAACATGTTGGAAAAATGCCGAGTACCCGTTGTAACCATTGTAGACGGATTTGTTGCGAGCGCTGCCACTTTTCTTCTGTTGGGTGGTCACAAGCGCTGGATGCGCGAACACTCGCAGATTTTGATTCATCAGATTCGTGGTTCAACTTGGGGGAAATACGACGACCTTAAGGACGAAATGGAGAATTCTGAAAAACTGATGACAATTATTCAAGAAATTTACGTGTCAAAGAGCGAAATTCCCGAAAAGAAGATTCGTAAGATTATAAAAAAAGAGCTCACAATGACGAGCGAGAAATGTCTGCAATACAAACTGATTGATAAGATTTTGTAAATGGATTTCAATGCCAAGTAGTTAACTTGTCAATGAAAGTATTCTATCGCCCAAGGTTTATACACTGGACATGTGCTTGATTGACACGTTATGGGGGTGTGTCTTTTTGTATACACTTAAAATTTCATTTTTGATATTTTGATTTTTGGTTTATTAGGATTACGTTGAGGTTCACTCTCTACAAGAGCATTGTTGTTATCATAGTTTGGATCATAATTTTTTTGATGTGATTTCCATATGGAAGGGTGTCCTACTTGAAAATTTCCCCTTATTTTTGCTTTGTACCAAAAAATGACATCCTCAATCTGATTGCTCTTCACAGTATTGTCTAGGACGATACATTCATAGTTTTCGGTACACGCATTCATGACTTGATTAAACATGTCAAAGGTAGGGAATATTCCAAAGAAGTTTTTCCATATCTTTTCTCGGTTCTGTAATATGTTTTCACGAAACACAAAAATGTAATCAATATTTGACCGTAAATCAGGTGTTAAATCCATACAATACTGCATCGTCAACATGAAGAATATGTTCCAATGACGACCGTTATAAAATATTTGACGCATAATCTTTTCGCGTAAAAACTTTTTGTCGTACATACAGTCATCCAAAATAATGAAAACTCGATTGGTATTGCCTTTTTTCACCAATTGTTTTTGTTTAGAGACAATTTTTTCAATCACGTCAGCTCTGTACTCGTTATAGATAAATATGTCAGGAATAAAATCCTTGTAGAAACCATTTCCCTCTTCTGTGCCCGACATTACCACACCCGCCGAAAGATCCCGTTTATGATACATAATATCCT